>WNFA01008952.1_pt1 | contig 11493 bp, 10 predicted proteins | sample 5400481 | NCBI WGS metagenome assembly WNFA01 (sample SAMN13153340, study PRJNA577476) | soil metagenome | isolation source: 120 cm saprolite under Douglas fir tree site 2 hole 1 replicate 2 | place: USA:California | collected 2015-04-18
CACCAGGTAGACCATGAGGCCGGTGGCCCAGCTCATGGCGCTTGTGTCTTCCCTAGACCTGCTCGAGTTCGATCAGCGTACCCGTGAAGTCCTTGGGATGCAGGAACAGCACCGGTTTGTCATGGGCGCCGATCTTGGGCTCGCCATCGCCCAGCACCCGCGCACCCTGCGCCTTGAGCCTGTCACGGGCGGCGTAGATATCCTCGACCTCGTAGCAGACGTGATGGATGCCGCCATCGGCATTGCGGGCGAGGAAGTTGGCGATCGGCGACTTCTCGCCCAGCGGATGCAAAAGCTCGATCTTGGTGTTGGGCAGCTCGACGAACACCACCGTGACGCCATGGGCCGGCTGCGCCTTGGGCGCGCTCACCTTGGCGCCCATCACGGTGCGGTAGAGTTCCGACGCCTTGGCGAGGTCGGGCACGGCAATGGCGATGTGATTCAGACGTCCGATCATCGGGCTCTCCAAGGGCGGCCTCCTCGATTCGCCTGTTATCGCCTCGTTCGGCGGCGCTGAGATCGGCCAACATCTCCTTGAGGCCGGCCACGATGGCCTCGCCAAGCGTGCCGTCTTGGTCCTCGATGCCGCGCAGCGACACTTTGGGCGGCGCCATGGCCTTGCCCTTTCCGTCGATCACCACCGTGGCCGCCGCGGCGCCGTTCCACAGGAGCTTGCGCCGCTCGCGCAGCGCGGGGCCATCGACCGGCACGAGCGTGTCGCCGTCGCGGGCCAGCCGTCCGGCCGGCACATGGCCCACGATCTCGGCCGGACCGGGCGCCAGGCGGACCAGGGTGCCGTTGGGCGCCACGATCGTCTCCGGCACCTGGCAGGCGTGGGCAAGGGCTGCATGCTCGACCATGTGCCTGACCTCGCCATGGACCGGCACGGCGATCTTCGGTCTCACCCATTGATAGACCCGCACCAGTTCGTCGCGCGCCGGATGGCCCGAGACATGGATATCGGCTTCGCGGTCGGTGATGACCTCGACGCCACGCGCCATCAGCGCGTTCTGCAATCGTCCAACCGAGCGTTCATTGCCGGGAATGACCCGCGAGGAGAAGATCGCTGTGTCGCCGGTCTCGAGCACCAGGTCGCGATGCTCGCCGCCGGCGAGCTTGGCCATCGAGGCGCGCGGCTCGCCCTGGCTGCCGGTGCAGATGAACAGCACCTTGTCGCGCGGCAGGTAGCCCGCCTGCTGTTCCGGTATGCATTGCGGGAAATCGAGCAGGTAGCCGCACTCCTGGGCGGCGTCGACCATGCGCTGCAGCGCCCGGCCCGACAGCACCGGATGACGGCCGGCCGCCACCGCGGCCAGCGCCACGCTCTCGACGCGTGCCGGGTTCGAGGCAAAGCAGGTGACGGCAACCCGGCATTTGCTTGTCTTCACCAGCTTCTCGAGATTGACGCGCACCGTCGCTTCGGACCCCGCCTCGCCCTCGACGAAGACGTTGGTGCTGTCGCACACCATGGCGAGCGCGCCCTCCTCGCCGATGCGCCGCAGCACCGCCTCGTCGGTCACCTCGCCCAGAAGCGGCTCGGGATCGATCTTCCAGTCGCCGGTGTGGAACACCGTGCCGAGCTTCGTGCGGATCGCCAGCGCATTGGGCTCGAGGATCGAATGCGTCATGGTGATCAGCTCGAGCTCGAACGGCGGCAGGATGAACTTGCCGCGAAGCGGAATCACGGTGACCGGCACGGCATCCATCAGCCCCGCCTCGACGAGCTTGCGTTGCAGCACCGAGGCGGCGAACGGCGTCGCATAGACCGGCGCCCGGAGCCGCGGCCAGAGATCGGCGACGGCACCCAGGTGGTCCTCATGGGCATGGGTCAGCACGATGCCGACCAGCGCGTCGCGCCGCTCCTCGATGAAGGCGGGATCGGGCATCACCACTTCGATGCCGGGCATCGAATCGTCGGCGAAGCCGATGCCGAGGTCGATCATCAGCCATTTGCCGGCATGGCCGTACAGATTGAGATTCATGCCGATCTCGCCGGCCCCGCCCAAAGCGAGGAACAGCAGTTCGTCGTTCGACGGGACGGTCATGCCTTCTTGCTGCGTCTAAAAATCTCGATCAGGCCGCGCGCGGTGATGTCGGGCACGATCTGCTCGATCACCGAGGTCGAGCCGTCGAATACCGGGGCGAGGCCGCCGGTGGAGATCACCTTCATCGGCTTGCCGAATTCGGCCTTGATGCGGGCGACAATGCCTTCGATGAGGCCAACATAGCCCCAGAACACGCCGCTATGCATGCAGGCCACGGTATTGGTGCCGATCACCTGCTTGGGCTTCTCGACGACGATGCGCGGCAGCTGCGCCGTCGCATTGACCAGCGCCTCGATGCTGAGATTGATGCCAGGCGCGATCGCACCGCCGCAGTAGCTGCCTTCTTCGTCGACCACGTCGAAAGTCGTGGCGGTGCCGAAATCGACCACGACCACCGGCGTCTTGGGAAACAGGACGCTTGCGCCCACGGTGTTGCAGATGCGGTCAGCGCCGGCGCCGTGGCCCTTGACCTTGATGCCGTAAACGACGTTCGACTCGCCCAGCACCAACGGCTCGCAGTCGAAATACCGCGTGCACAGACGGCGAATGTTGAAGGTGGCCTGCGGCACGACGCTGCCGATGATCGCGTCGGTGATGGCCTTGGGGTCGATGCCTGCCATTGCCATGAGCTGGAACAGCCAGACCGCGTGCTCGTCGGCGGTGCGCATGGCCGACGTGTGCTGGCGCCATTCGCCGACGATGCGGTCGCCATCGATGACGCCGAACTTCACGTTGGTATTGTTGACATTGATGGCGAGCAGCATCGCCGTCCTCCTCTAAGCCGCGCGGCCCAGCAACTCACCCGATACGATCTTGCGCGGGCCGGCGGCAGTATCGAGCAGCAGCGCGCCTTGCCGATCGAGCCCGGCGAAGCGGCCGCGCACCAGCTCGTCGCCCAGCCTGACATCGACCTCGGCGCCGATCGGCCCGGCCTGGGCGAGCCACGCCGCGCGCACCGTCTCGAAGCCATCGCGACGCCATTGGGCGAGGCGCGCAGCCAGGGCCGCGGTCAGCCCCTCCAGGGCAGCCTCGACCGAACCGCCGAGCGCCGCGCCGGGATAGCGCATTTCCGGCAGCTGCGGCGCAAATCCGACATTGAGCCCGATGCCGGCCACGACGTGATCCACCTGTCCGGCCCGGCCGACGGCGCTTTCGAGCAGGATGCCGGCGATCTTGCCGCCGTCGACCAGCACGTCGTTCGGCCATTTCAGGCGCACCTGGCGATCGGCGGGCACGATGTCGGCCACCGCCAAGGCTGCGACAAAGCCCAGCTCGGCGGCGTGCGGGGCGGCGCAATCGGGCCGCAGGATCGTCGAGCTGTAGAGATTGCCGACCGGCGAAGCCCAATGACGGCCGCGCCGGCCCCTTCCGCCGGTCTGCTCGCGCGACCACACGACGGTGCCTTCGGGTGCACCGGCATCGGCCAGGCGCGCGGCCTCGTCGTTGGTGCTGCCGACGCTCGCCAGCGCGACCAGCGTCCACCCGTCCGGCAGGACGGGCGCTGATCTCACGGGAACAGGCCCTTCGCCGCCGCGGCAGCGACCAGGCTGAGCGGCTGGGGCGCCAGCGAAAAGGCGGCGACCAGGATGGCCGAGGCAAAGGCCACAACGCGGTTGACGCCGAACACCGGCCCGTCGAGCGCCTCGGCCGGTTCGTCGAAATACATCACCTTGACGATGCGTAGGTAGTAGTAGGAGGCCACGACCGAGGCCAGCACGCCCAGCACGGCGGGCACGTAGAGCTGGGCCTCGACGGCGGCGATGAAGATGTAGAGCTTGCCCCAGAAACCGGCGAGCGGCGGGATGCCGGCCAGCGAGAACATGAAGAGCAGCAGGGCGAAGGCCATCATCGGCTGGCTGCGCGCCAAGCCGGCGAGATCGCCGATGCCTTCGACCATGACGCCGCGGCGCTTCATCAGCAGGATGACGGCAAAAACGCCGAGCGTCATGACGGCATAGATCGCGAGGTAGAAGACCACCGACTGGATGCCCTTCTCGCTGCCGCTCGCCAGACCGAGCAGAACGTAACCGACGTTGCCGATCGAGGAGTAGGCCATCAGGCGCTTGATGTTCTGCTGGCGCAGGGCGGCGAAAGCGCCCCACGCCATCGACAGCACCGAGGCCACGACGATGATCTGCTGCCACTGCAGGAACAGCGGCTTGAACGGACCCATCAGGACCGAGACCAACAGCGACACGGCGGCGATCTTGGGGGCGACGGCGAACAGCGCCGTCACCGGCGTCGGCGCGCCCTCGTAGACGTCGGGCGTCCACATATGGAACGGCACGGCGGAGACCTTGAAGGCGAGCCCCGTCACCACGAACACCAGCCCGATGACGGTGCCGATCTCGCCGCCCCGGCCCTCGAGCAGGGCGTGCGAGACCTGGACGAAGGCCGTACCGCCGCAGAAGCCGTAGATCAGCGAGGCGCCGAACAGCAGCATGCCCGAGGCAACCGAGCCCAGGACGAAATATTTCACGCCGGCCTCGGTGGAGCGAATGCTGTCGCGCTGGAAGGCGGCGACGACATAGAGCGCCAGCGACTGCAGCTCCAGCCCGACATAGAGCGCCATCAGGTCGTTGGCAGAGATCATCAGCATCATGCCCAGCGTGGCCAGCGCCACCAGCAGCGGATACTCGAAGCGCCAGGCTTTGACCTGCTCGAAATAGGCACGCGACATCAGGATGGCGACGGCCGAGCCCAGCAGCACCAGCGCCTTCATCGTGGTGGTCAGCCGATCGACGATGAACAGCGAGGCGAAGGCCGTGCCCTCGCGGTAGGGCACGAACAGCAGGACCGCCGTCACCAGCAGGGCGACCGACGTTGCCAGCGACACGAACGGCGTCGCCATCTCGCCGCGGACCACGCCATAGATCAGCAGAAGGCCGGTGATGGCGGCGAGGAAGAGTTCCGGCCGGGCCAGCGTCCAGGATTCGAGACCGATGATCATGTTCGTCACCCGCGCCCGCTCACGGCGTCAACGCCGCGGTGCGGGCGAGCTTGATGGCCGCCTGGTAGTCGCCGACCAGCTTGTCGACGGAGGGCGCCATCGGATCGAGGAAGGAACTGGGATAGACGCCCATCCACAGGGCCAGCAGCACCAGCGGCAGGAACACCACGACCTCGCGGCGGTTCATGTCGAGGATCGCCTTCAGGGAATCCTTGGTGAGCTCGCCGAACATGATCTTGCGATAAAGCCAGAGCGCGTAGGCGACGCCCAGGATCAGGCCGGTCGCCGCCAGGAACGCGACCCAGGTATTGACCTTGAAGGTGCCGAGCAGCACCAAGAATTCACCGACGAAGCCCGACAGGCCCGGCAGGCCGACGCTCGCCAAGGTGAAGAACATGAAGGTGAAGGCGTAGCGCGGCATGCGATGCACGAGGCCGCCATAGGCCGCGATCTCACGCGTGTGCATGCGGTCGTAGACCACCCCGACGCAGAGGAAGAGCGCGGCCGACACGATGCCGTGACTCAGCATCTGGAACATCGAGCCCTGGACCGATTGTACGTTGAGGATGAAGGCACCGATCGTCACCAAGCCCATATGGGCGACCGACGAATAGGCGATCAGCTTCTTCATGTCCTCCTGCACCAGCGCCACCAGCGAGGTGTAGATGACGGCGACGACGGACAGGCCGAAGATCAGCGGCGCGAAGTACTGCGTCGCCTCGGGCAGAAGCGGGATCGAGAGCCGCAGGAAGCCGTAGCCGCCCATCTTCAACAGCACGCCGGCCAGGATCACCGAACCCGCAGTCGGCGCCTCGACGTGGGCATCCGGCAGCCAGGTGTGGACCGGCCACATCGGCACCTTGACCGCGAACGAGGCGAGGAAGGCCAGAAACAGCCAGCACTGCCAGATGAACGGCAGTTCGAGCTTTTCCATCGCCGTCGGCAGGTCGGTGGTGCCGAGCTGCCAGTAGATGGCGATGATGGCCAGCAGCATCAGCACCGAGCCCAGGAGCGTGTAGAGGAAGAACTTGAAGGCGGCATAGACCCGCCGCGGGCCGCCCCACACGCCGATGATCAGGAACATCGGGATCAGCACGCCCTCGAAGAAGACATAGAACAGCGCGAGGTCGAGCGCGCAGAACATGCCGACCATGAAGGTCTCGAGCACCAGGAAGGCGATCATGTATTCCTTGACGCGGACGTGAACGGCCTCCCAGCTCGACAGGATGCAGATCGGCGTCAGCAGGGTCGACAGCAGGACGAAGAACAGCGAGATGCCGTCGATGCCCATGTGGTAGCCGATGTTGAGCGCCGGCACCCAGTCGAGCTTCTCCTCGAACTGGAAACCCGCCTTGGTGACGTCGAAGCGCGCCCACAACAGCAGCGAGATCAGGAACGTCACCACCGACGTGAGCAGCGCCGCACTCTTGCAGTTGCGGTCGACGGCCTCCTGCGGGCCGTTGACGACCAGGCAGAACAGCGCGCCGACCAGCGGCAGGAAGGTGACGAGCGAAAGGATAGGCCAGCTCGACATCGGCCTTACCTCGCCACCAGCATGGGGTACATGAAGTAGGAGACGAGGGCCACCACGCCGACCAGCATGACGAACGCATAATGGTACAGATAGCCGCTCTGGAAGCGGCTGAGCACACCCGCCATGTCCTGAGCACGGGCGGCGATGTTGTCGGGACCGAGTCCGTCGATCACCGCCTCGTCGCCCTTCTTCCAGAACAGGCGGCCGACCGCGAGCGCCGGCTGGACGAAGAGCGCGTCGTAGATCTCGTCGAAGTACCACTTGTTGTAGAAAAGCGCGTAGATGGCGGGGAAGCGCCGGGCCGTGAGCGCCGGCAGCTCGGGCCGCACGAGGTAGTAATAGTAGCTGAGCGCGATGCCCGAGAGGGCGAAGACCAGCGGCGCCAGCGTCACCCACACCGGCACCTCGTGCGCGTGGTGCAGGACCTCCTCGGTGGACTTCACGGCGATCGACTGGCCCCAGAAATGCGCCCAATCATGACCGACGAACCAGTCGAAGGCGACGTAGCCCGACAACAGCGCGCCGGCCGCCAACACGTAGAGCGGGATCAGTATGACCGCCGGCGATTCGTGGGCATGCTCCCAGGTATGATGATCGCCGCGATAGGAGCCGTAGAACGTCAGGAACATCAGGCGGGTCGAATAGAACGCCGTCATGAAGGCGGCCACGACGCCCAGCCAGAAGGCGATGAGGCCCACCGTGGTGTGCACCCCGTAAGCCGATTCCAGCATCATGTCCTTGGAGTAGAAGCCCGAGAAGCCGATGCCGTTGCCCAGGAGGAACGGCACGCCGATGCCCGACAGCGCGAGCGTGCCGATCCACATCACATAGAAAGTCTGAGGCGTCTTCTCCTTGACGCCGCCCATCTTGCGCATGTCCTGCTCGTGGTGCAGGGCGGTGATGACCGAGCCCGAGCCCAGGAACAACAGCGCCTTGAAGAAGGCGTGGGTCGTGAGGTGGAACATCGCCGCCGAATAGGAGCCGACACCGGCGGCGAAGAACATGTAGCCGAGCTGGCTGCAGGTCGAATAGGCGACCACCCGCTTGATGTCGAACTGGGTGAGGCCGATCGTGGCGGCGAAGAAGGCGGTCGCCGCGCCGACCAGGGTGACGACCGCCGAGGCGATCGGCGCCAGCTCAAACAAGGGCGAGAGGCGGCAGACCATGAAGACGCCGGCCGTCACCATGGTCGCGGCATGGATCAGGGCGGAAACCGGAGTCGGGCCTTCCATGGCATCGGGCAGCCAGGTGTGCAGGCCGATCTGGGCCGACTTGCCCATGGCGCCGACGAACAGCAGCAGGCAGGCCGTCTCGAGCGCCGGCAGGTCAAGCCCTAGGAAATGGATGCGCATCTGGGCCATGTCGGGGCCCTTGGCGAAGATGTCGGCGTAGTTGATCGCGCCGCTCAGCATCCACACGGCGAAGATGCCGAGGGCGAAGCCGAAGTCGCCGACGCGGTTGACGATGAACGCCTTGATGGCCGCGGCATTGGCCGACGGCCGGTCGTACCAGAAGCCGATCAGCAGATACGAGGCGAGACCCACGCCTTCCCAGCCGAAGAAGAGCTGGACCAGGTTGTCCGAGGTCACCAGCATCAGCATGAAGAAGGTGAACAGGCTCAAGTACGACATGAAGCGCGGGATGCCGGGGTCCTCGGCCATGTAGCCGACCGAGTAGACGTGCACCATCGACGACACGCCGGTGACGACGATCAGCATGACGGCGGTCAGCGTGTCGACCCTGAGCGACCAGTCGACGGTGAGCGTGCCCGAGTCCATCCAGGTGAACAGCTTTACGACCACCAGCTTGGCGTTCTCCGGCCCGAAGCCGATGCGCACGAAGACAAAAATCGACAGCGCCGCCGCGATCAGCAGCGCGGCACAGGTGACGATTTGCGCCGGCCGATCGCCGATGACGCGGCAGAACATGCCGGCGATGGCGGCCGCCAGCAGCGGCAACAGGACGATGAGCTTGATGGCGAGATCCATGAGTGCGCGCCCCTAGCCCTTCATCGCGTTGATGTCTTCGACCTCGATCGTTCCGCGAATGCGGAAATAGACGACCAGGATGGCAAGGCCGATCGCCGCCTCGGCGGCGGCCACGGTCAGCACCAGCATGGCGAAGACCTGGCCCACGATATTGCCCTGGAAGACCGAGAAGGCGACGAGGTTGATGTTGACCGCGAGCAGCATCAGTTCGACGCACATCAGGATGACGATGACGTTCTTGCGGTTGAGGAAGAGGGCCGGTAGAGCTGCTCGCCGATGCGCTGGCGGCGGACGCCGGGACGGCTGCGCAGGGTGAGCACGATGGCGCCAATCATGGCGACCAGCAGCACCACGCCCGCGATCTGGAAGAGGTAGAAATATTGTGTATAGAGCACGCGGCCGATGGCCCGCGTATTGTCGATCGCCAGCACCTGCGGCCCCGCCTTGCCGAGCCCCGTCAAGGTCGTCGGATTGCTGCCGATCACGCCCAGCCCGAGCAGGATTTCCAAGAGCAGCACGATGCCGATCATGGCGCCGACCGGCAGGTATTTCAGGAAGCCCTCGCGCAACTCGGTGAGGTTGATGTCGAGCATCATGACGACGAACAGGAACAGCACCGCTACCGCGCCGACATAGACGATGACCAGGATCATGGCGATGAACTCGGCGCCGATCAGCACGAACAGCGCCGCGGCGTTGAAGAAGGCCAGGATCAGGAACAGCACCGAGTAGACAGGATTGCGCGACACCACGACCATCGCAGCCGACGCCATGACGACGAAGCCGAAGACATAGAAGGCCAGGGCCTGAAGCAGCATGATCCCCTACCCGTCCCGGCTCAGCGATATGCCGCGTCGGCCTGGAGGTTGGCCGCGATCGCCGACTCCCACTGGTCGCCGTTGGCGAGCAGCTTTTCCTTGTTGTACATCAGCTCCTCGCGGGTCTCGGTCGAGAATTCGAAGTTCGGTCCTTCGACGATGGCGTCGACCGGGCAGGCCTCCTGGCAGAAGCCGCAATAGATGCACTTCACCATGTCGATATCGTAGCGCGTGGTGCGCCGGCTGCCGTCGTCGCGCGGCTCGGCCTCGATGGTGATGGCCTGGGCCGGACAGATCGCCTCGCAGAGCTTGCAGGCGATGCAACGTTCCTCGCCGTTGGGATAGCGGCGCAGCGCATGCTCGCCGCGGAAGCGCGGACTGAGCGGTCCCTTCTCGTAGGGATAGTTCAGCGTCACCTTGGGCTTGAACATGTATTTCAGCGTCAGCGCAAAGCCCGCCACCAGCTCGGAGAGCAGGAAAGCGCGCGCGGTGCGGTCGAGAGAGGCCATGACGATCTCCCTAGAAGAGCTTGGGAACCCAGCCGCCGAACTGGAGCACGGCGGCGGTGACGACGACCCAGCCCAGCGACACGGGCAGGAACACCTTCCAGCCCAGCCGCATCAGCTGGTCGTAGCGATAGCGGGGCAGCGTTCCCTTGGTCCAGCTGAAGACGAACAGCAGCAGCGCGATCTTGAGCGCGAACCAGATGACGCCCGGCACCCAGGTGAAGGGTGGGTACGGCACCGGCGACATCCAGCCGCCGAGGAACAGCACGGAACCCATCGCCGAGAGCAGGATGATGTTGGCGTATTCGCCGAGGAAGAACAGGGCAAACGGCATCGACGAATATTCGGTCTGAAAACCCTGGACGAGCTCGGCTTCCGACATCGGCAGGTCGAACGGCGTGCGGTTGGTCTCGGCCAGCGCCGAGACGAAGAAGATCACGAACATCGGCAGCAGCGGCAGGCAGAACCAGTTGAAGAACCAGCCCGACTGGGCGATCACCACCTGGGAGAGGTTGAGCGAGCCGACGCAGAGCAGGACGGTGATCAGCACGAAGCCGATCGAGACCTCATAGGACACCATCTGCGCCGCCGAGCGCAGCGCGCCCAGGAAGGCGTATTTCGAGTTCGACGCCCAGCCGGCGATGATGACGCCGTAAACACCGAGCGAGGAGATGGCGAAGAGATAGAGGATGCCGACATTGATGTCGGCGATGACCCAGCCGTCGTCGAACGGCACGACAGCCCAGGCGATCAGCGCCGTCATGAAGGTGATCATGGGCGCGATGAGGAACAGCACCGCGTTGGCGCTCGAGGGGACGATGGTCTCCTTCAGCACCAGCTTCAGGCCGTCGGCGAAGGGCTGCAGCAGGCCGAACGGCCCAACCACGTTGGGGCCGCGGCGGAGCTGGATCGACGCCCAGACCTTGCGGTCGACATAGGTCATGTAGGCCACGGCCACGAGCAGCGGCACCGTGACCAGCAGGCACTCGGCGAGAATGAGGATGAACTGGCCGAACCAGTTGACCGTAAAGAAATGGATCAGGTCGGCGGACATCGGCTACTCCGCCGCCATGAGCTGGGCGCGGGAAGCGATGCATTCAGCCATCGTCTTGGAAGCGCGGCTGATCGGGCAGGTCATGTAGAAGTTGGCGATCGGCGAGACGAACGGCGCATCCGACAGGTTGCCCGGATTGCCGAAGCCACCCCAGGCGCCCGCTGCCTGCTGGTCGAGCGCGGCAAAGCTCCTGTTCACCGCAACCAGCCGCGCGCGGACCTGACCGAGCGTATCGTACGGCAGGGTCTTGCCCAGCCGCTCCGACAGCGCGCGCAGGATCGCCCAATCCTCGCGCGCATCGCCCGGCGGATAGCCGGCACGGAACGCGAGCTGGACGCGACCTTCGGTGTTCACGTAGGTGCCGGGCTTCTCGGTGTAGGCAGCGCCCGGCAGGATCACGTCGGCGCGGTGCGCGCCGGCATCGCCATGATGGCCCTGGTAGATCACAAAGGCCTTGCCGAGCCGCTTGGTATCGATCTCGTCGGCGGCCAGCAAGTAGACGACGACGATCTCACGCTTCTCACAGCCTGCCAGGATGCCCGCCACGTCGCGACCGCCCTCGTCCGGCACCAGGCCGAGATCGAGACCGCCGACGCGC
>WNFA01004615.1_pt1 | contig 11490 bp, 20 predicted proteins | sample 5400481 | NCBI WGS metagenome assembly WNFA01 (sample SAMN13153340, study PRJNA577476) | soil metagenome | isolation source: 120 cm saprolite under Douglas fir tree site 2 hole 1 replicate 2 | place: USA:California | collected 2015-04-18
CGTTCCAAATGGAATTCGGCTTCGTCCGGCTGGAGGCCAAGAGCGTTTGGCAGGGGGCGACGAGCCGGCCCGTGTTTGACGATTGTCTGGATGCCAATCCCATTGGTCGCCGGTTCGGCAGCGCTTGGCTCGATCGCCCCTTCAGGGATGATCTCGGGCTTGTCGCGGAGTCCATCCCGGCCGGTCGCATCGTTTCGCGCCGGCGATTGCAGAGCCGCCATCTCGGTCGGTCCGCGTGCCGTGTCCATTTTCACTTTGTCCGTCACGATAGACGTCGAAAAAATGGGCCCGATCGAAAGGAATCCAATCACCAGCGTCATGCCCACGCTGCCAAAGACCGCTCCGGAAATGATGGCACGCATCCGCTCCGACCGAATCCGTTGACGTTCGAACGCCAGCCGCCGATCGTAAGCCGCTCGCCGTTTTGCGTTGCGCAGGACAGCATACGCAGCGACAATCTGCCTGAACCGAAGCGAAGCCGCATCCGGGTCGCCAGGACGACAGTCGGGATGGTGTAACCTGACTGCCGCGCGGAATGCCTTTTTGACGGCCTCGGCGCTGGCATCAGAACGAATACCCAGTAGATCGTAAACGTTCTTCATAGGTACGCCACCGCAGAAATGCGGCCCTGCTGACGGCTTTCGGGAACCAGCTATTGCGTAGCCAGCCACAAAACCAAGGTTCGGCGTTATGTCGCAAACATCTTCGTTGGCCACCGGAAATCCATGGTCAACGCCAACAATAGTCTTTCGCTGGTTGCAAACGCTAGTTGCAAACGACGACGAAAATATGACTCCTTAGTCAAAAGCTTTTTGTTTAGCGCCGACCCCTTCCAAGTCCACTCCCTTTTCGCGAGAGCCGTGCCGTTGCAGATCGTGTTCGGTAGCAGGCCACTGACCAACCAAGGGATGGCCCATCGGGGCCGCGCCGAGGGCCTGCCCCGGAAAACTACGGGGCACGACGCGATTTACCGCCGGCTGTCGATCGAGGATGATGAGGTCCAGGCAGTAGGAGTCGCACAATGAACAAATCCCCCGTCGTGAAGCGGTCGATCGTGGTCGGCGGCCACAAGACGAGCGTCAGTCTCGAGGCGGCGTTCTGGAACGGCATGAAGGAGATTTCTGCGGCACGCAGCGTGACGCTGTCCGAGTTGGTTGGCGAGATCGACACTGCCCGCCAGCAGGGCAATCTGTCTTCTGCGATCCGCCTGTTCGTGCTCGACCACTTCAAGAACTGCGCCGTGGGGCCGACCGGCGCGCTCAAGCTGGAGGGCTCTGGTCGTGGTCTGGCTGAGGTGTCCCTCACTCTCGTGCCAGGTGGTTAGCATGGAGCCTCGCTAGGCAGGGTGCAGTCACCCAGTTTGCGGTTTCAGCGGGCTGACGAACGCGGTCCGGGCCGGCTTGCCGTGATATCGTCCCTCCTTCAACCGACGCTGTCGCACGCGATCGATCAACGGCTGAAACTCCGCGAGCAACGCCGACGCGTTTTCGAACGTCCAACTCGTGTTATTGTGAGATGTCTTACAGTCCTGATCCATCCGGTTTGATATGGTGGCGCCTCTGAACAATGCGCAGGAGGCGAAGATGCGACGCTTCATGAGGGTTGCCCAGAAACTTTCCCTCCGGACGATCAAAGGCAACCGAGTTGCAAAACTACAGGTTGCGGAGATCAAGGGCTTGGTCTCGCTGTAAAAACCAGGGCCTTCGAGCAAGTGCTGAAGCCACGCCACGGCATCGGGCCAACCATGAACAGGATCGGCTGCCGCACGATCTTCTGCACGCCGCTGATCGGACCGCCACCGCGTATACGAGAGGTATGTCGTTAGGCGCCGGAAGTGGACTGCACAAAATTTGAAGGATCTGACGAGTTTTTCGCCTTGAACGTCTATGGCGCAGATGGACCAGTATGAGTAGGGAGTCCATGCCATGGGCGATCTGATTTTAGTAGTATCCATTTTTGCTTTCGGTGCGGTGTGCGGCTTCTACCTGCGCGCCCGACTTTCCAAACGCCGACGTGAGCGTTATCTCAAATTGAAGCAGGCAAAGCGATCTCGACGCGACGCAATCAGCTCTCACGTCGAGACGCGAAACCGCACTCTCTAGCTTCTCAGGCGATCCCGAAATTTACTGCGCCGCTGATCTACCGCCTGTCGTCCCAGTCGCCGAACGTCGGGCGCTCCCAGCGATCCTCGAACCAACCATCGCAGTGACGCCGAGGCCAGGGGCGACACCATCCGGGTCCGCACCATCTGTCGGGTCGCGGCCACCTGACCCTGACGGTAGGACACGCGGCGGGACGACAGGCTTCTCGATCTCGGCAGCACAGGGGGCGGACAGGACGTGGTTCGGTCATCGTCTTCTGAGAAGGCGGACAACAGGGTTCAGGCTTTGTTGTCGTGGTCGTTCGATCTTCGACCTTTTCATTGCTATTAGGGTCTGGATGAGCATCGGCGATTTGTCGTGCGACAATGATCGCAAGGACAATCAAGACCGCAGCCAAGATACCCCGCCACATCCCTTCCACTCTGCGTTTTGGCGCAAACTATCGCCCTGGTGGTGATCGCTCATCCGAGCAAGGGCCAATACCGGATACAATGATAACCAGCTATCGCCGAATCGGTTCAAGGATTTGGCGCTCGTCGGCTTTCGCCTGGCGGCCATCTTCGCCACCGCCTGGCCGCCGGAGGCTGAACTTTCCGGCACCCTGAGCGTTGAGGCCATACACCGGGGCAGAACCGCAAACCGGGATTTTTGGTTATGAGTATCATTCCTCTCGACCTTCAAAGAAAGCTCGAACAGCGGTGGGCCGCCAGATTTGGGCGCGCTGGCACCGTCGGTGCCTCGAAGACCTCCGCCCGAAAACCAGGCGGCGGACCGGCCTGACCTTGGGACGACTGAGGCCGTCCTGCTTGCTCTCACGTCCGAGCCGTCTGAGGGGTCGAGACCGGAAGCACCGGGTCGATTCCTGTGCCGCGGATTCGCTTCCATGAGGCCCGGTATGCGCGCGCGGCGGACCCCTAACGGTTCTTCGTCGCCTTGTAGCGGCGCAAAATGAGGCAGACGCGCCATGAGCGTTGTATTTTGCGTGTCATACTTTTAAGCTTAAAATAATTGGCGCGGGTTGGGGCGTGATCCTTGGCGGGTGACGTCATGCGCGCTCGTAACGGAAGAGACCGCAGAGCCCGGAGAGGGCGCTATTTTCTGCGCGACCTGGCCGGCTTTGCCGATATCGAGCGTTTGCTCGCCACGGACATCATTGGCGAGCGCCCCTCCCCTGATGTTGTCGATCATGATGCACCCGCCGACGTCATTGCGCCGTGCGAAGGCGCAGGTGAATGAGCAACCTGCCGATTTGCTCCCCGTGCCGGACCAACGCATAGCGCTCGGAGCTGCGATGTCAGTGGCTGTGCCCTGATCGGGGCAGAGCCGGTGGCCCGCAATATGCTTCCATGTTTTGGAGCCCGCCTTGCGGGTCTCCTCCCTAGCCTGGACCGCCGCACTCACTCGATTGCGGCGGTCATTTTTCCGCCGTCCAACCAGGTGGTGTTCAGCAAATCCGTGGTGACGGGCGGCATCTAAGCCAATTGTGCACATCCAAACAAAACGGCCCCAGCCCGGGGCTAGGGCTGAGGCCGCCATTTCGCACCGGACACGAAATCTCGGAAGGCATCCGGTGACAGAGAAAGTCTGATCGGAGCGTTTAGTTCCCACCTGACCACCGGTAAAATACGGAGATCGTTTTCACACAAGTTTGGCATGTGCCGTGCAAAACAAATGCTGCCGGCATTTGAGAAGCCGACCATGGAATGCCAACGCCGCCGGGCGATCATACTCCGCTCAGGCGGCGTTGTATCGTCGCCGCCTCAGCCGCCCAGCCTTGGCGGAGCGCCTTGGATGTTGTCGCTTCAGGGTTGAAGGCTCGCAGCCCCCGCTTTGGCTTTGGCGCGGGGCGCCTGATTGGCTTTAGCTTGGCGATCGCGCGCGCCGATCAGTTCTTTCTGAAGTTTCAACCGTTCGTCGGCCGTCATTGCAGCCTTCTCGCGCTTCGGCGGCAGATCTTCCACGGCCGGATAAGCGCTTGTTTTCGGACGCGCTGGGGACTCAGCGCGCGCGTCCATCGGTGATGAGCCAGGAGTTGACGTCGCGCACCCGCCGAGCGAGAGGCTATACAGCAGCAGCGCGGCCGCAGCTTGCGCTCTCATTTTTGCATCCTTGGACATCAACGCTCAACATGCACGCGGGGACGGTCATTGTGTTTCGCCAGCATTGCGGGCCAATTGTGACCATAGCCGGCCGGATGTCGCGGAGGCCGGCTTGCTTCTTCCCGCTTCCGGCCGGCTGGGCCTGTGAGGCCACAAGCACAGAGTCGATTCCTGGTCGGCCAATTCGTTCCCGAACGGCATCGGCGCGAGACCAAATCCTCGCGCCACCAGCGACGCAGGCCTATTCTGCGCGTGATCCAGGTGCCGGCGCTGGACTCAATGGGGCGCCTCCAACCGAGACGGGTCCTATAGGACTGGGCATTGGAGAAGGTTTTTGGTGCGACGTCCTGACGGCCCGGGCGCGATCCTTTGGCTGTGGGATCGCAGACGTCGTCACCGGCGTATTTTGCAGGGCGTCCGCGCGCGCCGCCAGCGAAGAGAGTTGATTGGATATTCTTTTCAGATCCGTCTGTTGAACTGCGGAACTCTGCGTGAGCTGCTCCAACGCCGCGGCGTTTTGCTGTTGTGCCAACTGAATATCCTTCAGCGTCGCACTGACGACGGGATCTGGTATTGGCGCTGAAGCCGTCTCATGTGGAGGCCGTTCAGCAACGCGATTGAAATTCGACAAAGCATAGGCGGTGGCTGCGCTGATGAAAGCCAAGGCGAAGAAAGTCAGGGATATGACGATCGCGGGCGCTCGGCTCGAAGCCCGGTGAAGTGTCGCGGACCGGTTTTCCGGGTGCTTTTTATCCAGCGTCTCAGCCACCTGCGTTCCTTACGGGGTCAGGTCAGTCGCAAAAATGTCCTCACCGCGGACCAACAAAAGAGCCGTCGTTGGATTGTCCACGCGACGGCTCTTGCGCAGTTGCCCACCCAAACTTGTCATGGATCATGGACTTATATGATTAATGATTGGTTGCCGCTCCAGCCGCTCCCGCAATCCTCGGCTTTACACGCCATTGGCCGGGAGTTCGATCCTCTCACTGCCCACCGTCCCAAGCATTTTACACCGTATTTCTCCGGTTTTTTTGGTGTCGAGGAATCAGCCATGATGCCGACCGATCGCCTCTTCCGGAAAGACGCGGCAGCCAACCAATGATCGCGCGCAAACCTGAGCTGTCGGCCTGCGCCGTCAGCGTCCTCGGTCAGTTGTTCGTCGAGGGCCCAACGCCGGACGACAACATCACGAGCAAGGCTGGCCGTTGCGACCTGGTAAGCGCCGGCCTCGCATTCTACGAAGCCGGCTTGTCATCGCTGACGCCCGACGGCGCGCGCCTGGCCTGGGAATGGGACCTGGGTTCGCTGTATGCGCGCCGCGATCGGCGCTGGTACTTGAAAGTGCGAAACAAATGCGCCTCCTGAGAGCGCAGCGGTCAGCCACTCGGAATCCTGCGCTTCATGTTGACCGCCTCTCGCCGTGCCAAGCGGCGTAATACCTCCCTTGGAATGTTGGTCAACATTTCTGCAAAAGCGAACCGAGGCCGATTTTCAGGCGTGGCGTGGGCATTGCTGGAGCTACCGCGGCTTCGATCGAGGTAAACGGATGTCCCCACATGCTTAACGGGCACGCGCCCGAGCGCGGCCAAAGCAAAAAGGAGCCGTTTTGCGGCCTTTGTTCTGCAGTTCCAGAATTAACTCGCAGTGCGGACATAAGGCTTAACAAGCGAGTCTCGTTGCCGATGCGGCGCAAAATTCTATCGTCTTCGCAGTCGTGCGGAATTTTGTGTTGCGTACCGCACGATTAGGGGTCGCCGCTTGTCCCGGCGGTGGCCCCGCCCATCCCCGCCACAAATCCATTATCTCTTGTGCTTGAGCTATCGACTCAACCGAGCCAAGCCGCGCGCGTTACCCCTCATCCGGGGCTCTGATCAGCGCGGCGCCGCTCTACCGACGCTTCGTCGCGGTCGACGATATATCCTCACACGCCTCGATCGGGAGCCTTGTCAAGCAGGCAGCAGTGTCGAGCTCCTGCAACGAGGGCATGGTCCTTCCGGCGGACAGCTTGGTTGAATGAGACCAGAGCAATTCGGTCGTGGCAGCGATGAGAGCGACAGCGGCGAAAGCAGTAATCACCAGGAGGTTCATGGGAAGTCTACCGTTCGAGTCCGATACTAGAAAAGCCCTTGGCGCCTGATTAGCCCTGACCGCAACGCACAAATGTGAACTGCTTCACATTTCATACTCACTTGATGCTGAGTGATGCTGAGAGCATCGCGTGCTGCACCCAGCGCCGCGACGTGAAGGCGAGCCCTGCGCTGGCTATTTGACGTCTTTGCGTGGGAGCTTGATTGGAACTTGCGGCGAGATGCTTTCCACGCGCGGACTGTCCTGGGGATTGGTGCGGCTTATGAGCGTTTCCAAAACCAGAAAGAACTTTTCCGCCAGCATCTGCATCTCCTCGGAGTGATTGGCGCAACGCCGCCCTGGCGGAGAATCGCCGGGTCGCGTTGTGCGGCTGCTGGGCACGCTATTTACAACTGCTGTGCGAAAACTCCATGAAAGGAGCATCCGTAGGATTACTGGGATTTCTTCTCGTTCCGAGGCCATCCGCCGCCTGGTCGAGCTCGGGATGAAGGTAAAGGGAAAAGAGTTGCCCCGAATGCAGCGAAGCACTTGCAACGGATCGAAACGATCCCGTTCGGAAAAATTCGTTTGACCTGTCTAGCCTGAAGGCAAGTTTCCGATCACGGCCGCAACAGCGCTGAACAGGACGGATGCTGCGGTCCAAATCGCTGCGGACCTATTTAGCTCGCTGGATTCCTTCAGCGCGTCCTTGATAGCGAAAGTCCATACGAAAAGTGCGTTCAGATTTGCCAACAAGGCATCGGGGTCCGTGGTGGCATCGCCGACAGGCGGATTCCAGCCGGTTTTTGGATCAATTCGAGCCGAGCGATACCAATACCAAGCGGCGACGACGCCGGTTACAAATGCCGCGATAGCGACCACCATGCTGAGTGTCTTCACCCCAGACTCCCGTCGCAAGGGACTCCCGTCGCAGTCTGCTGGCATCGTAACACAGGGTTGCAGCCTCCCAAGTGGAGAACAGCTCAACTCAGCTTTTTTATAGCCTGCTTTCGCAAAGCGAACCGCTTGTCACAAACCAAAGATACAATTGCCTGGCCGCATCTGTTCCGCGTTGTGGCCAAGTACTCGCGTGGTCCACTTCCCCTGCCTGCCAGATCCGCGGGCGGGGATTTTTTGCCGATGGTGGTCAGGATCGCGGCCGATCGCGCACCGCTGCTCGATACGCGAGCGACCGGAATATCGGGCAAGCCTGATCGCCAAAGAGGAAGCGACCGATCGACGAGCGTTCGTCTTGCCGAACGGCAAGAACTCGCAACGATCAAAGACGCCATCGCGTGTGCGCCGGGCGTGAAGAAGTCAATGCAACACGGGCGCTTGCTATTGATCCGCGTGGGCCGTATGCAGCAGCGACCGTGATATGCATTGACCGGTGGGATGTGCGCTGCACGCGGACAATGCGTCAATAGACCGGGGTGCAAATGAGTTTTGGATTTATCGCCTCTCTCGTGATGGCAATTGTTGGGATCGTTGGCGTCTTCATCACCATCCCGATCGTCAGCGAGTACGCCTTTTGGGTCGTTGTCGGCGCCTATATCGTGCTCGCCGGCACGAAGATGTGAAGGCCGATCGAGTCCGAACCGAAATTCACACAACCGAAATCTTATAGTCGTCGCGGAGGGCATAATTGTGCCATCCCGCGCCGATGAATTCTGGCTCCGGGCCAGGGATCACGCGACCGAATTTCGGAAATTTCCATAGCGTGCCGAGAGGGCCTATGGCCTTGGCGCGGGAGCAAAATGTTTTGCCCCGGTGCCTCGCCGGTCGAAGAGATGGATCGGTCACCCGGTGCCCCGAGCGTCCGGTGTGCAAAGGTTGGACGTTTCACACATATCGGCCGTGTCGGCGCTGCTCCACCATCACGCCGAACGACACCAGAATCGTGCAGATCACGAGGATGCCGCCGATGCTCAGCATCACGATGCCCACCGACGCCGACGGTTGCGCCTCAGCGGTTGCGGCCTCGATGAGACGAGGCTTGGTCCGAATCTCCATGTGGGTCTCAGGCCAGCGATCCCTGAGCGTCGACTCTAGCTCCTCGATCCTGAGGGTGTGCCCCACGCGAATCAGATCGGACGGCGTCAGCTCAGGTGGCGTCAGCGCAGGTGCAGGTGACGGCGTTGGTACTTCAACCGGCTGCGGCTGCGCCTGCGTGACCTGAGTGACCGCCTGCGGCTCGGCCTGCGCAACCTCATCGTCGTCACGATGCTGCCGAACGAAGTGATGGCGACGCCGCTCCGCATAGCGATGTCCGCCGGGCGTCGCATCCCAGCAATGATTGGCACCGTGCCAATAGAGGTGAGAAGTCGAATAGATGTGACGCGCTTCGGATTTGGTCATGCAGGTTGCCGCGGAAGCAGCCTGCATTGGTACAATGACGATCGCGACAATTGCGATTACTCGAAACACTTTTGGTTTCCTCTCCATCGCGCCTTCGGTTCTGCGCTCAGTCTCCCTTTTGAGCCCCCTCAGGTGCGGCCCAGTTGCCACGCCCCAGCCAGCCTCTCGTGGATTGCACGTTGGGAATGTGTCCATTTGCTGGCATAGGCGGTGATATGCCCTGCATGGTGGATGGTATCACTGTCCGTCTGGCTGTTCAGAGAACGGCTGATCGCGGATCAAGCGCGAAGCCGATCAGGCGTCCGCTGGATCTGCCGGCTTTGTCCTGATTGCGATCTGCCGGGATCGCAAAGCCACGCCCCCTTTCCCAAATTGGGACAGCCGGAACTCGGGCCAAGGCAATCAAAGACCAAGGCAATCAAAAAACAAGGCAATCAAAAAACAAGGCAATCAAAAACCCCGCCCATGGGAAACGAGGACGGGGTTTCTGAGGGCGGGTCAATGCGCCGTTGAGCACGGCACCCCCGCGACAAAGGCTAATCGAGCGGGTCGATCTCGCAAGACGAAGATTCAGCCAAACACTGACATGAACCTTACAGGAAAGCGCCCACGAATGGACGGACATGTCGCGAGGGCGGCAGGGGGGTGACCCTGATCACATCACTTCATGTCGGATTGGAGAGAATGTCGCCATCATCAAATGGAGACGACGATGCGCAAGTTTTTCCTGATCGCAGCTGTTCTTTTATCGGCCACGGCGGCTCACGCCGGGCTGGATACAACCGTGGCTGACGCTGGTGGCAGGGCTCCCGAAGCGAGCCAGCAATCGTCGGCGCAGGCTCCCGATGCCAACGCTCTGGCGGCAAAACGCCAAGCCATGATGCAGCAGAAAATGGCCATGCAAAAACAAATGATGATGCGCAAGCAGATGGCCATGCAGCGAGAAATGCAGCGGCATCCGATCCGCACGCGCTTCCATTTCGCGATGCTCAATTTCAAACGAAAGATGCACAACGCGTTTCGTTGATGCCGGCAACGCTTGCCACCCTCGGCACGCGATTGGCACGAGAAGGACGGCGAAAGCTCAAGACACCCAAGAAGCTGTAGCGAACTGGATGCAGTTCGCGCAGCGCCCGCCTTGACTGATCACGCTGGACGCAGTGCGCCGGCTCATCGGGCTGAACGGTTCCACGTTGCAACCGGCGACGGGGGTGCGTGTTAAGCCGGCCGTGACGGTTACATCCGACGGTTCCCCGAATCATCGCGCATTGCCTCCCGCAAACGATGGCCGAGGCCGTCGCCGTGATCGGCAACGCGCGGCCGTTCCCCGCGTGAGCGGTACCAAACTCCTGCCGGTATTCGATTTCACAATGTTGAGACGGGATGAGGTTGCCGCTTTGCCCGAAATTTGCTTGCACTCCCCGGCAGGCACGCGGAACATCCGCGGTCTGGAGCACGGCGACGAAGTGATGACACCATGTTCGCTTGGATTTTGATCCTCAGCTCTTGGGTTGCGGTGCTTTTTCTGATTCTGCACGACGCGACCAAAGACGACAGCGACGGCAGCGCGACTACGAAGGCTGCAAAAAAGGTTGCGAAAAATGTGAAGGCGCTCGCTTCCTTGGCCGTGCCGAAGGCACGAGAGCGGCCGGAAACGCCAAGCCTGGAAACGCCAAGCCTGGAAACGAAAAGTCCGGAAACGCCAAGTCCGGAAACGCCGAGCCCGGGAACTCCGCAAGGAGAAACGTCGACGCCCCCCGTGCAGCCGGCCCCTGTCTCGCCGCGGAAGAAAAACTGGTGGCGCAAGGAGCTCCGCGTTGCGATGACCGCCCCGGAGCTCGAATCGGCGATTTCGGACGCCGTCAAGAAAGCCGCGCCCGGCTGCGAGGACTTCGTCGGCGTGATCGTCCAGCACACGACACCGAGATCGCATCGCGATCCAAATTGGGATGTTCGGGGCGTGAAGTTCGGCAAGGCCGATAGAAAAGCGGTCGACGAAGCGCTGGCGGCCGTCGTCGAACGTATGCGGCACGAGTTTCTGCTCAGCGACCATTGATCTGCGCTCGCATCGCTGGGTCCTGGAGATCGTCGGAGACGAGGGGCGCGACGCGCGGCGCGGAGACACAGAAAGCGGCACCGTTAAGGATTGTTTAGGAATCAGCGCTAGAGTTTCAGCCCTACGATCCATCAAGGGCGGGGCGACAGCATGACCGAGCCTGATATCTTGGGCCGCAAGATCGATGAGCTGAAGGAATCGCAGAGGGTCGCCTGGCGACGCGTTGCCGACCCGTTGCTGACGGCATTCGAACGCCGCGAGATTCGAAATCACATCAGGGATAGCGGTGCGGAACTGCGCGGCTATCTGGGAATGATTTCCGAGCGGCTCCGCGTTCAGGCGCGCCTCGTTGAGGACACCTGTAGCAGCCTCGCCAAGCCCGAATTCAGGCTTCTGGCTTGAGCGCCTCTCGGAAAAGCTCTGACATCAGGCTGCGATCGCGCAGCCGTCACCGAGCATCCTGGTTCCCTCAAGAAATCGTCAGCAGGCTGCCGCTGCACGAAACCATTTCGCCGGATTGACGAAGCAGTCGTGAAACAAATGCCGACTATCACGCGTTCCCAAGAGTAACAGTAACGAGTAACAGTAAAAACGGGAACGTCAGATGATTGAAACAGTCACTGCGCTTCTGGGCCTGCTTAGCGCCGGCATCTTTGTCGCCCATGCGCTCGAGGCTTATCGCGCGTCTTAACGGACGACGGCAACGGGGGCGATCATGGTGGAACTCATCCTCGGCCTGCTTTACCGCCGGTCTTGTAGGGCTGCGCTGTCGGCCATTCGATTACAGAAATACCTTTGGGTCTGAGAG
>WNFA01004617.1_pt1 | contig 11485 bp, 9 predicted proteins | sample 5400481 | NCBI WGS metagenome assembly WNFA01 (sample SAMN13153340, study PRJNA577476) | soil metagenome | isolation source: 120 cm saprolite under Douglas fir tree site 2 hole 1 replicate 2 | place: USA:California | collected 2015-04-18
GCGCTGTTCAGTAATGTGAGCTGCAGACCCTGCGAGGCATTGATGACGTTCAGCCCAGCGTCGCCGGCGGCGAGGGCCAACGTGAGCCGCGCGCCGAGCAAGGTGTTCTGGACCACGGTGGTAAACGAGCTCGACACCGGTCCGTAGCCGTTACCATTCGCGTCCTGCCACGACACGGAGGCGGTGTCCGTCAGGTTGCCGGGCGTTTGCGTTGCGGGGACCGCATACGTCGCCTGGACGCCAATGGACGATGCTCCCGCCGCCAGGCTCGCCGGCGTTCCCGATACCGTCCCGGCGTCGCCGCTGGGAACCGTATCGGTGATCGTGAACCCGCTTGCGGTTGCCCCGCCGGTGTTGGTCAGCGCCAGCGGATAGGTCGCTGACGTCCCGGCAGCGACCGGGGCGGTTGGGCCCGACTTGGAGATTGAAATGACGGGCAGGTTTTCGGTGGTTGAGACCCCCGGCGCAGTGGCGCTAACTGGTCCAGCGGTCGATCCGCCCGACGCCGAGGCGCTCGCGCTCAGGCTCGATCCTTCGATCCCGGTCAACCGTGCCTGATAGGCGGCGTCACTTTCGCCGGTCCCCTTGGCCGCCGGGAGTGGCACCTTATACGTTGTTGAAAAGCTCGCCGACCCTCCGGGAGCGAGCAATCCCAGTCCGCTCACCGTCCCCGAGTTGATCGTGACGGCGGCGCCGGTGGGTGGCTGCACGATGACGGTCACGTTGGTCACGCCCCCCGAGGGGGCGGGGTTCGCGGCGAAGAAGATGCCGCTGAAGTCGACGTTGATGATGCTCGGTTGGGTAACGCTCGGATTGGTTGGGTTCACTTCGAGGTGGAAGCTGTTGCGGATTGCCTTCACCTCGGTCGGATCGAGGAGCGTGTTCACCTGCGATGGTGTCAACGGCACGCTGGCGGTGTAGTGCCAGAGCGCCGACGAACCCGAGGCGATGGTGGTACCGAGCAGTGGATCGCCGCTTGTCGGGTAGGTAACTCCACTGGCCGTTACAGGGGTCGACCTCAGGGTAAGGCTTGATGTGATGGGCGCCGCGACTGCCGGTGTATATCCCGATTGGACCCCTGCTGTACCCGCCAGCGCCGCCCAGTTCGTCGAATCGAGGCTGGTCGCGACGTTGTCCCAGTAGGACCTGACGGTTGCTGTCGAGCTGCCAGTGGCGCTCGCCGCGAAGTCGCCGCTCAATGTCAGGGTCGCACCGCTGTTGGTCACCGTGCCGCTGTAGGTCAGCGTGTCGCCGGGGATAGCACTGGTGCGATCGACGGCGAGCGTCAGCCCCAGTGACGGAGTGAGCGCTGCGCTCAGCACCGTCTTCGCGGTTGGCGTCACCGGCGCGGTCGCCGTTGCGCTCCACGAGCCGGCGGTGTTGTCCTTGTAATGGAATCGGACGTTGACCCTGTCGGTGGTGTCGGTGGAGAAGATGGTCGCGTTGAAGGTCGCGCCCCTGGCATCCGACATCACCCCGCCTAAGCACAAATTGGGCGCCACCACGCTGCCTTGGTAGACCGCGGCACTCGATTGATCGCCTGACGGGTACCAGCTCGGGCTTCCCGCCGGATCACTGTAGGTCTGAACCGGAAGGCTGAAGGTAATCGGAGGCGGGGTCGTTCCGTTGGAGCAGGTGACCGCCATCGTGATCGAGGCGTTGTCAACGGTGACCTGCGCCGCCGGATGCGCACCCGGCATGGTGAAGTCGTAGCCCGCCATGATGGTGTCGCCGGCATGGATCTGGAGGTTGCCCTCCATCGCTTGCGGGCCGATCGTTAGCGTCCCGGCGCCCGATAGGAGGACGACACCCGCGAGTGCCGGGTCGACGGTCTGCATGAGGAGCAAGCCGGTAATCGCCAGCATGCTGGCAATCGTCAGCCGCCTCTGGCTACGCCCCCTCAGCATGATTCCCCTCAGTGCCTGGCCGCATGCACGGCCGTGCCGCGATGATGATCGCGTACAGCCGCGCCGTCAACCCGGGAACATCCGTTCCCCCAACTGGTGCCTCGCGGGTTAGGTGTCGCTTAAGACGCGGGTGTAGGCCGTGGCGAGCAGCAGAATGATCGCGCCATAGAGGATCTGCTTGATCGGCTCCGGCGCATCGAGCAGGGTTAGCAGGCTGTTGAGAACCGTGAGGATCAGCGCCCCGATGATGGTTCCCGAATAATTGCCGCTACCGCCGAAGATCGACGTCCCGCCGATGACCACCGCGGCCACCGTGGGGAGTAGGAAGGTGTTGGCCAGGCCGAGGTCAGCCGTGTTGATCGCGCCGGCCAACACCAAACCGGCCACGGCACTCAGCAAACCGCAGAGCGTGTAGTTGACCAGGCGGACCTGCCACACGCGCACGCCCGCCAGACCGCAGGCGGCGGCATTGTCGCCGATGGCGTACAGCAACCGTCCGAACCCCGTCCGGCGGAGTCCGACGATGATGATGACGGCGATCGGCGCCCATAGGAGCAGGCTTACCGGGACGACCCCCAGCACTGTTCCGGCGCCAAGCGTGTGAATGAAGCCGGGTACGCTGGGAACGCTGGTCACCGCGAACTGGCTGTAGACGGTCAGCCCACCCGTCACGACCAGGGCCATACCGAGGGTCATGATCAGCGGCTGCGCCTGGAAGACCGCAATGCCGAGGCCATTTACGAGCCCAACAAGGATCCCCACGCCGAGTCCGAGCAACACGGCCTGGGCGTCCCCGTGCCTAGCGTTGCTGGCCATGATGTAGGCCGACGCGGTGGCGACGTTTGCGACTGACAGATCGATGCCACCGGTCAGCATCACCAGCGTCTGACCGGCGGCCAGGATTCCCAGCGGCGCGGCGAAGAGGACGGTCGTTCGAACCCAGTTCGGCGTCACGGCTCCGGGCCGGATCGCTTCCAGGACGCCGACCAGGACGAGGAATAGCAGGCTTAGCACCACGATCGGATTCTCCTGGAGATAGCGGCGCACTCCGGCGTCGCGAAACGCAGCGAACGGCCGCTCCGAGGGCGTGGCAGCCCTCATATCGCCTTGCGCCGGAGCGCGGCCAGCCCTCCGACCATCACGACAAGAACGATCACGACTCCCTGGATCACCTGGCCGTAGTTCGGATCGATGCCCAGAAAGATGAGGTCGGCCGGGATGAGCGTCAAGATGAAGGCCGCCGCCATCGGGCCTAGCATCCCGCCTCTTCCGCCCGCCAGGCTGACACCGCCCAGGACGATGGTGGCGACGCCGCTGAGGGTATAGAAGGTTCCCGACAATGGCGAGCCAATGCCGGTCGTCATCGTGAGCGCAAGGCCGCCAGCCGCACAGAAGGCTCCACTGATCGTGTAGGCGAGCACTCGCGCCAGTGGCACGTTAACGCCGCTTGCGTGCGCGGCCGTGCGATCGCTGCCGATCGCGTAGAGGGCAAGGCCTGGCCGGCTCGCGCGTAGCGGTACCCAGATTGCCGCCACGACTACGATCAGCAGGATCAAGGCGTTTGGGACCCAGGGTGACAACGAGGTCTCCTGCGCCATGTTCTGGAAGTCCAGCGGTGCCCCGCCACCGGGCTTCTCGAGGATGAGCAGCGCGACACCACCCCATACGAAGCTCATCGCCAGCGTCACGACGATATCGGGGACACGCGAGAAGACCACGAGGAAGCCATTAAACGCCCCGGCCACGCATCCGAGGATCAGGACCAGCGCGGCGATGAGGAGCGCGTCTCGAAAGCTGTTGTGCAGCATGGCCCGCGCGGCGAGCACGTTAGTCACCGCCATCATCGGCCCGACGGTGAGGTCGATGCCGCCGCTCAGCACGACGACCGTCTGCGCAGCGGCCGCCAGCGCCAGCGGCAGGGCGCCGAGGGCCAAGGATTTGACGTCGAATGCGCTATAGGTGGGATGGATCGCCACCGTGAAGACGAGGGACGCCACCAGCAGGCCATAGACACCCATCGTCCACCTATGGCGGACGAATCGAGGCGGGACGAAGGGAATCGCGACGCGGCCGACGGCCATCTAGCCGGCCGCCTCCGCGGCGAGTCCGTGTGCGGCCCGCAGCAGCGTTGACTCATCGGCGACGTTCGCCGGCAAGATCTGGACCACCCGCCCGCCGAACAGCACGATCACCCGGTCGCAGGCGAGCGGAATCTCCGCAAGCTCCGAGGTGAACAGCAGAATCGCTTTGCCCGCCGCGGCCAGCTCGCGCACGAGAACATAAATCTGGCGCTTGGTGCCGATGTCGATACCACGTGTAGGGTCGAAGCAGAGCAACGTTTCGAACCCAGCGGCGAGCCAGCGTGCGATGGAAACCTTCTGCTGGTTTCCACCGCTCAGCCGGCGCACCTGTGATTGCGCTCGGGTGTCGACATGCAAGCGCTCGATCGCCTGGTTCACACGCCGTCGCTCGGCCCGGGCGTTGATCGGCCCCCAGCGCCCGATACGGCTGACCAGCGGCAGGGCGATGTTCTCACGTACCGAGCGCTGCCGCAGGAGCGCGTGCATGCGATCGGCCGGAACCAGGACCAGACCCGCGCGGATGGCATCGGCCGGGTGCCGGAATGCGGCCGCCCGGTCCTCCACGAGGATCTGGCCGTCATCGGGTCGGCGCACGCCGGCCAGACAGTCGAACAGCTCGCGCTGGCCCTGCCCCTCGAGGGCCGCGACGCCAAGCACCTCGCCCGGGCGAACGCTGAACGAAACGTCCTTGAGCATGCTGCCCGCTCGCAGGCTGCGGACTTCGAGCCGAGCCCGGCCGGGTGCGCCACCGGAGGGGGCACGCTGCGCCGCCTCGGCTTGCGCCACGTCCGCGGCGACCGGTCCCAGCATGAGGTCGACAATCTGGGCCTCAGCGCCGCGCGCCGGCTCGACCACGCCGACCGTCTCTCCGTCTCGGAGCACGGTGGCCCGGTCGCAGAAGGCGCTCACCTCGGCCAGGCGATGGGATATGAAAATGACCGAGCGACCCTCCTGGCGCCGGCGGCCAACGACGTCGAAAACGCGCGTGGTCAGGTCAGCGGGCAGTGCCGCCGTGATCTCGTCCAGCAAAAGCACATCGGGCTCGGCGGCCAGCGCCCGCGCCAGGTCCAGCAGCCGGAGGCTTGGCGCCGGCAAATCCCGCGCATTCGCGTCGAAGTCAATCCCGCTCATTCCCAGCTCGGACAGCCAGTGCCGGACCGCGTCGACGCTGGTCCCGGTGAGCCGAAGATTCTGGAGCACCGTCAGGTCGGGGATGAGCGCCGGGTCCTGGTAGACCGGCATCAAGCCGGCCCGGCGGGCCTCCGCGGGTGAGCCGATGACGCGAACCTTGCCGCGCAGCGCGATCGTGCCGCCATCCGCACGAAGCACGCCGGTGAGCACTTTGACCAGCGTGCTCTTGCCCGCTCCGTTTGCGCCCATCAGGGCGTGAACTTCACCCGGCCGGACAGTGAGGTCGGCGGAGCGCAGCGCGACCACGGCGCCGAAGCGCTTCGACAGGCTCGACACCTCCAGCAGCGGCGAGAGCTCGCTCATCGGTTCACGTCAGCTCTCCCCGATAGTAGTGGGCGCGGGCGATGCTGCCCGCGCCCACCCGGATGCCTGGAGGCTTACGGAGCCTGGCAGGCCACGAGCTGCGCCTTGGTGTAGGTCGTGTAGGGCGCCACACCGTACTGCACGCTGTAGTACGGATCGAGCGCGGCATCGTACTTCCCCTGGAGCGTGGCGACACCGGCACTCGTCGTGTTGTCCCAGACCTCGGGCGTGAGCTTGATGAGCTTCGGGTGCGACTTCCCCGCCAGGACGTCGAGTGCCACGGCGAGGCCGGCGCCGCCGACGGGTGGCGGGTTGGTCACCGCCGCTCCAACCAGCCCTTGCCCCTTGAGCGAAACGAGCTGTCCGACGAATTTGTTGTTGTCGGCGCCAACCGTCGGCACGAAAGGCTTCTTTGCCGTCTGGTAGGCATCGACGATGGTGGCGTCGATTCCCGACGTCCAGATGCCGTCGATCTTCTTGCCGGAGCTGAACAGGGTGTTGATCTGCTGCGCAGCCGGATCGAGCGACCAGCCGGTGAAGGTTTGGGCGACGATCTTGATCCCCGGATAGTTGGCGAGTGCTGTGGTGAAGCCCTGATGGCGGTCGGTGTCCGCGGGCACACCATCGATGCCCCGCATCTCGACGACGTTGCCCGTCCCGCTCAGCTGCTTGAACAGCCATTCGGCCCCCAGCTGTCCGTACTTCACCTGGTCGTTGGAGAGCACATACGCCTCCGGGGCGGAGACGGCCTGGTCCACGGCGACCACGACGATACCCTTGGCTGCCGCTTCCTTGATCACCGGGTTGAGCGCGTCGCGGTCAGACGGGTTGAGGATGATGGCGTTGACTCCCGCCGAGATCAGGTTCCGAAGGTCGGCGATCTGTTCTGTAGGACCACCGTTGCGGTTGGCGATCGTGATCTGGGTGACGACACCCGATGCCTTCCCCTGGGCCTTGATGGAGCAGATCATCTCCTCCCGCCAGCCATTCCCCGTCAGGGTGTTGGAAACGCCAACTTTGTAGGTCTTCGTCGCTCCGGCCGCGCTGCTTCCACACGCGGCCAGCAGGTCGACCACGCCCACGGTCAATATCGCCGCGCCCATCGTTTTGCCGGCGCGACCGACGAACTCGCGTCGGGTCCAATGTTTCTCTGCCATGCTTCTCCTCTTCTTGACTAATCCGACCTTATCGGAACTCCCTCCGCTTGCCGTTTTCTTACTCCCTTAGTCACCTCCTGTCAAGGCTCGCGCGAGCCGCCGCGCATGCTCGCGGTAGGCGGCGTCGAAGAGTTCCTGAGAACGCTCTAAGGTCACAACCGTCGTGGCCGTGATCACCGGCGGCATCGCGCCCCGCTCCACCAAGAGTTCTGCGGTCCGGACCTTGATCGCGTTGACCACGGCGACCGCGGCGAAGGTCGAGCTCGGCCCGACCGGAGTGTCTAGCCCATCCAACGTGCAAAGGGCGTCTGAGGCCGGCGTACAAAGGTCGATCACAACGTCGGCTTCATCCAGGAGCCGCCCGCGCACCTCAGGCCTGACTGCACTGGCGGTCGACTGGGCGACTGAGGTGATCGCGATTACGGGCAGCCCGCGGCGTCGGGCACCACGAGCCATCTCTACCGGCACCGCGGAGAGCCCGCTCGCGGAGAAGACCATCATCGCGTCCTTTGGGCCGAAGTGAAAATTCTGCAAGATCACCTCGGCGAGGCCGGGCACGCGCTCGATAAACATGGCCTGGCGCTGCCCGTTGGCACCCACGACCTGGGTGTGGAACGTCATCGACAGTTCAACGATCGGATTGAACCCGGGATAGGAGCCATAACGCGGGAACATCTCTTCGACCGGAATGCGCGAGTGGCCGGTGCCGAACAGGTGGACGAGGCCGTCGGCGGCAATTGCTTCGGCGCAGATCTGACTGGCGCGCTCGATGGCCGTCGATTGGGTCGCCTCGATCCGGTCGAAGATGGCGCGCGCGGCGTCGAACCATGGCGTCATCCCTGGTCTAGCCCACCACGCTGCGGTCCACGTTGACCGGCTCCCAGCGACCGCTCTTCATCGAAACATAGGCGGCGTCGATCACGCAATTCACGACGTAGCCGTCGACGAAGTTCTCGCGTGGCATGGTCTTGCGGGCAAAGCAGTCCACGAAGTGACGCATCTCCTCGTGGTAGCCGTACACGCGGGCCTCATCCGGAATCGGGAACACCCAACCGGTCTCGGCGTCGGCCTTCTCCATCAGATAGCCGGCGCTCTCCTCGATGAAGGCGCGCACGCGGGTCGAGCTGGTATCGGTGATGATGCGGCCCTTGGTCCCGTAGATTTCATTCCGCAGCTCCATGCCGCCCCGTGCGGTCCAGGAGGCCTCGGTCAGCGAGGTGCGGCCATCGTCGAGGCGCAGCAGTAGGACCGCGTTGTCCTCGCCGGTTGTCTTGTTCTTGTGCACGAGCGTCGCGCCCCAAGCGAACACGTCCTTGATCGTGTGCTCCTTGCCGAAGAGATAACGGGCGGCCTCGATGGTGTGGCAGCCCATGTCGAGCAACGCGCCACCCCCGGCGACCTCGGCGTTCCAGAAGTGCGGCGCGTGCGGCCCCGAGTGGGCCTCCCTGGCACGGATGGTCAGGAGATCCCCTACGGCTCCGGACTCGATCATGGCACGTGCCTTCATTACGTCCGGCGAGAAGACCTCGGTCTCGGCGTAGCCGTGCATCACGCCCGCCGATCGTGCTAGTCGAACCATCTCGGCGGCCTCGGACGCGTTGCGCGCCAGTGGTTTGGTGCAAACCATCGCCTTCTTTGCCGCGGTCGCGGCCCGGGCCGCATCGACGTGCAGGTGATTGGGCAATCCGATCACGACCAGTTGCACCTCCGGATCGGCGCACAGGGGCTCAATCGCCGTGTATTGACGCGGGATGCCATGGCGCCGCCCAAACTCCTCCGCGCGCTGCTCAGAACGGGAGTAATTCGCCACGACCTCCGCGCCTGGGACGTCCCGCAGGCCATCCATGTAGAAGTCCGCGACGAAGCCAGAGCCGAGCAGACCGATCTTGACCATCATGCCGCCGCTGCCTTCCGCGCGCGGAAGTCGTCCAGCATGGCTGCCGTCGCGGTGGCCCCAACCCGAGTAACACCAAGCTCCAAAACCTGAAGCAACGAGTCGAGTGTTCGGACGCCGCCGGCCGCCTTCACTTGCACGCGCGGGGATACCGTCCGTCGCATCAGGGCCAGGTCCTCGAGCGTCGCACCAGTCGGCGCAAAGCCGGTGGAGGTTTTGACGAAATCGGCACCGGCGGCCTCCGCCAGCTGGCAGCCGCGTACTTTCTGCGCGTCGTCGAGGTAGGCATTCTCCATGATCACCTTGACGATCGCGCCCGATGCGTGCGCAACCTCGACGACCGCGGCGATCTGCTCCCGCACATGCTCGTCGCGCGCCGACCGCAAGGCACCGATGTCGATCACCATGTCGACCTCGGTCGCACCCTCCTCCAATGCTCGCCTGGCCTCGAAGACCTTGGTGGCCGTGGTGGAACTGCCGTGAGGAAAACCGATGACGGTGCCGACCTTGACGCTCGATCCAGCGAGTAACGTGCGAGCGCGCGCCACGTCGTTGGGACGGACGGTGGCCGACGCGACATCGTACCGCACCGCGAGTTTGCAGCCATCCGTGATGAACGCGTCATCGAGCTCAGGCCGTAGCAGCGAGTGGTCAATCGACTTGGCGATCTGCGCGTAGGTCAGCCGGTCGAGGAGTGAGCTCATGAACCCTCCTGTCAGACGATAAGTGGGCGAAGCGTGTTGTGGGCGAGCACGAAGCCTTTCTTGACGAGCTCTACGTCGCCTTCGAATTTGCGATCCTCGTGTTCGACTGATACCGCGCCGTCATAGCCGATGCCGTAAAGCGCGCTGATGAACCGATCCCAGTGGATCTCGCCCAGGCCGGGCAGCTTGGGGATTTGCCAGCCGATGCCCAGTGACATCACGCCTTGCTCGAACAACCCGTCTCGGTCGATCGCCATGTCTTTGGCGTGGACATGAAGGATCCGGCTGGCGAATTCACGGACGGCGCGTTCGTAGTCGATGAATTGCCAGACCAGGTGCGATGGGTCGAGGTTCAGACCGAAATTCGGGTCGGGGATCGCCTCGAACATCTGCCTCCAGAGTGCCGGTGAGTAAGCAAGGTTCTTTCCCCCGGGCCACTCGTCCTCGCTGAAGATCATCGGGCAGTTCTCGATGGCGATCTTGATGCCGTGGTCGCTGGCAAAGCGGACCAGCGGCGGCCATACCTTGCGGAAGTCGGCCAGGCTCTCGGTCACGGATCGGCGCTGATCGCGGCCGATGAAGGTGCCGACCACGCCAACGCCAAGCCGCTGCGCGGCCAGAACCACGTTGCGAAGATGCGCGTGGGCCGCCTCCCGGGTCGCCGCGTCGCCGTCGAGGTTGTTCGGGTAATAGGCCAGTGAGGAGATGGCGAGGTGATGGCGGTCGAGCAGGTCATGCACCGCTCGCTCGTCAAGCCGATCGACGTCGATATGCGAGACGCCCGCGTACCGGCGGTGCTCGCCGCTGGCAGCCGGCCAGGAGGCGATCTCCAGCGTCTCGAATCCATTCGCCGCCGACCACTCGGCAACCTCTTCGAGGGTGAGCGTGGGAAAGGCCGCGGTCATCAGGCCGAGCTTCATGGCTGTACCTCCACCCAGGACCTTTGAGGACCCCTCCTCAGACCGATATATTCTGCACCGAATCGGCGCCGTGGATGGCGGCGCCAATCGCTCCCGCCCACGGGCCCAGCTCCGTCAGCACGACGCGCACCTGCTCGACGTTGGTCACGTGGATGCGCTTTCGTAGCTCCCTGCGGATTGGGTCGAGCAGGAGATCACCGGCCCCGGCCGCCCCACCACCGATCACGACGACGTCCGGCGTGATGAGGACGACCGCATTGCTGATCCCGATACCAAGGTAGCGACCGACCAGTGCCAGCCCGGCGCGGGCACGCTCGTCGCCCTCGCGAGCCCGTGCCACCGCCTCCTCAACGCTGGCGCAACCGCAGGCGGCCGAGATCGCCGAAGCGCGGCAGAGCGCTTCGAGGCAGCCGTAGTTCCCGCAGCCGCACAGCGGACCATCCGGCAGGATGGTCTGGTGCCCGATCTCCCCGGCGGTGCCGTCGTGACCAAAATGCACCCGGCGGTTGATAACCACGCCGCCGCCCACCCCGGTGCCAAGCGTGATCCCGAGCAGCGACTGCGCCCCCTGTCCAGCGCCGACGCGGAGCTCGGCCAATGCGAACGCCCGCGCGTCGTTGATCAGCACCGTCGGCACACCGACTGCGGCTTTGACCGGATCGACGACCGGCACCCCGGCCCAGTCGCCTGGGATATTGGGCAAAAAGCGGGTCCGGCCTGTCGCTGGGTCGTGGAGACCAGGAACCCCGACACCGACGGTCACCACCGGGCCGACCTCCGCGGCGGCTGACCGCCCGAGCTCGGCGAGCTGCTCCACCACCCCGCCGGGTCCTCCGTGCGTCTTGGTAGCCACCTTGCCGCTGGCCACGGTGCGGGTGCCTTGCGGAGCCGATTCGACCACCACCCACTTCACGTATGTTCCGCCCAGGTCGAGCCCGAGGTGACGAGAGGTCAGCGCGCTGTCCATCCGCCATCAAGCGTGAGCACCGCGCCGGTCGTGAAGCGCGCGCCAGGCCCGCACAGATACACGGCGGCCGCGGCGACATCATCCGGCCGGCCAAAGTCGCCGGTCAGCGGCTGTAGCTCGGGCAGGCGGGCCCGGATTTTCGGGTCAGCCTGCGCCCGCCGGCTCATGGGGGTCGCGATCAGACCCGGCGCGATGACGTTGCAACTGATCCCCCGCCGCGCATAGGTCACGGCGATCGCCCGGCTGAGCGCGATGACGCCGCCCTTGCTGGCCGCGTAGGCGTGGGTGGCGAACTCCTCGTCGCCGCCGACCAGGCCGAGGACGCTCGCCAGATTGACGATGGTCCCACCGCCGCCGTCCT
>WNFA01010093.1_pt1 | contig 11485 bp, 8 predicted proteins | sample 5400481 | NCBI WGS metagenome assembly WNFA01 (sample SAMN13153340, study PRJNA577476) | soil metagenome | isolation source: 120 cm saprolite under Douglas fir tree site 2 hole 1 replicate 2 | place: USA:California | collected 2015-04-18
ACAAACTCGGCGTACACCACATCGTTGCGCCCGGCGGGTATCATACGTATACCGCGCTCGATTTCCCGGTGAGCCTGGGAACCTACAAGTTTTCGAGTGATCCCCAGGAGCCGGCGGTGCTGTTCATGTTGCGTACGCCATGCAGGCCCGGTCTTGCGCCACGCGATCAGCATCGCGCTGGGCGCATGGAACTTATGCAGACGCCTTTCGAGACGTTCGAGCGCAACATCCGGGAGCAGTTGGCGAGGATGTTGGGCGGAGCTGGCTTCGATGCAGCTCGCGACATTGAGGGAATCACCGTGAATCGTTGGGCGCATGGCTATGCGTTCACGCCGAATCCGCTGTTCGATCCGGACTGGAAAGAGGAAGAGAAGCCCTGGGTGATTGGACGGAAGTGTTTCGGAAATATAGCCATTGCGAATTCGGACGCGGGAGCTAGCGCCTACACAAACGAGGCGATTGACCAGGCGCATAGAGCGGTGGCGGAGTTAATGGGGTCAAGGGGTTAGGTATGCGCTCAGTTGTTGGAATGTTTGCGCTTTGCGTGCTGTTCAATTCTTCGCTAGCCGCGCAAACCGGAACATCTCTAGCGCGCTCCAATGCAACGGAAAAAATCATCATCGACACCGACATTGGCGGCGATATTGACGCCGCCTTCGCGATTGGACTTGCGCTGAGAAGTCCTGAGTTCCAGATTCTGGGAATTTCCAGCGCGTGGGGTGACACACAGCTCCGGGCGCGCTTACTGAGCCGTTTTCTGAAGGAAACCGGCCGTGGCGACATTCCCGTTGCCATAGGTATTGCGAAGCATCCGCCGGGTAAAGTGGATGTTTTGACACAGGCACTGTACGCGCAAGGCGGCCCTGCTGACCACAACTACCCAAATGCGGTGGACTTCATTCTCGAGCAAATAAAGCTGCATCCGGGTGAGATCACGCTGATCGCTATTGGTCCGGAAGCTAATCTTGGAGCTGCGATTGATCGCGACGCGGCGACGTTCCGCAAGCTGAAACGAGTGGTGCTCATGGGGGGGTCGGTATATCGCGGGTACAGTCAGTTCAATTATGGCAATACTCGCGGGCCCGACCCGGAATGGAATATTCTTTGCGACATTCAGGCAGCGCAGAAAGTTTTCGGCTCCGGCGTTCCTCTGTACGTCATGCCACTCGATTCCACACAGATCAAGCTGCAGGAGCTCGAGCGAGCAGAGATCTTCAAGGCAGGAACTCCGCTTACGGATGCGTTGCTTGTGCTTTACACGCAGTGGTCGAAAGGCGCAACGCAGACTCCCACACTATTTGACGCGGTAGCCGTGGCGTACGCGATTCATCCAGAGCTGTGCCCGGCTCAGCTGATGAAACTGCGAGTGGATGACCAGGCCTACACCCGTGTGGAAGCCGGAACGCCCAACGCGCAGGTTTGTTTGCGTTCGAGTTCGGATCAGTTTCTGGAGTTCTTTATGCCAAGGATTGTGTCGCCGGGGTTGGTCAGTGGCGCTACCGTGGCTCGAGCTCGGGCGCTGGCAAGTTCGGTCAACAAAAGAGCGAGGGCAGTCTCAATTGCGGAAGAATCCGCTGCACGCTAAACTGTTTACATGGCCCGGTAGAGTAATCGGTTAACTCGTCACCCTCTCACGGTGAAGATTACGGGTTCGACTCCCGTCCGGGCTACCAACCTTCAGACTTTTCTTCGATTTCAAATATTACGCGCCTAGATAATGCTGAGATGGCAGCAGAAATGACGATTTCAATTCGCCGAAGCGCGAGCGGGTGTATCGTATGTTTCCAGGAGTGTGAGTGGCAAGGATGGCGAAGATACGAATTCTTGTTTCGTTGACTACCAACGACAACGACTATCAGATCGAGCAGGCGCAGTCTGCGGAGCAAGCCGCGAGCAAGTTGGGCGTCACCGCGGAAATCATTTATGCCAACAATGATGCCATCAATCAGAGCACGCAAATTTTGCGCGCGATCCAAGCGGCCCCGGCAGAGCGGCCGAACGCGATTGTATTCGAGCCGGTCGGAGGCACAGCATTGCCACAGGTGGCGCGCGCAGCGGCTGCCGCAGAGATCGGCTGGGCGGTGCTCAATCGCGACGCAAACTACATAGAGGATCTACGCAAGGACTCGACTGTGGCGATCTTCGCTATCAGTTCGGATCATGTGGAGATTGGACGCATCCAGGGACGGCAATTCGCCGCATTTTTGCCGCGCGGCGGAACGGTGCTGTACATCCAGGGGCCATCGGAGAATTCCGCGGCAAAAGAACGCACACTGGGCATGCAAGAGACGAAACCCCAAAACATTCAGATCATTGCATTGCGGGGGCAATGGACCGAAGAAAGTTCGCAGCGTGCCGTGCGGTCGTGGCTAAAGCTGACGACCTCGCAGAAAGCTGCGGTGGATTTGATTGGAGCACAGGATGATTCGATGGCGGTCGGCGCGCGCAAGGCATTTGAGGAATTGCCCAGCGAGGGGGATCGCGAGCGCTTTCTGAAGCTGCCGTTCACCGGGTGCGATGGCCTGCCGAAGACGGGGCAAGCGTGGGTGCGCAGCGGGCTGTTGGCGGCGACGGTCTTTGTGCCTCCGAATACGGGTCAAGCGATCGAGATGTTCGTGCAAGCAATTCAGCAGAAGAAGCGCCCTCCAGAGCGCGTGCTTACCGTGCCAACTTCCATTCCGCAACTCAGTGCCCTCAAGCCCTTGCGAATGACATAGCTCACCTCCGCAAAAAGCGTCGTATAATGCCGCCCTGCAAACGGGTTGTCGGCACTTTGGTGAGGAGAGCGAATGAAGATTTCGCGCAAATCGTTAGGCGTTGATCGCAGAGAGTTTCTGGCGGCGACCGGGACCGGTTTGCTGGCTGCGTCGATGCCCAATGTCGCCAAGGGCGGAACGTCATCAGGCTCAGGCACGTTCTCGAACTCTGCCATGGAGTCTGCCGCGCAAGCCTCGACCGGCTCACTCCGCAAAATTCCTATCGGCGTTTTCGATCCCGTCTACGAAAAGCTGTCGCTTGATGAGATGTTGGACCGCGTTAATGCGCTCGGCCTCGAAGCCATGGAAATAGGAACTGGTGGCTATCCTGGCACGGGGCATTGTCCTATCGACGAATTGCTAGCGGATGCGGGAAAAGCCAAAGCATGGAAGAAGAAGTTTGAAGATCGCGGCATCCACGTGGCGACCTTGAGTTGCCACGGAAACCCGGTTCATCCTGACGAAAAGCACGCGGCGCACGATCGCGAGAGTTTTCGGAAAACAGTTCTGCTTGCGGAGCGGCTGGACGTGCGCGTGATTGTGGGATTTTCCGGCTGCCCCGGGGGCACGCCCACCGACACTCAGCCGAACTGGATCACGTATCGCTGGCCACCGGAATACGCGGAGATGCAGGACTGGCAGTGGAAAGAGAGAGTGGTTCCGTACTGGAAAGAAGCCGCGAAATTCGCGCGCGAGCACGGCGTACATCGCATTGCGCTGGAGATGCATCCGAATTTCGTTGTCTACAACCCACGCACGTTGATGAAGCTTCGCGAGGCAGTGGGCGAGGAAATCGGCGCGAACTGCGACCTGAGCCATTTGTTCTGGCAGGGCTGCGATCCCGTCGAGGTAATTCATTTCCTTGGGAAGCAGAAGGCGGTTTTCCATGCGCACATGAAAGACACCGTTCTCTTTCCGGAAAATGTCGAGAGGTACGGTGTGCTGAATTTTGCGTCCCAAGTTGCCGACCTGCCGCAAGCCTCGGAAACATTTCGCGCGGTGGGTTACGGTCATGGCGCGAGCTTGTGGAAGTCTGTGGTGAAGGCCTATATGGACATCGGATTCGAAGGCATTTTGAGCATTGAGAATGAAGATCCGATTCTAGCGGGGCCAGTGGGCGTGGAACGCGCTGCGTGGGTTTTGAAAAATGTCCGCAGCGAACTGCTGGGTTCGTAAAGCAAGTTTATGGGGAGATAGCATGGCTCAAGTTACGCGTTTGCCGAAAACTTATGATGTTTGCGTAATTGGTTCAGGCGCGGGCGGCGGCATGGCGGCCAAAGTTCTGACCGAAGGCGGCCTGAACGTGGCGCTGCTGGAAGCCGGTCCGCAGGTCTATCCTGACAAAGATTTCAAAATGCTGATGTGGCCTTACGACCTGCCCCATCGTGGCGCAGGCGTCGGTGGATCTGCCCTGGAAAATTTCGGCGAATTTCTGGCTCCCAATGGAGCCTGGGACATCGCCGGCGAGCCATATACTTCGGCGCCCGGGGCGGATTTTCAATGGTTCCGCTCGCGGATCGTGGGCGGGCGTACCAATCATTGGGGGCGCATCGCGCTGCGCTTCGCTCCCGTGGACTTTCAATCGTATACGCGAGATTCGCTTGGGGCGGACTGGCCTATTAGTTACCAGGATTTGGCGCCGTATTACGACAAAGTGGAATCGTACATCGGCGTTTTTGGCACGAAGGAAAACGTGTCGAGTGCGCCCGACGGCGTTTTCCTGCCTCCTCCCAAGCCACGCTGTCACGAATTGATCGTGAAGAAGGCTTGCGACAAGCTGAACATTATTTGCATCCCATCGCGCCTCGCCATTCTGACGCGCTCGGTCAATGGGCGATTGCCTTGCCACTATTGTGGTCAATGCGGGCGCGGGTGCGTCACTGCTTCTAACTTCAGCTCCAGCCAGGTCCTGATTCCTCCGGCGATGGCCACCGGCAAGCTGACGCTGATTACCGGCGCTATGGCGCGCGAAATCCTCGTCGGCAAGGATGGTAAGGCTGAAGGGATTTCTTACATCGATAAAGCCACGCGTACGGAAAAGCGTATCAACGCGCGTGCTGTGGTGGTGGCTGCGAGCGCGTGCGAGTCGGCTCGGCTGCTGCTCAACTCAAAGTCTTCGCTATTCCCGGACGGCGTGGCGAATTCTTCGGGCACGGTTGGCAGGTACCTGACGGACTCGGTCGGCAGCGATGGCTGGGGCGAATTTCCCTATCTCGACAAAATGCCTCCGCACAATCACGACGGCGTGGGCGGAATGCACATGTACATTCCGTGGTGGAAATTCGATCGCACGAACGATTTCCCACGCGGCTATCACATCGAGATTTGGGGCGGGCGCGATATGCCGGGCGTCGGAATGTTCGATGGGCTGTGCCACCGTGAGGAGGGATATGGCGCGGGGCTGAAGCAGCGGGCCCGGAAAGTCTATGGCACCAGCATCGGATTCTCCGGCCGTGGCGAGATGATTCCGAATCCGGACACGTATTGCGAAATCGATCCCGACGTCGTCGATCAGTGGGGCATTCCGGTGCTGCGCTTTCACTTCAAGTTTACGGATTACGAGTTGCGGCAGGCACAGGACATGCAGCAGACTTTCCGTGCGATTGTCGAAGCGGCCGGCGGGGAATACCGGACTAAGACGAAGATTGATGGGCAGTATCCGTTTGGCATTCAAGCAGGCGGTAAAATCATTCACGAGGTGGGCACCGCACGAATGGGTGCGGACCCGAAGACTTCCGTTTTAAATGGTTATTGTCAGGCGCACGATGTGAAGAATCTGTTCGTCGCCGATGGCGCTTCGCTGGTCACCAATCCCGACAAGAACCCCACGCTGACGATTATGGCGCTGTCTTGGCGTGCATCGGAGTACTTGCTGGCGGAAGCGCAAAAAGGAAACATCTAATGAGTTCACAGAGCGTAACGCGACGGGATATTTTGAAGACGCTGGCAATGGGCGCGGTGGGCGGATCAGTGTTGCAAGTCATTCCGGCGAAGGCTGCGGAATTCGTGCACCAGGCGGTCCGCAAGGAAAAGGCTGCATCGCCGGCAGGGAAGTACGCTCCGAAATATTTTTCCGCGCACCAGTACGAGATGCTCAATGCACTGTGCGACGCCATCATTCCGAAGGACGATCATTCCGGTGGCGCAGTCGAGGCGGGCGCGCCGGAATTTATCGATTTGCTTACCAGTGAGAATGAAAAGTATCAGTTGCGGCTTGGCGGCGGGCTGGTTTGGCTGGACAGCTATTGCGCGGACCGCTATGCGAAATCGTTTCTAGAATGCACTCCGGAACAACGCAACGAAGTATTGGGCCTGATTGCCTATCGGAAAAACGCCAAGAAAGATGCGTCTCTCAGCCAAGGTGTTGCCTTTTTCGCGTTTCTGCGCAAGATGACCTGCGACGGTTTCTACACCAGCAAAATCGGTATAGCGGATTTGCAATATATCGGGAACACGTCAATTAGCGAATTCCCCGGCTGCCCGCCCGCTCCGAGTGTCAACACGTAAACGCATTGATTGCGAGGGTTAAAAGCGCAGTTTGGCCACGTAATCGTAGCTAATTTTCAAATCGTCGAACGGCGATTTGGGTTCGTCGTTTTCGACAAAGTAGTGCTGTATTCCACCCTTACTTGATTGTGCGAAGACGCGCTTGAAATCCACTTCGCCCTGCCCTGGATCGGCAACGTGCCCTGATTTCGACATCGGACCAGTGGCGCCGTCGTAATCGTTGGCCGGCGCTTTGGTCGAGAAATCTTTCACATGCACGAGCGGGAATCGGCCCGGATAGCGGTTGAAATATTCCACCGGGTCGCGACCGGCGACGGTCATCCAGCAGAGGTCCATTTCCATCTTCACCAGTTTAGGATCGGTCTCTGCAAGCAAAAAATCGTAAGGCAGCTTGCCGCCCAGCGCTTCGGAAGGTTCGAATTCAAACGCGTGATTGTGGTAGGCAAACTGGATGCCGGCCTTCTGCGCGACCTCGCCCGCATGATTGAAGAGTGCGGCGGCGCGCTTCCAGCCGTCGGGCTCTTTGCGCTGCGGGATTTCTATCCAGGGGCACACCACGAACTTGTGCCCCATGACATGCGCGGCTTCGAGCGTTTCCGGCCATTTTTTCTCAACGGATTCGTATGGTACATGCTCGGAGGGGGAGGTGAGCTTGTTGCTGTCCAGGATTTTACGCACGTCCTGCGGCGATTTGCCGAAATAGCCGGCAAACTCCACTTCCTTGTAGCCGAGCTGCGCCACCTTAGCGATGGTGCCGTCGAAATCGCTCTTCATGAGATCGCGCACGGTGTAAAGCTGCAGACCGACGCGATCGATCTGATGCTTTTGCGCGGCCCATGCAGGACGCGAAGCGACCACGGCAGCGGCGATGGATGTTCCAATAAAAGTTCGTCGATTCATGGAGCGCATTGTACTCCGTTTGCGGAAATCGGGCGAGAGTCTACACAAAAAAGGCGGCGTTCCAAAGAACGCCGCCTCTTCTCGGGCTGGCGAGGGTCAGAAGTAAAAACGCAGGCCGAACTGCATGCGCCTCGGCGCGTGTGCGCTAGTAAGGTGCATGAAATCGGAGTTGCCCAGGGCCGAACTGATCGAGCCCGTGCCATTGCCAAACTGAGTGTGATTAAAGACGTTGAACGTCTCCCACTTGAAGTCGAAACCGGACCTTTCATTGATCGCGAATCGTTTGGAAAGGCCGAAGTCAAAGTTAAGGCGACCAGGCAGATACAAAGTGTTGCGTCCGACATTGCCGAACGTGAGTCCGGTGGGTACGGCGAATGCCGCGGGATTGAAAAAGAGCGGTCCAAATGTGCCGGGCTCCTGGTTCGAGCTGAAACCCGAATGCGGGTCGCTTACCAGGTCAGGTCGGGAGCCGGCTGTGGCGACGCCATTGCCAACTCCAGCGTTATCGCCAAAGTTGGTGCCGTTCGTCACGGTGAACGGGGTCCCTGTTTGCGCGATAGTTATGCCGGAGATCTGCCAACCCCCCAGCACTTTGTGGGTCAGGCCTGCGCCCTTGAAGAATGGAAGCGCGTAGATGTAGCTGATGGCCATACTATGCCGCTGATCGAAACTGGAGTTCCCCCGGTTTCCACGGATATCGAACGAATTGACGAAGTTGTTGTCGAAACGGTCAGAAGAATCGTCAATGGAATATTTATCGCTGCCTGGCCAGTGATGGCCACACCGCTTGGAGTCGTCAGCGTTCCGCAGTCATCGTGGCCGTTAGCTCCGATAGCCTCACCTGGTTGGTACGGATTCGCCGAGGCAGGTACGGGGAGGAGCTGATTGAGGTCGTTGAGCATCGTTAGATGCGTTCCTTTGCTGCCCACGTAAGAAGCGGTGGCCACGATGTGGCCGGGAAGTTCCCTTTGCACGTCCAGGTGCCACTGTTGGACATATGGCCAAATCGCTTTGTTGGGTATGGAGTTGACTGCCAGCGGGAAAAGCAGTCCTCCGCCGACGCTGCCATAACCGGGGATATTGAATTGCTTCGCGGTTAAGACGAGCGGCGGTGAGCCTTCAAGCGATTCCGTATTGCCCTCGTTGCCGTTAGTGTGCTCGAAGAAAACGCCATATCCTCCACGGATCGCCATTCTGCCGTCGCCCTTGGGATCCCAGGCAAACCCGATTCGCGGGGCAGGGTTAAAGAGATGCCCTTTGAGACAGCCAGCAGGCGACGAAGCTCCCACACTTGAGGGATATCCTGGCAATGGTGTGATAGCCCCGCCCTTTCCTCCGCACTGGACCATTCCATTTAGCGGATTCCCTGTTCCCGGAATCAGCGATCCGTCGGAGGCCGTTCCGCTGGTGTCAATCGTAGGCTGATTGGCAGGATTGAATGCACTGGGCTCGAAATTGAAAGCCTGTCGATAGCGCTCTCGATAAGTACCGAACAGACTGAGGCGTAGCCCGAGGTTCAATGTGAATTTCTTGGTCATGCGCCAGTCGTCCTGGAAGTAAGGCTCCAGGATCCTGTAGCGGTTGTAATACTTAGCCTCTACGCTCCATTGCTTGTACTTCGCGATGTTCCCTAGCAACAAATCGGCAAGAGAGTTGCCTGAACTAACCGCAGCGTTATTCGAATCGAACGTTAAAATTCCCTGGACGTCGGGAGAGTTCTGCTCATTCTTTTGCGCGAACGCCAGGTACGCGCCGAATTGCAGCGTATGCGTGCCGATAATTTTCGTCATATTGTCGCGGTACGTATAAACCGGATTGGCGTTGTTCCAAGGGAAATAACCTGAGTCTTGCGCCAGACGTGAGTCGCCGCCACCGCCGTACGCGATATTGCTCTTTAGCTCGATCGAAGGAAGCTTCCCACCGAACAATGGGTTCTGGGCGAACAACGTGCCCATCCCGAAGGGCGAGGGAAGCGCCGGATTATTAATTGCAGTCAGAAAAATATGGTCGGCCGTGTAGCTGGCGACGAATTCGTTCAGAAGCGTGGGAGAGATGTTGGCGTTCAAGCGCGCCACGAAGCTCGAACCCGGTCCTACGAAATTCGTCTGTATGTCCTGAAATTGGGACGTACCGTTGCCCCACAGAGGGTTCGGGACCACCGTCTTCCACGAATCATGGATATAGCGGAATGTGAGGCGGTAGTTGTCGGTGAGATTATGATCGACGCGAATGAGCTCCTCTCGCCAGGTAGTTGGGGTCGAGACAGTTTGTGAGACAGCCGGGATCGGGGTCCCGTCGGAAAATATCCCATTCGTCGTGTTGGCGTGCGGGATGAGCGCCAGAAGAGCCGTGCCAACCGCAGTTGGCACTACTTTGTCGCCGCTGACTTGCGGACCAGTCGGACAATCCGCGGGTTCATGGGAGCAGAGCACCGTGAAATCTCCGCCGCGCTCGAGGTCCGAAGGAACGTTCTGAAGAATCGTGGAAGGGTTCTTCTCCCGCCGCCATTCCTGCGACCAGAAGAAGAAGGTCTTCTTCTTGGCGGAATTATAGTGATTCGGGATGTAAACAGGTCCGCCGACCGTATAGCCAAAGTCATGCTTCTTGTACGGGGCCTTTGGCTGCGTTATGTCGGAACCTTGATCCCAGGAGCGTGCATTAAAGAATTCATTGCGTAGATATTCGAATGCGCTGCCGTGAAAGGCGCTGGTGCCGCTCTTGGTTTCCACTTCCACAGTACCGGAGCCGTTGCGTCCATATTGCGCGCCATAGTTGGAGGTAAGAACTTTGAATTCGGCAATGGCTTCGAGATTCGGATAAACGTTCAGCGTGGAGTTGCTGCCGTTATCCATGTTGTCGCCGCCGTCGAGTTCCCAATTGTTGTACTCGGTGCGGCCGCCATTCATGCTGTACGCGACGTTGCCGTATATCCCCACGGTGCCTTCGTCCTGTCCGGTTTGGTTGACCACGCCCGGGGCCAGATTGACAAGCTGCGTGAAATTGCGCCCGTTCAACTCCAGTTGATTGATCTGTTTTCCAGTGATCGTGCTGGTCAGATCGGAAGATTGCGTCTCCACCTGAGCTACGCTCTCACCGGTGACGGTAATCTCCTCGCTCATGGCGCCAACCGTGAGGGTCACGTCGATGCGCGCCTTCTCCGCAACGTTCAGTTTCACATTTTGCGCGGTGTACTTCTGGAATCCCTTCGCTGAAACCGTAAGGTTGTAGGTGTCGCCCGCCAGTCCGGCGATCACGTACGCGCCATCGTTGTTGGTGGTTGTGGTGCGGGTCAAGCTGCCAGCGGTGCTGGTCAACACCACTTCGGCGCCGGCGACTGCGCTACCGGACTTATCGATCACCGTACCGCTAATGTAGCCGGTATCCTGCGAGTACGAAGTGCATGGCATCAAGAGAGTGGTGACCATCACGCATAGTAGGCCGAGGGCTTGCGCGGTCTTGGTGAGAATGCCGGCAGACTTACAGACGCGAAAAAGATGCGAATGTCCCTTCACAGTAGTACCTCCGAAATTTTCTGACTTGAATTGCAGGATTGTGAGGGAGGAAGTCCCTGTGACGGGAACGCCAGGTCCGTGATTCGCCGCAGACAACTCATTCGGCCACAGCCCCCACTACTCGACCAACGGAAGATTGCACCGTATTAAATCGAGTTAATACGGCATAAATGTGCTGCTGTCAAGGACCATTTTTGTCTTCATTGTGTCTCCGCCCGGTCACGTAGCTCCGAAGCCGTCATGAATGGTGCTGTCGGCGCGTCCCCGGGGCGCCGAATTTTCGCCAGAAGTGGCATTTGAACCGGCGCTTGAATTCCATGCGGGGCTGCCGGAGACTACCGTCGTGATGAATACAAGGATTCCGGTAGATCTCCTGGCTAAACTTTTGGTTCTTGTCTTCATGGCAAACGCGCCTTTCCGTGATTCGGCGGCATCCTGGCAAGCCGGCAATGCAGCACCTACGCGCTCTACGATTGCCGATCCCCACAAAAACTTCGCGGAAGGAGAGGCCGAGCTGCAGCGGGGTGATTTGGATGCCGCCGAAGTGGCATTTCGCAAAGTCCTTGCCGCTGACCCACGGGCGGGAGCTGCATATGCAAACCTCGGTGTCATTTTCATGCGCCGCAAGGAATGGGATCACGCGCTCGCGCTGTTGCAGAAAGCCGCGAGTCTCGAACCAAAAATGGCGGGTGTCCGCTTGAACATCGGTTTGATCAAATACCGCAGCGGCGACTACGCGGGAGCACTCGCGCCGCTCGCCTCGGTCGTTCGCGATCAGCCGGAATCTCAACAGGCGCGCTATCTGCTAGG
>WNFA01013312.1_pt1 | contig 11485 bp, 9 predicted proteins | sample 5400481 | NCBI WGS metagenome assembly WNFA01 (sample SAMN13153340, study PRJNA577476) | soil metagenome | isolation source: 120 cm saprolite under Douglas fir tree site 2 hole 1 replicate 2 | place: USA:California | collected 2015-04-18
GGTTCGCGACTGAATGAATTCCAGCAATTGCTGGCTCTGGGTCACGGCGTCGTTGCCGGCGTGGATGATTTTCAGATCCACGTCCAGGCGCCGCGCGGCGGTTTCGGCGGCCGTCGCTTGCTCCTGCTGATAGTCATTGTCGTCGTTGGTGAGTGAGATGAGAAAGCTGAGTTTCTTCATGACTGGGCCCTTGTCGGATCATAGTGCAACTGCACTGGTAACCAATGGTTACGGACGTAACGGGTGGCGCGCGCAGGTAGGCAATTTGAAAGCTGCCGCAGTGATACGGGCTTATCAGCGTGATTTCCCGCCTGATGCAGGTCGCTCTGAGGGGATGGAGGGCGAGGCTTAGCCCCCTTCTGTCCGATCCAGAAAAGATTGGAGATTTATTTCCAGCGCAGTCCGGCTGTTCTCGGACAAACCGGTAAAGCGGAAGGGTTGCAGCCATCCTTGCGTCGCCCACATCGGAAAGAGCGTTTGGGCCTTCTCCCGGATGGTAGCGCTCCCAAGGTGAAACACGAGATCCACGGCGATTTTCTCGTCGAGGGAACTCTCTAGATGCAGCACCCCACCGGAAGTTGAGAGCTGATGCAGTTTGCCCCGCACTTGCCTGCGATTGGGTAAGCAAATAATGACCAGAACAGATCCCCGGAGTTTCACCCGAAAAGGGCGCTGGCCCGCCCGTGGTCCGGCAGAGGATGTACCCGGCGCGGGAGCTGCGTGAACTGTGTGCGTGTAGGGCATGCGCTTCCAATAGTATGACGTTGGCGCTGGCCAGGTGCGAGGTTACGAAAGAACGGGGGCTAAAAACTGCTGATTTTTGCGCCGTAAAAGATCACGGTGCCCACCTCTGTTCACGGCACAGGCGTCGGTTTGCGCGGAAGGCTGTACCTGAATTACTTCTTGGGGGGATGGGCTTCGCCCTTGGCCGAGAAGCGGTTGTAGGGCCAGGTCATCTTATGGGACGCTGTGGGAGCGCTGTTCGCTGCTGCGGGGCGGGGCACCGGCCCGGCAGCGGCTGTAGCTTCCGATCCGGTGTTCCAATCCGCTGGCGGATTGGCAATTCCCCAGACGTTGCCATGGGTGTACAGCGATGCGCCGACGAGGAAGTGCTTACTATCGCTGCCTAAAGGAAGGCAGCTAGCCACGCACCCGGTGACGGTTCTATTGCCCGGAAGATCACTAAGGAAGATTGGGGTTCCAATCTGCAAGGCTCGCGAACTTCGGAAGCCGCATCCCTGCGCACTTACGATTATCACCTCACACCTCTCTGCGAAGGGACGAAGCCGGTCTAGACTGGTCACAGTAAGCGGGATCTGCACACGCACTCGCGTGCTCCGCCGGGCCACCTGTGGTGCAGTTGTAACTTCCATGAGAACTCGAGGGGGGATTTCGCGGCTCACGCCGCCGCGACTCTAGTTTGACAGATTCGCGGTCTGCGGGGTTTTGGGAAACGCCTGACCAGTGTGACGAAGGTAATCACATGGATTACGAAGACCGGCCCGGGAAAGAGCAATTTCGATGAGTGCCACGGCCGAAGTTCGGCAACCTGCAAAAAGGAGCGCCAGCGCTGAGGTCGTACAGCGCAAATCTATTTTAGCCGCTCTGCTTAGCCCTGATATGATGTTGGCCGTTGTCAGCCTCCTGTCCGGGTAAGCCGACGTGAGCCGAAGGTTTTCCACCGCCGAGGACCGATCGCATCACGCTGGAGTGGTCTCGCCGCGAACAGCCTCGCAGAGCGAAAAGGCTGCTCCGGAACTCCCCTCGCATATCGCACCCACGACCGGTGCATCTCCTGGCGCCGAGTGGAAGCTGCTGTTGGCGGCAATTTCCGCCAGTCCGGAAAAAGTCGACGATTTGCCCGGGCGGTTGCAACAAAATGTCGATTGGCCGAAGTTGCTCCGGCTTGCCGATCATCACGGAGTGTCTTCGCTGCTCTACCAAAGCCTGTTCAGCATAGGCGATTCCTCTGCTCCCGCCGAGGGGTTGCAATCTCTGCGGCGACGGCATGACATGAATGTTCATAAGTGCCTTTTTCTTACGCGAGAACTGGTTCGCGTTCTCGATAATCTAGAGTCGCTCGGCATTGAGGTCATGCCTTACAAAGGCGTAGTGCTGTCGCAAACCCTCTATGGCGATATGGCGTTGCGGCAATCTGGTGACATGGATTTGCTGGTGCATGCCAGCGATCTGCCGCGAGCCAAGAAAAAGGTTTGCGAACTGGGATACAAACCACACTTGACACTTTCTGAGACGGCAGAGCGCGCCTACGTGAGGTCAGGATACGAGTGCACATTCGACCATGCCGGCGGCCGCAATTTGTTGGAGCTGCAATGGGCGCTTCAGCCAAATTTTTATTCGGTCGATTTCGACGTGAGTGGCGTGTTCAGGCGTGCGGTGACGGTTTCGGTGGCGGGCCGGCAAGCGAAGACGCCGTCGCCAGAAGATTTGCTGCTCATTCTTTCATTGCATGCCGCGAAACATGTTTGGGGACGGCTCCTCTGGCTTTGCGACATTGCACAGATCACCAAGCGGCCGGATCTGAATTGGGATTGGATAACCTCGCAGGCGAAAGCGCTGGGTATCGAAAGAATTATGCACGTCACTTTGCTGCTGGCAAAGAGTCTGCTAGGAGCCGAAATACCATCTTCGCCGAACCGCACACTGTTGAGCGATGCGGCATCCCATATTCTGGCGGACAACATTCGAATCGAGATGGCCAATGGCGTCTCATGCAATGTGGAATCGTTGGATTACTTTCGGCTTATGATGCGGCTGCGCGAACGACGAGCGGATCGATTGCGCTTTCTACGGCGGCTGACTTTCACGCCCGGGCCCGGCGAATGGAAAGCCATTCAACTGCCAGCGAGGCTTTTCCCTCTGTACCCTGTGGTGAGACTCTGGCGTCTCACCGCCAGGTTGTTTCGAGGACGGTCAGGAACAATCTCTGCGCCGCCGCTCTAACGTCGGGCATTGATTCGGGCCTGCTTGATACCTGTCCAAAGACCTTTTGCCACGACTCTTTCGTAGCCTGCCCGATTCATAGCGGCCATGGTCGCGGCCGCCGTTCCTCCAGGTGTGGCGGCCTCGCGCAGCAATTCATCGAGCGTCTGGCCACTTTCCTGCCAGTAAAAAATTCCTCCGGCAATGGCATGCGCGGCGGCGGTGAGCGCGGCCTTGCGATCGAGTCCGGCGGCTTGCGCCGAGCGGGCCAGCGTTGCCAGGGCATGATAGCCATGACTCGGCGAGAATGTGGCAGTGAAAGCGTCGAAATGAGCTTCCGGAATTTCCAGCACGGAGCCAAGGTGCCCGAAAAAGTCACGAACCTGTTTCCGTTGGCGCATCGCCACGTTTTCTTCGAAGGTCAGCGCCGTCAAACCGCGGGCGATCCGGCAGACGGGGCTGGGCATGGCGCGCCCCCAGCGCGCGGCAGAGCTGCCTTTGGAGCGCAGTTTGTGGAGCGGAATCCCCGCAGCCAGACTGACCACCAGCCTGGGCCCGGCCGCCCAATCACACTTTGCGGTGTCATCTAGCAAATTCGCTACGTCATGCGGGCGCACTGCGACAATCAGCAGATTGGCTTGCGACACAGCTCGAGCTAAGTCCTGCTCTGTTGAGACATTGAACTCGCGCTTCAGCCGCCTCAATTTCTCGGGATGCCGGTCATAAACAACGAGAGGAGGCTTATATTTTGCCAGGCGCAATCCAGCTACGAGCGCGCTGGTAATGCGACCGCCGCCGAGAAAGACCGTAGCTTTCATGAGAACGTCATATTGCGCTGCTCAGTCGGCGGTCCCTCCGCCATCCACCACCAGCGCAGATCCCGTCATGAATGAGGAATCCTCCGAGGCCAGAAACAGTACGGCTTTGGCAATCTCCTCCGGCGTGCCGATGCGGCCCATGGGACGCTGGTTGCAACCTGCCAGATATTTGTCCCACGACAGACCGCGCATTTTCGCGTCCGCGGGCAGCATTGGAGTTTCGACGTCGCCGGGGCAGATGCAGTTGACGCGAATACCCTGCTTGCCGTGATCGATCGCCATCGCCTTGGTCATCAGCACTACTCCGCCTTTTGACGCGCAGTAAGCGACAGCATGATCGCCGCCGACCAATCCCCATCCGGAACTGTTGTTGACGATCACGCCGCTGCGTTGCGCGATCATAGATGGCAATGCGAACTTCGACATCAGAAACGTACCTTTTAAGTTGACTTTAATCTGTTCATCCCACTGCTGTTCCGAGCACTCGAGAGCGGTCTGGGCATAGAAAACACCAGCGTTGTTGAAAAGAATATCGAGGCGACCGAAGTTGCGCAGAGTCTGGTTCACGGCGCGCTCGCATTCGGCAGTCACACCGACATCGGTGCGAACAAAGACAGCCTCGCCGTTCGCCTTGCGGATTTGCTCCGCCACGGCGGCACCGCGTTCCTGATTCCTGCCTGTGATGGCAACTTTCGCACCTTCTTTGGCGAAAAGCAGCGCCGTGGCTTCACCGATCCCTGAAGTGCCACCGGTGATGAGTGCAATTTTGTCTTTTAGGCGCATCGAGGGCATCTCGCCCAAACCTTGTCTCAGCGACCGCAGAGTTCTGCGAGGACTACTCTTTGACTGTCACGCGGCTGGTTTATTTCCCAATTCCCCCCACGGCTTATGCCCTGGGCTCCATTCTATCGCCGCTTCGCGGCTGGAGTCATGTCGTGCCCAACGCCGTTTACGATCTCCGCAGCCGCAGCTATCGACTCGCGAGACCCCCCGCCGTCTCCCCCCCGTCCATCGTGTAAACATGGCCGGTGGCGTACGCCGCGTTACGGTTCACTTCATCGAGCATCGCGTCAGTATATTCCGCACGCTGCATGGGAGTGAGCACGTATCCGGGGGCTACGGCGCACACTCGAATCCTGGGTGCCAGTTCGAGAGCCATAGAGCGGGTGAGTTCGATCACTCCCGCCTTGGTGGCGTTGTAATCGGCGTAGCAGGGATATCCCATGATCCCGTTGGTCGAAGCGGTTTGCAGGATCACGCCGCTGCCGTACTCCCACATGTGGCGGGCGGCGATCTGGGCCACATAAAACACACCGGTGAGGTTCACGGCAACCACTTTGTCCCATTCTTGGGCGGTGATGTCGAGGAAGTTGTGGCGAATGCTGATGCCTGCGTTATTGACGAGTACGTCTACGCGGCCCATGAAGCGCACAGCCTCGGCGAATGCGGCGTGCACCTGCTCGAGGTTTGACACATCCGCGGCCACGATGCCGGCCAGGGTCGGCAACTTACGCCGAATCTGCTCGAGGGCTTTTGGGTCCCGGTCGAGCACGCAGACCTGAGCACCTTCTTCCAGGAAGCGCGCGGCCGTGGCTGCGCCGATACCGCTCGCGCCTCCGGTAATCAGGACGCGCTTGCCTTTCAGACCTCGCATGCGGTCTCCTCGAACAGCAACGTGCTGCGCAGTTCAGCATAAGGACAGCGAAGGCATTTTGGCTAGGGCGATTCTGGTTTTCGGCAATGCTCCCCGGCTGAGGGCCGATCACAGAAGATAACGAGGAATGCACTGGATCTTGTGGGATAATCACCAACCGGAGTAACTTAGGCTCGCGTGGTTGCAGTTCCCGAAACGCTTAAGACAGCTTAGGAGGCAGAATTCATGGGAAGCAATTCGGTGACTCGACGTCAATTTATCCATTTTGGTGCAGGAGCAGTGGCTGCGCGCGCGGCCGCGAAGGCTACTCTTCTCAACCCGACGCATCTGTCGGCTTTTGCCGGGCCGGTGCCGCCCAGCGACACAGTCCGTTTCGCCTCGATTGGAACCGGCGTTCGGGGCTGCGAGTTACTCTCGGCGACGCTAATGGTCCCCGGCGTTCAGTGCGTGGCAGTTTGCGACCTTTATGACGCACGTCATGTAGCCGCTCAAGAAGCCATCAACAATAGCGATGTCCCGGCCACTCGCGACTATCGCGCAATCCTCGACCGCAAGGATGTTGACGCCGTGATTATCGCGGCCACCGATCACCAGCACCGCAAAGTGTTCGAAGATGCCTGTGCCGCCGGCAAGGATGTGTATTGCGAAAAGCCCATGTCGCACACCGTGGACGATGGTTTCGCCATGATGGCGGCAGCCCACAAAGGAAATCGCATCGTGCAGATTGGCAGCCAGCGCGTCAGTTCGATCCTCTACGCCAAGGCTAAGGAAATCTATGACTCGGGCAAGCTGGGAGAGGTCACGGCGATCAACGCGTACTGGGACCGCAACAGTCCGAGCGGAGCCTGGGTGTATCCGATTGCTCCGGATGCGAATGAAACCACGATCGACTGGAATGCGTTTCTCGACGGCGCACCGAAGCGTCCCTTTGACCCGGTGCGCTTCTTCCGCTGGCGGTGTTTTACGGATTACGGCGAGGGGCTGGGTGGCGACCTGTTTGTTCATCTGATTTCCGGGATCCAGTTCATCACCAGCACGAACACCGTTGCGCAACGCGCCCAATCCACCGGCGGCCTTTTCCATTTCAAGGATGGCCGCGAATTCCCCGATCTCATCGAGACTTTCTACGACTATCCCAACTTCCGCGTCACGATGCGCTGCAACTTGAACAATGATGGTGGAGAGTTCATCGGATTCTACGGCACAAAGGGCACGATGATCATCAAGGATTCAACCTTGACCTACACTCCGCAGGATACGCGACCAGAGCCAGAGGGTTATTCGGTCAAGGGCTGGCCGAAGAAGGCGCGGGAACAATACCTGGAAAAGTGGGCTGCGGAACATCCTGAGCCCAAAGCTCTAGGGGTCAAGATTGACGAACAAGCCGAAACCTTTGCTCCGCCGCATGGCTACAACGATACCGCCGACCATCAGGCCAACTTTTTCAACGCGGTTCGTAGCCGGAAGCCGACGGTAGAGAATGAAATATTCGGGAACAATGCAGCCATTGGCTGCCATTTGGCCAATTATGCCTATTTCAACAAAGCTATTGCCGTTTGGGATGGTGGCGCGAAGAAAATCGTGAAAGGCTAGAGCGGTTTGCCGCGGAAGACCCAGATCAGCTCGATGATCAGAATTATTACCACCATCAACTCGAGCACGAAGGCTCGGCTCTGGTTGAACTGATCGACCATGAAATGGTAGAGCTCTTCGGCGGTATTTAGTTTTTGCTGAACGAGATCTTTGTAGTCCGGGACGCCCACCCGGGAGGCTGCCAATTTGTACAGGCGGGCGGAAAACATGTCGCTGAGAAACTTGATAGCATTGTCGGCCCGCTCAGTCAGTTCGGCGACATCGAGCAATACGGTGTGCAGCTTGGTAGCCGCGTTGGCCGTCCGCCAACGTGACCAAAGTCTGATGCCCTTGTCGAGGAAGTCGTAAACCCCTTCCAGTTCACGGGTGAGCAGATCGTCGTAATGGCGAAACTCAAGCAACTGCGAGTTGGCGTACTGCAGCAGCTGAATCGCGGTTTCCGCCCCGGCCGGTGTGTCGTAGATGAAGGCAGCATTCCAGCCAATTACAGCCAGATCATTCGGATAGTAGGAAATCTGCGACTGTAGAATTTCCTCACGTTCGCCGTCTGACAGCGTAGCGGTTTCTCCGCGGACGACCTGGGCGATGCGGCCCCCATGCGCAGCCAGCAGATCGGAAGCCGAGGGCTCTCCGGCAATCTCGCGCACGTGAAAAATAAAGTAATCCTCTTGCAGCCATTCCGTGTCGTAACGCTTTACCAGTGCGGGCGCTGCGCTCTCGAGTCGCTGCTTCACGATGCGGCTGGCAAGAGCTTCAAAGTTGGTGTCGGGAACCCATCGGCTGGAAAGTTGGACTAATGTTTCCCAATCGCCAGCGAAGGACAGCTCAAAGACCACGCTGACCACACCATAGTCGAAATACTTGATTTCGCCCTGAAGCCGCTCCCCGCTCTCGAGGACCAAGGGTTCGATGTTCTCCTCGACGGGTGGGCGCTGGTAGCGAACGTATCCGGGCGCCTGATGCTTGAAACTTGCGTCTGCTGTCCGGGCCCCGAAAATGTCGCGCAGCTTGTCGAGGCGTATTTCTTCGCACACGTCAAACTGGATTAAGACCAGCACCGAGCCCTGGAGGCGGGCATTCGGAGCCTGCGCCACATGGGGGGCTGAAAGCGTTTCGGAAGCACCTCGGCTCACGCCTGGAAGCGTGACTGCAAGTTCGTGGTCCATGGTCCTAAACCCCATTCCTGGCGCTTTAATACCGGCGGGAAGCCCCTGAGGGCAAAGCGACGAGAAGTCTATTTTCCCAGAAACGTGGCCATCTGGCGAGAGGCGGACCTTAGCTATGAGCTTACGATGGCATACAACCTGTTTATAATCAGCGGCTTATGACAGCGACTGAAATAGCAAGGCGCCCACCGCCAGAGCTCCTAGCCTTAGACCTGCCCGTTTCATCGAGCGGCGAATCTCACCATTATGCCGTTGAATCCTTCGAGACTCAGGATACTCGCCCCAGGGCGATCCATTGCCCTGCTCCTTTGCCACGCCGGCGGTCGTGGCCATCTGCAGCACCTCAGCCACATGGAGAGCGTGTCGGTCGGAGCCCTGGGCAATCTGTTCGCGGCAACTGAAACCGTCAGCGATGATCAGCCAGTCCGAGGGTGCTCGACGAACTGCAGGGAGAAGCTCGAGCTCAGCGATAGCCATCGACAAGTCATACTTATCATGCTCGAAACCGAACGAGCCGGCCATGCCGCAGCATCCCGGCGCGGGTGACTGGAAGTCCACGCCGATGCGGCGCAAGATGGATTCTTCCGCCGTCATTTTTATGATCGCCTTGTGGTGACAGTGCCCGTGCAGCAGAGCTTTGCGTTCGAGGCGCGGAAAGGTAAAGCTAGCGGCATGCGTCTCAATGAATTCACTCAGGAGAAGAGTTTGGCGAGACAATGCCTGGGCTCGATGGTCGTGTGGGAATAGGTTGCACAGTTCATCGCGGAAGACGGCCACGCAGCTGGGCTCGAGACCAATGACCGGAATTCCCGCGTCGATCGCAGGCGAGAGGGAATCGAGAATTTGGAGCAGCAATCTCTTGGCCCGGTCGAGCATGCCGAAGTCATAAAGCGGACGTCCGCAACACAAGTTCGTCTTCGGCAGAAGGACGCAGAAACCTGCGGTCTCTAGCACGTTCACCGCGGCCTTCGCGGTAGAGGGAAGGAAATAGTTATTAAAGGTGTCGGGCCACAGCACCACTCGTGGACTGGTTAGATTGCGCGGTCCGCGGCTTCGAAACCAGCTTCGGAAACTTTGCGGAGCGAAGGCCGGAATGTTGCGCTCTCGAGCAACACCCGCTACTAGTTTGGCAATATCGCGCAGGACCGGCAACTGGGTGGTGAGATTCGCAAGTCCGGGGACATGCGAAGCAAGCCGCGCCCAGACGTCGATGTTGCCGAAGGCGTAGGCACTCCTTGGACGAACACGGCCTTCGTAGTAGTGAGAGAGAAACTCGGCCTTGTACGTGGCCACGTCCACCGCCACGGGGCAGTCGCTCTTACATCCTTTGCAAGCAAGGCAGAGGTCGAGAGAATGTTTGACCTCTTCACTCCTCCAGCCGTCGCGGATGACTTCACCCTGGGTCATCTCCCAGAGTAGGTGCGCGCGGCCACGCGTGGAGTGTTCTTCTTCACGAGTGGCGCGGTAGCTGGGACACATGACTCCGCCATTTTCGCGGCGGCACTTTCCCACGCCAACGCAGCGAAGAGCGGCATTGGCGAAATTGCCGTCGTCGCCAGGAAAGTGAAAATGCGTTTCAGGCTGCCAGGGAGCGTAATTGGGGCCGAGCCGCAGGTTTTCGTCGATCCTGTAAGGCTCGATCAATTTGCCGGGATTCATCTTCCAGTCGGGGTCCCACGCCGACTTGAACTCGCGGAAGGCCTGCATGAGCTCCGGCCCGAACATTTTCGGCAGCAATTCCGCTCGGGACTGACCGTCACCATGCTCACCGGATAGCGAGCCGCCGTAGCTGACCACCAGATCGGCCGCTTCTTCGACGAACTTGCGGAATTTTGCGATGCCTTCTTTCGACTGAAGGTCGAAGTTGATACGGGTGTGGACGCAGGCATGGCCGAAGTGCCCGTACAGCGAGCCCTTGTAGCCGTAAGCCGCCATCATCTTGCGCAAGTCCCGCAAGTAGCTGCCAAGTTTCTCTGGAGCTACGGCGGCATCTTCCCAACCCTCCCAGTTCAGCGGTTCGCCGGGGACGTGAGAGGTAACCCCCAAAGCAGATTCGCGAATTTCCCATACCCGCCGAGCTTGCGTTGGGTTAGTTAACAAATGCATGTTGGGCGGACTCTGGTTGCGGCTGAGCGTTTCCATCAAGGTGCGGGCTTGCCACCCAGCCTCCAGCGCTGTCTGCGCGCCGAACTCAACTAACAGCCAACCACAACCCTCGGGCAGAAGGGACAGACCTTCGGAGTTGATGGCCTTGCGACGGGTGTAGTCCACGAGCAGATCATCTATGCCTTCCAGCCCGACTGGCTTGTGTTCCATGATTTCAGGCACGTGATCGGCACATTGATAAATGTCTGGATACGCCACCACCAGCAACACGCGCGCGGGCGGACTCTCGACCAGACGGCATGTGGCTTCGAGCACGGTGACGCACGTTCCTTCTGATCCCACCAGCGCACGCGCCACGTGGAAACCGTTTTCGGGCAACAGATGGTTCAAGTTGTAGCCAGATACTCGCCGCGGAATCTTGGGGAAATTCTTGCGGATGAGATCGCCATAGGTCGCCGCGATGCCTTTTAGTTGGCCGTAGATTTGGCCACGGCGACCCCCTTCGCCGATGATGTTCTCAAGTTGGTCGCTCGAGGTCTCACCAACCTTCATTCGTGTACCGTCGTAAGTGAGGATTTCGAGCTCTTCGATGTTGTCGTCGGTCTTGCCCGCCATGACCGAATGCACGCCGCACGAGTTGTTGCCGATCATGCCGCCGAGGGTGCAGTGGTCATGCGTGGCTGGGTCAGGAGCGAATGTCAGATGATGTTTTTCAGCGGCGTTGCGAAGACCATCGAGGATCACTCCGGGCTGGACTCGCGCGAGGCGGCGGACGGGATCAATCTCAAGGATTTCTGCCATGTGCTTAGAGAAATCGACAATGACCGCCATGTTGCAGCATTGGCCTGCCAGGGACGTGCCGCCGCCGCGGCACAGGAGGGGCGCGCTGAAGCGACGACAAATCGTAACCACCGCGAGAACATCTTCAACATCACGCGGCAAGACCACGCCGATCGGGACCTGGCGATAGTTAGAGCCGTCCGTAGCGTATAGAGCACGGCTACCGTCATCAAAGCGCACTTCGCCGCGGCTTTCCTCGCGCAGAGCCTCCGCCAGAGCCACGGCGTCGATTTGCGCGGACCGGCCGGACTGCGCCCGCACTGCGTAAGGGTCAGAGGTGATGGATACCAGCGGCGCGGACTCGAACGGTGGCATGGCTGTGGCTCCAGCTTAGGTAGCAAAGCCCAGACCAGAATACTAGAAAT
>WNFA01006749.1_pt1 | contig 11476 bp, 10 predicted proteins | sample 5400481 | NCBI WGS metagenome assembly WNFA01 (sample SAMN13153340, study PRJNA577476) | soil metagenome | isolation source: 120 cm saprolite under Douglas fir tree site 2 hole 1 replicate 2 | place: USA:California | collected 2015-04-18
CTGGTGCCATTGCTGGCCCAGATAAGAGGCGTACACGACGCGCTTGCCGTCGGGAGAAAAATCCGGTCGTGCTTTCCACGCCGTCTCTTCGTAATGAATCTGCCGCGCCTCTGCGCCTGCTTCAGCCTTCATCCGCCACAACCCGCCGGTGCCGTAGATGTGACCGCGATTGGAAACGAAGATCAGTTCCGTGCCATCCGGCGACCACGTCGGGCTGATCTCGTGATCGAACTCGCTGTAGTAAAACCTTGGCAGGTTGCTGCGAGTTTCTCCCGTTAGCCGCCGTACGTTTGACAGTTCGCCGCCGCGAAAATCACCGGCGAAAATGTGAAAATGTCCTTTGTAGGACGTCGAAACGAATGCGAGCCGCTTGCCATCCGGAGAGAATCGCGGCTCCACGTTGACCGCTCCGCCCGACGTGATCGGGTGTGCCTGCCGGGTCTCTAGGTTCAGAGCCCACAATTCCATCGCGCCTTTGTCGTACTTTGTGTAGACCGCCCATCGCCCGTCAGGGGAGCAATCCGGCTGATAGTCATAGCCCGGCCCGGCCGTCAGTTGCTCAGTAGTCAGGGAGCCCAGCGCCTGACGCCACAGCGAGCCCGCCATTGAGTAGACCAGAGTGCGGGAATCCGGAAGCCACGCCGCCGCGCTCGGCCCCATCGTCAGTTGCGGGAGATACATTTCGCGGTAGTAATAACGGTGCGGGAGATCGACCTGCTTGAGCACCGGATCCCGCTGCGCAACCAGGGACAGGGAACTCAGTGCAAAAATCGTCAGCCCAACGACTCGCCATCGCGTGTCCAAGAAGTCCTCCGCACTGAATGGCGGATTATATCGGAGCGGGGTAGGCTCCGAGTGCGATCGATTGCAACAGGCCGCGAGTATAGTCTGGTGAGGCCGGAAGGGAAGGAGTTCAGGCCTGCGATCTTCAGGCGCGGCTAGTATGGATGCACTATGGATTGGCCGTGTCAGCTCGTGTAGATTCCACGCCCATGCGCAAGATCCTTGCCCGGGTGGCGGTGGTACTGGTGGTCTTGTACGTCTCTTTTGCCGCGTTCATTTGGTGGTCGATGCGGCAATCTCCAGAGACCTTCGGGCGCGTCATGTCCCGCCTGCCCGACGTCGCATATGTCCTCGTTCCGTTTGAGACTATGTGGACTCATGCCCGTGCAGGCCGACTGCTCCCGGGAAATACCGCGCCGGATTTCTCTCTGATTAAGCTCGACAAGAGCGCCACTGTCCAACTGTCTTCATTGACTGCCCAAAAACCCGTCGTGCTCGTTTTCGGCAGCTACACCTGACCGCCCTTTCGGCGGGAGGTTCCCGCTCTCAACAAGCTCTACGACGAGTACGGTCAGCGAGTCACGTTCCTGATCGTCTACATTCTCGAAGCGCACCCCAGCGATGTCTGGCAAACTGAGAGCAACCTCAAGGACAAGATCGTGCTGGCAAGTCCGAAGGATTCCGAAGAGCGCGGACAGGTCGCCGGTACTTGCGTCCGCAAGCTGGGAATCAAGTTTCCGGCGGTGATTGATGGATTCGAGAATGCAACCGAGAAGGCCTACACCGGGTGGCCTGAGCGCATCTACCTGATCGATCAGCACAACCGCGTGCTCTACAAGAGCAAGCCTGGCCCGTTCGGATTCAAGCCGCCGGAGCTTGAGCGGGCGCTCAAGCAACTTACGAATCCGGTGCCAGGGTCCGCCGTGTCGCAGCTAGAGGCCCAGTGAATGGGTGGCGCAGCGCTTCAGCGCTGCGATGAGGGCCGTGCACTTCGCGGTTTTACAGATTGCTAAAAACTCACTCGCTGAGCGGATGTGCCCTCAGTGGCTAAAGCCACGGTTGATTTTGCGGGACTTTACGGCGCGGCTAGAAGCCGCGCCCTTTCAAAGCAGAACCCGCCCTTTCAAAGCAGAACCCGCCCTTTCAAAACAGAACCCGCCCTTTTCAAAACAGGGCCCGCCTTCAAAACAGAACCGTGATCGAGTTTTTCAGCAAACTGTTTAGCCACTAAGGTACTTCACAAGAAACTTACGATTACGGGCCGCTAAGGCCGAGGTGTGGTGATCGCCCCCTGCGACGCTGACGACACTAGCGCCGCATATTTTGCAAATACTCCGGTGGAATACCGCGGCTGTGGCGGCTTCCAGGCAGCCATGCGCTGGCGCAGAATGTCGTCGCTGACTTCCACTTCCAGCACGCGCTTGCGTACGTCGAAGCGGATCATGTCTCCATCGCGCACGCCGCCGATGGGGCCACCCAGCGCCGCCTCCGGCGAAACATGTCCTGCCATGAGCCCACGGGTCGCGCCACTGAACCGCCCGTCAGTCAGGAGCGCCACCGAGTCTCCCAAGCCCTCGCCGACGATTGCACTGGTTACGCCAAGCATCTCGCGCATTCCCGGACCGCCCTTCGGGCCCTCATTACGGATCACGACGACGTCACCCGCGTGAATCTTTCGGCTCGTGACCGCGGCCATCGCTTCTTCCTCAGATTCGAACACACGCGCGGGACCGCGATGCTCCAGCCGTTCGTGACCGCTGATTTTGGCCACGCAACCCTCCGGTGCAAGATTTCCCTTGAGCACTACGAGCCCGCCAGTTGCCTTCAGCGGCTTATCCAGCGGCACAATCACTTCCTGGCCCGGAGTCTCGGTTGCATTCTCGCTCTCCTCCGCAAGGCTGCGCCCGGTGACCGTCAGAGTTTTCGGATGCAAATACTTGCCCTCGACCAGCCGCCGCGTGAGCAGCCGTATCCCGCCGGCGCGATGCATGTCCGAGGCGACGAACCGTCCCGAAGGCTTCAGATCAGCCACCAGGGGCGTGCGCGCGCTCACCGTTTGAAAGTCGTCGATCTGCAAATCGACGCCCATTTCCCGCGAGATCGCCAGCAGATGCAGTACGGCATTCGTAGAGCCTCCCGTCGCCGCGACGCCGGCAATCGCGTTCTCAAACGCCTCGCGGGTAAGAATGTCCTTCGGACGAATTCCTTTCTGCAGCAGATTCATTACCACCTTGCCGCAATCGAACGAGATCTTATCCTTCTGCGGGTCCATGGCCGGGACGCTGTTGAAGCCCATGGGCGACAGCCCGATCATCTCCATCACGGTCGACATCGTGTTCGCTGTGTACTGTCCGCCGCATGCCCCGGCCCCCGGGCATGCCACGTTCTCCAACTCGTGCAGTTCCTTGTCAGTTATCTTGCCGGCAGCATTCGCACCCACCGCCTCATAGACATCCTGAATGGTCACATCTTTTCCGCGATAGTTGCCGGGCGCGATCGTGCCGCCATACAAAATCATTCCCGGAAGGTCCATCCGCGCCAGCGCCATGGCGGCGGCAGGAATCGTTTTGTCGCATCCCACCACGCACACCACCGCATCAAAAAGCTGCCCGCGGCAAACCAGTTCAATCGAATCGGCAATTACCTCACGGCTCACCAGTGAGGCCCGCATGCCTTCGGTGCCCATGGTCTCGCCATCGGAGATGGCGATGGTGTTGAACTCCATCGGCGTGCCGCCTGCCGCGCGGATTCCTTCCTTCACCTTCTCCGACAACCGCCGCAGGTGAAAATTGCAGGGCATGGTTTCGATCCATGTATTGGCCACGCCGATGAGGGGACGTCCAAGGTCCGCATCGGTGAAGCCGATAGCTTTGAACATAGAGCGCGCCCCCGCTCGGTCGCGCCCTTCGGTGATTGCTCGACTGCGATGCTTGAGATCCATGGCTGAAAGATTACAACAGAGGTCTGGATTCTTGCAGAATTTGAACTGTTACACAAAAAACGGGGAACCTGCGTCGAACTGAAACGGCGCCCAGGAGGCGCATCTCAATGCAGATTCCCCAGTTGCATGACGTTGCCCAGGTATCGTCATGCTTGCCCAGCCAATGTCGAACTATGCCCGCGCCGCGTGCGCCGACTGGTCCGAAATACTCTCTGATGCCGGAGGATGCGGTCCCGCCCATGCCGGCCTCGCCTCGTGCTCGCGCAATCCCACTCCCGCGCGTACGTCCATTACGTCCGCAATCGCATACCACTCGCGGTACAGCTGCCCCACCTGCTTGGAATTTACGTCCAGCACCAGCGTGACCCGATGATCGCGCTCCGCCGCCTCTGCCTGCACCGACGGCAGATCCAGCCCGCGCCGCGAAGCCGCATTCAGAATGCGCATCAACGTCCCTTGGGTATTGCGATAACGAATGTGAAAAGCTTGCATGGTCTTCCTCTCGTCGATACTTATTCTTCTTCGAATACCATCTCTGACAACGCCGCACCCGCCGGCACCATGGGAAAAACATTGGCCTCCGGCGCGCAATCAAAAACCAGCAACTCCGGCTCCAGCGCTTGCAGGAAGCGGTCGATCAAATCCCCGGTCTCGCTGGTTACCGGATACTCCCGCAGAGCATCTTCACTGAGCCGCCCTGCATTGATCCGGTAGGCCTTCGCGATCTCCACGAAATCCGGATTGTCGCTCAGGTCGGTTTCCGCATAGTTGCGCTGGTAGAAAAGTTGCTGCCACTGGCGGACCATCCCGAGATACTTGTTATCGATGATCACCATTTTTATTGGCAGACCCAGCCGGTGAACCGTCGCCAGCTCCTGGATGTTCATCTGAAATCCGCCGTCGCCCGAAACACACAGCACACAAGTCTCAGGCTTGGCGAGCTGGACGCCGACTGCGGCCGGCAAAGCGAAACCCATCGCACCGAGGCCGCCGGAGGTGATGAACCCACGCGGCGACGAAGACCGGTACCGCTGCGCCGCCCACATCTGGTGTTGTCCCACGTCGGCGACGACGACGCTGTTCTGAGGCAGGCGGCTGAATAGCTCGTCAAGAAAACGAATCGTCGGCTGCGCCAGACCTCGCGGATCGAGCTCCGACCGCTCCGACCCGCACGCGATGGCACGCCATTCGCTCCAATCGAGAAACTGGGTGCCCCATGTCTCGCCGATCTTGCGAGACGTGGGGATTTTTCTCAACTCAGCGTGGAATGCTGGAATGGTCTCCGCCAGGTCCCCAATCACCGCCAGCTCCGACGGACGGACCCGATCGAGCTGTGCTGGATCAATTTCAAAGTGAACGATCTTTGCTTGGGGCGCGAAACGCGTTGGATCGCCGGTCACGCGATCATCCAGCCGCGCTCCGAAGACTAGCAGCAGATCCGTCTCATGCAGTGCCATGTTGGCTGCACGCGTCCCGTGCATCCCCACCATGCCCAGGTAATAGGGAGCCTGCGGCGGGACAGCGCCCAGCCCGTGCACCGTTGCAAACGTCGGGACGTTCAAATCATCGAGCAGCTGTCGCAGCTCCGGAATCGCTCCGGAAAGCTTTGCTCCCGCGCCTACCAATGCCACGGGCCGCGATGCCTGCTGCAACAAAGCCACAATCGTGTCCGTGAATCCGCCTTCTGCGTTGGCATCCGCTGGACGCGCGTGCGGTATGAACTTCGCAGGCCCCGAAAATTCTTTCTTGGCCTTCATCAGATCGGTAGGGATGTCGATCACTACCGGCCCGGGCCGCCCGCTCCGTGCCCAGTGGAAGCCCTCTGCAATCACCTCGGGGATTTCATCAATTGTGCGGACCAGCCGGCTCCACTTGGTGAGCGACAGGGTTACGCCGAAGACGTCTGTCTCCTGGAAAGCATCGGTCCCGATCATCGCGGTGCGCACCTGGCCTGTAATGCAGACGAGTGGAACCGAATCCATCTTCGCGTCGGCAATGCCGGTCACCAGATTCGTCGCGCCCGGACCGCTGGTCGCCATGGCGACGCCAACCTTGCCCGTGACCCGTGCGTATCCTTCAGCAGCGAATACGGCGCCCTGCTCATGCCGAGTCAGGATGTGACGTACTCCGCTGCCTTCCAGCGCGTCATACAACGGCATGATCGCGCCGCCGGGATAGCCGAACACCAGGTCGACCCCTTCCGCTCGCAGACACCGCAGAACGATTTCGGCTCCCTTAAGCATTCACGACCTGTTTGGGTTTGTCGTTCTTGGTTGGATCAGTCGACGCGTCCGCCGGCTTCTTGGCGGCTTCCTTGGGCAGCCAGCTCATCATTCCGCGCAGCTCAGCTCCCACGATTTCGATGGGATGCTGCTTTTCTTTCTCTCGCAGAGCTGCAAAATTCTTCCCGCCGTTCTTGTTTTCTTCGATCCACTCCTTAGCAAACGTGCCGTTCTGGATGTCCGCCAGCGTTTTCTTCATCGCCGCCCGCGTTTCATCGCCGACAATCTTCTCGCCGCGAGTCAGATCGCCATACTCCGCCGTGTTCGAGATCGAGTACCGCATCCGTCCCAAGCCGCCTTCGTAGATCAGATCGACGATGAGCTTCATCTCGTGCAGACATTCGAAGTAGGCAATCTCCGGCGCGTAGCCGGCTTCGACCAGCGTCTCGAATCCCTTCTTGATCAGCGAGGTCAGCCCGCCGCACAGCACCGCCTGCTCGCCGAAAAGATCGCTCTCCGTCTCTTCCTTGAACGTGGTTTGCAGCACGCCCGCCCGAGTCGATCCGATTCCGTGCGCGTACGCCAATGCATACTCATGCGCTCGCTTGCTTGCGTCCTGCTGAATCGCGATCAGCGATGGTACTCCGCGCCCTTCGCTGTAGACCCTCCGCAGGAGATGCCCCGGACTCTTGGGCGCGATCATGACCACGTCCACATCATTCGGCGGAACGATGGTCTTGAAATGAATGCTGAATCCGTGCGAGAAGCCCAGAACCTTTCCCGGATGCAGATACGGCTTGATGAACTGCTCGTACACCGCGGCCTGCGTCTCATCCGGCGTGAGCACGTGAATCCAGTCCGCGCGCTTGGCTGCCTCATCTGGCGCGACCACTGCCATGCCGTCGGCCCGCGCCTGCTGCGCGCTCTGCCGGTTGGGATCCAGCCCAACAATGACCTTGTAACCGCTGTCCCGCAGATTCTGTGCCTGCGCGTGACCCTGGCTGCCATAGCCCAGGATGGCGATTGTCTTGCTCTTCAGCGCCTCGGGATTCGCGTCCCGTTCATAAAAAATAGTAGCCACCAGTGTGCTCCTCTCGTTGCACTGATCTCGCAACACAAGGGAGGGAAAGAAACCCTTGCCTGTTATGGATGGATCGTGGTCAAAGCCAGACGTCACAGCCGACCGCCAACCCCGGATACTCAAAACCGACCGGTCGGTCGGTATCTCGAAATGCTACCTGCCCACCCCGGAAAGTGTCAAGAGGGAACTCGGGTTCGCAGCTCCTCAGCGGGACGCCATGAAATAAAATGCATTGTTCCCCGTCCGCAGATCCTTGCCCCAGGTGAAAGTCAGTCCCACCCCCAGCACGCGCAATTTGGTTTGCAGGCCTGTATCCCAGAGCCATCCTCGGCTACCGAGCTGAGCGATGGGATCTGTGATCTTTCCCGTGTCGAGGAACGGGCTGAGCTTGATCGAAAATAATCCGTTGCTGTAGACGTTCTTGTCGACTTCGGAATTGATCAGAAAGTATCGGACTCCGAGGGGAGCGCTGCCCTTGCGCCCGTCCCTAGTGCCGATGTGGGCTCGCATGGGCAGATCATTGTCGCGTTCCAGACCAAGCATGTAGAGCTCGTCGAAGGGGACCGAGCCCGCCGTCCCGCCTCCGCGAACTGTTACCTGAGTCTGGTAGTCGTCCCCTTCGGATTTGGGGAACCACTGAAGCGAACCCGAACCTTGCAGTTTTGCGAAAACTTCTCCCAGCTGCGACCATATCCGCGCCAACTGCTGCCGCGCCTCGGAACTGAGAACCAGCCGCTGCTCCGGCACGCGCCACAGTTCGTAGCGAATCCGCGAGAACTGTTTGAGCTGTATCCCTTCCCGCAGAAGTGAGGGAGTCACCGCCGTCCCTGGATTCACGCTCCGGTAATCGCGATGCGACAGCTCCACTCCCGCCGCCCAGTCCCAGCGCCCCCTCTCGAATGAGACGAACTCCGCGCTGGCCGCTTCCCGCCGGAGATTCAGCGCTCCCAGCACGGGTGCCAATCCGGTGAAAGAATCGCGAATCACCCAATTCTCGTTACGCAGGTCCATGCTGACGCGATACCGCCGTTTCGGATTGTCATCCAGCGGCCCGGAGACATCGGCTTCCAGGCGACGTTTCTGTGCGTCAAAGCGAACCAGCGACGCGATGTTAATCGCCGAATGGTCCAGGTTGAAGTACTCGGGATAGACCGTCTCGTAGGCAATGCCGCGAAGTGCCAAGAGCAAAGCCTCCCACGCGCTGTTGCCCCAGCCGTTGCGCTCCTGCAGATTCAAGACCACGTCGAACTTGCCATCATCGCGGGCGGCGAGATCAAAGCGCGGTGCTGGAAACACGCCGAGACCCTCCAAGCGAACTCTGCTCGTCAACAGTTCCGGAAGCAACAGCGGGCTGGCTGGAGCGAACGCGAGCGCCCGATCGAGCAGCGCTGGCCGAATTTGCAACGGACGTTCCGGCCGGACCGACTCGATCTGCGGCTTGCCGATTCCGTTCCAGCATTTGAGCGCAGCCTCGAGATTCCCCTGGAGAAAGTAAACCGTGCCAAGGAAGTTGTTGGCGTACGCATTTGCAGGATTGATCCGCAGGGCGCGTCGCAGCCAAGCAGTTGCTTCCGGATACCGCTTCTCCTTGAACGCAACTCCCGCCAGTTCCACCGGGAAACGCTCATCGTGCGGGGCCATCCGATGTCCCCGCAGCAAAGCCTTGCGCGCATCCTCCCATCTCCCCAGTTGGGCGAGTGCGTTGCCGTAGTAGTACTCGAGGTCCGGGTCAGTCCCGGAGTGTCCTTCAAAGTCCTGTACGATCTCCTGCCAGCGGGACTGCTCGAAGAGTTGTCGAATTCTGATTTTGAAATCTGATGTTTTGAAGTCCGACCCGTGCCCGGAACCTTGCGCCTGGCAAGGCAACGAAGAGACCGCAACGATGGCGAGAACTGTTGAGAGGATTAGCGAGCGGATGGCGCGCCTTCTCGCGGCGTAGCCAGCAAAGTCCAATGGCCAGCGCCTGTCCATTCTCTTTCGAAATGAGCCCGGTCCTGTCGGAGCAGCTTGCGCTCCGCCGGATCATTAACCAACACCAGACTGTGCTCTGAGTCCAGCCCTACGACAACCACATAATGGAGAGCTGATCCGGAACCCGGTTGCAGAGCAACAATCAGTGGACGGCCCTTCTCCAAGTGCTGTTTCAGATCGTCCCAGTTGCCCGCAAACGCGAAGGCGCGGAATCCATGCCCCTCCAGGTAGCTCGCAAGACTCGACGCGAGAATCCCGCGTGCCTCCCTGGAATAAAGAGCGCGCTGAATCCTTCCTGCGTCCGAACCCGGCACCGCTTGCCCGCCTTGCTGGCGCTGCCAGTACTGCATGACCATCGCGATGCTGGCAGCGCCGCACCCGTTCTTTTCCTGTTTAACAAAGGGGACATCCAGCCATACACCCGAAGGCGCAGCCGCGGCTGCCACGCTGTACAAGCAAAGCAGCACGGCGCCTCTTTGCAGAGTGCGAAGCATGATCGCCCTATCGGACAGCAACGATGATCAGAATCAGTGCCGCAATGGCGACGAGAATGATAATCAGATCGCGGTCGGAAAGGCGGCCGGCTGCGAAATCCGCCTGCGCTTTGTTCGCCCGCGAGAAGTTCCTGGTCATCCAGCTGTGAAACCGCTTGCGTAACACGCTGCGGATCGAGATGCGCCGTTTTCAACGCCTTGTTGGCTTGCGGCGAAGAAAGGAACTGCTGGATGGTTTCAATGTTCTGCTGACGCGCTTGCGTAGCGGCAGCAGTGGCCTTCTGTAATTCTGCTTCACTCACAACGTGGGTTTGGGCGGCTAGATTCAGGGGAACAGCAAACACTGCGATCAGCAAACCGGCAGTCGCAGCACGCACACCTTTCAGCAATGAGGCCATGAGCTTTCTCTCCTTCGTGACGAGATCGAGGCCAGAGGTATTACAAATATACAACGCGTAAGCGAAGGTGCGCGCGAGACGGGCATTGGCAATCTATCGCGCAACTGTTTACCATGTCGGCGATGCCTCGCGAAGCAACGCTCGATTCCCGGCAGGAAATCCTGCGCACCGCCGCCCGCCTTTTCCAGCAACGCGGCTATGATGCGACTTCCATGAACGACGTTGCCGCCGCACTTAAGCTCAGCAAGGGCGGCCTCTACCACCACTTTCAGAGCAAGGACGAAATTCTTTTCGAGATCATGAACCATGCCATGGACATCACCGAGGAGCGCGTCCTCAACGCTGCCCGCGGCGTGGCCAATCCCGAGGATCGTCTGCGTACGCTGATCCGCCTGCACATTGAAGTTGTCCTCAGCCCTCGCGACCGCGAAATCACCGTGATGCTCCACGAAAATCATCCCTTGCCTCCCGCACTCCGCAAGCGCATCAATGCGCGCAAGAAAGAGTACGTCCACTTCCTCGAGAACCTGATGGCGGAAGTGCAACAGTCGCGGCAGGCCAGAGGGAGAGTCAGTCCCCGCGCTGCTGCCTTCGCCCTGCTCGGAATGCTGAACTGGATCTACCAGTGGTACAAGCCCGAAGGCGATCTGCAGGCGAATAATCTCGTCCCGCAATTCACCGAACTGATCTTCGGAGGAATTCTTGCGTGAAGACCCTCTTCGCGAATCTTGCCGAAGTCGACCATGAGCGATCGCAGGAGCGCAAGCTGTACCGCGAATTCCTCCGCGTGCCCGCGATGAGCGCCGGCTTGTACGTGCTGCCCGCCGGCGGCACCGATCCGCAAAGACCGCACCACGAAGACGAGATGTACTACATAGTCCGCGGTCACGCCCACTTCAAAGCCGGCGACGAAGACCGCGAAGTCCACTCTGGCAGCGTGATTTATGTAGCCGCAGCAGTCGAGCATCATTTCTACGACATCAGCGAGGAATTGGCTTTGCTGGTCTTTTTCGCGCCCGCGGAGACGTAGCAGTTGCTAAAAAAACTTGCCCCGGCGGATATCACCTCAGCGGCTGAAGCCGCGATTGGTTTTGTGGCGTTTACGGCGCGGCTTGAAGCCGCGCCCTTTCAAAACACAATCTTGGGTCGAGTTTTTTCAGCAAACTGCTAGGCGAATCGCTGTGGGCAGGAATGCGATATGCTTTCCGCATGGCCTCGCGGCGATTGCCGGTTGGCGATAAGGCCTGATCCAGATCGTGGCTACCGCTCTGGCCGATGCCTCGCGGCGCAGCGGTGAGTGGCTGGTGTGTCGTCCGGGATGCACGCAGTGTTGCGTGGGCGTGTTTGCCATCAATCAACTGGATGCCGTCCGCTTGCAGCAAGGGTTGGCGGATCTCGAAGAAACGGACCCGCAAAGAGCACTTCGCATTCGCGAGCGGGCACGGGCTTCTGTCAGCCGTTTATCGGCGGAGTTCCCCGGCAACTTGAAAACCGGTGTGCTTGACGAAGGTCGCGAGCCAGAGAAACGCTTCTCGGAGTTTGCCAACGACGAGCCCTGTCCAGTCCTCGATCCCGAGACCGGCTTG
>WNFA01013892.1_pt1 | contig 11476 bp, 6 predicted proteins | sample 5400481 | NCBI WGS metagenome assembly WNFA01 (sample SAMN13153340, study PRJNA577476) | soil metagenome | isolation source: 120 cm saprolite under Douglas fir tree site 2 hole 1 replicate 2 | place: USA:California | collected 2015-04-18
CGTCAATGGCGTCTTGGTTGTAAAAGACAGCCAGCTCGTCGATGGTGTTCATCCGGGCCGTGCCGCGCGGGCCCCCCTTGCCAATTAGGATGGGTCAGCGTCAACAAACGAATCCCGGCGGAGCCGCGCAGTGACTGAGTCCGCGAACACCGAGAAGAACTCCGGCGCCCGCCACGCCCTCCTCGCCGGCTTTCTTGGATGGACGCTCGACGCTTTCGATTTCTTCGTGGTCGTTTTCCTCTACGACACTCTGGCTCACCAGTTCGGCGTTCCAAAAAAGAGCATCGTCTTCACCGTCACCGCAACGCTCGCCATGCGCCCGCTCGGCGCGCTCCTGTTCGGCCTGATGTCAGACCGTTACGGCCGGCGCGTTCCGCTCATGCTCAACGTTCTCTATTTTTCAATCATTGAAGTGCTCTGCGGTTTCTCGCCTAACTACACATTTTTCCTGGTCATGCGCGCGCTTTTTGGCATTGGCATGGGCGGAGAATGGGGCGTCGGCGCGTCGCTCGCCATGGAAGCCGCACCGGTGCGTTGGCGCGGGATTCTCAGCGGCATCTTGCAGGCCGGCTATTCCATCGGGTATCTGCTGGCCGCTGTGGCCGCGCGTTTTCTGCTGCCGGCCTTCGGCTGGCGCGCGATGTTCTGGGCCGGCGCGGCGCCCGCGCTTCTCGCGCTCTACATTCGCACGAAAGTGCCGGAGTCCGAGGCCTGGAGGCAGCATCGTGCCGCTAGCACGGGCGAAGTGCTGCGAGTAGTGGCCCGCGAATGGAAGCGCTTCGCCTATCTCGTCGCCCTGATGACCTTCATGATGTTTCTCTCCCACGGCACGCAGGATTTGTATCCGGACTTTTTGCAGGAAGTGCACAAACTTTCCGGCGCCATGCGCGCCAACGTGGCCATCATTTACAACTGCGGAGCGGTTGTCGGCGCCATCATCTTCGGCCATTTCTCGCAAGTGGCTGGCCGGCGCAAAGGCATGCTGGCCGCTCTGGGCTTGGTGCTTCTTGTGATCCCGCTGTGGGCTTTCGGGCATACCCTCCCGCTCATCATTTTTTCCGCTTTCCTGATGCAAGCAGGAGTGCAAGGCGCTTGGGGCGTAATCCCGGTGCACTTGAACGAGCTATCTGCGGACGCTGCCCGCGGCTTGATGCCCGGCCTTGCATATCAACTCGGGATTCTGCTGGCCTCGCCTACAAACTCCATCGAGTACGCCCTGCGCGACCGCGTCGGCTACCAGTGGGCCATCGCCGGCTTCGAAATCGTAACCATCGCCGTGCTCACCATCCTCCTCTTGCGTGGCAAGGAAGACCACAGCCGCAGCTTCGTCCGCAACCAGTAGCACAGGCTTCAGCCGTGTCGGCGTAGAACAACGCAAACGAAGAATCTTATACGCCTTTTCCTAAGGGCCCACCGAATCAAGACCAGTTCTTGATTGTTGGCCACAACTGCTGCAGGGAAATCTTCGGCTGGCGGCAGTAGTAGATGGTGAAGTACTCGTTGGGCATGGCGTAGGGGTGGCCGACCTTGCCTGCAGGTTCGATGGAGTTGAAAAAACGTTCAAGTTCCTCTCGGCGGATACCCAGGACTATGACGCTCTGGCCGGTGTAGTTCCGGGGTCCCCACAGAAAGTAGCTTTGGTGAGGGCTGATGGCTTCGGGAAGGCCGTACTTCGGTCCGAACAGATCAATCGCCGCGGCCTGGCCGTACGTGCCGGCGAGGATCGCCGTTTTTGTACGGACCTCCGGCGGAAGCGAATTGTAAATGCGGGCCGCTTCGACGGTCATCTCCTCCCATCCGAACATGTCGGCAAAGAACTGCGGGAGCGGCCCGAGTCTATCTGTCTCAACGGGCGGGGGAGTGAAATGCAAGCGTTGCGAGTAACGAATATAAGTTTCGGGGGAGAGCACCGGTATGGCCATAGGCGCTCCAATCGCGCCGGTAAACAGCAGCAGGCACATGTACGTGGGCTTGAGCCACTGCAGTCCGCGGCGAGAGAACCACGCTTCCATGGCAACCCCTCCTGCGGCGAATAGCATGGGATATGCGGGAGCCACGTAATAGGGCCGCCCATTTGCCGAAAACATGATGACCGCGAGGAGAACGAGCGAGGCCCAGCCCAGAACGCGAAACTGCTTGCCTTGCGGATGCGCAAAGTAAAACCACAGCCCCGCCAGCGCTAATGGGACGGAGGTGGGGAGCATGTGCAGCGCCACCTGGCCGAGAAATTGTAGATGCGTGAGCGGCACGTTGCGCCCGTTGCGGCGGATGTTGGCGAGCAATTCGAAAAATGGAAAGTGATGTTGGATGTTCCAGATGAGATTGGGCAAAAATATCAGGAAGGCGAGCAGGCCTCCGAGCCAGATCCAGGGCTTGAGGAGCATGGCGCGATGTTCGGTAAGCAGCAGGCCCGCAACCACGCCGGTGGCGAAGAAGACGATGCCATACTTGTTCTCAAGGGCTACGCCCGCAATGACGCCGAACCACAGCCATAATTTCTGGTTGCCCGTCTTGATGATCCGGATCAGGACCAGCGTGCATCCCGCCCAGGCCAGCGGTTCGAAAGCGTTCATCGAGATGTAGTGGTTCATCGCGAGGCAGACCCCTGCGACAAGTACCGCCAAGGCGGCCAGCGCCTGGGCAAATCTCTTTCCGCCGAGTTCGCGGGCGATCCATCCGGCGAGAAGCACAGTGCCTGCACCCGCGAATGCCGCAAATAGTCGGATGGACTGCAGGGAGTCGCCGAAAAGCAGGCGTTCGATTCTTACGATCAGGGCGATGAACGGAGGTTGGTCGACGTAGCCCCACGCCAGGCGCCGGCTGCACGCCATGAAGTAAAGTTCGTCGCCAAAATATCCGTAGAAGCGCGCCGCATAGAGATGGATCGCGAGCTTGGCCAGAGCGATGTACAAGACGATGGCCGGGCCGGTCGTCAGGCGCGCCCACAGTGGAACGACGTTCGTCGCTGTTTCGACGACGACTTCCGGCCTAGCCTCTCCTGCTGCTTCCCCGGCGAGTTCTGTGCCTCTCCGCATTATCTTTTTCTTCCTTGCGTGCCCTTTTCAAGAACTGCTCAAGCCCGTTGTGCATCATTCTTTCTGGTTGAATCGAATTAATTGCCGGCTCCCCTGGCTGGTGTCAAGAGCCGAGAGATGATACATTGCCCCGCAATTCGGCTGAAGGCCTACATGACACACAATTTGAAGCCAACGCGCCGTTCCTTCGTCTCCATCATCGCCGCGCTCGGCGCAGCCTTCCTGAATCCACGAAATTTATTTGCGGCCGGCAGCAGCGCCACTGCGCGACCCACGGACATCAAGGTCAGCGGCTTCGGCGCTTCCGGCAACGTATACGAAGAACTCGGCGTCACCACGGTGATCAACGCCCAGGGCACCATGACCGTGCTCGGTGGCTCGCTGATGCGCCCGGAAGTGGAAGCGGCGATGACCCTCGCGAGCCAGCATTTTTGCAGTATCCCCGATCTCGAGGTCGCCGCCGGCAAGCGCATCGCGGAAATGCTGAAGCTGCCGTCCGGCTACACGGGACTGGTGACTTCAGGCGCGGCGGCGGCGATGCAATCCGGCCTCGCCGGAATTCTCACCGGCGACAGCGAACAGTTCATTCAGCAGTTGCCCGATCTGACCGGAATGAAATCCGAAGTCATCATCCAAAAATCGCATCGCAACGGATTCGACCATCAGCTCCGCTCCACGGGCGTGAAGCTTATTGAAGTCGAAACGCGCGATGACCTCCGCAAGGCCGTCAATCCCAAAACCGCCATGATGCACTTCAGCAATTTCGCGAACGCCGCCGGTCACATCAAGGTCGATGAGTGGGTCAAGCTCGGCAAGGAATACAAGATTCCCTGCTTCAACGATGCGGCCGCCGATACGCCTCCCGTCTCGCACCTGTGGGATTACGCAAACATGGGCTATGACCTTATTGCCTTCAGCGGCGGCAAAGCGATCCGCGGACCGCAGTGCGCGGGTTTGCTTATCGGGCGAAAAGATCTCGTCGCTTACGCGCTGCTCAACAACAGCCCGCACGAAGACACGCTAGGCCGCAGCCAAAAAGTCGGCAAGGAAGAAATCATCGGCATGATCAAGGCTCTGGAGAGCTACTTGAAGGAAGATCATGACGCGCTCACGAAAGAATGGTGGCGCCGGCTCGACAGCATCTCCGCCGAAATCACCCGCATCACCGGTGTCAGCACTTCGTTTTCCGTGCCGGACATCGCCAATCACGTTCCGCACCTGGAAATTCACTGGGACCCGCGCCACATTTCGCTGGAGCCCGCCGACGCGGTTCGGCAATTGCGCAGCGGCAAGCCGTCCATCGTCCTAGCCAGCAACGAAAGCGGTCTGATCATGAACTCCTTCATGCTGCAACGCGGCGAAGAAAAAATTATCGCCGAACGCCTGGCGCAGCTCTTCCGCGCGCACTCTGCCTAGCGGCCCCTTTGAAGCCGGGATCCTCTTTTGCTCAGACTGCTGTAATGGCCTGTTCAACCTTGTGGGGATAAGATTGGAATGCGGCCTCCCCAATGGGGGCCATTTCCTGCCCGGCCTGCAACGGGCGACTTCGATTAAGTACCGGGAGGGCACTGACATGGCTTCAGCGGCACACACGGGCGCGGCAAAGCTCCAAGAATCTCAACAGCCTCTATCTGACGAAGAACTCCGCAAGATGCACGCCTACTGGCGCGCGGCAAACTACCTTTCCGTCGGGCAAATCTATCTCTTCGCCAATCCCCTACTGCAAGAACCACTCAAACTCGAGCACATCAAGCCCCGCCTCTTGGGTCATTGGGGCACCACGCCGGGCCTGAACTTCATCTACGTCCATTTCAACCGCCTCATCAAAAAACACGACCTCAACGTTATCTACATCACCGGGCCAGGCCACGGAGGCCCAGGCCTCGTCGCCAACACTTATCTCGAGCAGTTTTCATTTCCCGGCGGAATCCCCAGCCATGTTGCGCCAGAGACGCCCGGCTCGATCCACGAAGGCGGCGAACTCGGCTACTCGATTGCCCACGCCTATGGTGCCGCGTTCGACAATCCGGACCTGCTGGTTTGCTGTGTCGTTGGCGATGGCGAAGCCGAGACTGGCCCTCTCGCTGCCAGTTGGCACTCCAATAAGTTTCTGAATCCGGCTCGCGACGGCGCCGTTCTTCCCATCCTCCACCTGAACGGGTACAAAATCGCCAACCCAACCGTCCTCGGACGTCTGACTGACGCGGACCTGACTCACCTTTTCACCGGCTATGGTTACAAACCGTACTTCGTGGAAGGCCATGAGCCGGACGCCATGCACCAGCTCATGGCTCATACGCTCGACACCATCATCGCGGAAATCCGCACGATTCAAAATGACGCCCGGGCGGAACGATCCACCGGTCTCCCCGCTTGGCCAATGATCATCCTGCGCACGCCGAAAGGCTGGACCGGCCCGAAAGTCGTCGATGGAAAGCCGGTGGAAGGCACCTGGCGCGCGCACCAGGTCCCGGTCACCGACCTTTCAAACCCGGAGCACTTGAAAATCCTGGAAGACTGGATGAAAAGCTATCTGCCGAACGAACTATTCGATGAACACGGCAAACTCATCCCGGAGTTGGCGCAATTAGCGCCACAGGGGAATCGCCGCATGGGCGCGAATCCGCATGCGAACGGCGGTATCTTGCTCAAGGATCTGGTCATGCCGGACTTCCGCGAATACGCGGTCAAAGTGCCGAAACCGGGCGCCGAGATAGCGGAAGCCACTCGGGTCTTGGGATGTCTTCTGCGTGATGTAATGAAAAGGAACGCGGACTCGAAGAACTTCCGCGTAGTCGGACCCGACGAAACTTCCTCGAATCGCCTGGATGCATTATTCGAAGTCACCAGCAAAATCACCATGCAGCCGATTGAGCGTACCGACGAGCATCTTTCGAAAGACGGCCGCGTGATGGAAGTCCTCAGCGAGCACATGTGCCAGGGTTGGCTCGAAGGTTATTTGCTTACCGGCCGCCATGGCTTCTTCTCCTGCTATGAAGCATTCATCCACATCGTGGACTCCATGTTCAATCAGCATGCCAAGTGGCTCAAAGTCACGCGAGACATTCCTTGGCGCCGCCCCATCGCCTCCTTGAACTACCTCCTTACCTCACACGTTTGGCGGCAGGACCACAATGGATTCACGCACCAGGACCCTGGCTTCATCGACCACGTCGTGAACAAAAAAGCCGACATCGTGCGCGTCTACCTGCCTCCCGACGCCAACACGCTCCTCTCCGTAGCCGATCACTGCCTGCGCAGCCGCAACTATGTCAACGTCATCGTGGCCGGAAAGCAGCCCGCGTTGCAGTACCTCGACATGCAATCGGCCATCGAGCACTGCACCAATGGAATCGGAATTTGGGAGTGGGCCTCCAACGACCAGGGCGCCGAGCCCGATGTCGTGATGGCCTGTGCCGGCGATATCCCCACGCTCGAAACTCTAGCCGCCGTGGATCTCCTCCGCCGCCATTTCGCCGATATCAAAATTCGCGTCGTCAATGTCGTTGACTTGATGACCATCCAGTCTTCCACCGAGCATCCCCACGGCCTCTCCGATCGCGATTTCGACTCCCTGTTTACGATCGACAAGCCCGTCATTTTTGCCTACCACGGCTATCCCACGCTCATTCACCGCCTCACCTATCGCCGCGCCAATCACGACAATTTCCATGTCCGCGGATACAAAGAAGAAGGAACAACCACCACTCCCTTCGACATGACCGTACTCAACGATTTGGATCGTTTCCATCTGGCCGGCGACGTCGCCGACCGCGTTCCCCGCCTGCAACGCGTCGGCGCGCACTTCAAACAGTTTCTGCGCAACAAGCTCATCGAGCACAAACAATACATCCGCGAACATGGCGACGATATGCCGGAAATCCGCGACTGGAAGTGGCCCTATTAGCCCATGAAAATCCTTGTGCTCAATTCGGGTTCCAGCAGCCAGAAGAGTGCCTTGTATGAAATCTCCGGCGCCCTTCCCGAACATCCACCTCCGCCCGCTTGGGAGGGCAAGATCGAATGGAACGGCAACCGGGCCGACATCCAAGCGCAGAATTCGCAGGGAGCGCAGTTGAAGGGCCGCGTCAATGTTGCGTCGCGCGCAAACGCGACCGAACAACTGCTGGACACCTTATGGAATGGAAAGCTGCGCGTCGTTTCCGCGCCTTCCGAGATCGACGTAGTAGGTCATCGTATCGTCCACGGTGGCAAAGACTTTGAAAAAGCAACCGCCATCACGCCGGAAGTGAAATCTGCCATAGCACGCATGTCCGCTTTTGCGCCGCTCCACAATCGCGCCGAGCTGGAAGGGATCGACATCATCGAGAAACGCCTTGGCGCGGTTCTCCAGGTCGCTGTCTTCGATACCGGCTTTCACAGCCGATTGCCGGAGTCCGCCGCTGTATATCCCGGTCCTTTCGAATGGCTCGCGCGGGGCATTCGTCGCTATGGATTTCACGGCATCAATCACCAGTATTGCGCGGAGCGCACCGCACAACTCCTTGGAAGAAATTTGTCGCCCCTGAAACTCGTGACCTGCCATTTGGGGAACGGTTGCTCTCTGGCGGCCATTCGCGATGGCCGTAGCATCGATACGACCATGGGCTTTACTCCCCTGGAAGGGCTAATGATGGGCACGCGATCCGGTTCCGTGGACCCCGGAATTCTCACGTATTTGATGCGGCAAGGTCCCCTTACCGGGGAGCAGCTCGACGATTTGCTGAACACCAAATCAGGTCTGCTGGGAATCTCTGGAATCTCCAGCGACATGCGGCAGATTGTGGCCGCGATGAAGGAAGGCCATCCGCGCGCCAAACTCGCCTTTGAGATCTTCGTGCATCGCCTCCAGACTGGCATCGGCGCGATGATTGCCGCGCTCGGCGGAATAGACGCCTTGGTTTTCACCGCGGGTATAGGAGAAAATTCAGCCGAGGTGCGCGCTGCCGCCTGCGCCAATTTCGAATTTCTCGGCCTCAAACTCGACCCTGCAAAAAATTCGCAATCTCCCGCGGACCAGGAAATCTCTCTGTCCGATTCAGGCGTCCGCGTTTTAATCGTGCGCGCCCAAGAAGATTGGGCAATCGCCCGCGACTGTTGGCACCTCACGTCCGCAAGGATTCGCGGCCAGGCAACCGCCAACTAATCAATACGCCGGTTAGTCAGATGGTTGCCGTTGGCCCATCTCCGCGCCGCCGGAAGCGACGCTGGCAGGAAAGTGCGCCGCAGCGCTCTGCGCAAACTAAACTCATACGACACCGTCCGCAGCCAAATCCTTGTCGCCGACGATTTCTGGGAGTATCAATATATCTGTCTTCTGCGGCGCGAGCCGAGCCGGTTCGATTCGAATCGGTTAGGCGCCCCTTGGGAACAGTCGCGGCGCCGCTGGCTTCATCCCCCCTTCCTGAAAGTTAAATCTATTCTGTGTGCGGCTGATTCTGCGACGAATCGCGTCGCGACAAGAGTGCGCGCCAACTATGCCGAAGATTCTAATCGTCGATGACGATGCCACCAGCCGGCGGCTATACGCTTCCTTGCTGGCTCCATATGGCTATTGCCTGCTCGAGGCTCGCGACGGACAGGAAGGTCTGTCCGTCGCGCAAGCGGAAAATCCCGATCTTGTAATCTGCGATATCGTCATGCCCACGATCAACGGGTACCAGTTTGTCCAAGCGCTCAGAAGCCTTTCGCAGCATCAACAAACTCCAGTGATCTTCCATAGTGTCAATTTACTGGATGAAGAAGCGCGCTCGCTCGGGTCTGCCTGCGGCATCTCTCGCTTCATACTGAAGCCCTTCGATCCGCAACAAGCGCTGGCGACGATTCAGGAAGCCCTGAAGACGGGCCTTCAGGAGGCGCCTGCGGCGCTTCCTCCGGCCGCAAAGCGCGACCCCATTCCTCTTCTGCTCAATGCTTATTTTGTGAAGGGCAAAAAGCTCGACGCCAGCGTCCAACTGGCGTCGTTGGTCGAGGTCGGCATCGCTCTTGCTCACGCTCAGCAGACCAGCCAACTCCTCGAAATAGCAATGACCGCGGCTCGCACATTGACCGATGCAAACTTCGCCGCCGCCGGAATTCTTGGAAAATCCGATAGTATTGACGCGCAAACTCTCGCCCTCAGCGGCTTCGACGAAACCACGGCCGCGCAACTGCGGCAAAGTTCTTTCTCGCCCCCTTTTCTGCGCGAACTTCTTGCGACGCGCCGTCCGCAGCGTATTTTCAATCCCTCCGAAGCATCGCTGGCTTTGCTGCTTCCACCGCTCCACCCCAAGGTGCGCAGTCTCTTGGTTGTACCTCTGGAATCCAGCGGTCGCGCGTATGGCTGGATGATGGTTGCCGAAAAATCGGATGCGCAGGCGTTTACTGAAGAAGACGAGCGCATGCTCCGGGCGTTGGCTTCGCAGACCATCACTTGTTATGAAAGCGCGCAACGTTTTGACACCATTCAAGAGCACGCCAAGGATCTTGAACTCCAGATCGAAGAGCGCGAGCGTGCCGAACATCGTTTCCGCATGCTGCTGGAAACATCGCCCATCGGCATCGTCATCTCTGACGGTGCGGGCAGAATCGAAGACGTGAATGCCGAAGCTCTGCGTCTGTTTGGGTACGAGCGCGAAGAGTTAGTCGGACAGATGATCGAGATACTCGTACCCCAGCGCCTTCAACGCGCTCACGCCGGCCATCGCTCCCTCTATGCCCGCGACCCCCGCACGCGCTCCATGGGCGCGGGCATGGAGTTGTTCGCTCGCCGCAAGGATGGCACCGAGTTTCCCATAGAAGTCGGTTTGGGGCCGCTGGCCACCAAAGAAGGCGTCCTCGTCTCCAGCACCATCGTGGATATCACCGCACGAAGAAAGATGGAGGAACAACTCCGGCTGTCGCAACGCATGGATGCCATTGGCAGGCTCGCTGGTGGCGTGGCCCACGACTTCAACAATCTGCTGACCGTGATCTTGGGGAACTCTGACGTCGTCCTGGACTCGCTTCCACCTGGTCACCCCGCCATCCAGAAACTCGAAATAATCAGGAAGGCGGGCATGTCCGCGGCAGACTTGACCCGGCAGCTCCTCGCCTATGGCCGCCAACAATTGGTGCAACCTAGAATCCTCGATCTCAAAGATACGCTGCAGAAAATGGAGGTTTTGCTGCGTCGCCTGATCGGCGCGAAAATCGAGCTCAAAATCTCGCTCGATTCTTCCCTTGGCGCTATCAAAGCCGACCCCGGACAAATCGCGCAGATCCTCTTGAACTTGGCGGTGAACGCCCGGGATTGCATGCCCACGGGCGGGTACCTCACCATCGAAGCATGCAACGTAGAAATAGACGAGAGCTATCGGGAACAGCATCCGGCGGCCATTCCGGGCCGCTATGTGCTGCTGGCGATCACGGACACGGGCTGCGGAATGGATCGCGAGACGCAATTGCGGATTTTTGATCCGTTCTTCACCACCAAGGAACTCGGTAAGGGCACCGGCTTGGGCTTGGCAACCGTCTACGGAATTGTAAAACAAGGTGGCGGCTACATCTGGGTCTACAGCGAGATCGCGCAGGGAAGCGTCTTCAAGGTTTATCTGCCGCGCGTCGAGCAATCGGCTCAGCCTGCCACGCCAGAAGATCAGGAAGAAGTCTGCAATGGCAGCGAGACCATCCTCCTGGCCGAAGACTCTGACCCCCTTCGCGAAATGGCTCGCGAATATCTGGAAACCGTCGGCTATACCGTTCTCGAGGCGGCTTCCGGCAAAGACGCTTTGCAGCGCGCCAAGGACTTCGCGGGAACCATTCACGTCTTGCTCACCGACGTCGTGATGCCGGAAATGAGCGGTCCCGAATTGGCCCATCAGTTGACGCTCCACCGTCCCCGAATAAAAGTAATCTTCACTTCCGGTTACACCGACGACGCGATCGCTCGCCAGGGCATACTGGATTCCACGGTCGCGTTCATACAGAAGCCATATCGTCCCAAGGAACTGACCAGAAAAATTCGAGAAGTGTTGCGCGATGCGCCCGCCAACGTCGCCGCGCTGAAAGAGCAACCGTCCAGGATTCCCCCAGCCCGCTAACGAAGACTTGAACGCCGATGCGAGTCACTTGGGTCTGCCACAAACGTAGAGAAACCTGAAGGGCGGAGTAGCCTGTCGCACCCAATGCTTCAGTTGTCATCCCGAACCCGCTCGCGCAGTTTGCGAACGGTGGTGAGGGATCTGCTTTTCTCTTCTCCCTAAATGTAGCGGCCGCGGACCGTCGCGGGCGCCTTTCTGCCTGTAAGTTGCAAGCGATCTAATCAGGTTTTAAATCAAGGAAGGTGCTAGTGCCGCCAGATCCGACAGCCGCCCCGGCTGCAACGCTTCAAATTCCTTTTGCGGTATTTTCAAATACTTCCACGTCTGGCCGGTCAATTCCGTGGCCGTTTCGCACCACCGTATGGCGGCTGCATCTTTCCG
>WNFA01004622.1_pt1 | contig 11474 bp, 11 predicted proteins | sample 5400481 | NCBI WGS metagenome assembly WNFA01 (sample SAMN13153340, study PRJNA577476) | soil metagenome | isolation source: 120 cm saprolite under Douglas fir tree site 2 hole 1 replicate 2 | place: USA:California | collected 2015-04-18
GGGAGGCCATTTGCCTCCCCATGGCTACGCTCTCTTTTTCTGAAGTATACCAGATGGGACTTGTCCACTTGTCTGGACAAAATTTCCCAACAGAGTCATAAATCGGGCCCTACGGCTGTCCGGAGTATTTGGTTCATCTACATAATCGGCCCCTACGGCGCATCTGTCTCACTTTCGCCACTCACGCTGGTGTATCAATAACAAGGACTTGAAAAGGCTGCAGGGTCACTTGTGTGCTATTCACGTTTACTGTTTGCGACGATCCAAGATGATTGACAAGCATTGTCTTGGCAGATGATGCCAAAACAGTGATGTCCGGTGAAGAAGATGTCGCTTTATATAGCCTTGTTCCAGGACCAAAATAGTCTTTAAATGCTTTGAGGGTATAATACTGAGGCGTTGGTTGGCCCTGTGAAGTCATGATCGTCTCGGGGAGATTAAAACCACTGGAGTCGCCTTGTGTTCCCCAAGGAAATGCATAGAATGCGCCGCTTTTTAGTGTATAAATCATATCATTGGCCATCACAGCATTGAAGTGGTCGAGTTCATTCCAGTCTTGAGAGCTTCCCGGATACCATTCTGCCCACCCAATTGGAAGAGTCTCTCCACCGGGTTGCTTACGAATCCAGTTGGCAGCATCGGCATAAAATTGTCCCGCTGCAAACTCATTGGTGACCCCACTATTAAGGACATCATCTCTGGGTCCCGGCCCACCATCAAGCACTATAAAATCTGCTCCATGTTTATGCGAAAGCCAATAAGAAAGAACAGCGAGCGCAGATTGATCTAAACTCCTTTCCGCAGGCATAGAAGTAGGATAGGTAGCTGAACTTGCGATATTTACATACGGGCCTCCTATTTTTGCATCTGAGCGGACAGACTTTATCGCATCATACACCGCATTATACATTTGCGTGTATCCTTCATAATTCCACCGATTCAGTGAATTACTCCAAAAACCTTTCATTTCATCCCATACCTGGAAATACTTGACATCACGATACCGAAGCGCTACTTGTTTGGCAAGTTCTGCAAAATCCGCGTAATTATCGGGAAGAGGTGCATCTGTCAGTTTCGACCAATCCGTCTCTCCTGGCTGTCCGCCTTTCATCCAATCAGGAGCACAACAGAGTGAAATCATCATTGTCGCTCCGGTATCGCGCATATGCTGTACGCGTGCATCAAGATCACCCCAATCATATAATCCAGGTGATGGTTCAGGATTTTCTGATCCCCATCCCATCATAAACACGTTTTGGTAGACAAGGGCTGATTGTAAAAGCTGTTTTCCCGAAGTGGTATATGAAACATTATCATCTTGTGTATGCGTAGCGCCCGTAGAAAATTGGCTTGTCATTTCCGGAGTTGACAGATCAATCGTGACAGAAGATCCTGCTGCCTGTTGCCGGTAAGTATTATATGAAAACGATAGAAGCGCAACCCCTAATAAAAGGAAAGCAACAAAAGAGAAGAACATTCTTGATTGTATACGCACGAAATACTACTCCCTTCATCGTAGCACATCTGTTGTTTCTGCTCGGCCAGAAGCTGCTTGATATTGCACGCTACCTCAGCCCAACGCTGGCGGAGGTAGTCTTTCACCTGCTGGCAGGGCCTATTTGCTCTTGCTTATGAGCAAGGCGCAACGCGGCTTACATCTTCAGCTTGCGCGTAATGAGGACAGAGTACGTGCTAAACCTTCACGGAAGGTCACCTTTGGCCTGTAATCAAGCAGTCTGCGTGCCCTGCTGATATCAGCGAGGCTGTCACGAACATCGCCTGGGCGTGGATCACGGTACTCGGCATGCACATGCGTGCCGAGTAGCTCTCCCGCAGTTTGGAGAACCGCGTTGAGCGAAATACGTTCCCCGCAGCCAATGTTCATAGCCGCACCAACTGCCACAGGAGATGTAGCTGCTAGCAGGTTGGCCTGTACCACGTTCTCGATATAGGTAAAATCACGCGTCTGCTCTCCATCGCCAAAGACGATCGGACGCCGTTTCTCTAGAAGCGCTGTAAGGAAGCGTGGAATAACCGCTGCATACTCAGAGGTTGGGTCCTGGCGTGGCCCAAAGACATTAAAGTAACGCAGCGCAACGGTTTCCAGACCGTAGATACGCGTGAAGACGCCGCAGAGCAGTTCTCCTGTAAGCTTTTGCACGGCGTAGGGTGACATCGGCGCGGTCGGCATCTCCTCGTGCTTCGGCAATACCGGGGTATCCCCATAGACCGATGAGGAACTCGCATACACGACGCGTCTCACCCCTGCATCCCTGGCGGCAAGAAGAACGTTTTGTGTCCCAATAATGTTCGTTTCAAGCGAGATCACAGGCTCAGCGATAGAGCGGGGAACCGAAGCGAGTGCCCCTTGATGGAAAACCACTTCTACTCCTTCTACCGCCGCCCTTACCGCATTGCTATCACGTAGATCACCCTGGACAAACTCAAAATGTCCCGCGAGCCCCTGAAGAGGCTCTAGATTGCTGGAGCGCCCCGTCGCAAGGTTATCGAACACACGCACCGATTCACCCTGCTTGAGTAGCGTCTCAGCAATATGGGAACCAATAAATCCGGCGCCGCCAGTAACAAGATACCGTATTGTACTCATAACAGTTTATGCCCTCACTAGTATTTCCTGTTGCGGGACGAGAGCCTCACGCAACTTTGTATGCACCCGGTAGAAGTAGGTCTTCGCTAGCTCATCTCCTTCGTCCAATAGGCTCTCGTGGAGGCGTTGACCCTTACGCACACTTCGACCTGCTAGAGTCGAAGTATTTTGGCATCTGGATTCCCTCGCGTCATATTGCGGGTGTCTACGACGCTGCGCGCTTCGTTGACGATCCAGGCGGCATCATAGTAGTCGTGATCAGTGACGATGGCCACGCAATCAGCCGCCTGTAACAATCCGCTGCTCAAAGGCTGCGAATGTAGCATACGGCCCTTGAGCGTAAGCGAGGGGACATAGTCATCGTTGTAGATTACAATGGCTTTACGATCCAGCAACTCTTGAAGAACTTCAAGCGCTGGCGACTCGCGGATGTCTCCCACATTTTTCTTGTAGGCGACACCAAGCACCAGGACGGTCGCACCATTGAGGCTGCGCCGCTGATCATTGAGCACCTCGTTGATCTTATTGACCACGTACTGCGGCATGCTACTGTTGACTTCTGCTGCCAACTCAATGAAGCGCGCCGTGTAATCGAGCGTTTTCAATTTCCACGCGAGATAGTGAGGATCGATAGGAATACAATGCCCACCCAGGCCCGGGCCGGGCAAGAAGCGCATAAAGCCAAAGGGCTTGGTCGCAGCAGCATCGATGACTTCCCACACATTGATATTGAGCTTATCGCAAATGATCGCGATTTCATTGACCAGGCCGATGTTGACAGCCCGGAATGTATTTTCCAGCAACTTGGTCATTTCGGCAACGCGCGCGGAGGAAACCGGGACGACGTGCTCGATGGCGGCTCCGTAGTAGGCCTGTGCGAGTTCGGTACAGCCGGGCGTCAGACCACCAACCACCTTGGGCGTATTCTTTGTCCCGAAATGCGGGTTGCCTGGATCAATACGCTCGGGTGAGAAGGCCAGGAAGAAGTCGGTCCCAACCTTCAAGCCCGTCGCTTCGAGCTCAGGGAGCACCACCTCATCGGTGGTCCCAGGATAGGTGGTACTCTCCAGCACGACGAGTTGACCTGCATGTAAGTGCGCTTTGACCTGCCGGGTCGCCGCCACAATGTACGAAATGTCGGGGTCGCGCGTCTTGCGCAGCGGTGTGGGAACACAAATGCTCAGCGCATCAATCTCCTCGAGCACCGAGAAGTCTGTTGTAAAGTGCAGGCGTCCTGCAGCCATCAGTTTCTGCAGCGACTCACTTGCTATGTCAGCAATATAGCTTTCGCCCTCGTTTGCCAGGTCGACCTTGTGCTGGTCTACATCAATGCCGGTCACGTGAAAGCCCGCTTCAGCGAAGGTCACCGCTAATGGGAGACCGACATACCCCAGGCCGATGATGGCGATACGTAAGGAGCGAGAAGCAATTTTCTCTCGGAGTGTGTGTATCATGTCAACCTACTTCCTTCCAGCTGAAGGGACTGCGTCAACAACCTGCTCTTGGGAAAGAACAGGAGGAGCGAGTTCGATCTTCCGAACACTATCTGTCTCAGCAGGAGCATTGATCGTCTTGCGCAATGGCAGCATCCCTCTGACATAGCCTGCTATCGTCCAGATCAAGCCCACAACAATGGCCATTGCGCGCAAGAAACCGTTGGGGTCACTATAGAGCAGCGCGTCTCCTAGACCACGCAGCACACCGAGCGGAAGGGTACGTAGGACATGAGAACGCTCAGAGGCCAGACCGAGATCGGCGCCAGCGAATTGTGCGATGGCCGCCTTTGAAAGACCCTCGGCGTAGCAGCGCGCGAGAAAGTAGCGCCAGGTGGTACGAGAGGCATCCACACGATGATGAATCTTCGCCCGCGGCTCATACAGGAAGATGTGCTGCGGCCAGTACCGTTTGGCGCGAATGGCCAGTTCAGTTTCTTCGCCTCCCATCGGCAGTGTGCCGATGCGTCCCAAGCCATTGCGAAATCCGCCGACCACCGCGAAGATGTCCCGGCGCATACAATTGCAGCCTCCATAGGGGTTGCGCACGGGTGATAACGACCTGGGTAAGCCACGGTAGCTACAGCCCAGCACCCAGTAGAACTCTTCAGGAAACCAGGCCGGTCGCTTCCCTATCCAGTTCGGAACAACAGCGCCTCCGGCACCAAGAATCTTGGGATTGGCGCACAGGCGATATAACTCGAGAAGCCAGTCCGGCTCGGCAACCGCATCATCATCAAGAAAGGCGACAAAGGTCCCTTGAGCCAGGGCGATGCCACTATTGCGTGCGCCAGACAAGCCTGCTGGCTCACGATTTTCCGTGACGATCACGCCTGGAAGCTGCGCGCGTGCCAGCTCAAGCAAGGGCGGATTGTGATCGATCACCACAATCACCTCGCGTGGCAGTGCCACTTGCTGGCGCAGAGACTCGACCGCTGCTACTAGCTCGTGCCAGCGCTCACTGGTATACGAGCAAATGATCACCGAGACATCTAGAATAGTTCCAATCATAACCGTATCTCTTTCCCCTTTTGAGATCGCTGAACCAGGGCAGAGTAATAGCGGACACCTCGCCAGACCGGAGCCAACGGCCTGGTATAGCTCGCAAAGATCACTCGCCGGTCGTGTCCATCCAGCAGAGCAGCAAAGGAATGGACATCCATATCAGGACTCACCAGCAGGCGAGTCAGCGCGAAAGGATCCGTCGTTTCCGTACTGAGCGCATAGCCGACAGCGCACGCCGACGAATAGCCGGCCAGGCGCACCAGCTGCCGAACAGCAGTTGTATGATATCCATGAGGGTAGGCAAAGCTGGTGATAGCCTGCCCAAGGTGCTCCTCCAGAATGCGTTTGCTCTGGAAAATTTCTTGTTTCGCACGCGCGAGCGGAAGCAGATCCAGCTGAGGATGGCTGTGGCTGTGTGCGCCACACTCGATCCCACTCCGACTGACCTCCTGCAATTGTTGCCAGGAAAGCAGCGGTCGCGAGCCTTCCCCGATCCGCTGCATCCAGCGACTGGTCCCATTGACATACCTGGTCGGAATATAGAGCGTGGCGGGTAACCCATAGCGCTGTAGGACAGGAAGGGCAGCCGTATAAAAGTCGAGGAAGGCATCATCAAAGGTCAAAACGACAGGTTTTGCAGGTAAGGCAGCCGCCCCTTCTTGACAGGCCTGCACGAGTTGCGAGACCGTCAGCGGGGTATAGGCCTGCCGATAGAGGTAAGCCATCTGCTCGGCAAAGCGTGCAGGCGGAACAGCAAACACGCGAAATTTCGGACTGGCCTCTCCTGAAATGCTGTGATACATCAGAATTGGAATGCGTTTCCTCTCAACTTGAACAAACATCTCCATCGCCTTTCCTTAAACTACGCAGTGACATCATCAGTACGTTGGTTGTGGCCGCGGCAAAGGACGAACATCTTCGAAGCGTTCGCGAAGAATGGTCTGGAACACGCGCCACCCATCACGCAGCACACGCAAATGGCTCACCCCGAAAATGCGTAGCCGTTCATAGCTGGGGACCTCAACGACTTTCAGCCCCGCTTTGTGTGCGCGCAGGTTCAGCAGGGTTTCGACCTCAAAGCCATCGCAATCCACCGCGAGCTGATCCAGGTAAGAGCGCCAGAAAGCGTTATAACCGTAGCACAGATCGCTATAGCGCGTCTGGAACAAGAGGTTGACGAGAACGCTCAGTCCATAATTGCCCAGGCGGCGCAGGAGGGTAATATCCTCACTTCCGCCGCCTTTGAGGAAACGCGACCCTTTCGCAAAGGCGTTTCCTTGCTGCAAGGCCTCTACAAAACGAGGGATTTCTAAAGGATCGGTGGAGCTATCCCCATCCAGCATAATAATGATGTCACCAGTGCAAGCGGCAAAACCTTCCTTCAGCGCGTTTCCCTTTCCTTTTCTCGTTTGGGCGATCACTTTGATCTGGGGGCATAACTGCTGCGCTACTGCGATCGTCTCGTCGTTGGAATGTCCATCAACCAGAATGACTTCTGTGACGATGGAGGGAAGGTACGGTAAGACATAATAGAGATTTTCAGCTTCGTTGAGCACTGGAAGCACGACGCTGATACGTGGATAGGATTGTTTCTCCTGCATGAGGATCTCCTTGTTTATTAATGTAGCAACTTGCCGTGAGCGTACAACCAGTTAAGAAATGCCAGCTGGTTGTGCTCCGTACTCGTGAATAGTGATGTATCTTCAACTATCCGATCTCCCAGCTTCGCGACAAAAAGCTGTAGGCTGACGAGTTCATCTTCGGTCAATTGTGCTTGCTCTGAACTCGTGAGAGCGTTTGGAGTTTGCACCTGTAAGCTTTGGGTTAAGATGTTGTCTCCCATCTGTTTCTCCCTTTCTGCGCACCGCTCTTCAGGTGCGCTTCGTGAATTGTTTTTATTACTACCATATGCTCATACTTATGTAATGATGTAATCATGTACGATAGTACAACTAGCCAGGCGGGAGCTGATGAACGAAGACCCTCGCCTGACCAGATGAAGAGCAGATCACGTTGTGGACAAGGCATTACCTCCTGCGTGGTGGTTGCCGCATCGCCCCTACCCCAACCGGCTGCCCCTCGTCCTCTATGCTGCTAGTATGAGGAGAGCGCGTTATGAAAACGTTATGAGCGGCATTATGAACGGTTGTGTATCATCTGTGATCCTGTGAGGGAGACCTTCAGTGGTAGATTATTTTGATTGGTCATGGTCAGTCGGAGCTGATGAACGAAAGCTATCATCTGGCCAGGAGAAAATCAGTTCATGTTGCTGATCAGGCAGCGCCTCCTTCAGGGTCCATCCCAGCAAGACCTTGAGCTGCTCTCGCAGCCAGCGATCAAACGGACGTGTTGAGGTAGCCAGCTCCAGCAAGGTCTGGCGCGGTTCCTGTGCGTGCAGGGTCATGAGTAGGAGTTCGCTGCGCAGCGTTTGCACCAACCAGACCTGCACCTGGGTGATCCCCCCCCGCTGGCAAGACGCTGCAAACTGATCTCGGCGTGATCCCGCCACTGTCTGACAAAGTCGTCGCCAATGCTCCTGGGTTCCCGGTCGCAGGAGGCAAACAATCTTTAGCTGTGCCATGCAACACCTCTCCTGTAGCTTATTTCCTCGTCTTCGTGCATCCCTGCCCGGTCCGACACGCTCAACGAATCCCCCACCTCTATAACTTTCAGAGGTAGATCATTTTGAATGGTCATGGCCAGGTGCATCTGAAGACGCTGCACACGGGCATTCATAAAAAACCTACTTCTGAGAGCACCTCTATAGTGGGTGCCTTTACGCTGTTATACGACCGGCTGCCCCTCACCCTCTCTTCTCTGCTGCTAGTATGAGTAGGGCGCGTCATGAAAACGTTATGAGCCGTGTTATGAACGGGAAAAATCTCACCATGGCCTTGTTCGGAGCGTTACAAGAGCGTGTCTGGGACATAAGCGCAGACCTGGTTGGTCTGGAGCGTTCAGTGTCACACAGGGAGGATTGACGTATGTCTGTGGAACGACATTCATCTGGCCTGTGATTAGTGTGCCCGTAATGCGAGCGCGAGCGTTTGTACACCCGCTCGTAGCTCTTCCGGGGAGGCGCTCGCGAAACCGAGCAGCACACCGTCGCGTTGGAGCGGCCGCAAGCTGAAGTGTGAAATGGGCAGAATGTGCAGGCCATGCGCAGCTGCCTGCTGGGTGGCTGCATGGGCGCTCATACCGGAGGGGAGCCAGGCAGCCAGGTGCAGGCCCGCTTCTGGCACGGTGACGTCCAGGAGATCGCCCAGTTCCCGCGTGAGTGCCTCTACGAGGGCATTCCGGCGTTCTGCGTACAGCAAGCGCATTTTCCGCAAGTGGCGTGCGAAATGGCCCTCGGCAAGAAAATCGGCCAGGGCCATTTGTTCCAGCAGCGGAGGGTGCATATCGATGAAGCGGCGCGCCGCGAGAAAGCCCTTGAGTAACTCGGGGGGAGCGACCAGGTAGCCCAGGCGCAAGGAGGGAAAGAGCACTTTGCTAAAGGTACCAATATATATCACGCGCCGGGCGCTATCCAGGCCTTGCAAGGCCTCCAGGGGCCGCCCGCTGAAGCGATACTCGCTATCATAGTCGTCTTCGACGATCCAGGCTTGCGCCTCTCTGCTCCATTCCAGCAGCGCCAGCCGCCGGCTCAGGCTCATGGTGACTCCAGTGGGGAACTGATGCGAGGGGGTGACGATGGCCAGCCGCGCCTCTGGACAGAGCTGTCGCCCGGCCTCGACATCGATGCCCTCCTTGTCAATTGGCACCGCAACCAGTTTTGCTCCAGCGGCCAGGAGTGCCCCACGCGCTCCCGAATAGCCGGGATCTTCCACCCAGGCCAGGTCGCCAGGATCCAGCAACACGCGCGCGACCAGGTCGAGGGCACCCTGCGCGCCGGCGGTGAGGATGATCTGTTCAGGCGAGCAGTGCACGCCACGCGTGATGCCGATGTGCGCGGCGATGGCCTCGCGCAGAGGGGCGTAGCCTTGCGTGTTCTGGTAGAAGGAGACGGCTTGCAGTGACTGGCGAGCATGTCTTGCCACCAGCCTGGCCCAGGTCTCGTACGGAAAGGATGTCACATCTGGCTGACCGACGAGGAACAAGCTCGTTCCGACACTGGCCTGATGGCCGTAGAAAGCTTCTGGATAAGGCGTGTTGACGAGCAAGTGGCCGCGTTGCGCAAGCACTACTGGAGGCGTCCCTGAGGTATCCGTTGTGTCCTGATCTTTCGCGTTCCTGGTACCCTGAAACAGCTGCTCTGGTTGCAGATGGGCCACCCGCGTGCCGTCTCCCACCCTGCTCTCGATATAGCCTTCCAGCAGCAACAGCTCGTAGGCGAGAGCTGTGGTGGTGCGCGAGACTCCCAGCTCGCTGGCCAGGACGCGCGTCGAGGGGAGGCGCGCACCGGTCTCCAGGTGTCCTACCAGAATAGAGCCGCGCAGCCGCTCGTACAGCTGCCGGTACAGCGGGGCCGACGCGTTCTGATCAAGGATGATCTCCGGCTTCTTAAGAGGTGTCGCTCGTTTCGACATACGTGCCTCTTTTCCCCTTAAAACTTCTATACGAATCGAAATCCGTTCTTAATGGCCACTGTAGTATAGCTAAAAATGGCTCTTTTCACAAGCCCATCAGAATGATATGATTATGGTGGAAATACTAGCGGCTCGCTATCATGAGCATATAAAGCAAGCCTCGCCACGGATGGTTGACAGATCCCGGCAATCACGCTGACGGATAGCCTCTCACCTTTTCTGGGGATTGCCCTTGCTGTGAAGGGAAGAGCGAACTGCCGTTCAAAAGGATAAGATAGAAGAAGTTTCTTACTTTTCCGTCTGCTATGATGATCACGAGTCGCATCTCCCCCGCCATCTCATTGTCACGCGATGCGTGAGCAGCGATGGCCGCTTTCGATGATACTCGTGAGTGTTCTGGGGGACGATCCATTCTGTTACGCGAAGGAGAGGTATTCGTGAGGGAGGAAGCTTCCTGGACACCATGCTCGATCCTGAGACACTGCCCCCTGGCTTACAATGACCGCAGAGCAGCTCGGAGACGATGATGGATTCATGCCTAATAGGAAAGTGCTACCTTCTACATGTCTTGCAGACATGCCAGTCGTTTGTCACAAAAGTGACCCCTCAACCGTCTTCATTGGCGAGGATCATTCCTCCGAGGATCACAACACTGTTTGACATACAGAAGCGCAAAGATGACTATTGATTGCTTTACAATTTTATAGTAGTATTATAGATAACGGTTACTTCCCTTATAATAGTTGATTACTTTGCAATAATGACTTTTTACATATCAGATGATGGCAATAAGGAATGAGGAAACAAGAAGATGAACATTGCACTGTGGGTGGTCCAAGGCCTGCTGGCCCTGGCGTTTCTCTTTGCTGGTTTTAGTAAAGCCTGCCTACCACTGACCACCGTCAAGATGCGGGTGAGATCATATCGGATATTCCGGCCAATGTCCTTGCCACTATGTACCAGGGTTTGGTAATAGCACTGCTGCAACACTTGCATTCCTCGAAAAAAAGATGCTGAGAGGATAGCGGTTCCACGCCTGTTATCGAAACTGCTCGATGGAATCGCGTCTCCCGTGCAACAAACCAATCTCTAGATTCGTATTCATTTTTGTCGAGATTTATTAACAATTTATTAACGTTTTGTAAGTCTGTTCGTATGGCGGCTTCTTCCCAAGAAAGATATGCAAGCTGATAATGACGAAAAACACAAGAGACATACAAAATACTTCTGCTGCCTCTGAAAGAGAACCTGCCAGGGGTTTGTTACGCCTGGCCGTGCTCGGCTCCCCCGAAGTGGTGCATGACGGTCGCCGCTTGACGTTTTCCTTGCGCAAGGCGCAAGCCCTGCTGCTCTACCTGGCGGTGGAGGGGGGCATGCATCTGCGCGGCAAACTGGCCGCCTTGCTGTGGCCTGACAGTGAGCCCCACGATGCGCGCAATGCCTTGCGCAATGCTCTGGCCCTGCTGCGCAGGCTGCTGGACGACGCCTCGCCGGTGGGGCACAACCATCTCCTTATTGAGGGTGAGTTGCTCGGCCTGAACCGGCAGGCCTTCGAGCTGGACCTGCAGGTGGTACAGCACGCCTACAAAGAGGCCCAGCGGTACGCCACGCTCCCGGCTGAGCCGCAGCGCACCGCCCTGCTCACCCAGGTCCAGCACGCCCTCGCCCTGGTGCGCGGCTCGTTCCTCGACGGCCTGGTGCTGGGGGAGGACGCTCCCTTTAATGAGTGGCTCGCGCAGCAGCAGCAGCAATGGCAGGTGCGCCTGTTGCTGCTCTTTGAGCGGCTCTCCGCCTGGCAGGAGGTCGCCGGGGAGGCAGAGCAGGCCCGCGTCACGCTCA
>WNFA01008039.1_pt1 | contig 11474 bp, 7 predicted proteins | sample 5400481 | NCBI WGS metagenome assembly WNFA01 (sample SAMN13153340, study PRJNA577476) | soil metagenome | isolation source: 120 cm saprolite under Douglas fir tree site 2 hole 1 replicate 2 | place: USA:California | collected 2015-04-18
CTGCGCGGCCTGCAGCGTCGCGGCGTACTTGAACGAGTGACCTGGCACGACGCGATCATCGTGGTCGGCGGTCGTGATGAGTGCGGCGGGATAATGCGTGCTCGGCTTCATGTTGTGAATCGGCGAGTAACGATAGAGGAAGGGGAACTGCCCGACGCTGTCCGCCGACCCGTATTCCGTGACCCACGCCCACCCGATCGTGAACGTGTGGAAGCGCAGCATGTCCATCACGCCCACGGCCGGCAGCGCGGCGCCGAACAGCTCGGGCCGTTGATTGAGGACAGCGCCGATCAGCAGCCCACCGTTCGAGCCCCCGCCGATCGCCAGCTTGGGCGGTGCGGTGTAACGCTCGGCGATCAAGTACTCGGCGGCGGCGATGAAATCGTCGAACACATTTTGCTTGCGGTCCAACATCCCCGCCTGATGCCACTCTTCCCCGTACTCCGAGCCGCCGCGCAGCACCGCCTGGGCGTATACGCCGCCCATCTCGAGCCAGGCGAGCACGCCGATCGAGAAGCCAGGCGTCATGTTGACGTTGAACCCGCCGTAGCCGTACAGGTAGGTCGCGTTCGAGCCGTCCCGCTTCAGTCCCTTCTTGTAGGTCAAAAACAGCGGGACGCGCGTCCCGTCCTTGCTGTGGTAGAACACCTGCACCGTTTCGTACTTCGAGGGATCGAACGAAATCTCCGGCGCCTTGAACACGCTCGAGGTGCCGGTCAGGAAGTCGTGCCGGAAAATCGTCGTTGGGTACAGGAATGAGGTGAAGGCGTAGAACATCTCGCTGTCGCGCGGCTCGCCGGTCACCTGCACGATCGAGCCCAGCGTCGGGAGCGGGACGGTGCCGGCCGGCTTGCCGTCGAGCGTGAACAGACGCAGCTGGGAATACGCGTCGTGGAGATAGCGAATGACGAAGGTGTTGTGGACGATCTGCGAGCCTTCGATGACGTCGGGCGCCTGTGGAACAACTTCTTTCCAGCTCTGTTGCTCGGGGTGCCGAATGTCCACCGCAACGATGCGTCCGCGCGGCGCGCCGTTGTCCGTCTGGAAGTAGAAATCGGGTCCCGTATTCCCCACAAATCCGTAGGAGGCGTCGAAGTCGTCGAGCAAGCGCACGACGGGCGCGTCGAGCCGCGGATGCTTGGGGTCACCGAGGTCCTGGTAGTAAATGCGATTGCGCCGATCGGTGCCGAGCCAGACGGTGTAGACCGCGTAGCGCCCGTCGGCGCTCACTTCGACGCCGAAGCCCCAGTCGGGATGATCGGGCCGCTCGTAGATCAGCCGGTCGGCCGATTGGTCGGTGCCCAACTTGTGGTAATAGACCTTCTGGTTGTGATTGACCTCGAGCAGCGGATCGGCGCCGGCGGCCGGCTCCGGATAGCGACTATAGAAGAAGCCGGCGCCATCGTGCGTCCACGCTGCGCTCGAGAACTTGATCCACTTGAGGTGATCGGCCCGGTCCTGCCGCGTCGCCACATCGCGCACCCGGAATTCCTGCCAGTCGGAGCCGCTCCCCGACGTTCCGTACACCATCGTCCGCCCGTCCTCCGCGAACGCCAGGATCGAGAGCGCAACCGTCCCGTCGGACGAAAGCGTATTCGGATCGAGCAGGACCTCCGGCTCGGCCGTCAACGCGCTCTGGGTGAAGAGAACCGACTGGTTCTGGAGTCCTGAATTCTTGAAGAAGAAATAGCGGCCGCCTTTCTTGAACGGGGCGCCGTATTTCGGATAGTCCCACAGCTCGGTGAGGCGCCGGCGGATCCGCTCGCGCTCGGGGATCTGCTCCAGATAGGCGAACGTGACCCGATTCTCCGCCTCGACCCAGCTGCGCGTGTCCGGCGAGTCCACATCCTCGAGCCACCGGTAGGGGTCGGCGACTTTGGTGCCGTGGTAGTCGTCGACTACGTCGCCTTTGCGGGCGAGGGGATATGTCACGGTTTGTACCAGCATGAGTGTCGCTAGGAATAAGGGAGGCATGACGCGTAAACGTGCCCCGTGTCGCGCTTTTGGGGTAGGGGTCGCGTCACAGCAACCCTGTTTCGTGAGACGTGCAGACGTTCAACATGGGCCTCGACGCCGCGCGCACAATCCTCAGGGACCGGTTCGGTCACGCGCGGTTCCGCGTGCATCAGCTCAAGGTGCTGGGCCCGCTGCTGGCGGGTCGCAACGTCCTGGCGGTGTTGCCCACCGGCGCGGGCAAATCGCTGTGCTACCAGGTGCCGGCGCTCCTTGGCACCGGGCTCACGCTCGTGGTGTCACCGCTGATCTCGCTGATGCAGGACCAGGTGGGCACGTTGCGGCGGCTCGGCATCGCGGCGGCATACGTGAACAGCCAGCTCGACGCGGGCCAGCGGCGCGTCATCCTGGACGCCGCCACCGCCGGACGACTGGTGCTCCTGTACTGCGCGCCCGAACGATTGGGATCCCTCACGCGACGCCTGTCCGCGGCGGGGACGCGCGTCGCGCTTTTGGCGATCGACGAGGCGCACTGCATCACCGAATGGGGCAATGAGTTTCGTCCGGTCTACCGCCGTCTCGGCGTGTTCCGGTCGCTACTCGGACGTCCGCCGACGATTGCCCTGACGGGAAGTGCGACCCCTGCGGCTCGCGCCGACATCCTGCACGTGCTGCGGATGCCCGATGCCGAGGTCGTCGTAGCGCTTCGCTCTGATCCGCCAGCGCGTCCGCGACGCCGACGGTGCGTCCCTGATCTATGCGCCCACGCGACGGCTGACGGAGCTGATCACGCGGGCGCTGCTGCGCTCAAGCGTTCGCGCGGCCCCCTATCACGCCGGCCTCAGCGCGAGCATCCGCCGGCGCGTGCTGCGGGGGTTCCTCGCCGATCGGGTGCACGTCATTGTCGCGACCAGTGCCTTCGGAATGGGCATAGACAAGCCGGACGTTCGGCAGGTGCTCCATTGGGGGCCACCGCCGACGCTCGAGGCTTACTACCAGGAGGCCGGGCGAGCGGGAAGGGACGGACAGGCGTCTGAATGTCTCATCCTGTGCCGGCCGCAGGACCTCGCATTTGGAAACATCAGTCCCGCGCTGAGACGCTATGTCGAGTCCCGGACAAACCATCGCGCCATGATACTGGAGTACTTCGGGGAGCCCTGAGCATATTTCGGGATGCACGACAGCCTCTACTTCTCCGACCACCATCTCCAGGTCCGCGAGATGGTCCGAGACTTCGCCCGCAACGTTGTCAAACCCACCGCCCGCCAGTACGATCTCGACAGCCGCTTCCCCTGGGACAACGTCAAGCAGATGGCGGAGCTCGGGCTCTTCGGCATTCCATGGCCGGAGGAGCTGGGCGGCTCGGGGATGGATTACCTGTCGTACATCACGGTCATCCACGAGCTCGCAAAGGTCGATGCCAGTCACGCCATCACCGTCAGCGCGCACACCACGCTCGGCACGTCGCCAATCATGGATTTCGGTACTGCCGAACAGAAGCGGCGCTTCGTGCCCTTCCTCGCGGCCGGCAAAGTGCTCGGCGGCTTTGGGCTGACGGAGCCGGGCGCGGGATCGGACGCGGGCGGCACCAAGACCACCGCTGTCGATCGCGGCGACCACTACGTGCTCAACGGCTCGAAGATCTTCATTACGCACGCGGGCGTGGGAGAAATCTTCTGCGTCACGGCGCGCACCGATCCGAATGCGAAGCGCACGCACGGGATCACCGCCTTAATCGTGACCAAGGACACCTGCGATCTCGACGAGACGAAGCGGGTCCGGGTCGGCCACGCGCCCGAGCTGCCGAAGAACCCCGGCGTGCTCTCCGGCAAGAAAGAAGACAAGCTCGGCTGGCGCGCGTCCGACACGCGGGAGCTGATCTTCCAGGACGCGGTCGTCCCAAAGGAGAATGTCCTCGGACCGGTGAACAACGGCTTCCGGCAGTTCCTGCACACGCTGGACGGCGGCCGGATCGGCATTGCCGCCCTGGCGCTCGGCCTCGCGGAGGGCGCGCTGGAGGAGTGCCTGACGTATACCTCCACCCGGAAGCAGTTCGGCCGGCCCATCGCGAGCTTCCAGGGCGTGCATTTCGCCCTCGCCGACATGGCGACCGAGATCGAAGCCGCCAAGCAGCTCGTCTATCACGCCGCGTGGCTCAAGCAGCACGGCCATCCGTTCAAGAAGGAAGCGGCGATGGCGAAGCTCTATGCCTCCGAGCTCTGCATGCGCGCGACGACCAAGGCGGTCCAGCTGCATGGGGGCTACGGCTATACGACGGAGTACCCGGTCGAGCGGATGATGCGGGACGCCAAGATCTGCGAAATCGGCGAAGGGACGAGCGAAATTCAGCGGGTCGTAATCGCCCGGCAGTTGCTGGGCGGTCTGATAGATTGACCTAAGTATCACCTCATCCTAGCTTTACCCCATGCATTGGTCTCTGGCGTCTCTCAGCCGCCTTTCCAATCGACTCATCTCACTGCCCGTGCCCCCCCTCAGTCGGCCGGGCGAGCTGGACTATTGCTGGGAAAACCACAGGCTCCCGGGGGGCGGTTGCTTCCCGCCGGGACGCGAGGGTCACTGCTTTGAAGCGCGAAATACTGATCTCTGGAAGCCCGCGGGAGACCCGCGTGGCGATTCTCGAGGACGACCGCCTTGTTGAACTCCTGGTCGATCGTCCCGACTCCCACCGTTCGGTCGGCGACATCTACGTCGGCAAAGTCGAGGCCGTGCTGCCCGGCATTCAGGCCGCCTTCGTCGACATCGGCGCCGAAAAGAGCGCCTTCCTCCACGCCTCCGATCTAATCGAGGCGGAAGAGGACGAGGACCCCGAAGACCGTGAGCCGGAAGATGTGGACGAAGGAAACGGCGACGGTAACGGAAACGGGAGCGGTAACGGTGGTGGTCGCGGGGAAGGGAAAGGCGGAGCGCAGGCCGTTGCGAATCGGCGCGGCCAGCCGCGCCCGTCGCGGCGCCGCCCGGCGCCCAACATCGCCGACGAGCTGAAGCGCGGTCAGACCAAGCTCGTCCAGGTCATCAAAGAGGCCATCGGTACCAAGGGGCCGCGCGTCACCGCGCAGGTCTCGCTCGCCGGCCGGTTCCTCGTCTACATGCCGTTCGCCTCAAAGGTCGGCGTCTCTCGCAAGATCGAGTCACGCGAGCAGCGCGCCCGGCTGCGCGAGATGGTCACCAAGCTCGTGCCCGCGGATTCGGGCGGCTGGATCATCCGCACGGTCGCCGACGACCTGACCGAGGCGAGCTGCAAACGCGAGATCGACCATCTCCTCAGCCTGTGGAAGAAGATCAAGCGGAAACAGGCATCGGGCCGAGCGCCGGCGCTGCTGCAGCGCGAGACGAGCTTGACGCGCGGCATCGTGCGGGACTTGCTCTCGGACAAGGTGGACCTGCTGCTCGTCGACTCCAAGCTCCTGTACAACGAAGTCGAGCAGTACTTGAAGCAGATCGACCCCGAGCTGTTGCCCAGGGTCAAGCTGTACACCGCCGAGACTCCGCTCTTCGACGAATACGACGTCGAGGCGGAGATCCGTAACCTCTTCAAGCAGCGGGTGGAGCTACCTACGGGCGGCTACCTGATCATCCAGCCGACTGAGGCGTTGATCTCGATCGACGTGAACACGGGACGCTATACCGGCAAGCGAGATCCCGAAAGCACGATCCTGCGCACCAACCTCGAGGCGGCGCGCGAAGTCGCGCGTCAACTCCGGTTGCGGGATATCGGCGGGATCATCGTGGTCGACTTCATCGACATGGAGACGCGCTCCAACCGCGACAAGGTGCTTCAGGAGCTCCGCGCCCACCTCGGCCGCGATCGGGCGCGCACGCGGGCCTTCGCGGTCTCCGAGCTGGGCCTGATCGAGATGACTCGGCAACGCGTTCGGCCATCGCTCTGGCAGTCGATGACGATCGAGTGCCCCACGTGCAGCGGCACGGGCCGAGTGTTTCGGCCTGAGGTCGTGGTGCGGCGGATGGAGCGGTCCCTCAAGCGGGCGGGCGCCGATCACAAGGAGCGGCAGCTGTCGGTGCGGCTGCATCCCGAAGTGGCGCTCTACCTCGTGGAACAGGAGCCTAACTTCCTGCGGCAACTCGAGAAGCAGACGGGGCTCGAGCTCGAGGTCCGCGATGACCCGATGATGCGGCTGGATGAGTTCAGGATGATGGCGCGCCCTGCCGGACGCGATGTAACGGAGCAATACGCTGTGGCCTGACAGAACGTGCGTCGACGTACGATTACTTGACGGAAGTGCCCATGCCGATTAGAGTTCCGCGCCTATGAGCTACGCGATATTTACGACCGGTGGCCGTCAGTTCCGCGCCGAGCCGGGCGTCACGATCAAGGTCCCGCTGCTCGACGCGAAGCCGGGGGACGAGGTGTCGTTCGATCACGTGCTGATCGCGAGCGACGGCAAGGAAGTGCAGAGCGGCAAGCCACACATCAAGGGTGCCAAGGTCACCGCCGAGGTCGTGCGGCACGGTAAGGACAAGAAGATCCGGATTTTCCGGTTTGCGCGTCGCACCGGCTATCGCCGTCACGGTGGACACCGGCAGGACTTCACCGAAATCAAGATCGCCGACGTGAAGGTCGGCTGAGGATCGCATGGCTCATAAGAAGGGCGTCGGCTCCTCGCGCAACGGGCGCGACTCCAACCCGAAATACCTCGGCGTGAAGCGCTTCGGCGGGGAATTCGTCACCGCGGGCAGCATCATTGTGCGCCAGCGCGGGACGAAGTTTCATCCGGGCCGGAATGTGCGCCGGGCGTCAGATGACTCGCTGTTCACGACCGTCGATGGTCAGGTCAAGTTCGAACATAAGAACAAGAAACGAATGCAGGTCAGCGTGTATCCGGTGGCAGCGGCCGCGGCTTCGAAGAACTAACGCTTCCGAGGAAACAAGAGGCGGTCGGCATCCGAGATCTCGACCGCCTTCGTGTTTCTAGTACTTCGGTGGGAGAGTCTTATACCTCTCGAGGAGTTCGGTCTGACGACTCCGGAGAGGAATGTCCCGACCCCTGATGAATACGTGTTCTACACCGGTAGAAAAATCGAATGGATCTCCACTCCAGACCACCACGTTCGCAACCTTCCCAACCTCCAGCGAGCCGTACCGATCGGCGACGCCAAAGATCTCAGCCGGCGTCAAGGTGACCGCGCGCAGCGCCTGCTCCCACGTCATCCCGCTCGCGACCGCGTTGCCGGCCTGCTGGCGCAGGTCGCGCGTGTTCTCGGTCGCGGTCTCCATCAGCGCCACCTTCACGCCGCCCTTGGCGAGCAACGGCGCGTTCTCGTAGCGAATGCCGAGGGCGTCGAAGCTCGGGATGTTGTCCATGGGCTCGACGAGCACGGGCACACCGGCGGCCGCAATCTCGTTGGGAACCATCCATCCCTCGGCTGCGCCGGCGAGAATCAGCCGCAGCTTGTACTCCTTGGCGATCCGCAGCGCAGTCTCGATGTCGCTGCGGCGGTTCGCTTCCACGATAAGCGGCAATTCGCCGCGCAACACTGGCTGTAGCGCCTCAAGGTCTGCGGCGCTGGCGCTGAGATCCTGGATCTGGTGACGGCGGTAATCAGCGCGCCGCGTCGCGTACTCACGCGCGTCGTTCAACACACGGCGCAGCCGTTGAGCGACTGCCGCGCGCGACCCTCCGCCCGCGTCCTTCGCTGATTCGCTCAAGTTGGCGACCATCGCGGCGGGCGATTTGATCTGCATCGTTTCGATTGTCGCCCCGTCGAGATCGATGAGCGCCGCCTGGCCCCAGATCAAACCGTTGCTGGGCTGGGCACCCAACGATCCAGGAACGGCCAGCGTGGTCGTGACGCCTTCCATGCGGTTCACCGCGATGAGGGTGGACGCCGGGTTGATGCCCTCGAGAACGTGGAAGCCCGCCGCGACGTCATTGCCGCGCTGCGTGTACTCGTTCGTGCCCTGGACCGCTCCAATCTCCCGCAGTCCCATCTGGCCCGCGCCGTCGATGAGGCCCGGCGTCACCCATTTCCCGGCCGCGTCGATGCGCGTCGCGCCCGCGGGCACGGCGACGTTGGTCCCCACAGCGGCGATCTTACCGTCGCGAATCAGGACCGTGGCGTTTTCGATTTTCGGCCCCGAGACCGGATACACCGTTCCACCGGTGATCGCAATCGTCTGGGCGAGCAGGAAGGCAATCATGGCTGCCCCAAGGAGAAGTCGGTTTTTGGCTGATGCGCGGGATCGTTACGATCGTAGACCAGCCAGCCGTCGTTGTAGACCTGCACCGCGCGGGCGTACACCGACAACGGGTCGGCCGACCAGAGCACGACGTCGGCCATCTTTCCGGGCTCGAGCGTGCCGACGATCGAGTCGAGGCCGAGCGCCCACGCCGGATTCGCGGTAAACCACCGTACCGCCTGGTCGCGCGTAATCGGAATCCCCGCGCGGCGGCCGTGATACATCGCCTTCGCCGCTTCCTGATTGAGACGCTGGATCCCGGACGCATCGTCGGAGTGGATCACGACGCGCGCGCCGGCCTGCTGCAGCAGCGCGCCGTTCTCGTAGATCCCGTCCATCGCTTCTTCCTTGAAACCCCACCAGTCCGACCAAATCGACGAAGCGGTGCCTTCGCGCGCGAGCACGTCCGCGATCTTGTACGCCTCCACCGCGTGATGGAACGAACGGATCTTGAAGCCGAATTCGTGCGCCAGGTCGAGCATCTGCATCATCTCATCGGCGCGATAACAGTGGTTGTGCACGTAGATGTTGCCGCGCAGCACCTCGGCGAGCGTCTCGTTACGCAGGTTGCGCTCCGGTGGATCGCCCTGGTGGTCCTTGTTCCATTTGTCCCACTTGAGCCGATACGCCTGCGCCGCGATGAATGCCTCGCGATAGCCGGCCATGTTGCCCATGCGCGTCGAGGGACCGCCGCGCTGCCCGTACACGCGCTTGGGATTCTCGCCGCACGCCATCTTCAGGCCGTAATGCGCCCCGGGAAACTTCATCTCCTGGACCGACCGCGCGGGCACGAGCTTCAGGACCGCGCTGCGCCCACCGATGAGATTCGCCGAGCCGGGGAGAGCCTGGATCGTCGTCACGCCGCCGGCGATCGCGAGCGGGATCTGCGGATCCTGCGGCCAGAACGAATGCTCGGCCCAGACCTCGGCGGTGACGGGCCGTGTCGCCTCGTTGCCGTCCGATTCCGCGAAGGTGCCGGGCGCTGCGTACACGCCGATGTGCGAGTGCGTGTCGATCACGCCGGGCGTCACCCACTTGCCGGTGCCGTCCACCACGACCGCGTCACTCGGCGCCTGGACGCTCGTCCCGACCGAGACGATACGGCCATCCTTGAACAGGATCGAGCCGCCCTGAATCTCCTGTCCCGCCGCGGTCATGATCGTCGCATTGCGGATCAGGACGGGGGGATTGGGGTGGCGCTGATAGGTAGACGGATACTGTGGCCCGATCCCCGCCGCCGTTTCCTGGCTGGCAGCCGCCGCTGTCGCCGCCGGTGCAGAGGGGGGAGCCGACGCCGTCGTCGTCCGTGCACCCGCTGAAGCGCAGCCGGCGAGCAGAACCAGCAACGCCCAGCCGATCGACAGTTGTCGCATGGGTGATCTCCTGTTATTTCACGAGTTCGAACACCAGCGGTGCTCCCGTCGGCGCGACACGCACGAGCCGCCGCGGCGCCTGCTGAGTTACGTGCATCACGAGCGGCAACTGCATCCCCGACAGCTCGAGCCGGTACGCCGGGAACGTCCCGGCGGGAACCACCACATTCTCGATCGCGGTGACCTTCACGCTGACGACTTTGGTCGCACCCTCACCGGACGAGAAGACGTTCAGATTGAACGTCTTCCCTTGCGCGAGCGGCAGCGCGGGCAACAGAACGGCGAGCGCGTTGTCGTCGATCGTGCCATCGGCGACTGTCGTATCGACGGTGATCGCTTTCGGGGCCGCGCCGGGCTGCGGCGACTGGCTCGTGCCCTTCACGCGTCCGCCGGCGTAGACCAGATGAATCTCCGTACGCTGACCCTGCACCAGGCCGGTCTGATCGGTGCGGCGCATCGAGAGATCCCCATTCAGCACGACCGTCGATTGCTGCTGGAAGGGACCGATCACCGTCGATTCGCTGTAGACGATCGAGTCACCGTCAACCACGGCTTTCGCGCTCTGGGCGCCGAACACGTTGCCTTGCACCAGCGCCTGGAAACTGTCGCTGCGTGCCACGATCTGGCTGCGGTCGAACGCGACGGGCCCGCCTGTCGGGTTGAGGTCGGCGGGATTCATCGCCGTGCCGCCGACATCGACGAGCCGGACGGGCGCGATGGCCTTGAGCTTGTCGTAGAGTGCCTTGGCATCGCCGACCACCACGATCGTGAGCGCATCGCGCTTGAACACGCGCTGGGCCGCGCCGCGCGCCCGCGGGCCATTCACCGCGGTGAGCCGGTCGCGATAGCGCTGGATGTAATCGGAGCCGAGGCCGAGGAGACGGACGGTCGTCACGACCTGCGCGATCTGGCGTGGGGTCTCGATCGTCAGCGGGAATGAGCCGACGAGAAATCCTTTGGCCGCCACGAGCTCGCTGTCGGGAATGGTCTCGGTGCGCACCCGGTCAATCTGGTGCAGCAGCTCGGCGAGTGCGCTGTCGGTGACTTCATTGCGCCCCTCGAACGTCGCTAGCCAGTAGCCGAGGCCGCGGTTGCGCCGCAGGGCGGCATTGGAGCCATAGGTCCAGCTCTTTTGCTCGCGCAAGATCATGAACAGCCGAGAGTCACTTCCACCACCCAACACATGCGTGGCGATGCGGGCGGCGTAATAGCCGGTGTCCGTGGGCAGGAACGTCGTGTTGCCGATCACGATATTCGACTGTACGGAGCCCGGCCGGTTCACGAGCAGGACGTCGGTGCCGCGCTTCGTCGGTGCGGCGGGGAACACCGGCGTGGGTGCCGCGGCGCCGCGCCAGGTTCCGAACGCTTGTGTCACCAGCGCTTGGGCCCGCGGCAGCGTGATATCACCAGAGACGACGAGGAGCGAGCCGCCGGGGCGCAAGCGACGCCCCGCAAACGCGACGACGTCGTCCCGCGTGATTGCTTTGTACGATGCGACGCTGGTATTCCGGCCGTACGGATTCCGCCCGTAGATCTCCTTTTGGAAGGCGCGTGCGGCGACGTTATCGGCTTGCGACAGCTCCACCTCGAGCGACGACAGGAACCGGGTGCGCGCCAGCTCCACCTCCTGATCGGGGAACGTGGCGCGTCGCGTCACATCGCCGAGCAGGGTGAAGGCCAGCTCGGCATGGTCACTCAGCACGTCGGTCGAGACGGTGAAAAAGTCGTCGCCCGCGCTCGCCCCGATGCTACCGCCGACCCCTTCGATCTCCGCGGCGATCTGCTCGGCGCTGCGCGTAGGCGTACCCTTGGTCAGCAGCTCGGCGACGAGCGCCGCGACGCCTTCTTTCCCCGCGGGATCGTAGGCCGTGCCGGCTCGAAAGCTCAGACTGATCGACAGCGTCGGCTGCTCGTGATTCTCAACCAGCAGC
>WNFA01013600.1_pt1 | contig 11470 bp, 11 predicted proteins | sample 5400481 | NCBI WGS metagenome assembly WNFA01 (sample SAMN13153340, study PRJNA577476) | soil metagenome | isolation source: 120 cm saprolite under Douglas fir tree site 2 hole 1 replicate 2 | place: USA:California | collected 2015-04-18
GCCTTCGATCTGCGTCGCCGTGCCGGAGAAGTATTGCTCGACAAACTCGATGTCGAGCCCGACCGCATCGAAGATCTGCGCCCCGCAATAGGACTGATAGGTCGAGATCCCCATCTTGGAGATGACTTTGAGGATGCCCTTGCCGAGCGCCTTCAGATAGTTCTTCTGGACCTGCTCGGCCGAGAGCGGCAGCCCATTTTCGGTGCGGATCTGCTCGACCGTGGCGAAGGCGAGATAGGGGTTGATCGCCTCGGCGCCATAGCCGGCGAGGACGCAGAAATGATGCACCTCGCGTGCTTCGCCGGTCTCGACGACGATCCCGGCCTTGGTGCGCAGCCCCTGGCGGATCAGGTGATGGTGCACCGCCGAGGTCGCGAGCAATGCCGGGATCGGCACCCGCTCGGGCGAGACCGCGCGGTCGGAGAGGATGAGGATGTTGTGCCCGGCTTTGACCGCCGCGGTCGCCTCGTCCCACAGGCGGTCGAGCGCCGGCTCCATGCCGGCCGCACCCTCGGCCGCCGGCCAGGTGATGTCGAGCGTATCGGTCTTGAAGCGGCCGTCGATCAGGCGCTCGATGCTGCGGATCTTGGCGAGGTCGCCATCGGTCAGGATCGGCTGCGCGACTTCAAGCCGGTGATGCGTGCCGACCTCATGGCCCAAGAGGTTCGGCCGCGGCCCGATCATCGAAATCAGCGACATCACCAATTCTTCGCGGATCGGGTCGATCGGCGGGTTGGTGACCTGCGCGAAGTTCTGCTTGAAGTAGTTGTAGAGCAGCTTCGGCCGGTTCGAGAACGCGGCGATCGGCGTGTCGGTGCCCATCGAGCCCACGGGATCGTCGGCCTCGCGCGCCATCGGCTCGAGGAAGAACTGGATGTCCTCCTGGGTGTAGCCAAAGGCCTGCTGCTGGTCGAGCCGCGCCCTGGGATCGTTGGAGACCGCCGGGATGGCCGCCTCGGGCGCCTCGGGCAGGTCCTCAAGCTTGTATTGGGTCTCTTTCAGCCACGCCTCGTAAGGATGCTCGGCGGCGAGCGTCCGCTTGATCTCCGCATCGTCGATGATGCGGCCCTCTTCGAGGTCGATCAGCAGCATCTTGCCGGGCTGGAGCCGCCATTTGCGCGTGATCTTCTCTTCCGGCACCGGCAGCACGCCGGCTTCGGACGCCATGATCAGATGATCGTCATCGGTGATGATGTAGCGCGCTGGCCTCAAACCATTGCGATCGAGCGTCGCGCCGATCTGGCGCCCGTCCGTGAAGGCAATCGCCGCCGGCCCGTCCCACGGCTCCATCAGCGCCGCATGGTATTCGTAAAAGGCGCGGCGCTCCGGGTCCATCAGCGGATCCGACCAGGCCTCCGGGATCAGCATCATCATCGCATGCGCGAGCGAATAGCCGCCGCCGATGACGAGGAGTTCGAGGGCGTTGTCGATGCACGCCGTATCGGATTGGCCGGGCCCGATCAGCGGCACCATCTTTTCGAGATCGGCACCCAGCAGCTCGGACGACATCGCCTGGCGCCGCGCATGCATCCAGTTGACGTTGCCGCGCACCGTGTTGATCTCGCCATTGTGGCAGATGAACCGGTAGGGGTGGGCGAGCCGCCACGACGGAAACGTGTTGGTCGAAAAGCGCTGATGGACCAGCGCCAATGCCGACACGGTCAACGGGTTGCGCAAATCCTCGTAGAAGCTCTCGACCTGAGGCGCCAAGAGGAGCCCCTTGTAGACCACGGTGCGGGTCGAGAACGACGGCATGTAAAGCTCGGCGATCGCCGGCAGGCGCTGGACCAGATCGCCGACCGAGTTGAGGATCTGCTTGCGGGCGGTCAGGATCTTGCGCTCGAACGCATCCTGATCGGGGATGTCGGGGCCGGCCGCGACGATCGCCTGGGCGATCCACGGCATCGTCTCGATGACCCGGGCGCCGAGCCCCGTCGTATCGGTCGGGACATCGCGCCAGGCGAGCAATGTCTGTCCCTCGGCGCGCAGAAACGCCTCGATATGCTCGATGGCGATGGCGCGCGCCGTTGCTTCCATCGGCAGAAAGCACATCGCGACGGCATAGCGACCCGGCACCGGCAATTCTATGCCGCGCCCCTTGGCCCAATGGCGCAGTAGCTGGTCGGGCATCTGGATCATGCAGCCGGCGCCGTCGCCCATCAGCGGGTCGGCGCCGACCGCGCCGCGATGGTCGAGGTTGACGAGGATCTGCAGGCCGCGGCTGATGATGTCGTGCGATTTCCGGCCCTTGATGTTCGCGACAAAGCCGACGCCGCACGCATCGTGCTCGTTGCGCGGATCGTAGAGCCCTCTGTCGCGTCGCGTGGCCATCCTCAATCGCTCTTTCACCGGCGGCCGGGCCGCACTTTCCCCGATGGCGAACGCGGGTCGCGATCCGCCGTGTCGCAGTATGCATAAGTTAACGGGGGAACGCGAATCGAGCTTGCGAGAAATCCGGTTATTTTCTGCCGCAAAACGAGGCAGTTCCGGGCGCGGGGCACGGCATCCGCCGGTGGGTCGGCTTCAAATCTGGATGAGCGTTCTGCGTCCTTCGAGACGGCCGCTTCGCGACCTCCTCAGGATGAGGTTTCTTCTTAATGCCATCAACAAAGTACCTCATGCTGAGGAGCCGCGCGGAGCGCGGCGTCTCGAAGCACGGGAGATGCCGATGCAGCGTCAATATGAGGCGGCACGGTGCGGCGCCATCGTCGCCGCGATCGGCGGCGGGCTGCGCAGGGTCTGCAGCACGACGCAATGGCGCTCGGTCAGCTTCAGCAAGGTGTCGATCCGTTCCTGCGGCTCGTCCGTGTCGAGGTCGAAGGCAAGGCGGATGTCGCGGAAGCCGACCGGCGCCGTCCGCTCGACCCCCAAGGTGCCGCGAAAATCGAGATCGCCCTCGGCGCGCACCCGGCCGCCATCGAGACGGAATTCGAGCGCCGTCGCGACTGCCTTCAATGTGACCCCGGCACAGGCGACGAGCGCCTCCAGCAGCATGTCGCCGGAGCACGCCTCGAGCCCGCTGCCGCCGGTCGCCGGGTGCAGCCCGGCCTCGATCAGCGCACGCCCGGTCTCGACCTTGCAGGCGATCGCCCCTTCGGCCAGGTCTCCCGCCGCCCTCAACGTGACTAGCGCCGCCTCTGGCCGCTCGCGGTAAGCCGCCTTGAGCGGCGCCTGCAATTCGCGCAATGCCGTCGCGTCCATCCCTCACCTCTGCACATCGTCATCCGGACGAAAGTCGGGATCCACCCCTGCCATGGATACCGGCTTCCGCCGGTATGACAAGGATAGAGACGCCACCCTACGTTTCCCGATGGTAAGCTCGGCCCAGCTGAACGAAAGGGAAGCCCGATGGGACCGCTTGAGGGGGTGAGGGTCGTCGAGCTGGCCGGGATCGGCCCCGGGCCGTTTTGCGCGATGCTGCTGTCGGATATGGGCGCCGAGGTGATCCGGGTCGACCGCGCCGCCAGTGTCGGGCATGACGACAGCCGGGTCGGCGGCCCCGTTGGCGAGGAGCACCGCTTCAACCTGCTGGCGCGCGGCCGCCGCAATATCGCGGTCGACCTGAAGAACCCGGCCGCAGTCGTCGCGGTGCTGCGCCTCATCGACCGCGCCGATGCGCTGATCGAGGGGTTTCGCCCCGGCGTCATGGAGCGGCTTGGCCTGGCCCCGGCAACCTGCCTCGCGCGCAACCCGAAGCTCGTCTACGGCCGGATGACCGGGTGGGGCCAGGACGGTCCGATCGCCCGCACCGCCGGGCACGACATCAACTACATCGCGCTCTCCGGCGTTCTTCATACGATCGGCGAGGCCGGCGGGCCGCCGGTGCCGCCGTTGAACCTGGTCGGCGATTTCGGCGGCGGCGCGCTCTATCTGGCGATGGGCGTCCTCGCCGGCGTCATCAGCGCGCGGGTGAGCGGCAAGGGGCAAATCGTCGACTGCTCGATGGTCGAGGGCTCGGCTTCGCTGATGACGATGATGTATGCCGCGCTCGCCTCGGGCGCCTGGACCGAGGAGCGCGGCAAGAACCGCACCGATGGCGGCGCGCATTACTACCACGTCTACGAGACCAGGGACGGCGAGCACGTCGCGATCGGCGCGATCGAGCCGCAATTCTATGCCCTCTTGCAGCAGCATATCGGGCTCGAAGGCGAAACCCTGCCCGACCAGACCGACCGCGCCGCCTGGCCAGCGATGCAGGAGCGCCTCGCCCGCATCTTCAAGCAGAAGACGCGCGCCGAGTGGACCGAGATCATGCAGCAGACCGACATTTGCTTCGCCCCGGTGCTGCGCATGTCGGAGGCCCTGGAGCATCCGCACAACCGCCACCGCGAAAGCTTTGTCGAGATCGACGGCATCGCCCAGCCGGCCCCGGCGCCGCGCTTCCGCGGTACCCCGACCCGGGTGCAATCCCCGCCGGCGCGGATCGGCGAGCACACCGACGCGGTGCTGCGCGATTGGGGTTTCTCCGACGACGAGGTCGCGCAATTGCACCGCAGCGGTGCGGTCAAGTCGGCCGCGTGAGGCGCGCGTGATGCGGCGGCGCGATCTCATTACCCTTCTCGGCGGCGCGGCGACCCTTTGGCCGCGCGCCCCCGCTGCGCAGGAGAAGGCGATGCCGGTAATCGGCTTCCTCAAAAGCGGCTCGCCTGCCCCCTCTGCACCGTATGTGGCGGGGTTCCGCCAGGGATTGGCCGACGCCGGCTATGTCGTGGGAGAAAACGTGGCGATAGAATACCGCTGGGCAGAGGGTCTCTATGATCGGCTGCCTGCATTGGCCGCCGATCTCGTCGGCCGCAAGGTCGATTTGATCGCGACGAACGCTATTCCTTCGGCCCTTGCCGCGAAAAGCGCAACCTCGACCATCCCGATCGTCTTCGAGGTCGGCACCGACCCGGTCAGGGGTGGGCTCGTCACCAGTCTCGGCCGGCCGGGCGGCAACCTCACAGGGGTGGCATTCATGCTCGTCGAACTGGTACCCAAGCGGCTTGAGCTGCTTTCCGAGTTGGTTCCCCGAGCCACGGTGATCGCTCTGCTCGTGAACCAGAACAATTCGAATACGGAGCCCACCGAAAGCGAGATCGACGCCGCTTTCGCGACCCTCGGCAACCTTCATGCCGGCGCACTCGTCGTCGGAAACGATCCGTTCTTTGGTAGCCGGCGCGAGCAACTCGTGACGCTGGCATCACGCCATATCGTCCCGGCGATCTACTTTTTGCGCGAGTTCGTCGCGGCCGGCGGCCTGATCAGCTATGGATCGAGCATCACTTCTGTTTTTCGCCAGCTCGGCACCTATGCCGGAAAGATCCTTAAGGGCGCCAAGCCCGCCGATCTGCCGGTCCAGCAGCCCACCAAGTTCGAGCTGGTCATCAATCTCAAGACCGCCGCAGCGCTCGGCCTCACCGTGCCGCAGTCGATCCTTGCCCGCGCCGACGAGGTCATCGAATAAGCCTGGACCAGAATGTTGGCATCATGCCCCGCCCCGGCTCAGCGCGGGGCGAATGTCGGTGTGAATGAAATCATCCCCCTTGAACAGCAGCGGATGATCGATCGCCTTGGCCAGCGCATAGGAAAAGCAATCGCCGATGTTGAGGGCCGCCCGGTGTCGGCCGCGGCCGAATCGGCGAAACGCATCGATCGCGATCTCGGCCTGCTGCGGCGTGACGGCGGCGATCTCGATATGGACGTCATTCAGGAATCGCTCGACATCGGCGCGTCCCGCTTCTCGTTTTCGACCCTCGATCACGAAAGACAGTTCGACCCGCGTGACCGCGGACATCAGACGCACCGGCGCTTCGGCGAGCGATCGATCAAAGCGATTAGCATCCGGCTCACGCAAAAGGATGGCAACGAGCGCCGAGGTGTCGACGACCATCAACGCCACATACCCGTCTCGTCGTAGCCGACGATCTCGTCAGGCGAGCGTGTGTCGAAATCCGGCAAGCTGGCGCAATGCTCGCCAATCTCGCGGATACGGGCGACGAGATCGGCAATCTCGCCGCGCTTGAGCCGCTCGCGTTCTAGCCGCTCGGCCAACGCCTTGCGCACCGCCGTCGTCAGCGTTTCGCCGGTAAGCGCCGCTACCGCACGCGCCAAGCGGTCGGTTTCCGGGTCCTTCAAGCTGATCGCCATCTGATACGCCCCGTTCTAGATTTCGCGCCTAAATATGGAAATGCGACTTCAATTTGTCCATCCGCCAGCTCCGGTGCCAATTCCCCCCGCCCCCCTCTCCCGCGATGCGCGCCGCGCCGAGATGCGCTATGCTTGGCGCAACGCCGCGACCGGTCAATCGCAGAACGGAGAGGAGCCGACATGGATACCATCGAGAGAACGACCCCGAGCCGCGCGCAGCTGCTGGCGGAATTGCCGCTTCGCCTCCATCACAACGCCTACGTGGTCAAGGATCACGAGGCCAATCGCCGCTTCCTCGAGGATCTGCTCGGCATCCCGCTGGTCGCGACGTGGTGCGAGAAAACCTTCCGCAGCGACCTCAACCGCGAGGTCGAGTTCTGCCATACCTTCTTCGGCCTGGCCGACGGCAGCGCCTTGGCGTTCTTCCAATTCGCCGATCCCGAGATGTACGCGCTGACCCAGGCGGAGGCGCCCCCCAAGGTCCGCAGCCATTACCACATAGCCTTGAAGGTTGGCGACGCCAGCTATGAGGAGTTGAAGGCCCGGCTCAATCGGGCTGGCGAACAATTCCGCGAGACCGACCATGGGTATTGCAAGTCGATCTACACCACCTCGCCCGACGGCATGATCCTCGAATTCACCTGCGATCCGCCCGATGTCGCGGAGATCGACGCGCTGCGCCGCCGGTGAAATCCGAAACGATAGAAATCGACAACTAATACCGCTTCGGCTAAGTCATGATCGTTGACCCATGCGGGAGCGGCGAAAATGACGACGCGGACTGGCGGACGAGCCCCCACGACCACCCTGCAGCGCTGGGCGGGGCGCTTGGCGTTTCTGGCGCGCTCCGAGCGCGGCAATGCGGCGATCGAGTTTGCCCTGGCCTCGCCGATCCTGCTGGGGTTGCTGACGCCGGTGGCCGATCTCGGCATCGCCTTCACGCAACAAATCCAGGTTCAGCAGGCGGCGCAGGCCGGCGCGCAATATGCGTTGCTGCACGGGTTCAGCAGCAGCGCGATCTCCAATGCCGTCACCGCCGCGACAAACCTCCCCGGGGTCAGCGCGGCGCCCGCGCCGACCCAGAGCTACGGCTGTCCGACCGGGACGACAATCGCGGCCGCTACCGTCGGCAGCACCTGCGCGAACGGCGAAACCGCCGGCTCTTACGTGTTCGTCAACGCGCAATCGTCGTACAGCCCAGTGCTGCCCTATTCCGTGCTCCCTTCAGGGACGACCCTGACGGCGCAGGCGACGGTACGGGTTCAGTAGGGTGCAGGCTGGAGCGATCATGCAGACCAACTCAAAGCTGATGCAACTGGTTCGGGCTCTGGCCCGCAGCCGATCGGGCCATGCCGCGGTCGAGCTGGCATTCATCGCGCCGGCGATGCTGATGTTCATCCTCGGGATCGCGGAGGTAGGGCGCGTGCTGTGGCTGCAAAATGCGCTCGATTACGCGGTCGTCGGGGCGGCACGCTGCATGAGCAATAGTCCGAGCACGTGCGGCAGCGCGAGCCAAGCGCAAAGCTTTGCCGCCAGCCAATCCGGCGCCGGGTTTGCCACTTCGGTCTTCACGGTGACCAGCGCCAGCTGCGGCAACAAGGTCTCGGCAACCTATCCCGTGGTGCTGGACATCCCGTTCGTGAATTTGTCGGCAACGCTGACCTCGCAAGCCTGCTATCCAACGTGAAAGTGATGAGTGGTTCGATGAGCAACCCGATCAAGCACATTTGTCGCGAGTCATCCGGCCTTCGAGCTCTCGCCGCCGATTGCAGCGGCGGCGCGGCCGTGATGCTGGCGCTGGCGCTCTCCAGCGTCCTCGGCCTGGCCGGTCTCGGCACCGAAGTTGCCGCCTGGTACACCACCAAACAAACGATGCAAGGTGCGTCGGATGCTGCGGCCTACACTGCCGTGACCGCCTTGGGAAAGGGCGCCACGCTCGCGCAGCTCACCACCGAGGCCAAGAGTGTCGCCGGCAACTACAATTTCATCAACGGAACCGCCGGGGTTACCGTCACCGTCAACAGCCCGCCGGTTTCGGGCAGTTACGCGGGCAAAAGCACTGCCGTCGAAGTCATCGTCTCGCAGCCGCAGACGCCCATGATCTCGGGCATCCTTATGTCGGGCGGGCCGACGATCACGGCGCGCTCGGTAGCGGCTGCGGTTACCACCGGCTCGGGCTGCGTCGCGGCGCTCGACAAAGGCGATGTCGTCGATGTCACTGATTCCGGGAGCACGGTCCTCAATCTCAACAGCTGCTCGCTCTACATCAATTCGAGCGATAGCGCCGCGCTGACGATGACCGGCGGCGCCATCATCGATGCCGGCGCTGCCTATATCACCGGCGGCGTGAGTACCAGCGGCGGCGCCGCGCTCGAGACCACCAAAGGCACCTACACCGGCACAGCACCGATCAACGACCCCTATTCCTACGCCAACGTCCCCTACTATTCCGGCTGCAGCCAGAATAATTTCAGCAGCAACAGCACCCAGACACTGAACGCGACCGGAACCACGCCTTATGTCTTCTGCAATGGCCTCAATCTGACCAGTCACGCATCGCTCACCCTCGGGCCCGGGGTCTATGTCATCGACCGCGGTTCTTTCAGTATGGGGGGCCAAAGCACCCTGACCGCGACGGGCGGCGCGACCATCGTCCTGACGAGCAGCACCAGCAGCGGTTACGCGACAGCCAGCATCACCGGCGGCGCGAGCGTGTCGGTCACCGCACCCACCACCGGGGCGACCGCGGGGCTGGCGTTTTTCCAGGACCGGAACGCGCCGACCGGCAGTGACAACAAGTTCACCGGGGGCGATACGCAAAACATCGTTGGGGCTATATACTTCCCCAATCAGAACGTCACTTACGCGGGCGGCGCCGCAACGGGCGGGGCGACGTGCACCCAGCTCATCGCCTATACGCTGAAATTCAGCGGCAATTCGACCTTCAACAGCAATTGCGGCGCGGCCGGCACATCGACGATCGGCACGACCAGCAACCAGCTCGTGGAATAAAACCCCGAACGCCCCGGCGAGGCTTGCGCTTGACCTATCCCCCCGGCCACACTCCCGATCCTTGGGTGTTGATCGCAAGCGCTGGGAGGATCGAGATGCGCGTCGGTTTTATCGGGCTCGGCATGATGGGCAAGGGGATGGCGGCCAATCTGCAAAAGGCCGGCCACCAGCTCACCGTCCACGACCTCAATCGCGCCGCAGCCGAGCCGTTCCTCGCCAAGGGCGCCGTCTGGGCCAATTCGCCACGCCAGGTCGCCGAGGCGAGCGAGGTGGTGTTCACCTCCCTCCCCGTCCCGGCCGATGTCGAAGCGGTGGCGCTCGGGCCGAACGGCCTCATCGAGGGCATGAGGCCCGACACCGCCTTTTTCGACATGTCGACCAATTCGGTGGCGGTGGTGCGCAAGATCAACGCCGCCTTTGCCGAGAAAAATCTTTACATGCTCGATTCACCGGTCAGCGGTGGCCCGGGCGGGGCGGCCAGCGGCAAGATGGCGATCTGGGTCGGCGGCGACGAGCAGCAGTTCGGCCGGCACAAATCGGTGCTCGACGCGATGGGCGACCAGGCGCGCTACATCGGCCCGATCGGCGCCGGCACGATCGCCAAGCTCGTGCACAATTGCACGAGCGCGGTCGTCGGCGTGGCGCTGGCCGAGGTCATGACGATGGGCATCAAGGCCGGGGTCGATCCCCTCGAATTATGGGAAGCCGTGCGGCAAGGCGCGACCGGGCGCCAGCGGACTTTCGACCGGCTCGGCAAATTCCTCAGCAGCGCCTATGACCCCGCGGATTTCGCGCTGCGCCTCCTGCACAAGGACGTCTCGCTGGCGGTCGGGCTCGGGCGCGAGGTCGGGGTGCCGATGCGGCTCGCCAACCTCGCCCTCGAAGAGCTGACCGAAGCGATGAACCGCGGCTGGGGCCAGCGCGACAGCCGGGTCGGCGGGCTCTTGCAGGTCGAGCGCGCCAAGATCCCGCCGCTCGATATCGACCCGCAGAAGGTCCAGGCGGTGCTCGACCGCGACCAGCAGAAATAGGACACGGGTCATTGCGAGCGCAGCGAAGCAATCTCGGGCCGCCCGTGCCTAGCTGGGACGAGATTGCATCGTCGCTGCGCTCCTCGCAATGACATCAGAAAAGAGACCGAGCTTTCCGGCTGAGCGGCTCGCCGTTTCGACGCTCACGGAGCGGCCCGAGCTGCGGGCACAGCTGTTTTCTGCCGAATTCGCCGCGGCGGTGCCGGAGTTCCTGCACCACGACCCGACGGCGGAACTCTACTATGCCGACGGGGCGCTCGATCGCTATCTCGATTTCGCCCTGGCCGCGGTCGATCGCGATGAGCCGGATCGGGTGATCGCCCGGGCGTTCAGCGTGCCGTTCGCGTTTCGCGACGGGTCGGCCGAGCGCGCCGAGCTGCCCGCCGGCGGCTGGGATGCGGTGATCGGCTGGGCCGACCGGGATTGGCGTGCCGGGCGCCGGCCCAACGCGGTCAGCGCGCTGGAGATCATGGTGTTGCCGCCCTATCGCGGGCGCGGGCTGGCGCAATCGATGCTGGCGGCGCTGTGCGCGAACACGCGAGCCCGCGGCTTCGCCGACCTCTACGCGCCGCTGCGCCCGAGCGACAAGCACAAGGAACCGCGCGTTCCGTTTGCCGATTACGTGGCGCGGACCCGCGATGACGGGCTACCCCACGATTCCTGGCTGCGCGTGCATGTGCGCGCCAACGCGCATATCGTCAAAATTGCGCCGCACAGCATGGTGATCGCCGGCAGCTTGGCCGAATGGGCAGGCTGGACCGGGATGAATTTCGCTCGCAGCGGCGATGTCATCGTGCCGGGGGCGTTGACGCCGGTCCATGTGTCCCGCCAGCATGACCACGTGGTTTATGTCGAGCCCAATCTGTGGGTCCATCACCGCGTTTGACGCGAAGGCAGAAATGACCAACCCGCCTCTCGGCCCTTATCGGGTCTCGGCCTACAACACCGCCCATGATTCGGAGAACAAGATCCACGACGACGCCGTCGCGCGCCGCTTCGGGTTTGGCGGCGGGCTGGTGCCGGGGGTCGATGTGTACGGCTACATGACGCATCTGCCGGTGATGCGCTGGGGCCGCGCCTGGCTCGAGCGCGGTACTGCCGAATGCCGCTTCTTCAAGCCGGTCTATGACGGCGATATCGCGGTTGTCACCGCAAACGAGCGCGATGGCGCGCTCGACATCACGGTCGAAAGCCGCGGTGAGGCCTGCGCCAGCGGCCGGGCCGCCCTACCCGACGCGGCGTCATCGCTGCCGGCGCCCGACCTCTTTCGCCAGGTGCCGCAGCGTCCCGAGCGGCCG
>WNFA01017511.1_pt1 | contig 11470 bp, 10 predicted proteins | sample 5400481 | NCBI WGS metagenome assembly WNFA01 (sample SAMN13153340, study PRJNA577476) | soil metagenome | isolation source: 120 cm saprolite under Douglas fir tree site 2 hole 1 replicate 2 | place: USA:California | collected 2015-04-18
CGTCCTGACGCGGTGAAGCGACGCTGATTCTGTTCGTTTGCGTTTTATAGTTTATACTTTTCAGGCGCGCTGCTTAGCACGGGGCGCGCCTTGATTTTGGTCAAAAGGAAATCTCACTAATGCGCGATTTAGTTAAAGGTGCACGATCTCTTCAACGCGTCATCGTCATCGGTCTGCTGATTTGTTCATTAGCCGCAGTAGTGGCGTCGCAGCAGCCACAGCGGTCACCGTCTGACACCGTGCGCGAGTTTTACAAGGCCATGCGCGAAAGAAAATTTCGCGAGGCTTTTGACTTGTCGATCTACAGGCCCGCGATTGACCCGCTCAAACCGCAGGAGTTTGAAGATTTGCGTCCGGACTTTGAGAGGATAGCCTTGGCTGTCAGTGAAAAGATCCCAGGAGAGGTGAAGATCACTGGCGAGCAAATAAGTGGCGATGATGCTACGGTCTTCATCAAAATACTGGACGCCGAAGCGAAGGAGCAATTGGAGCCAACCACGCTTATCAAACTCAACGGTGGCTGGGTGGTCGGGGATCGAGATAGCTTGCAACTCGTGAAGAAAGCGGGCAAAGAATTCTTCTTCAATGCACGTATTGATGCTCACCACAGTGACGTGCAGGACATGCTGACGCGCATCTCGCTCGCGGAGTTGGTCTACAGTCAACAGCACAACGGATTGTTTGCTGATCTGGCTACCCTAATTACCGCGGGCCTGGTCCCGAAAGATCTCGAAGGCACCGAATCAACCGGCTATCGTTTTCATATCAACAGCATTGACGGCGGAAAGAGCTGGAACGCGGCGGCCGAGCCGGCACAGTATGGGCGCACGGGTAAGCTTTCGTTTTACATGGATGCCACCGGCGTGCGCAGCGGCGACAAGAGTGGGAAGCCATTAACGCCTTGAAGAGAAAACTCGTCGACGCTCCTAAATAACAAGCATGGAAACCCCAACGTCTCGCTATTGCGCATCCGCTTTTTGCTTTCGCTTGCCTTTGATTCTCGGCGCCGTTTTCGTTCTCGTGCTGCAAGCCTCGAGTGTTTGGTCACAAGCAGGACCGCGGGGCGTTCGTCGTCCGCAGCAAATTGCGAAGGGGCATTCGACGGTCAAGGGCCGAGTGATCTACAAAGACAACCTCGAGCCGTTGAAAGGTGTGCGCTTGCGAATTTTCACGGGTGGCGATGACGAAAGTGAACTTGTCGTATTCGCCAATGACCGTGGAGAGTTTCGCGTAGACAATCTGGAGGCGGGGAAGTATTACGTGGCGCTTGAGGGTCCGGGCGTGGCCATGCCTAGCGGCTCCGGGATGAAAATACCGTTGCCGATGTCGGCCATTCCCAGGCGTGAAGACTTTGAAGAAATTGTTCCCAGACACGATGCGGAGTTTACGGTTGACGGAACCAACAACCTTGACGTTGACATTCGCGTCGAACGTGGTGGAAAGCTCGCCGGCAAAGTGTTAAAGGCTGATGGTGCGCCCGCCGGCGATGTGGCGGTGTCGTTAATTTCCCGGGTGGCCGCTGAAGCTGGCCCATACACCTCCCGATTTTCGGCGCGCACTGACAAAGAAGGCCGCTATCAATTCGAGAATTTGCCTGCTGGTGATTACGTTGTGGCCGCGGCCATCGAAAACAAGCAGAAGACGGAGATCCCTGCCAAGTCGATTGGAACCGAGGTACAGAATCAGCAACGCGCCATGGACATGCTGGCCCGGCTGCGCGGCGATTCACAGGTTGTCACTTATCATCCAGCGGCGACCTCGATTCGCGACGCGACCACAGTTCACGTCAATTCAGGAGCTGCTGTAGGCGGAGTAAATATCACTTTAGTCGCGCGCGACTCGTTTGTGGTTTCGGGAGTAGTGGTGCGTCAAGGGGACGGCACGCCATTGGCAGGGACAACCGTCTTACTGCGAAACAAAGAATCGGAGTCAGGCGGCGCGCTGGTTCCCGGAATGGGCCAACGAAGCACGCGCACTGACGCTGAAGGTCACTGGTCATTCAGCAGCGTCGCGGAAGGATCGTACGTGGTCATGGCGTTGGCGCCGCTCACTCGTTCAATGCATCCTGAAGAAGAGCCAACCGATCGCGAAGAGGCATATCGCCGGTCGCGTCAAAGATTCCTGGTCGCGCAGCAAGATGTAATAGTAGCGGGCGGAAACTTGAATGATCTGCTGCTGTCGATTTCCGGCTCAGGATCGATTACTGGCGTGGTTGAATTGGACAACGGACAAGCGTTGCCGCCGGGCCTGGTAATTTTTCTGGAACTCGTTCGCGAAGGTGGCTTGCCCGGCTTACCGCTGCCCGTGCGTGTTCAACCAGACGGCTCTTTCAATTTTAGCGACGTTCAGGGAGGTGAGTTTTATTTGTCCGCAGCTATGCCACAAGGATCAACTTTCTTTGTTAAGACCGTTACTGCAAACGAAAAGGATCTGCGTCGCGTGCCGCTCAAGCTGGCTGAAGGTACAGTGGCTGGCCCAATTCGTATCACTCTCTCAACGGCATTGGGCCGCTTAACAGGTCGCGTCTTATCCGACAAGAATCAGCCAGCTGGCGATCTGGTAGTGTTGCTAGCGCCCGCTGAATCCGAGAAGCAACAATTTCGCACGTCTTACTTCACGACGCGAACCGCAGCCGATGGCGCCTATTCGTTGGATATTGCGCCGGGTGAGTACCTTGTTTTTGCCCGGCGCAGAAACCAGCTTCCGGGGATCATGTCGGACGAATTCATCAGAAATGAAGCCGGAAACGCCATCCGGGTGACGGTCGCGGCCGGTGAACAAAAGCGCCTTGAGCTGCGTGCGCCCTAGAAACAACTGCCAATCACTTACAATCCTCGTCCGGCAAAGTTTCTATTGCTTCCCGCGTCCATGCTGCCTAGAATGGAGCTGCGACTTTCCCGACACTCGCTTCCTGATCTGCCCCCTCCTCTAACAGCGGCAACTAACATTCAGCAGAGCTGATGCCGCGCGATAGTGTCTTCACAAACAATTAGCGAATTGTTTGCGGGGCGCTGGTCTACAGAATTGAAGGCGCGAACAAATGTCGGAGCTGGCACGATCATTGGTCTCGCATTTGCGACGGTTCGTCGGCGATCGGCGCCAAGCTAAGCGCCAAACGGCACGGCTTGCGTTTACGCTCTCGCTTGTTGGACCCGCAATCAAGCTTAATGGACCGCGAACAAATGCCGGCTTGAAAGGTCACACACTGGATGTAAGCATGAACGGGCTCGCGCTAATCGTGCCCACCATCTTGCTCGGCGAACACCATCTCATTGGCGAGAATCGCAAACTGAAGGTTGTGCTGGAACTACCGCAAGGACCAGTGGTGATGCAGGTGGTGCCGCTTCGTTACGAGAGCCTCGAAGAACACAAGACAGAAACAGGCTACCTCATCGGCGCGAAGATTGTTGAGATATCCGAACCTGATCGCGAACGCTTTACAAATTATGTGACAGGTTTGCTAACTTAACTCGTGCCGGTGTCTTCGTCACAGCGTAAAAAACCGCTAAACAAACTCGAGCCGGCCAAAAGCTTCCGGAACATGGAAATCGGGTTCAGGTGTCCGAGTAGGTTGCCAGGCGAGGTAGCGTTCGCTGCCGAGGCCGATACAACGAAAAAGATTTGCGCGCCAGACATCGTGCGCGTTCGGCTTCGGAAGTGATCGGCTCCAGGGAATCTGCATCGCAATCGTCACTTCGTTGTTAGAAACCCGTGCCGCCGCCGTCATCCCCGAATGAAATTCCCAATCGGTATGGCGTACGCCGTCAATCAATTCAATCGCCAGGTCAAGCCATTCTCCGGTCGGCGCAACTTCAAACTCCAGATAACGATGCGGTTGTGCTGCATCGGGCGCCACGAAAAACTCACAGACATCTCTCTCCCACAACCCAATTGTTTTTCCCTGCAATTGAGGGTTTGGACTAACTACCAGCGGCTCATTTTGCCGGCAAACAAAACGCGCGGTCAGTGATTGTTCCGACCAGATAATGCGCGCTTCGGCGTGGCGTGAGGGCGGCGCTTCTGCTCCCGACCAATAACGATAAATGTAAGCGGGTTTCGCGGTTTCCCAGGCGGGATGATCGAAATCTCCAACCGGAATGTCGGTTCCCGTAAATTGCGCAACAATGGTTGTATCGGTCCGCATTACAACAGGCCCCGCACCCAACCACCATCCACTTGCAGCGTAACGCCCGTAATGTAAGAGGCGCGCTCGGAGGCGAGGAAAGCGACGGCCGCCGCGATCTCTTCAGGGCTGGCCAGGCGGCGCATGGGCACCTGAGCCGACCACAAACCAATCATTTCTTCCTTAGGTTGGCCAGTGGCTTTAGCTCGAGCTGTTGCCAATTCCTCCTGGCGTTCAGTTAACGTGTAGCCGGGAGCGACGTTATTGACCGTGATGTTATCCGCGGCAACTTCGGTGGAAACGGTTTTGGCCCACCCGGTCAGACCAGCGCGCACCGTATTCGACAATAACAAACCATCGATAGGTTGCTTCACAGAAACGGAAGTGATGTTTACGATGCGACCCCACTTCTGAGACTGCATGCCAGGCAGAACCAGTTTTGCCAGACGAATCGCCGACAGCGCATTCAGCTCAAATGCTTTGCGAAACATCTCGAGGTCCGTGTCAGCAAAGGTAGCGGATGGTGGACCGCCGGCGTTGTTTACCAGAATATCGATCCGGCCGGCGTGTTCGCGCGCTAGATTTACAAAATGCTCCACCGATTCGTTATCGGTGACGTCGGCGCCAATGCCTGCAACCGTGGCGCCCGTTTCATCATGAAGTTTTTGTGCTGCCTCACTCGCGCGCTTTTCGTCGCGCGAACAAAGGAACACGCGGGCGCCCTCCTTTGCCAGCTCACGCGCGGCCGCGAAACCGATTCCTTTGCTGGCCGCTGCAACCAGCGCCACACGATCTTTTATTCCAAAGTCCATGATTCCTCTTTTCTGTCGGGCTAAGTCTTGAGTCCTTCCAAACAAGCGTCCAGGAGTTTCTCCGGATCTTCATCCTGAAAAACGCGTGCGCCGGTATCCTTCGAGAACTTCCGCAAAAGATAATCGGCATCATCAGCAACGCCTCCGGTGCCCGTCAAACATCCGATAATTTTTCCTTCGTCGTGCGCAATGGTGAACTCGTTGAGTGATCCCATGGCTCCGGCGACAAACAAGACGAAGTCGCAGGATCGTACCAGCACAACGTTCCGACCCTTCAAGCCAAATCCGGTGTAGACAATCAGGTCGCAGGCATCGAACGGCAGCTTGTACTTTTCAACATGTTCTTGAACGTTCTGAGCGGGTGAGATGCCCAGATGAAAAACGCCTGCGTCATGCGCGGCTTTGCCAACGACATAAACGATGCCGGTGGTTGCGCCAGTCAAGAGGAGCAAAGGCCGTGACGCGATCGCCCGCGCCAGTGCTTGCGCCTTTTCTACCAGCGCATCTTTGGTATCAGGCGACGCGTCGCCGGCTGACCCCATTACTCCGATTTTGATCTTCATCAAGGTTATTTATGAGCGAAGCCAATTACCTCTAGGGTTTCGACTCGTCCCAGCTTCTCTTTGCCGTTCCCAGTGGGCCAACGCCGGCTTCTAAAACCTGCGCTTGCGCCTTTACAGCCCCGATTTTTTCGACCGGTTCGCGTTTGTCCTGATCCCACCACCGTTCGGTGGCAAACCAAGCCAGGCCGGGCAGCAGGAACAATGCGCCAATACCAATCGCTACGAGCCGGGGCGACAGCCCGATCGGATCGAGCAATACGCCGGTAGCATAGTTTGAAACAGCCATCGTCAGTGTCAACAAAGCCAACTCGGCTGCGAACACTCGCCCGCGAAAATTGTCTTCAACGCCACGTTGCAGCAACACCGTAGAGAAGACCCACAAAATACTTCCGCCCGTATGGGCGATTCCCAAAACCAACAACGCAACCACAAAACTTGTAGCCGCGCCAAACGCCATGTAGAACACGCCGCCGATTAAGAAGGCGATGGTGCGACAATTGGCCCAACGGCAGTCCCGATGCCGCGCGCCGCAAACAAGACACCGATGCCGGTCGCAGCGCTATGGCCCACTGGAAAAACCTTTTCACCAAAAACAGCCAGCAACGTAAGGATGCCGCCACCCATCCCCCAGGCTGGTTTCACCAGCAACAGAGCCAATACGCGCGGTCGTTTCTTGACATAGCGCGCTCCTTCGATAGTTTCTGTTATCCCGAGTGCGCGGCTCAATGTCAGCTTGCGCTTCTCCCGCGGCGGTCGTTTCGGAATGCGAACACTCGCAATCAAACCCGCGGAGAGGAGAAACGAAAGAGCGTCGAGGATGAATGCGACATCGGTACCGAACAAGCCAGTGACCACGCCGCCGATGGCTGCACCCAACGTCAACATTGCCGACCAGGTGACGGAAGAAATCGCGTTTGCGGACACTAACTCTCGATCGGCAACAATGGAGGGAATCGCGGCTGTCTTCGCAGGCTCGAAGAACGTCGAGAAAGCGAGTTGCAACACCGTCAGAAAATAAATGATCCACACCTGATCCGCGCGCCGCACCAGAAGAAATCCGAGCACAACCACTGCACGCAGCAGATCGGACACAATCATTATCGTCCGGCGGTTAAATCGGTCTGCGACCACTCCCGACAGCGATCCAAAAACGAAGCTGGGCACAAACCGTGCCACCATCAGCAGTCCAATGTGGCGGCCGGAACCAGTTAAGTTGAGGATGATTGTGTAAAGCGCGATCGTGTCAAACCAGTCGCCCATTTGGCTGACAACCTGACCGAGCCAGAGCTGGCGAAAGTTTCGATTACCACGAAGCAGCTCGATATAACCGGCAGACGTAGTTGTTGCTATTCGTTTGCTGGCGGATTTGTCCACAGTGTCTCCCGCTCAAGAACAAAAAAGCGACGACCTGAACGGGTCACGAAGAACCGATTTCAGTTCAAGCCATTCGCTCAGATTGGTTTAACTGACGAAGGTTGCCCTGTCGTTTGCAGGTTGTCAACCAGTCGATTGCGCACTCTGACCGACGACATCACTCTGACCTGTCAAATTGATTCCAGGCAGGAAGGCTAGGATTTTCGCCTGCAATTCGTTCTGAAAAACCCTAGACAAGTCGACCGCTTGTAGCGAGGTCGCGCTCGAATGTTTGCGGCACAACAATTGAGAAAGGGAATGGCGCGGCTGAGAAGCCTTGGGCTTCAACGGGCTCTCCGCACGGAGTCCGAGCCGCCACAATTTTCAGACAGCGCGCCCTGGATTAATCCGCCGCGCTACTTTGACAAGCTCTCACCCAGCAAGGCGGGCCCGAACGCTCGCCCGCTTGCCCCAGTTAGGCCAAAGCAAGTTGAGTTGCTCCCAGCTTGCTTTGGCCACACAACTGAAAGTGAGAAGTTTGTCCGTTATGAAGTCGAGGCCTTGATGTTTTTGCATTTGAACAGAATCTAAGTGAACGAACAGGAGCGTGGATGAGTCAGCTCGAACAGACTGGTCAGAACTTCCCTGCGAAGCGTTACCGGCTTTTTATCATTGCCGGTGGCGCTTTCGTCGCAGCGTGGGCCATCCACCAGATGATGTCGCTTGCTCTCTTGAGCGTCGCACTGTTTGCCGGCGCGCAGGTGATTTACCTCGCTTGGTTTCGCCTTAGCGCGAAAACGCGTGAGACCGAAGAGCTCAGCCGCATGCACTTTGCCACTGCCGAAGCGCTTGCCACGGCAATAGACGCGAAAGATCAAACAACGCATTGCCACGTGCGCCGGGTGCAGGTTTACGCGGCCGGCCTCGGCGAGGTTCTGGGTCTCGGCGTCGCGGAGATCGGTGCACTTAAAGCCGGAGCCTTGCTTCATGACGTCGGCAAGCTCGCCGTTCCCGCCCACATCATCAACAAACCTGGCCGTCTGACACCGGCAGAGTTTGATAAGATGAAGATCCACACCACCGTGGGAGCGCAGATTCTCAGTCGCATTGATTTTCCTTATCCCGTAACTCCAATCGTGCGGCACCATCACGAACAATGGGACGGTCATGGTTATCCCGACGGCTTGAAGGGCGAACAGATTCCGATCACGGCGCGCATTATTTCCGTCGTCGATTGTTTTGATTCAGTTAGAGAAGATCGTCCGTTCAGACGCGGCATGACGCGTGATGAGGCGCTCGCATTCCTGCTTCGCGGCTCAGGCACCCATTTCGATCCCAATGTCGTCGAGTTGTTCATCAAGCACTTGCCGCGTTTTGAAGCGCAAATTGCCGCCCTGGGATTGCCGCAGCAATTGCCGCCAAATGAAAGCCATGAGCCATTTGCCCTAAACGAAGTGGACATGGTGCAAACCCGCGAACGCGGCTGCTACATGGCCTACGATCAGATTAAGAGTGCGCACCAGGAAGTTTATGCACTTTACGAGATTGCCCGTACCTTTGGATCCTCGCTCGATGTGAAGAATACGGTGGAGATACTGGTCGATAAGGTTGGCCACGTCGTGCCTTTCGATACGTGCGTCGTTTATCTCTACGACGAATTGAAAGGTTATGCGACCACCGCGCACGTTGCGGGTAGAAATGCCAAGTGCCTCGCGGCCAGATGCGTCGCTCCCGGCGAAGGCGTGACTGGTTTTGCCCTGGCCAATCGCAGTCCCATTAATCAGCTTCATCCCAGTCTTGATTTCGCCGGCTTGGAAATCGAGCGCGAATACCGCTCGATGGCCTCTTTGCCGCTCTTCAAAGACGAGATACTCCTCGGTGCCGTGTCTGTCTACTCAGCAGAACTCGATGCGTACACTGACGATCACATGAGACTGCTGGAGACTGTAACGCGCCTCGCTTCCGACGCTCTGTCGAATGCGATGCATCACGCTGAAGCTGAATCAAACGCGTTGACTGATCCACTCACTGGCCTGCCAAACGCGCGTTACATTTCGCTGCGTTTCGACGAAGAAGCTTCACGAGCACGCCGAACGGACCGGCCATTCCAGGTGGTCATGCTTGATCTCGACGACTTTAAGATTGTTAACGACACCTTTGGCCACAAGGTGGGCGACAAGATGCTGCGCGAGATGGGACGAATCATTCAGGGCCAGTTGCGCGAGTATGATTTTATGGCGCGTTATGCCGGCGACGAGTTCGTAGCCATCGTTCAGGAGCTAGTCGGTAATCAGGTAGAGGACCTGCGCAATCGTATTGAAACCGCAGTTTCCGAGTTCTCGCTCAAAATTCGCGGGGGTGGCGAGGCCCGAGTCGGGATCAGCATCGGCACCGCGACGTTTGGCCTTGAAGGAGAAACGTTGGACCAGTTGCTGGTTGCGGCTGACCAGGCAATGTACCGTGCTAAGTCGAGTCATAAGCTCGAAAAAGTTTCGCGCGAGACGGCACTCCCGGAAAGCATTGTCGAACTTGAGAATGATAACCTCGCATCAGTTTCTGTAAATTGATCCTTTACGACACGGTTGAGTTTGAGGGCGGGTTTGCTCCCGCCCTTTTTCATTGGGTATTTTATCTTTCGCGGCGCGCAAATGACTTAGCCCCCGGGCGGACACAACCCTGGACAGGCAGGAATGCCTGTCCTATTCATGCACGCCATTTCAACAATCTTGACATTACTGTCCTGCTTCGCTTTCAATCGCTGAAGGAGTTTGGCTCGGGTGTTTCAGGGGAAGGAAAGATTCACCCGGCTAAATGGCCAATAGCCATTCTCCGCTTGGATTGAAGCATGCCGGCTGCTATTAACCCCGAAAAAAACCCAACTGTCCTTGTAGTTGATGACGATCCCGAATCGCGCGAGCGCTTGCGGAGCGCCTTTGCCGAAGCGGGCTATCGTTCGCTGAGCGCGGATGCTTCCGCATCGGCGCTGCGGTTACTGCGCGATGATTTATGCGATCTCGCAGTGCTCAATTTTGATCTTGAGAACAACGGCGGTGCGGCTTTATGCAAACTCCTACGCTCGCAGCCGGCTACCAGCAGAATGCCCATCATCGCGCTGGCAGCGGATGATAATGAGGGCCAGCGCATCGAGGCGCTGGCGGCTGGCGCAGACGAATCGCTTTTCCGCTCGTCGTCAGCGGCGGAGATTGTTTCGCGCGTGAATGCGCATCTGCGCGCCAGCAACCGTGAGTTGAGTTTTCTTGCGGACCTGGGCCGCGGCTTGCTGAAGGCGCTCGAACCGGAACAGCTGGTGCGACGGGTTGCCGGCGCAACCTACGAAGGCACTGGAGCCTCAATGTGTGCGGCGTTTGTAAAACTCAGCGGCACCCGCGAGGCTGGCTGTATTTTTGATCGCGAAGGCAGCGCCGAAGACGCCTCGCTGCTTGAGCTCGATCGTTTGCGAAGTTGGCTCGAGCCGGCCGCTGTTTCGACCTTGATATCCGACAAGAGCGCATTCTTCATTCGCGACGAAAAGCATGAAGTGGAATATGCGGCGCCATTGAAATTCAGCGGCCGCGCGAAGGGCGCGCTTATCGTAGCTTTTGACAAGCGCGAAGCTTGCGACGAGACAGAGCGGCGCCTGATCGACGCCGCGTCGCAACAAGCGGCACTGGCCGCACATATTTCAACGCTTTACCAAACGGCACGTGATGCTTCGACAAGTTTGGCCGCTGAAGTCGAGCGACGCACGGCTGAAGTTGAAGCCCAGCGCCGCTTCATCGAAGCCATCATCGACAGTCTGCCCTTGTCGCTCTACGCAATCAATCGCGATTACCGGGTGGTTGCCTGGAACCGCAATCGCGAGTTAGGCGAGCTTGGCATCCCGCGCGGTTCTGCGTTAGGAAAAAATATTTTTAGTGTCTTGACGCGCCAACGGCGCGACTTGCTTCAGGCCGAGTTCGCTCGGGTTTTTGAGAAAGGCCAAATTGAACGTATTGAACATGAAACCTCCACGGCAAATGGCGAGGTCAAGCATTGGTTGATCAGCAAGATACCGATGTGGATCGATCCGAATGGACCGGTTTCACATGTCATTACAGTTGGCGAGGACATCACGGCCCGCGTTGAAGCAAACCGGGCGGTGGCGCGCGCCGAAAGAATAGCGGCGATCGGACGGCTGGCGGCGGGCGTGGTCCATGAGATCAACAACCCGCTGGCAACCATCGCCGCTTGTGCCGAAGCGCTGGAATCGCGTGTAAATGACGGAGAATTCAAAGACTCGGCAGCAGTCGATGACCTGCGCGAATATCTGGGATTGATTCGCAGCGAAGCTTTCCGCTGCAAGACGATTACCAACGGCTTACTAGATTTCAGCCGGACGCGTCCCGCCGCGCATGCGCCGGTTAATCTTGGCGATATCATTTCGTCAGCCATACGCCTGCTCGCCCACCAGCAACGTGCGAACAACATCAATTTTCAGATCGAAACGGCGAATGATCTGCCGCTGGTTTCCGGAGACGAGGGACAACTGCAGCAGGCAATAATTGCTTTGGGGACGAATGCGATTGATGCCATGCCTGTCGGCGGTCAGTTGAGAATTATTAGCACAAAGAATGGCGAGA
>WNFA01004629.1_pt1 | contig 11467 bp, 7 predicted proteins | sample 5400481 | NCBI WGS metagenome assembly WNFA01 (sample SAMN13153340, study PRJNA577476) | soil metagenome | isolation source: 120 cm saprolite under Douglas fir tree site 2 hole 1 replicate 2 | place: USA:California | collected 2015-04-18
GACGGTTCTCACATGCCCGGAAACAACGGCGCGGAGACCGCGCTGGCTGGCTGGGGCGAGAGGATTCGAACCTCGGCATCGCCGGCGGGCTGCCCCGCCTTCGCCGCCGCGATGTCGGCGGCCGCAATGTTACTGATGATCCGCCTGACCTTCACTTCGGGCGCTCTCCCATGCGCCGCGGGGTCTCACTGGGCGGTGGCTCCACGCCAAATACGCTTCGGCCGCCATACTGGTGCGAGCGCGCCCGCTCATCGGCAAACAGCGCCTCCACCGAAGGTCCTGAGGCTTGCCGCTCCAGCCGGCGCGCCTGTTCGTCCAAACGCTTGATCGCCGCCAGCTCTTCGGATTGATCGAGCTTGGCCTTTTGCACGGCGCTCTTCAGCACGCCAATGGTGCGATCATAGACCTTAAGCGGCACGGGATAAGGGTGCCGGTCCTTGCCGCCATGGGCGATCGAAAACCGCGCGGGATCGCTGAAGCGGTAGGGCGCGCCATGGACGACCTCGGCGACCTGGGCCAGCGCGCGGACGGTCCGTGCGCCGACGCCGGGGACGAGCAAAAGCTCCGAGAAATCCTGCGGACCGCATTCGGCGGCGGCCGCCAGATTGCCGTGCAAGCGCCGGGTGACGATGTCTTCGGGCCTGACCTCGTGATGGCCGGGCATGACAAGATGCGGCAGCATGGGCTGGGCTTCGGGGCCGGGGCTTTCGACGCGGCCCCCCTCGAGCTTGGCGAGGTGCTGCTCGATCCCGTCTGGCCCGAGCTCGGCAAGAATATCGAGCTGTCGCTGTCGCGAGGCCCCCGCGCGCCGATCGGTGAGGTTGACGATCACACCCTGTTCGACGCCGTCGATCGCGGCGTGCGGTTCGTCCACGAAGCTTTGCAGACCTTCGGAGAGCCAGTGATAGCGCCGGGCCTGGCGGCGATCGCCGTTCATGCCCTGCTGGACTACGACCCAGTGTCCGTCATCGGTGACGATGAAGCCATGGAGATAGAGGTCGAACCCGTCCTGGACCGCCGCGCTGTCGACCTTGGCGACGAGCCGGCTCGCCTTGGCGAGCGCGGCGCCATCGAGTCCGACCCGGTCGCCGATTGCGAGCAGCTCGTGTGGCGTCTGGCGCGAGTGATTGCCGCGTCCGCCGCAGACATGAATGCCCAGTTCTCCTGACAACGGCGTCAGGCCGCGCTTCAGCGCGCCGATGACGCTCGTGGTGATACCAGAGGAGTGCCAGTCCATCCCCATCACCGCGCCGAACGACTGGAACCAGAAGGGATGCGCCAGCCGGCGGAGCAACTCGTCGCGGCCATACTCGAGAACGATCGCCTCGGTGATCACCGCGCCGAGCCGGGTCATGCGTTCGCCCAGCCATTTGGGCACGCGCCCACCGTGAAGCGGCAGGTCGGCGCTGCCCGCACGCCGTCCCATTAGCGCGCCCCTGTCGCGGCGACGCATGGAGCTGTGTCAGGCGGCGGTGTGATCGCCCCCCCGGCGCCAAACAGCGGCAGCTCATCGTCGGCATCGGCCGGCGCCTGGTCGAAATTCGACACAGCGACACCGATCAGCCGGACGCCCTTGGCGGTCGGCAGCAGGGTGCGCACGAGTTCGACGCTCGCCCGCCGGAGGAGATCGTGGCGCGCGATCACAGTCGCGAAGCTGCGGCTCCGTGTGACCTGCTGGAAGTCGGCGAACTTCGCCTTCACCGTTACGGTCCGGCCGAAGGCCTTCGCCTTCTCGCACCACGCCCAGACGTCGTCAGCCATGGCCTCAACACCGGCCTCGATTTCGGCGGACGCGGTCAGGTCGCGCTCGAAGGTGGTCTCGGAGCCGGAGGATTTGCGCGGACGATCGGCGACGACGGGCCGGTCGTCCTCGCCGTTCGCGATGCCGAGATACCAGGCGGCGGATTTGCCGAAATGCTGCTGCAGAAAGGCGAGCGACTTCGCTCTGAGATCCGCGCCCGTCTGTATCCCGAGCCGCTGCATCCTTGCCGCGGTGACGGGTCCGACCCCGTGAAATTTGGCGACCGGCAGGGATGCGATGAAGTCCGCGCCCATTTCGGGGGTGATGACGAATTGGCCGTTTGGCTTGCGCTGGCCGGACGCGAGCTTTGCGAGGAACTTGTTGTAGGAGACGCCCGCCGAGGCCGTCAGGCCAGTGTACTTGAGGATGCGGGCGCGAATCTCCTTGGCGGTCGCCGAGGCGGTCGGCAGGCCGCGCCGGTTCTCCGTGACATCGAGATAGGCCTCATCGAGCGCCAGCGGCTCGATCAGCGCCGTGTAGTCGGCAAAGATCGCGTGGATCTGGCGCGAGACGGCGCGATAGACGTCGAAGCGCGGCGGCACGAACACCAGCTCCGCGCATTGGCGCATCGCCGTGGTCGACGGCATGGCCGAGCGCACGCCGAAGGCGCGGGCCTCATAGCTCGCCGCGGCCACCACGCCTCGCTTAGCGCCGTGGCCGACCGCGACCGGCCGCCCGCGAAGGGCCGGGTTGTCGCGCTGCTCGACAGACGCATAGAAGGCGTCCATGTCGACGTGGATGATCTTGCGCATCTGCATGCCGTGACCATATCAGGCCAGGAACAGAAAGAGAACTCCGGTGTGTCCGGCTGGCAGGCGGCCGGGCCTTACTTCTATATGGGGCTGCGGCCAGCTGATGACCCGGGATCAATCGGCGAAGACCAAACGTGTTTGCGGCGCAGTCTGATTTGTTCGACCGTCCAGGTCTTGCAGGCTTGGCGCAGGCCGAGGCGATCGTCACGCCGAGCGAGGAACGGGCGCTGATCGCCTCCATTGACGGGGCGGAACTGTCGCCATTCCGCTTCCGGGGATGGCTCGGGAAACGCCTGACCGCCTCCTACGGCTGGCAGTACGATTTCGACACGGGAAGCTTCGGCCCGGCCGATCCGACCCCTGATTGGCTGCTGCCGCTACGCGAGAAGGCCGCGGCGTTTGCCCGACTCGCGCCGGATGAGCTCGTGCAGGCCCTGGTGATCCGTTACGATCCGGGCGCTGGCATCGGCTGGCATCGCGATCGGCCGGTCTTCGAGCATGTCATGGGCATTTCGCTCGGAGCGCCGGCGACGATGCGGTTCCGGCGACGCAGGCCTGGCGGCTTTGATCGGGCTTCGGCATTGCTGGCGCCCCGGTCGATCTACCATCTGGCCGGAGCGGCTCGGCACGAATGGGAGCACAGCATCGCCGAGATGGAGGTGACACGCTGGTCGATCACCTTTCGCAGCCTGTCAAAGAAAGCCTAATCCGCTTCACGAAATGACAGCCGCCGGCTTCAAATGGCTGGCTCTGTAAAGGCGCGCTCTGCATCGCTCAGGCATCTACCCCAGAAGGCGAGCGCTTCGCGGATTTTCGGCATGACCGGTTCACCATCCGGGGTGCCCATCCGCTCGGCATCGAATGCGACGTGGTGGGCCACGCCCGTTGGCATGCCGGGGTCCGCGACAGAGTTTGCGCGTCAGGATCATGACACAGCCTCGATGAGCGTCGCATCGGCGCCGCTCGTACATGAACTGATCCAGTGGTTTTATTTCAACTTTTCATGCTGTTCCAGTTGTGCAATCAGTTTTGTGACTTGCTTAATCTCGTCGTCGTTGTGACCCATGCTAGGATAAACTCGCTCGGTCACAGTGGCGCCAAGGTCCCGCAACACCCGAGTGGACTCATGCACGCGCCATATTGGAATGTGGCTATCGACGTCGCTGCAACCGATAAAGATCGGCGTCCCAGCGAGCGACGATATCCCCTGGAACCCGGATCCTTTGTGCGCGGCCCGGTAGCAAGGCGCGTAAATTCGGACGGGTGTCGGTGACGACCTGGGGAAACTAGCGCTAATTCACATCAATGCCCTTGATGGCGGGCTTAGCGCCTCTTTGACTGCAGAGGTCCGTAAGTTCTGGAAGCCTAGCTCTGGTCAGCGGCCTTCATTCGCGGCATAGTTGAGGGAGCAAAACATACGACCATGCCAAGGGAGGGGCCCCGCCTATGCTGCGGTTGAGCCAGGGCGTCCAACTCAGCGCTTCTGATCTTGTCGGGCACTTGAATTGTCGCAACCTAACCGAACTTGATCTCGCAGTCGCCAATGGCACGAAAGCCAAGCCCAAGTTCTGGAATCCGCTCCTCGACGTTCTACGGGAACGCGGGCTTCGCCACGAACAGGGCTACGTCGAACACCTTCGCGCCAAGGGCCTTGAGATCGAAGTCATCGCGGGCATCGGATTGGATGCCGCGGCGGTCGCGGGCACAGCCGAGGCGATGAGACTGGCGCGAGCGGTGATCGTGCAGGGCGCGTTCTTGGCCAACGGCTGGGGCGGGCGTACCGACGTTCTATTGCGCGTCGAAGAGCCCAGCGAGCTGGGCAACTGGTCCTACGAAGTTGTCGATACCAAACTTTCAAAGGAGACCAAAGGAGGGACGGTCCTACAACTCAGTCTGTATTGCGATCTGCTTGGCTTGGTCCAGGGAATGAGGCCGCAGTGGTCCTATGTGATTGCCCCGTGGTCGGACTTTCAGCCCCAGTGCTTCAGGACTGATGATTTCGCGGCCTATTATCGGCGAGTGAAGGCCAGCCTCGAACGCGCTGTGGGGATGGATCAAACCGTCCGGATTTACCCCTATCCCAAACCCTACTGCGACGTGTGCCGCTGGCAGGATCGTTGTGACGCCAAACGACGGGAAGACGATCACCTGTCTCTGATTGCCGGCATTAGCAAGATTCAGATAACTGAGCTCGAAGGACACAGCATCACGACCGGCGCTGCGCTGGCCGAGATGCCAATCCCCCTGACCTTCAAACCCAGTCGTGGTTCGGCGACGGCTCTTGAGCGCGTTCGCGAGCAAGCGCGTATCCAAGTCGAGGGCAGGACTGCGGGCGAAATCCTCTATGAACCGCTAGAGCCGTTGCCAACCTTCGGGCTGGCGAGGCTGCACGAGCCCAGCATAGGAGACATCTTCTTCGATATTGAAGGCGATCCGTTCGTCGGTGATGGTGGGCTTGAATATTTGTTTGGCTACAGCTTTCTAGAGGAAAGCGGTCAAGAGCGCTACATGGGAGCCTGGGCCTTGTCACGAGCGCAGGAGCGCGCGGCGTTCGAGCAGTTCATCGACTTCGTACTCGATCGCCTAAACGCCTATCCGGACCTGCACATCTATCATTTTGCTTCCTATGAACCGGCGGCGCTGAAGCGTCTGATGGGCCGCTATGCAACGCGCGAGGACGAATTCGATCAACTCCTGCGCGGCAAACGATTCGTGGACCTCCTCGCCGTGGTACGGCAAGGCCTGCGGGTGAGCGTAGAGAGTTATTCCATCAAATGTCTTGAACCCCTCTACGACTATGTGCGCGAAACCTCGCTCTCCGCGGCCAACCAAGCGCTGTCGAAGGTACAGGCGCTCCTGGAGCTTGGTGACGCCGCGGATATCGCCGATGACGAACGACGCGTCGTCGAGGCTTACAATCGTGACGACTGCCAATCAACATGGCGGCTACGCGATTGGCTGGAAACCGTGCGCGCCTCGGCCATCGCCGATGGTGCCGCCATCGCTCGCCCCGCTTTGTCGGACGCTGCCCCGAGTGAAGAATTGGGCGAATGGCAGTTGAAGATTGCGGCCTTGGTTAAGCGGCTCACCACCGACGTCCCCGACGAACCATCAGAGCGTACCGACGAGCAGCACGCGCGTTGGATTCTCGCCCATTGTCTTGACTGGCACCGTCGGGAAGATAAGGCATTTTGGTGGGAATTTTTCCGGCTCGGCGACCTGTCCGCGGAAGACTTGCTTGATGAGCGGGCGGGTCTGAGCGGACTTCGATTCGAGGCGGTCACCGGAGGGACCGCCAGAGCGCCGATACATCGCTATCGATTTCCACCGCAGGAGACCGAATTGCGGGGTGGAGAAGGCGTCCGTGCGGTCGGCGGGGACAAGCTTGGCGCGGTGGCTGAGATATCAATTGAAGAAGGTTGGGTGGACATCAAGAAACACGGAGACGCAGTCAACCTTCACCCGGAGGCACTATTTGAGCACGACTACATAGGTACGGAGGTGATCGCCGAAGCATTGGTGCGGATCGGCGAACATGCGGCCGAGCACGGCCTTGAGGGCGAGGGACCTTATCGGGGCGCTCGCGATCTGCTCCTCCGGCATGGGCCTCGCGTGGGTGGCCAGGCCCTACGTTTTCCTGGTGAAGCCGCCCTGGAAGCCGCGATTCGGCTGGTGCTCCAGCTCGGTGCCGGGGTCCTGCCGATTCAAGGTCCGCCCGGCGCCGGCAAGACCTACACCGGTGCGCGCATGATCACGGCACTCGTGAATGCCGGCTTCCGTGTCGGCGTGACCGCGAACAGCCATAAGGTAATTCGCAATCTTCTTGATAGCGTTCGCAAAGCTGCGGATGAAGTCGACATTGATCTTACCTGCATCCAAAAGGTCTCGGACAAAAGCCCAGATGAGCCGCACCTGAGATTTACCACGGACAATGCAATATGTTTGTCAGCCCTTCAGGGCGACTGCCGCGTGGCTGGTGGGACGGCGTGGTTTTGGGCGCGTGCCGACGCATTCCAGGCGGTCGACGTGCTTTTCGTCGACGAGGCCGGACAAATGGCGCTCGCGAACGTCTTAGCGGTGTCACAGGCGGCAAAGAGCGTCGTCCTGCTCGGCGATCCCCAGCAACTGAATCAACCGACCAAGGGCAGTCATCCAGTTGGCACAGAGGCGTCTGCACTCGATCACATTTTAGCTGGCCACCAAACGATCCCCGATGATCGCGGACTCTTTCTGGAGGAAACTTGGCGTCTCCACCCGACCATATGCGCTTTCACGTCGGAATTATTCTACGAAGGACGACTCCATCCCCGAGCGGGGCTGGAGGAACAGGAGATCCGATCATCGGGCCCGGTCGCTGGTTCGGGCTTGTGCTATCGGCCAGTCAACCACACCGGCAACCAGAGTTCCTCGCCCGAAGAGGCAGAGGTCGTCCGCGCATTGGTCGGCGATGTCATGGCTTCAAAGCCGACCTGGATTAATCGGGACGGCCTTGAGCAGCCGTTGACCCTGGCCGACATCCTGATCATCGCGCCGTACAACGCCCAGGTCTTCGAATTGCAGGCGCTTTTGCCGGGCGCCCGAATTGGCACGGTCGATAAATTCCAGGGTCAAGAAGCGCCGCTGGTCATTTATTCGATGACCACTTCAAGCCACGCCGATGCACCTCGGGGCATGGAATTTCTTTACAGCCTCAATCGTCTCAATGTCGCAGTCTCGCGCGCTCAGTGCGTCTGTATTCTGGTGGCCTCACCGACGGTGTTCGAAGCCGATTGCCGCACCCCGGCCCAAATGCGGCTGGCCAACGCCTACTGTCGCTATTTGGAACTTGCTCAGCCGATCTGACTCCACGCGGCCTAAAGATATCAAAAAGGCCAATAATAGAGCCACTCTAACGGAACAACGGTGTCGGTGAGGAACAACCCATCCGGACGATCCGACTAAAACCACTTGTCGGCCAACGCGTAAGCGGTCATCCTAAGGTTGAAATGCGGTTCCGGTAGGAATCCAGAGGCAAGGATGGTCGTCGCGTCAGAGTTCCAATCGAAAATACTTAGCCGCAAGAACACGCCAGAGGAATACCGGGTTTATCGGGCGGGACTCGAATGGGATTTGACTGATCCCATCGTCATTGAGGGCCCCGACGATTTCAAATCCACCCAACGCTGGCGCGATCGGCTGACGCCGTACCATCATCAAGTCATCAATCTGATCACCTTCTGTCGCCGGCTGCCGGTGACGCTGCTGGCCGACGATGTCGGCCTCGGCAAAACGATCAGTGCCGGCTTGATCATCAGCGAACTCGTCGCCCGCTCGCGGCTGTCCAAAATTCTGATCGTATGCCCCAAGCTGCTGGGGCCGCAATGGAAGGACGAATTGGCGTCGAAATTCGACATTCCGGCGGAAATCGCAATCGGGAAAGCACTGGTAACAGCGGACCCCGAAGAGACCGGAGCAGTCATCACGACCTATAATTCGGCGCGGTTGTACCTCGACGAAATTCCCGAGGATCGTTTCCAGATGCTCATCCTCGACGAAGCCCACAAGCTCCGCAATCTCTACGGAGTCGAAAAAACGCCACAGGTTGCCAAGCGCTTCCGTGCCGCCCTGGAAGAGCGTCGATTCCGCTTTGTGCTGATGCTGACCGCCACGCCGATCCAAAACCGCCTGTGGGACTTGTATTCGCTGGTTGATTTGTTGGCCGTCGCGCGCGGCCACCAGAACCCCTTCGGCAACGAGGGGACGTTCGCCCGCCGCTTCATCGCCGACAAGAGGGATCAGGCGCGCCAACTCAAGTCCGAAGCGCAAGAGGAGTTCCGCTCGATCGTCTACGGGTACATGTCCCGGGTGAGACGCAGCGACGCCAAGCTATATTTCCCGGATCGGGTGGTGCAGATGCACCGCGTGGAGCCAACCGCCGCCGAACTGGAACTCATCAAAGCAATTGCGAAACCGATCCAGAAATTGAACCGGTTGGCGCAGATTTCAATACTACAAGCACTGACCAGCAGCCCTGATGCACTGAATGCGCAACTCGCCAACATGGCAAGAAACGGCACCGTGCCAGCGAACCTTGCGGCCACCGTAAAGGCGATTGTCGCAGGAATGCCACCCAGTGCCAAACTCCAAGGCCTCGTGCGCCTGATCGAACAACTTAAGCAGGAGAATCCAGAGCGCTGGCGGCTGGTCGTGTTCACCTGTCGGCGGGAGACCCAGACGACCATCCAGGCTTCTCTTGAAAGTCATGGCCTGAAGATCGGGATCATCAACGGTGACTCGGGCCAACGCAATCAAGAAACAATCAATCGCTTTCGCCAGAATCCGCCCGGCTGCCGAGTGATCGTGTCGACCGAGGCGGGTTCGGAGGGCGTCAACCTTCAGGTCGCCAACGTGCTGGTGAACTACGATCTGCCCTGGAACCCGATGATCGTCGAGCAGCGGATTGGGCGCATTCAGCGCCTGGCCTCGGCCCATGCCCATGTCAGCGTCTTCAACATCATGCTGCGCGGGACCTTCGAGGAGTACATCGTCGGAAGATTGATGGAGAAACTGCAGATGGCGTCGCACGCCATCGGCGACATCGAGGCGCTCCTGCAGGGCTCGGATATCGGCGACGGCGACGAGGATGTTGCGACCAGCTTTGAAGAGCGAATTCTCCAATTGGTCCTTGCCGCGCTCGCCGACAAGAACGTCGAGGAGGAAACTCGGCTCGCGGTGAAGAGCATTGAGGACGCGAAGGCGGAACTGGAGAGCGCGGAGGCAAGCATTAACGCGATGCTTGGCGGCATGGACGGTGCCGAATACGTCGGGCCTCGGACCCCGACGCTGCCTGGCGCCGTCCGTTCGATGAAGCCGCGCGACTTCACTCTCGCGGCTCTGCGGACCCTTGGCGCCCGACTTACCCCGAAACCTCCCGACCTGTATCTCGCGGAAGAGCACGCTGGCCGTGAATATATCCGCTTCGAGCAGCATGCTTCCGCCGACACCAGAAGCACGCTCTACGCGCCCGGCTCCCCTGCCTTTGAGCGGCTTGTGGACAGGGTGATCGCCACCGGCATTCATGAGGTCGACGATCTCGACCACAATGCGGCAAAAGAGAGTGAGGATATCGCGCGCAAATGGGTGGAAGGCTTCGGGGCAAAGCCGAAGGTGGTTGAACTCGACGAGGTCCGGCGCTCGTTCGACGGTACCGCTCTCCTACGTGTGCGGGCGACCGTAGCCCACGATAGTTACGAACGCCTCGTGGAGGTCTCCTGCGCACCTGAGGAACACAGGAGCGCGGCCAATCGGTCGGCGCTGGCACCTTTGACGAAGACGATCGAAGATCCAGTGGCGCTCGGCCTTGACATCGCAAAGCTCACCGACGCCGTGAGCTTGGATGAGGCCGTATCCGAGTTCTCGCGCTTCTATCTGGAGCGGCGCGAACAGGAAGTGAGGGCAGCCGAGGGGGACGAGCGTAAGCGCAAGAAGCTGCAGGACGAGTTCACACCACGCCTTGAGATGACGCTCGTCGGTCTTGAAGGAAAACTGCACCGCGAGATGAAGGTACGGACGCGTTACGCGTTTGAATCCGAACCCGGCTACGAGAGCGTTCTCACCATTACCCCTCATAGTGGCGACGTCACCGACGCGCCCGCGCGCAGCCTCTGCTCGATATCAGGCCGGATGGTTCCCAACTCGTGCCTCGCGAAATGCGAGATCACTGGTGCCGAACTGCTCCGGCACTTGCTGGTCAAGTCCGATATGAGCGGCCGTCTGGCACTGCCGGAATTCAGCGCCAGGTGCAGTCTGAGTGGCAAGCGCATCTTGACTGATGAGGTCGAGGCTTCTGCAGTCACCGGGAGGCTGGTCGGCCGTGCCTCCCTCAAGACCTCAGCTCTCAGCGGTAAGCGGGCCGAGCCGGAGCATTTTGCGCTTTGCGACTTCACTAATGCCGAGTTGCTCAAAAGCGAACTTGCGGTGAGCGAAATCTCGCTCAAGCGGTACCGGGTTGACGAGGAAGCGCGTTCCGCGGCTTCGGGCAAGGCGGGGCACAAGCAGGAGTTCATCCTATGCCATGAAACCCGCCAGCCGATCGCGCGGTCGGAGGCCGAACGATGCGAGGTCACCGGCAAGCAGGTGCGGTCGGGGATTCTTAAGAGTTGCGAGGTGACCGGGAAGCTGGTCCTACCCTCCGAACTGGAACGTTGCGCAGCGACCGGGAAGCGGGCGCTAAAACGACTTCTTGTGACCAGCAGCATTTCGGAGGGGCGCATACTGGAAACTGCGGCGGTTCAGTCGTCGGCAGGGAAGTTCTGCGCACCGGCCGAGGCGCAAATCTGCTTTTGGAGCGGGCGCAAATGCCATCCCGACGATCTTCGCCTCTGCGCCCTTACGGGACTTCCAATCCATATCGAGTTCGCCACCCCTAACGGAGAGCCGCGTCTCCAGCCGTTGGCTGAAATGCTGGATGGCGTCAGGCGAACCACAGATGAGACTGACCTATGGGACGATGCCGCCACACGGATTGAGGCGGCCGTGAAGAGTGGGAAATGCCGGGTGGAGGCGGCAATAATCTCGCCCACCAAGCAGTATCTGGCGACCTGCTCCCAGGTTAGGGCGTTCTTGGGGTTGCGCACACATCAAGTAGGAGCGGTGTACGACCTCGCCGACGGCGCCATTATTGGCCTCATCGCGGTGGGAAAACGTAGTGCAAACAGTTGGACCCAGCGGCGACATTAATTGAAGCATATCGCAACTCATAGCCGTCGGCCGCTAGTCCGCACCGTCGCGGCCGGTCGGGAATGATTCAGGCCAAGCAGAACCAGCGGACGCGCAATGGAGGGTCGGAACGAGGGTCCCTTTGCGGGGATGCGCTGCCGGCCTAACTCTCGGGCAAGACGAAAGCATTCGGGCTCGCCGCGGTCAGAAGATTTGC
>WNFA01004638.1_pt1 | contig 11459 bp, 12 predicted proteins | sample 5400481 | NCBI WGS metagenome assembly WNFA01 (sample SAMN13153340, study PRJNA577476) | soil metagenome | isolation source: 120 cm saprolite under Douglas fir tree site 2 hole 1 replicate 2 | place: USA:California | collected 2015-04-18
CTCTTGGCGAACATGAACTCCTCCGCTCGCACAGCAGAACTTCGTAGCGGACGTATCACGAGCAAACCGGAAATTATGCCAGGGCCAGCGCACCTGGGCCGACCTCCGGCTCGCCCTCCAGCAGTGTCCTGAGACGTCATCGTTTTTCCCGATGCCCGCCATAGCAGATACCGATCCACGGACCCCGCGTTCCGCGATACACTAATGGTTATTCCTGAGTTCCCCGACTTCATATCAAAGGACTATTCCCATGCTGCTGAAAAATCGTCTTTTTACACCGGGTCCCACACCGCTTCTGCCGGCGGCCCAGAACGCAATGGCCGCATATACGGCGCATCACCGCACTGCGGATTTCAGGGCCCTGTTCACCCGCGTGCTTGCCGACATGAAAGACTTCATCGGGACGTCGAACGACGTTCTGGTGCTGGCCTCGTCCGGCACTGGCGTGATGGAGGGTTCGGTCTCAAACCTGACATCTCCGGGTGACAAAATATTGGTGCTGACCGCTGGCAAATTCGGTGAACGCTGGCGCGATCTGGCTAAGGCTTATGGTTGCAACGTGGACGTGATGGAGAAGCCTTACGGCGAGACGTTTTCGTTGGATGAAGTCCGCGCCCGGCTTACTCCTGAGATTCGTGCGGTGTACCTGCAGGCGACCGAGAGCTCCACCGGCGCGCGCCACGATGTGAAAGGAATCGCCAAATTGGTGCGTGAATGTGGTGGCGACACCCTGCTGGTGGTTGACGCTATCACCGGTCTCGGCACGACCCACTTCGACGTGGACGGCTGGGGAATTGACGTCATTATTGGCGGATCGCAAAAAGCGCTGATGATTCCTCCCGGCCTCGCCTATTGCGCGGTGAGCGAGCGCGCGTGGAAGCGCATGGAGACGGCGAAGAATCCGCGCTACTATTTCGACTTTCGCAAAGAGCGCAAGTCGGCAGCCAAGGGCGAGACGGCGTACACTCCAGCGACATCGCTCTTTGCCGCTCTGGGCGCAGCGCTCGACTTCATTCGCCAGATGGGCAACGGCGATTTGGTTACTGGCCGAAAGGCGCTGGTGGATAACGCCGAACTCGCCGCCGAAATGACCCGCGCCGGCGTGAAAGCGCTGGGACTGGAGTTGTTCACCTCCGCTCCGGGAGCCGCCCTCACCGCCATCAATTCTCCGGCAGGGCTCGATTCCGGCAAGATCGTGAAGGAATTCCGCGAGTCGTTTTCAGCGGTAGTGGCGAACGGGCAGGGCGACATGAAAGGCAAGCTGTTCCGCATCGCCCACATCGGCTACTACGATTATTTGGATACGGTCGGGATTCTGGCGGCCCTCGAGCACGTGCTCGCTACGGTCACAGGAAACTCGGTCGAATACGGCACTGCGGTGCGTGCAGCCCAGGAAGTTTTTGCGCGCAGCGTTGCTGATAAACGACAACTCGTGGGGGCTTAAAGGACTGTGTGCCAGGCAGTGCTTCGTCCTCAGTTAATTGTGAAGTTCATCGCGGTCGAAGTCGAAGGCTGGGTGCCACCACCGTACTGACCACCGGGCTTGCCGGGATTGGTCACGGTAACTGGTACAGTTCCCGCAGTCGCGATCGCCGTACTGGCAATCATAGCCGTGATCTTGGAAGAGCTCACGAAGGTGGTGGTCTGAGGCGCGCCATTGAAGTTGATAACCGCATCCGAGTTAAACTTGCTGCCATCGACTTCGAGGGTGAAGGCAACGCCGCCGCCACTTGTGCTGTTATTTGCCATGGGGGGAATGAGTCCGCTAATCACGGGCATTGTGCCCGGCTGAACAGGCGTGGTGGAATGCGAGTAGCCGCATCCAACCGCAAGGACGGAAAACAACAAGACGGTAAACAATTTCACTGGCAGCAGTTTCATAACTTCTCCTCGGAGTGGCTGGAGAAAAGTGTAGAAGCGCAGGAATTTCAGAGTGTCTGAAGGCTGTCATTTTCTTGTAAAGGAATCATCGTCATGAAAATTGTGGTTGCGGAAAAGATGTCCTCCTCGGCAGTGAATCTGTTGCGCGAGCCGGGATGGGAAGTGGTCACTGCCGACCAGTTAAACGGCAATCTGGCCCAGCAACTGGAAACGGCCGATGCCCTGCTGGTGCGCTCGGCGGTGCAGGTGAATGCCGCGCTGCTGGCCAATGCCGGCAAGCTGCGCGTGATCGGGCGGGCGGGCGTTGGCGTGGACAACATTGAGCTTGAGCCCGCCACCCGCCAGGGCATCGCGGTCATGAACACTCCCGGCGCCAACGCCGTGGCGGTTGCGGAACATACCTTGGGGCTGATGCTGTCCATGGCGCGGTTCATTACCCGGGCCAACGCGCTGACGCATGCCGGCAAGTGGGAAAAGAAGTCGCTGCAAGGCACCGAGCTCCGCGGCAAGACGCTGGGCATCGTCGGCCTCGGCAAGATTGGTCTGGAGGTGGCGAAGCGGGCGCGGGCCTTCGGGATGGAGATCATCGGGCATGACCCGTTCGTTGCTTCAGCGCTGGCGAAAGAGAATGGGATTCATCTGGCCACGCTCGAAGAAGTGTATGCGGCCGCCGACTATCTCACGCTGCACGTCGGCCTGACTCCGCAAACCCAGAACATGATCAACGCGGAATCCGTAAAGAAGATGAAGCGTGGAGTCCGGCTGGTCAATTGTGCCCGCGGCGAACTGGTGGATGAAGCCGCTCTGGCGACCGCGGTACAGGAAGGACAAGTGGGCGCGGCGGCGTTGGATGTGTTTGTGCACGAACCACTGAAGGATTCGCCGCTGCAGAAACTGGACAACGTCATCCTCACGCCCCACATCGGCGGCTCTACCAACGAGGCCCAGGAAGCCGTAGGCCATCAGATCGCGCTGCAGGTAAAGGAATATCTGAAGCATGGAGTCATTCAGAACGCGGTCAATGTGCCGTCGGTTTCGCACGACGAGTATTTGACTCTGAAACCTTACATCGTGTTGGCGGAGCGGCTGGGTGCATTCCTGGCGCAGATCAGCGGAAGCTCGCTGGAAGAAATTTCGCTCAGCTACACCGGACACATTACCGAATGGAAAACTGAACTCATCCGCAATGCCGCGATCAAGGGAATTCTGAACGTTGTGGTCGAGGAAAAAGCCAATCTGGTAAACGCTGCCAGCCTGGCTTCGGCCCGCGGCCTCACCGTTCGCGAAGAACGCAAGCCGAAAGCTTCCACTGGCGGGGCCGGCAGCGTACTCTCGATTTCCATCAAGACGCAGAAAGAAACGCACGTTGTCAAAGGCGCGGTACTACGCGAAGATACGCCACGCCTGCTGCAGGTGGACGGAATTGACATTGAGGCGCCGCTGGAGCAGAACCTGATCTACATGCGCAACCAGGACGTGCCCGGCGTGATCGGCAAAGTGGGGACAATTCTGGGCAAGCATGGCATCAATATTGCCAACTTCTCCTTGGGCCGCCGCAGTGGCGAAGCGCAGCCCGGGGTTCCGCAAGAGGCCATTGCGGTGGTGCACGTAGATGGAAGCGTGCCCGAAGCGGTGGTGAGCGAACTGCGCGGCATCGCCGCAGTCCAGCAGGTCAAGGCAGTTCATCTGGACTAGTCTCGCGCTGCACATAAATCGGAAGCCAACGAAAGGCTGGTGCTAATGCGGATTCTGAAGACCGTAGGGCTGGCTACAACGGTTCTTGTATTTGCCTCGTTTGGCTTCGCGCAGGACGAGGGGCACTTCGACGCAAGTATCGGCTACATCGGCGTCTTCAGCAAGACTTCGACTGCATCGCTCAGCAGCGTCACTCTGAAGCCGACTATTTCGGGCGGATTTCTCGGTACCTTCCGATACCGATTCAACCACGTGCATGGGATCGAAGTAAACCTCGGTCACACCAGCAATTCGCAGGTCTTCTCCGTCCCTCCTGATACGTTTCGGGTCAAGGCGGCGATAACCGAATTCAGTGGCGCGTATGTGCTCAGTCCGTTTCACACCGAACGAATCGAGCCCTTTTTTTTTGTCGGCGGAGGAAGCCTGAAATTTAATCCGGGTAATCAATATATCGATGGATTTCTATCGCCTTTTGGCGCGACCGGCCAGAGGGCACTGGCGTTTCTGTACGGTGGCGGAGCGGACTACCGCCTTCGGAAAGCCTTCGCTCTGCGGGTGCAGTATCGAGGGTTGATCTACAAGGCGCCCGACTTTGATGTACCCAGCCTCTACACGGGGGTCAACGGACACATGGCCGAGCCGTCGGCTGGAATCGTCTTCAAGTTCTGATCAGGATTCGAGCGCTTCTTTGCGCAGTTTCCGGGTTTCCGCCAGCAGCGCCATGGAGTGCATCAGGTTCTGCAAGGTCACAATCCCCACGAGTTGTTGACCCTCGACCACGGGAAGAATGCTTAGATTGCGCGCGCTCAACTTGCGAAAGGCCGAGGCCAGAGTCTCCGATTTCGGGGCCACGTCGAAGATACGGCTCATGACCGCCTGCACATAGCCGTTTCCCTCGCTGCGCAGGGTTTGCAGGATCTTCTGTTTCGACACCACGCCCACCATGTCGCCGCTGCGGATCACGGGAAAATCATCCTGCAGGCAGTGCACCGCTTTTTCCAGAGCGTCCTCCAGAGTGTCGGCGGGGGAGAGCGTGGCAAAGTCGGTCAGCATGATGTCTTCGAGGTGCACGGTCTCCAGCACCGACTGGAAAACGGCCGAGCGGTCTTCCATCTGGGCGGCGAGGAACAGGAACCCTCCAATCACAAAAAACCAGCTGTTCCAGAATCCGGCGAGAAAAAAAGCCACAGCGAAGCCACGGCCGATGCTGACCGCGCGCCGGGTCGCGCTGACCGGATCCATGCTGCGGCTGAAAACCGCGCGCAGCACACGTCCACCGTCCATGGGATAGGCGGGCAGCAGATTGAAAAGACCCAGCCACAGGTTCGCCCACACCAGGCTGTGCGGTAGATTGCCCGAGCTCACAAAGGGATCGGTCCAGAACCGGGCCTGCGGCATGGCCAGGCCGAGAAAGGCTGCAGAAATTCCCGCGATCACAAAATTTACCGCCGGGCCGGCAATTGCGATCTTTGCGTCCCGCCTCCAGTTCGCCGGCAGGGCGGGCTGCGCTTCGTCGAAGATGGTTACACCGCCGATGGGCAGAAGCAGGATCGCTCGCGGGGGGACTCCAGAATGTCTGCCCACCAATGCGTGCCCGAGTTCGTGCAAAACTACCGAACCGAAGATTATGGCTACCAGAGCCGCCCCGCGCACTGGGTTGGTGGCGACGTGCGTGCTTTGTTCACTCAAGGCAACGAAAAACAGAAGGAGGAGGAATGACAGGTGAATGCGAATCTCGACCCCAAAGATTCTGCCCGCCGGAATAGACCAGTTCCTCATCTCTTTCTGTAATCTTATACGGTTAGAGCTCCGGCTGCGTGGAGGGGGGAACACGGTCGGAAAGAATTAATCCATGCGCGTCATTGCAGGAACATTTCGCGGCCGCCCGTTGCTCTCTTTGCGCGGCCTGGATATCCGTCCAACCTCAGACCGCTTACGCGAGACCCTGTTCAACGTGCTCACTGCTGGGAATCCACAGGCACTCGAAGGCTCCGTGTGGGTGGATCTGTTTGCCGGGACCGGCGCGGTGGGAATCGAGGCACTCAGCCGTGGAGCAGTGATGGTTTATTTCGTGGAATGTGCGAAAACCGCCGTCGCCCTTGTGCACCAGAATTTGCAATCGCTGGGCATCACCGAAGGTTTTCAGATTCTGCAGCAGGAGAGCGCGCACACAATCTCCCAACTCGCGCGTCAGCAGATCAAACCCGATTACATTTTTCTCGATCCTCCTTACCGACTGCGCGAGGCTTATCAAAAGACTCTGGAGATTCTGGGGAGCTCGAACCTAAGCGAGCGTGCCCTGGTGATTGCCGAGCACGAAAAGCGGTTCGATCCCGGGGAGAAGTTCGGCGATCTTCAGCGGAGTCGCACGTTGCAGCAGGGCGATGCAGCCTTGAGTTTCTATCGTCGTGCACCAGATCAAAAGCTTTAACCGCCTCTGCTCGGACTACATCAGCAGTTCGTTGCTCCGGAGAACGATGGGATGCTGCATCTCCTGCAGGTCATTCTTCACACAGTTCAGTCCGTACACGCATTGCTCGAATCGAGCTGACAGCTTTTCAAACAGCGGAGCCACCTTGGTGTATTCGAAACAATCGAATTTCGAAACGATGTAGTAGCTTTCCTTGCCGGCCTTCATCCAGTCCACAAAATTTTCCAGGCGATCATGGCGCAAGCGCAGATGATTGATGCTCTCGGGATACATTCCAGCGAAGAACAGGGTGTAGTCGCCAATGTGCTTGCGGATCTGTCTCTCGCGATCAAACGAGGGAGCGGGGCCAAACACCGGGTCCGATTGCAGCAACATTTCTCCCACGTCGGTGATTGGCTTGCCGAGGACGCTCTGCAGTTTGAATAGCTGCTCGGCATCACAGAATTCCGCCAGTAGATGCGCCACGTATCCGACCAGTTCGGGATCGCGAATCCCAATCTCGTGGGCATAGTGCTGTCCCACCAGCTCCATAAAGAGTTTCTGCAGCGGATGATCTTCGGGAATCATGGGTCCTCCTCGATTCCTGCGCCGGTCGCCAGTTTCAGGCCATGCGCCTTTGTTATCGCAGCCGGGAAGCAAATACAAGTGACTTTCGTAAGTCATCTGTCCGCCTCACTGCTACTTAATTAGAAACCCCGATTGCGGAGAAGGTTTCACTTATGAGTTATTGGCAAATGAGCACGGCGGCTGCTAAGAACGGAGGCGCCTCGCAAGTACCTGTGCCTCAAGGCGAATCAAGAGATTCCCGATTACAATCTATTCCCTACGATTACGCGAACAAGAATCTGCAGGAAGATTCCAACGCGCCTGAAGGAGAGATGAAACCGATGCAGCGAACAAATATTTCGAGTGGCACACCATGGGAGCCGGTCGTTGGTTACTCGCGCGCAGTGAAGATTGGGCAACACGTGCATGTGGCGGGAACGACTGCGACCGGGCCCGACGGCGCCATTGTCGGACGCGGCGATGCCTACGCGCAAGCGGTTCAGACTCTCAAAAACATTGCTGCAGCTCTTGAAAAAGCCGGTGCGAGCCTGCAAGATGTCGTGCGTACGCGGATGTACGTCACCAACATCGCTGACTGGGAAAAAGTAGGAAAAGCCCACGGTGAAGTCTTCAAAGACATCCGGCCGGCGACCTCGATGATCGCGGTGACTGCGCTGGTTTCTCCAGATATGCTGGTAGAAATCGAAGCCGACGCCGTAGTGCCGATAGATCACGGAGAGAAAGCATTATGAGCAAAAGTACAGCCTCAACAAAGTTCTTGTGCACAACATTTCTAATACTGCTCGCGCTGCTGGAGCAATCTTAGCGCAGACTTCTGGGCGCACGGTGGTGCGGGCGGGCAAGCTGCTGGACGTCAAGAGCGGTAAACTACTCGCCAATCAGGCGATCGTGATTGAAGGTGACAGGATCACGAGTGTCGGACCCGCTTCAGAACTTAAGGCTTCTCCCAGCGAGAAGGTAATTGATCTGCCGAACGCGACAGTTCTGCCCGGGCTGATCGATGCGCACACCCATCTCACCTTCGATCCACATTTTGGATATGAAACACTGCCTATATCCGTTCCTCGAGAAGCGCTTACTGGCGCGCACAACGCGCGGCTCACGCTTGAAGCGGGTTTTACGACGGTGCGTAATGTCGGCGCTCGCGGATATAGCGACGTCGCGTTGCGGGATGCTATTAACGCAGGCGATGTGCCGGGTCCTCGAATGCCGGTCAGCGGCCCGGCCCTGAGCATTACTGGAGGCCACTGCGACAACGACCTGCTTCCTTATGAGTATCACGCAACATCGGATGGCGCCGCCGATGGCGTTGAGCAGGTGCAACACAAAGTTCGGGAATCAAGTACGGAGCCGACCTGATCAAAGTTTGTGCGACCGGCGGCGTGCTCTCAAAAGGCGATGACCCGAACGCGTCCCAATACACTCTAGAAGAGATGAAAGCAATTGTTGCCGACGCTCACCGCCTCGGCAGAAAAGTGGCTGCGCACGCGCATGGAGCCCAGGGCGTCATCTGGGCGTCGGAAGCCGGCGTGGATTCGGTCGAGCACGGGCACCTGATGAACGACGCCGCGATCGCTACTCTCAAGAAGAACGGTACGTATCTGGTGCCAACGCTTTACCTGGTGGATTGGCAAAGGGAAAACGCTGCCCGCGCAAATCTGCCGGATTACGCAAAGCGAAAAATGGACATGGTTTCCGAAGTGGGCAAGAATAATGCGAAGAAGGCTTTTGCGGCGGGAGTCAAGATTGGACTGGGAACCGATGCGGCGGTATATCCGCATGGTCTGAATGCGCATGAACTGGCGGTGTACGTGAGTTTGGGTATGACACCGCTGCAAGCGATTCAGAGCGCCACCATCAACGATGACGACTTGCTGGGCTGGGCGGACAAGATTGGCACCATCGAAACTGGCAAATGGGCGGACATCATCGCCGTTGACGACGACCCGCTGCAGGACGTGACCACACTTCAGCATGTGAAATTCGTCATGAAAGGTGGAGAAGTGGTGAAGAACGAGTACGGGAAGTAAGTATCTTTTTAGATCACGTGTGCGATCGCAGGAATTCGCCGGATAGCAGTGGTCATGCCCCAACTTAGAAGAACTGCCCCAAGGAGCACGAGCGGTCCTTTCGAAATTGCTGGAAGCGTCGCTTTCAGCAGTGCGTATTGCAGCCAGACCACGAATCCGTAGTGGAGCAGGTAGATTCCGTAAGCGTTCGTGGTCAGGCTGTCCCATATTTTTACCCGCCTTCGCGCGAACCGCACGAATAGCGCCAGAAAAGCAAAGCAGGACGTGGCACATGACAATACAAAGCTCGAATCCGCGAGCACTTCCCACACGCGCGGCCAACTGTGCGATGCGAACGCCGCGATTGTCACCGCGGTGGCAATGCCGAACGTAACCAGGGCCGACATTGTCCACAGCGCCCAGCGGCGCGCCAGCTTGCCATCAGGAGCTAACAGGCTTTTCTCTGCGCCCACAGCGCCAACTCCGGCGCCGAGGATGAAATACACAAAATAGTGGGAGTATGCGGCTAGTTTGGAAGAAAAATGGACCGAAGGAAGCCCAGTCGAAGGCAGTGAACACCAGCGCCATCGGGATGTAGGCAAGCGCCGAAACTCCGACCAGCAATCCAAAGAACAATGCCGGACGACGATATGCCCCGGCGGACATCTTGCCCAGCGCTTTACCCCACTTGGGATGCACAAGAAACAGCACAGCAGCCACGCAGTCAAACGCCAGCAGGACCCAGATGAACCACGCTGGCCCGGCGGGCCAGTTCCCCAGCGACAGCCACTCGCGCCAGAACTCCGCCAGGCCCGAGTGTGATGCGGTCGTCAGATATGCCGGATAGTAAGCCAGCGGTGCGATCAACACAGCTACGGCAAACGGCATCCCGAGCCTCACGGCGCGGTCGCGGAGGAAGCCGCCAGATCCCTTGCGCTGGAGGCTTTTCCAAACGAACAGCCCGGAGAGGAAAAACATAAGGGACATAAAAAAGACGTCGTTAAAGCCAACCAGCAGGCCGAACCCGCTCCACCGCGCGTTGTCCACCACCGGAAAGGCCATCCACCATCGGGGCTGCGCTACCAGCGAAGCCGGCGCCGGAGGCGCAAACGGGTGATATGCAAGCGCCGCGTGATGCGCCACCACCAGCACGGTGATGAAAGCTCGCAAGTAGCCGATGCTCACGTTGTATTGCGGGTCAGGTGCGCTTGTCGACACCGTTCTTAAAACCTCCACTTGGTGTGGCAGCGAAAGTTTTTCAATTGCGCTCATAATTCGTTCTCCTTCGTAATCTGACCATGGGTTAACGGATCCTCGACACCGCACTCAATACGATTCCCGGACCCGCGTTCGACCGCACGCGGAATATTCGATAAGCGTCGACCGCGGCAATAATTGCGCACGCAATCACTGCAAGCGGAAACATTGTTGCCGACCACCAGTTGATTGCATGAGCGATCTGCGCGGTTTTTTCCGGAGCGACGTTCACGACACTGAGGGCGGCCAGAATGTTGGCCCTCATCATCCAGCAAAACAGAACTGAGCCCACCGCATCGGACACCAGGCGGATGCTGGCCCGAGTCACCGTCCAGTAAGGCCGCAACAGGTTCACGGCCGACAAAACCGTATTCCCCACTCCGAGCAGCAAAAAGCCCCAGAAGAAGTATCGCCACGTCGGCGCCAGCGTGATGGTTACCCCGGCGAAGTGAATGAGCGTTTGATACCACAGCCCTCCCACCCAGACGGCCCACCAGGTGCAAAACGCTATGTTCGCTATCAACTCCGTGACCGAGGTGGAAATCGTTATCCGGTTGGGATCGCGGACCGGCGGCAGCTTGCGTGGGTCCCACGTTTCCATAAACTTGGACTTTTGCTGAACCCTCTCGAGAATTGCGAATACGATGGTCACCCCTCCGACCCAGAAAAGAGTCACGGGCCAGAAGGAGGTCCAAAACAATCCAATCGTTGCAATCAAACTCTGGCCGGAATGCGTGGGGCGGAAGATCGCGATACCGATCCACACCAGAATCCACGGCACCATGTAGAACACAGCCACCAGCTTCAGGACAAACAGATAAATGGGAAACAACACCGGGCCGATCAGCGAGTCCTGCGGCAGGAAGCGGTTGGCCACCAGCACCGGGCGGCCACGTTGCTTCAGCAGGTCGGCAACTTCGGATTCGTTGAGCTTGCGTCCCAGTTCGGCTTCGCGGTCTTCGATCTGCGAGCGGAGATCTTCCGAGAGCTCGGCGATGATGTCCTGCTTCTGATTCTTCGGCAGCCAGAATTTCACTGCCTGCAAATAACGATCGATGAGTTCCATGATTTATACCTCGCTAAGAATTCGTTGGTTCCATAGCGACTGAAAACCCCGGCGCGCGGGCTCAGTCACCCACCAACATCCGCAATGCCCAGTTTTGGGGGATCGGGGGCTTGTTCGCGGCCCGTCTTGCATCCTGGACCGTGCGCGCGGCATAGCTGGCAGCGGCCCAAATGAGCAGCACTACCGACCATCCATACGTGATCGCTTTTTGCGCGGCCGCGATTTCCGCGCTTGCAAGCTTCGCGCCAGTGACGGCGACCAACGTGCCTCCCTGCACCCAGATCAGGAGAAAGTACCCGACCACCAGGAAACTCAGCGCATCGACGATCCCGCGAAGAGCCGCGCGCCGGGGATTCCACCGGGGCCGAAACGCGTTGACGCAGTCGATAGTTCCCTGACAAACGATCAAGACCAGAATCGGCCAGTACAAGCGCAAGACCGCGGGCGCCATGGTGATGTTTACTCCAGAAATCGCCGGAATCCGCAGAACGTTCACCCACCACAACAGCAGCATGACGTACCATGCCAGCTCGCTAATCGAAGAGCTGCGCGG
>WNFA01005433.1_pt1 | contig 11456 bp, 15 predicted proteins | sample 5400481 | NCBI WGS metagenome assembly WNFA01 (sample SAMN13153340, study PRJNA577476) | soil metagenome | isolation source: 120 cm saprolite under Douglas fir tree site 2 hole 1 replicate 2 | place: USA:California | collected 2015-04-18
GGCGCCACCTCCCGGTAGTCGAGGGCGACGTCGTCCCCCTCGGCCTGGTGCACCAGGGCGAAGCCGCCTCCCCCGAGGCCGCACGACGACGCGTGTACCACGCAGACCGCCGCCGCCGCCGCGATCGCCGCGTCCACGACCGTGCCCCCTGCGCGCAGCATCTCCGCGCCGGCCGCCGCCGCGGCCGGGTGCTCGCTGGCCACCGCGCCGGCGCGTGGCGCGGCGCCCGCCGGCCGCGCGAGGATCCCGATGACCATGGCCAGGACGACCGGGCGCATCGCGGCCGCTTAGCGCGACCAGCCGCGCGAGCGCAATCTTCGCCGCCCCGGCATCGTGTGCTAGGGTCCGGCGCGATGCCCGGTTCGGGGGAGCGCGTGCGGCGGATGGCGATGGAGCCGCGCCAGGGCGAGGTTCTGCTCGAGAAGGACTTCTACTTGGAGGAGTTCCGCGGGCGGAGCGTGCTCATCGCCGTCGCGCCCGGAGCCGGCGATCTGACCCCGCTCGCCGACGCGGTCGCCGATCTGGTGCGTAACGACACCCGCGTCCTCGTCTGCTGGTTCGACCGGGCGCCCGCGGCAGAGCGCCGGCTGCGCGCAGCGCTCGGCCGTGCGAGAGGGCGCCGGCACGCGTCCGGGCGCGTGCCCGTGGTCACCGTGGACACGGTGCGGCCGGGCGTGGAAGCGCTGCGCGCCCGGCTGTGGGGCCTCCTCCGCGGCGAGCGCCTGTGCGTGCTCGCCTTGCACGACGCGGAAGAGGCGCCCTTCCCCGGACCGGCGCCGGCGCTCGCGGTGGCGCTCCGCATCCCGAAGCTGCGGTCTGCTCGCCTCGCAGCCCACGCGGCTCTCGTTCGTCGACGCCCACGTGCTCGACACGCTGCTCGCCCAGGGCCAGGCCGAGTGGTCGGGGCTCGGCGACCGTCGCGCGCTGCTCGCTGCCGTGCGCGGCGCGCTCGAGGGCGGCGTCGAGTCGGTCAACCTGTGCACCGCCGAGGGCATCGCGGTCGAGCTCTTCACCTACGAGGGCGCAGGCACGCTCTTCACGCGCGGCGACTACTGCCACGTGGCGCCGCTCGGTCTGGACGACTTCGCCCAGGCGGAGCGCCTCCTCGAGCGCGGGCAGCGCGAGGGGCTGCTCATGCCCCGCTCTCCCGAGGAGATCGCCGCGGTGCTCGCGGTCGGCTTCGGCGCCACCGTCTGCGACCGGCACCTGGCGGGCGTCGCCGGGCTGCTCACGGCGCCCTACGCGGCCGAGCGCGCGGGCGAGATCGTGGGCCTCTACACCATCACGCGCTTCAAGGGAGAGCGGATCGGCGAGCGACTGGTCACCCGGCTGCTCGCGGAGGCGGTGGAGCGCGGGCTCGAGTATGTCTTCGCCTGTGCGGTCGAGGAGCGTGCGGCGCAGTTCTTCCTGCGCCTCGGCTTCGTGCCGACGCGGGGGGAGCGGGTGCCGGCCGCCAAGTGGGTCGGCTACGACGCGCGCCGGCGCGCACGGGTCGTCGTCTGCATGCGCCAGCTCGGCGCGGGGCGCGACTGATGGCCGGCTTCCTCCGTGTCCTCGGAGTGGCGATCCTCGTGCTCGGGCTGGTCACGGCGGGCGCCGCGGCGTGGCTGGTGGCGGCGGATGCGCACTTCCGGGAGGTTGCCTCCGCCTACGCGCGCCACCCCGAGCACACGCTCTTCCAGACCGAGTACTGGGCGGCCGCGGCGCGGCACTACGGGCTGGCGGCGGCCGCGCTCGGCGGCCTGCTCGGCGGGCTGGCACTGGGCGGCATCCTGCTCGCGCTGGGCGAGCTGCTCCGCCGCGTGCCGCCGGCGTGAGCCGTGGGTCCGCGGCCTCAGCCGCGCGCTTCGGGATACACGCCGCCGCCGAGCGTGCGGCGAAGCCAGCCCTCGACCGCGGCGCCCTCGGTGACGAGATGCGACCAGGCGATCCGCACCCCGCGGACGGTCAGCGCCGCGCTGCCGAGGGTGGCCAGCCAGAGCTGGTGCGGCGGCGACATCGCCTGGCGCACGCCGAACGTCAGCCGCTCCGTCAAGCCGAACGGCCGCGCCGTGACCGTGCGCGTAGCGGCGCGTGACCGCCGCAGCGGGATGGCCTTGCTCGTCCCCTCGCCCATCACATCCTCCACCGCCGCGGCGCTGTTGCAGGAGCGGGAGACCGGGTGGAGCGCGCCGCGCATCCACCCGACTCCGGTATCGTGACGCCGTTCGCTCAGGCGGGGCGCTTGAAGAGGCTCTGCATCTTCATCGCGAGCCCCATATCGCCCGAGATCTTCAGCTTGCCGCTCATGAAGGCCATCTGGCCGTTCAGCTTCCCGTTGATCATGTCGACGTAGTCGGACGCCGACATCGAGAGGGTCATGTTGGGCGACGACGCGGTGCCCTTCGTGACCTCGGCCTTGCCGTCCTTGATGGCGACGTACCACTGACCGCCGTTGTCACCGGACAGGTTGAACTGGATGGTCGAGTTCATACCCTTGGCCGCATCGGGATTCAGGTTCGCGCCCATCTCCTTGAAGATATCCTCCGGGGTCATGCAGACTCCTCCTCTTGGTGGGGGTTGACTGCGGGTGTCCTAGGTCATGCGTACACGCCTGTCAAGAATGTCGATCGTGTCGAGCGCCCGACCGCCCGGTCAGCGCCGCTCGACCGGGCCGCGCACCCTCCTAGCCGAGGCGCTCGAGGAAGGCGCGCGCGAGCGCGGGGCCCCGGCCCGACTCCTCGTGCTTGAAGTAGGCGTACACGCGCTTCCAGGTGGCCACCTCGCGCACCCGGGACGCCCAGCGGTCGAGGTCGGCGTCCGTGTAGTCCGTGCGACGGAGCCGCAGGTAGCCGAAGGGCGCGGTGGGTACCGGCGGGGTGCTCAAGTCCTCCCCATCGGCGATGCACAGCGCGGCGCGGTGCTTGCCGAGGAGATCGTAGGTCTGGTCGTTGAACCAGCTCTCGTGACGGAACTCGAAGGTCGGCTCGAGGCGCGCAGGGAGCGTGCCGAGAAAGTCGGCGAGGCGCTCGGCGTCGAAGCGGAAGTAGGGCGGGAGCTGGAAGAGGAGGGGGCCGAGCTTCGCGCCGAGCCCCGCCGCCGCGCGGCAGAACGCGGCGGTGATCTCGTCGGCATCGCGCAGGCGGAGCACGTGCGTGATGCGCTGCGGGGCCTTCAGCGCGAAGCGGAAGCCGGTCGGCGTCTGATGCGCCCAGCCGGTGAGCAGCTCGGGCGTGGGGAGGCGGCGGAAGGTGTGGTTGATCTCGACCGAGCCGAGCGCGCGAGAGTAGAAGCGGAGCATGTCGCGCGCCGGCAGCTCCTCCGGGTAGAAGCTGCCGCGCCAGGCGGGGTAGCTGAAGCCCGAGGTGCCGACCAGGACGCGCGCGACGCGGGCCGGCATCAGCGCCGCGGCGCGAGGCGCCGGAAGATGGCCAGGTGGCGCACGGCGTCCTGCTTGCGCCCGCTCCGCTCGTAGAGCAGGGCCAGGTTGTAGTGCGCGTCGGCGAGCCGGGGGTCGGCGCGCACGGCGCGCTCGTAGCACGGGAGCGCCTCGTCCGCGCGCTGGCGGTCCTCGAGCAGCACGCCCAGGTTGTACCACGCGAGCCCGTTTCCCGGCTGGTGGCGGAGCGCTTCCCGGTAGTGCGACTCGGCGCCCTCCAGCTTGCCCTCCCCGTGCAGCAGGCGACCCAGGTTGATGCGCGCGGTCACGTGCGCGGGCTCGAGGTCGAGCGCGTGATGGTAGGCCGCGCGCGCCTCGAGCGGTGAGCCGTCCTCCAGCTCGACGCCCAGGTCGCACCATTCGTCGGCGGAGAGGCGCGGCAGCTTCGCGCGCGGCCGCGGCGCGGGCAGCTGCGCGATCTTCTGCGCGCGCTTCATGACCTGGCGGGCCTCGAAGTTGAAGAGGAACTGCCCGGACTCCGGCTGCCAGCGGCTCTCGCCGTCCCATGCCACCACGCGCTCGCCGTCGGCGTAGACCGCGAGCTGCGTCAGCGGGCGGTTGCCGATCTGCCGGCGGAGCGATTCGAGGACACGGGAGATCTTCCCGACCGGCACCTTGCGGGCGAGCAGCCCCCGCATCGTGCGCAGGAGGACCAGGTCGACGAAGTCGAAGTGCAGGTGCCCTCGCCCGTCGCGCGCGGGATGGAGCAGGCCGGCCCGCACGCACTGGCGGAGCCGCAGCGGCGCCACGCCCGCGATGCGTGCCGCCTGCGCCGTGTCGAAGTGGGCGCGGGGTCCCTCCGCGCGCCGCGCGGCCACCCTACTTCTTTTGTGCGCGACGCCTGGCGCCCTGCCGCTCGTGCGCGCGAACGCGGGCGGCGGGGCGTCGCTTCCCGGCCGTCTCCTGCTCGCTCGCTGCCGAAGGTCGCTGCCCGCTGCGCGCCAGGCTCGCCTTGAGCGCCTCCATCAAGTCGATCACCTGCGCCTTCGGCTTCTCCTCCTCGGCCATCGTCACCTCTTCGCCCGCCACCTTCTTCTGCACCACCTCCTGCACGCGCTGGCGATACTCGTCCTTGTACTGCTCGGGGTGGAATGCCCTGGCGGAGAGCTGCTGCACCAGCTTACGCGCCATCTCGACCTCGCCCGCGCGCAGCTTGGGCTCGCCGCCCAGGTCGATGTCGGACAGGCTGCGCACCTCGTCGGCGTAGTGCATGGTGTGGAGCGCGAGGCCGCCGTCATAGGGGCGGATGAGGACCAGGTGCTCCTTCCCGCCGCGCACGTACTGCGCGAGCGCGACCTTGCCCGTGTCGCGCATCGCCTGGGCGAGGAGCTGGTACGCCTTCTCGGCGCCCTTGTCCGGGCCGAGGTAGTGCGCGTCCTCGAAGTAGATCGGGTCGACCTGGGCGAGCGGCACGAACTCGTGAATGTCGATCGAGCGGTTGGCCTCGGCCTCCAGCGCCTTCAGCTCCTCGTCGGTGAAGGTGACGTAGCGGTCGCGCTCGAACTGGTAGCCCTTCACGATCTCGCTCCGCTCGACCACCTTGTCGTGGTGCGGGCAGTAGAGCTGCTGCTTGATGCGGGTGCCGCACGGCTCGTGCAGCATGTTGAACGAGAGCTGCTCGGAGTGCGTCGCCACGTAGAGGCGGATCGGGATCGACACCAGCCCGAAGCTGATCGTCCCGGAACCGATGGAGCGTGCGGGCATGCGGCCTCCTTCACGCCCAGGAAAGCGTACGGCCCCGGCCTCTGTCAAACCGGCGCCGTGCTACCATGAATTCCCGGATGCGAACGCCTCGCCGGCTGGCGACCCTCCCGCGCGTGCGCCTCGTCCCCGCGAGCCTCCCCCTCATGCTGCCCACCCTGGTCGAGGAGGTGCCCCGCGGGCCCGGCTGGCTCTTCGAGCTCAAGTGGGACGGGGTCCGCGTGCTCGCGCTGCGCGAGAAGGGAAGGGTGGACCTCTGGGCGCGCAGCGGCGCGCGCATCACGGCCCGCTATCCGGAGATCGCGGCCGCGCTCGCGCCGGTCGGCGGCGGCGACTTCGCGCTCGACGGCGAGGTCGTGGCGCTCGACGCGGCGGGACACCCGAGCTTCGAGCGCCTGCAGCGGCGCATGCACCTGGTGCGCGACGTCGCGCACGCTGCGGCCGCCGTGCCCGCGACGGCCTACCTCTACGATTGCCTGGCGCTCTTCGGGCACGATCTCCGCGGCCTCCCGCTCGCCGAGCGGAAGGCGCAGCTCCGCGCGCTCCTCCCCGGGCCCGGCGCGGTGCGCTACGCCGATCACGTCGCGGAGGACGGCGAGAAGTTCTTCGCCGCCGCCTGCCAGGCGGGCCTCGAGGGCGTGGTCGCGAAGCGCGCGGACTCGCGCTACCTCCCCGGCCGGCGCACCGAATGGCGCAAGATCAAGTGCGTCCGGCGCCAGGAGTTCGTGATCGGCGGGTTCACGGACCCGAAGGGCACGCGCGCGCGCCTGGGCGCCGTGCACCTCGGGTTCTACGACGGCGACGCGCTCGTCTACGCGGGCCGCGCCGGCTCGGGCCTGGACCGGGCGGGCCTGGACGAGCTGGCCACGCGCCTCCGCCCGCTCGCCACCGGCCGCTGCCCGTTCACGCGCGGCGATCCGCCGCAGGGCCCCGAGCACCACTGGGTCCGGCCCGCGCTCGTCTGCGAGGTGCGCTTCGCGGAGTGGACGAGCGAGGGCCTGGTGCGCCATCCGGTGTACCTGGGGTTGCGCGACGATCGCCGGCCGCACGACGTCCGCCGGGAGGAGGCCGCTACACCTCGATCGTGATCCGCCACCGCCCGCCCTCGTCCGTCACGCCCACCACGTGATGCCCGGCCGCCTCGGCGGCCCGCGGGATGTCGGCGGCGCCCTGGGGGTCGTCGAGGAGAAGGTCGATCTCCTGGCCCGCGGTGAGGGTCTCCAGCCGGACCTTCGCCCGGGCCCAGCTGAGCGGGCACCTGACGCCGCGCAGATCGAGCGTCTCACGCGCCATGCGTCACCCGGCGGGGAGCGGCCGGCGGCGGCGGCGAGAGCCCGTGCGAGGCGAGGTAGTCGAGCCAGGCAGCGATCACCGTCTTCAGCTCGTCGAGCGCGCGGCCCGGAGTGGGCGCCAGCCCGGAGAGCCCGGGGAACTCCGCGCAGGTAGCCACGCACTCGCCGTCGCGGTCGGACCACGACGTCCGGTAGGTGTAGGGCGGCAGCTCAGGCACGGCTCACCTCGAGCATGCGGCGTACCTGGTAGGCCTTGGCGTAGCCATCGCGTCCCGCCTGGAGATTCAAGGCGACGGCGGCCGCGTGGCGCAGGATGCGGTGTCCCCGCACCTGGCGCACCTTCTCGAAGCCGAGCTGGCGGGAGAGCCGGAGCGCCTCGTCGAGACGCAGCGCGTGCGGGCGGCGCCGTGCCTTGTCGAGGAGCGTCTGATCGATCGGCATCCCGAGCACGGGCTACGCGGGAGCGCGGTCCCAGTCAATGCATAGTCGAGGAACACGCCGGCGCGGCGACCCGGGCGGTCGCTTTCTTGCCGCCCCCCACCTCGCACGGTACAGTCGGCGCCCGCGTGCCGATGGAGACCTACACGCTTCGCCCGCGGCCGGACGCCCGGCCCGATCATCGCTATCGCATCGACTACGCGGGCGAGCTGAACCCGGCACAGCTCGAGGCCGCGACCACGCTCGAGGGGCCGGTCCTGGTGATCGCGGGCGCCGGCAGCGGCAAGACCCGCACGCTCGTCTACCGCGTCGCACGCCTGGTCGAGTCGGCCGTGAACCCAGGGCAGATCCTGCTCCTCACCTTCACGCGCAAGGCCGCCGAGGAGATGCTCCGCCGCGCCGCGACGCTGGTCGGCGCCAGCTGCGAGCGCGTCGCCGGCGGCACCTTCCACTCCTTCGCCAACCTGGTGCTGCGCCGCGCGGCCCGCCACGTGGGGCTCGAGCCCAACTTCACCATCCTCGACCGCGGCGACTCCGAGGACGTGGTGAACCTGCTGCGCTCGCGGGCCGGGCTCGACCGGAAGGACCGCCGCTTCCCGCGCAAGGGCGCGATCCTCGAGATCCTGAGCATGGCGGTGAACCGCGCCCGGCCGCTGCCCGAGGTGCTGGCGGAGAGCTTCGCCCACCTGGCCGACCACCAGGACGACCTGGAGCGCCTGGGCGGCGAGTACGCGCGCTACAAGCGCGAGAAGAACCTGGTCGACTACGACGACCTGCTCGTCCTGCTGCGCGACCTGCTGCGCGACCAGCCCGAGATCGCGGCCCAGCTCTCGCGCACCTACCGCTTCGTCATGGTCGACGAGTACCAGGACACCAACCCGCTCCAGGCCGAGATCGTGCGCGGGCTCGCCGCCACGCACCAGAACGTGATGGCGGTGGGCGACGACAGCCAGAGCATCTATTCGTTCCGCGGCGCCACCTTCCGCAACATCATGGACTTCCCGCAGCTCTTCCCGGGCACCCGGGTCGTCACGCTCGAGGAGAACTACCGCTCGACGCAGCCGATCCTCGACCTCGCCAACGCGATCATCGACCGGGCCGCGGAGAAGCACACCAAGGTGCTGCACACGCGCCGCGCGCACGGCCCCGCGCCGCTGCTCGTGCAGTGCGGCGACGAGCAGGCGCAGTCGCGCTTCGTCACCCAGCGCATCCTCGAGCTGCGCGAGGAGGGCGTCCCGCTCGACGAGATGGCCGTCCTCTTCCGCTCGAGCTTCCACTCCTTCGACCTGGAGCTGGAGCTGCAGCGCGCCGACCTCCCGTTCGTCAAGCGCGGCGGCTTCAAGTTCATCGAGACGGCGCACGTGAAGGACGTGCTGGCCCACCTCCGCGTGGTCGCCAATCCGCGCGACGCGGTGTCGTGGCACCGCGTGCTGCTGCTCCTCGAGCACGTCGGGCCGCGCACGGCCGACGACATCTACGTCCATCTCGCGCCCGCCGGCGACGTGGAGAGCGCGGCCCAGCGCCTGGCGACGTACCCGCGGCGCGGGGGGTACACGAAGGAGCTCGGCCGCCTGGCCGCGCTGCTCGGCGAGGTCGCGCCCGACACCCTGCCCCCGGGCGAGAAGGTCGCCCGGGTGGTGGGCTTTTACGCGCCCATGCTCCGCCACCTGCACCCCGAGGACTTCCCCAAGCGCGAGAAGGACCTGGAGCACTTCGTCACCATCGCCGGACGCTACCGCAGCCTGGCCTCGATGCTCGCCGACATGGCGCTCGAGCCGCCGACCGACAGCGTGGGCGACGTGCTCGCGGCGGACGTCGAGGAGGGGCTGCTCACGCTCTCCACGATCCACTCGGCGAAGGGGCTCGAGTGGAACACGGTGTTCGTCATCTGGCTGGTGGACGGCCGCTTCCCCTCGTACCACAACCTGCACGACGGCGAGGAGATCGAGGAGGAGCGGCGGCTCCTCTACGTGGCGGTCACGCGCGCCAAGGAGCACCTCTATCTGAGCTACCCGATCGACATCTACGACCGCAGCTCGGGCATGGTCCTCGGGCAGCCGTCGCGCTTCCTCTCCGACCTGCCGGAGGGAGTGCTCGGCGGGCTCCAGGTGGTGGACGAGGGCGGCTTCCGTTAGCCTTCCGGCGGCGGAGGTGCTATCCGCGCGCCACCATGAGGAAGCTCGCCGCCCTCGCCGTCGCGTCCGCCCTCGCGTTCTCCGCCACCGTGGCCACCGCCGGCGTCGTCCATCGGCGCCAGAAGCGACAGCACGCCCGCATCCGGCAGGGCGTGCGCAGTGGCGAGGTGACGCCCGAGGAGGCCGCCAAGCTCCGCAGCGAGCAGCAGGGCATCCAGGCCGAGCGCCAGAAGGCGCTCAGCGACGGCAAGATCACGCGGAAGGAACGGCGCACCATCCGCCACGAGCAGAACCAGGCGAGCCGCGACATCCGTCACGAGAAGCACAACCGTCGCTACAATCCGTAGGCTGCACCTCGCGGCATCCCGGGCGGGCCCGGGGAGTCCGGAGCGCAACCGCGGGCGGCGCACCGTGTTGCGGCGCTCGTGAAGTCCGCCGCGCGCGCCTTCCTGGCCCTGCTCCTCGTCCTGATGACCGCCGGCCTCGGGACGCGCCCCGCACTCGCTCAGGGCGATGACGGGTACGAGGACGACCAGGGGTACCCGGACGGTGCGGGCGACCAGGAGTATGGAGACGGCGGACAGTACGCCGCCGGCCCCGCGGCCGATCCGTCGAGCTACGAGGAAGCGCTCGATCCCTACGGGACCTGGGTCGACGACGACCAGTTCGGACGTGCCTGGCAACCGGCGGTGAACGTTGGCTGGGCGCCCTACGTCGACGGCTCGTGGGCGTGGACACCCTACGGTTGGACGTGGGTCTCGGACGAGCCCTGGGCGTGGACCCTCCACTACGGACGCTGGGTCCTCCTGCCCGGCGGCTGGGCGTGGGTGCCCGGCACCGTCTGGGGTCCCGCCTGGGTGGACTGGTTCTCGGGCGACGGGTTCGTCGGCTGGGCGCCGCTGCCTCCGTTCGCGACGCAGGTGACGGTCATCACCCAGTTCGTCTTCGTGCACGATCACGACTTCTGCTCGCACGACCTGGCTCACGTGGTCGTCGGCCACCGCCTGGTTCCCGACCCGATCATCCATCGCTGGGAGCATCGCGACGGGCGGGATGACCAGCCGCCGAATCGGCACCAGATCGAGCAGGTGGCGCATCATCCGGTGACCCGCCTGGATCACCGGCCGCCGGGCACGGTCGCCCCGGGGCCGCTCGGTGCGCGGCGCCTGGCGCGGCCGCAGGCGGAGCCGCGCCTCGGCAGCGCGCGCCGCGCCGGCCAGGTGTTCGGACCGGCGCCGGCAGCGGCTTCGCCCCGCGAGCGGCGCCCCACCTGGCAGGAGGCGCCCCGCACCGGTGTCGGCCGTCGCGAGCCGGCGTGGCGCCCGCCGTTCTCCCCGCCCCCGCGCGCCGTCCAGTCGGCGCCCCCGCCGACCGTTGCCCGGGGTTCCGCCGCACTGCCGCACCCTGGCGCGCTCGGTCAGCGTCGCCTCGAGCACGCGCACGCGTTCGCCGGTCGCCACGACGCCGGAAGCATCGGGCCCGTCTCGCCGGGCGTGGTCGGCGGGCGCTGACCGAAATCCTTGCGTGCCCCGCTCGCCTGGTGTTCAAAGGCACCATGCAGGCGAGTGGACGGCTCCGCGAGCGCATGGCGGCGGCCGGCGTCGATCTACCCTCCGAGGTGATCGACGTCGTCGCCATGGCGGCCGGGCCGATGGTCACCTCCCTCGACGCCCTCCTCGCCATCGACCTGTCCGGCGTCGAGCCGTTCTCTCCGGCAGAGCGCCTGCCTGACGACGCCGCCTGATGCGTGCTCCGCTCGGCGAGCTCTCCGTCGCGGAGGTGCGCGCGGCGCTCGCCAGGCGCGAGGCGACCGCGGTCGACATCACCGAGGCCTGCCTCGAGGCGCTCCGCGCGCGCGACGGGGCCGTCCACGCCTTCGTCACCGTGACCGCGGACGATGCGCTCGCGGCGGCACGCGCCGCCGATGCGGCCCTCGCGCGTGGCGATGCCGGGCCGCTCGCGGGCGTCCCCGTCGGGGTGAAGGATCTGTTCGCGGTCCGCGGGGTTGCCCGCAGCAACGGCAGCGCGGCCTGCCTCGACGAACCACCCGCCGCCGCCGACGCGGGCGCCGTCGGTCGGCTGCGCGCGGCGGGTGCGGTCATCGTCGGCACGACGCACCTCCACGAGTTCGCCTTCGGACCGACCGGCGTCAACCCGGCGCTCGGTACGCCCGCGAATCCCTGGGGCGCGGGTCGCATGCCGGGCGGCTCGAGCAGCGGCTCGGGGGCGGCGGTGGCCGCGCGCCTCGTACCGGCCGCGCTCGGGACCGACACGGGCGGGTCGATTCGCGTCCCCGCGAGCTTCTGCGGCGTGACCGGGTTGAAGCCGACCTACGGGCGCGTGACCCGCGCCGGCGTCACGCCGCTCGCCTGGACGCTCGATCACGTGGGACCGCTGGCGCGCAGCGCGGAGGACGCGGCGCTTCTCCTCAGCGTGCTGGCGGGCGCCGATCCCGCCGACCGCACCAGCGCG
>WNFA01006533.1_pt1 | contig 11456 bp, 8 predicted proteins | sample 5400481 | NCBI WGS metagenome assembly WNFA01 (sample SAMN13153340, study PRJNA577476) | soil metagenome | isolation source: 120 cm saprolite under Douglas fir tree site 2 hole 1 replicate 2 | place: USA:California | collected 2015-04-18
TCAACACTCGCGTGGCGCATATTCTCAGCGCGGGCCGGGCCGCCGGCGCCGCGGTGTTGGTGAAAGTTGGTCAACATCTCTTCGCCATTCCACTTGAAGTGGTCCGCGAAGTGGTGGCAATGCCGGCTCTGGCCAAGCTGCCCGGGGCTCCGCGTCACATCAAAGGATTGCTCAATCTTCGAGGCCAGTTGATTCCGGTGTTCGACCTGCTCGCGCGTCTCAATATCCCAAGCGGCGCACGGCTCGAGGATCAACTGCTGATCATCTGCGAGCACGACCGGAAGACTCTCGCGGTCAGCGTCGATGACGCCGATGAGGTGGTCGATATCGTTCGCAGTGCATACGCGCCGCTCGATCCCGCGATTGTGTCGACCCTGGGGTCGATTTCCAGGGCTTTTCTCGGCGGCTGGAAACGTTCGGAAGGCCTGATCCCGGTCCTCTCCCCTTTTCGCCTGTTGCCCGATTCTTCGGTCGCTCGGCTGGGGGATCTCCTCTGAGCCACCCTTCACCGCAACATTCCGCGGCGCCGCTTGCGGACCCGGTGGACGTCCTCGCCGGCTGCATGCGCGGCTTGTACGGCCTCTCCATTGGGGAATCGGCGCGGGAAAACCTGGCCACCGCGCTGGCAATGGCGGCGGCGGGTCGCGGTCTTAGCCGCGGCGAGTGCGTGGAGCTCGCGCGACGCGGCGACGACCAACTGTTGCAGACATTCGTGCAGGCGGTGACCATCCACGAAACATATTTCTTCCGTCACCCGGAGCAGTTCGAGCTGCTGCGCGCGATCGCGCAGGAGCGGCTTCGTGACTCACCTCGCCCCTCCGTCATCCGGGCGCTCAGCGCCGGTTGCGCCTCAGGCGAGGAAGCTTATTCGCTGGCGATCGCTCTTCTCAGCGCGGTGCAGGGCACTCCATCGCCACCGCAAATCGAGGTCTTGGGAATCGACATCGATCGCCCGTCGATCGAGAAGGCCTGCGGCGCGCGTTATGGCCGCTGGGCGGTCCGCGACCTGCTTCCGCTCTGGTCGCAAGGAAGCATCTGCGGTCCGGACGAGGCTCGGGAAGTGGTCGAGCCCTACCGAGGGCTGGTCCGATTTCGCTCGGTCAATCTGCACGACCCCTTCCTTGCGCTTCTCCTCGGCCACCAGGCTCCGTTCGATTTCATCTTTTGTCGCAACGTCTTGATGTACCTGGTTCCCACCGCGATCACTCGCGTGTTGCGACACCTGATCGGCCTATTGACTCCGAGCGGTTACCTGACTTTCTCTCCAACCGATCTTCAGCACATCCCCAAGCTTTTCAGTCGACATCCGCACGATCCAACTTTTCTCTCCCGCGTCCGTTCCGCCACCGGCGGCGCTTCTGCCCCGGGTCATCCTTCGCCCTCGAGTGCCGAAGATCGGCCGGTCGATTCAAAGCCCGCGTCGGCGCCGGCAGATCCGCTCGCCGAAAACGCGCATCTGGGCCAAATGCTCGCCAATGCGAAACGCCTGCTCGACGCCGGCGATCTCACCCGGGCCAGGGCCATCTGCTCCGAGCTACTGCGCTGGCATCCGCACGTCCCGGCGGCGCTGTATCTCGCCGGCTTGGTGGAGATGGAATCGGGCCGGGCCTGGCGCGCGGAAAAGCTGCTCCTCGAGGTGCTGGAGCGACAACCCGATTTCGCGCTGGCGCACTTTGTACTGTCGACTCTCCTCAAACGGGAGGGGCGAAACAGCGAAGCGCGAGCGCGCCTGGTCCGCCTGTCGCATCTCCTCGAGGGAATTCCCGACGAAACGATCCTCGCCGGGCCCGAGGAAATCACCTGCGGCTGGCTGCGCTCGGTGGTGAACGATCACCTCAATGCCTGAGAAACTAGTTCGCTGAAAATCATGGACCTGCCATTTCCAGACAACTCTTCAGCTCCGTCGTCAGATCCGAACCGGACAGAAAAGCTTCTCGCCCGACGGACCGAGCGCCTGGCGCGAGAGGTCAACCCGGAGGAGGACGCCCGCGCCGAGGTCGAATGGCTCACTTTCTGGGTCTCGAGGCAATTGTTCGGCGTCCCCTTGGCTTCGGCTCAAGGAGTGGTGCGGCTGGAGAAACTGGTCGCGCTCCCCGGAACTCCCTCGTACATCTCCGGGCTGGTGCGCGTGCAGCACCGATTCATCGTCCTCATCGATATGCGCGAGCTTCTTGTCCCCGACGGACGGGGGATCACTGACGTGAACAAGGTCGTCGCGGTGCGGACCGGCGACCGAGTCCTCGGGCTCGCGGTGAGCGACCTTCACGATGTGATACCTCTGGCCGAAGCCCAGTTTGCCGCGGCTCGCCTTTCCGACGACGGCCTGAGCCGGGCGGTCACCATCTCAGGAGAACCCCTGGCGCTGCTCGACCTTGGCGCCTTGATGCGCGACGTGAGGCTCACCCGCTTCCTCAAGCTCGACCGAGCCGAGCCCCACTCGTCCTCCGGGAAGGACTGATTGGCAATGGCTGAAGAGGTATCCCTCGAGTTGCTGGCGACCTTCGCCGACGAGTCCAATGAAATGGCCCAGGAGGCATCCAAACTGGTCCTCCAGCTGGAACGCGCCCCACCCGCCCAGGCCAAACCACTTCTGGAGCACCTGGCCCGAACCGCTCACAACCTCAAAGGCGCCGCCGCGGCGATCGGCCTGGACGAGTTATCGACCCTGGCCCACCTGGTCGAGACCGTCCTGGAACCCACGCTGAAAGATGCGGCCCCGCTGCGGCGCGAGGTGGCGGACGGCATCCTTTCCGGCCTGGATGCGATCGCCTCTCATGCGCGCGCGATCGCATCCTCAAGCGGAGATCGGGATTCGAAAACGCTGGCCCTTGCCTTTCAGTGCCTGGAGGCGCTCGCCACCGCCGCCGAGGGTGATGATCGTCAATCCGCCTCCAAGGAAGCACCGGTCGAACCCGCGATCCCGGACCCTTTGCCTGCGCGCCCGAGGGAAAGGAACCTGGCCACCGTTCGGGTGCTCACCTCTCGACTCGAAGCGGTGATGGCCGGGAGCGAGGAGCTGTACTCGCTGCGAAGCCGCCTCCACTGCCGCGTCGGCGAGGCCAAGGAGCTGCAAACGCAGCTCGATGCATCGATCCGCGCGGGGAAGTTCGCCGGAATGGAGCCATCGCTCCTCTCGGGCATTCGCGAGGCCAGACAACTGGCGACGTCTCTTTTTCACTCCCTGCGGACGGACTCGGAGACGGCGGAAGCGACGTCGAAAGACCTTGGAGAAAACATCTCCTCGTTGCGGACGGTCCCCGCCTCGGGCCTCCTCGACGCCCTGGAGCGGCTGGTTCGCGACCATGCCAGACGGGTTGGAAAAGAAATCTCATTCGCGATCGACGGTCGCCACATCGAGGTCGACCGCTTTCTTCTCGAGGAGATCAAAGCGCCGCTCACCCATCTGATCAGAAATGCGGTGGACCACGGAATCGAAAAAGTGGCGGTGCGTCGCGCCGCGGGCAAGCCAGCCAGAGGCACCATCCGGCTGGCGCTGGGAATCGTCGGCGATTTGTTGCGGGTGACGATCGAAGACGACGGAGCGGGCGTGGCCTTCGATGAAGTTCGGCGGCGCTCGGTGGCCTCTGGACTGTTGACCCCTCGGATGGCGGAAATCGCCCCTGAACAATCGCTGCTCGATCTCCTGTTTACGGCCGGCTTCTCGACAGCGACCGAAGTGACCGAGACCAGCGGCCGGGGCGTGGGGTTGGACGTGGTCGCCGAAACGCTGGCCCGGCTGCGCGGGAGCGTGAGAATAGAATCCCAGGCGGGCCAGGGTTGTCGCTTCACGCTGGAAGCACCCCTTGCCGTGGCCGCCACGCACGCCCTGGTGGTACGGGTGGGCGAGGAGAACTTCGCGGTGCCGACGCACGCGGTGCGAAGGGTCGGCCGATGGAACCGGGAGGAGGTCAGAGTCGTCCGGAGCCAGGCCTATGTTCCCGAGGATGGCCAACTGATTCCCTTCGACCGCCTCAGCGCGGTGATCGGAATGGCGCATCCCGCCGATCCGCTGGGAGCACGGTTTCCGGTGGTGATCCTGAGCGTCGGTTCGCGCTGCGCCGCCTTCGTGGTTCAGGAGTATGACGACGAGACCGAATTGGTGGTGAAGCCTCTCGCCGAGGAGCTGAAGGGGATGAAATACCTACAGGGGGTGGCCCTGCTCGGCAACGGCGACGCGGTGCTCGTGCTCGAGCCAGACCACCTGGTCCGGGCCGCCGAAGGACGCACCGGACTTCCTGAGCCATTCGCCGAACGCGGGCGGTACACCGTCCTCGTGGTCGATGATTCGGTCACCACCCGAATGCTGCACCAGAGCGCTCTGGAAGCCGCGGGCTTTTTCGTGCACACCGCGGGCGACGGCGAAGTTGCCCTGCGGCTGCTCTCTTCCCGGGGTTTCGACGCTGTCATCGCGGACGTGCGAATGCCGAAGATGTCTGGATTGGAGCTCTCGCGCGCGATCCGCGCCAGCCCTCGACTGAAGCACCTTCCCCTTTTGCTCTGTACCAGCCTCGAAGGCGAAGACGAGGAGAGAGAGGCGATCGCCTGCGGTGCGACCGCCTTTTTAGGCAAGAGCAAGTGGGAACGGGGCCTGCTCGCGCAAACCGTGAAAGCAATGCTGGCGGGAGCGAATGCGTGATCCGGGTGCTCGTCGTCGATGACTCGGAGACCTTCCGCTCCTACGCCGTTCAGATTCTCGAGTCGGACCCGGAAATTTCGGTGGTGGGCTGCGCGTCGACCGGCGAGCAAGCGCTGGAGATGGTTGCCCGACTGAAGCCGACAATCGTGACGATGGACGCGCTGATGCCGGATCTGGATGGCGTGGAAGCCACCGAGCAAATCTTACGGTCGTACCGGGTCCCGATCATCATCGTTAGCGCGGTCGCCTCGGGCCACCACGGCGTGCGCGCTCTGGGAGCCGGCGCCGTTGACGCGGTGGCCAAACCCAGCAGTGGCGCGGATCGAGAGCGCTTCCGGGTCCAACTGCTGCAGTCGGTGAAGCTGCTCAATGAAGTCCCGATCCTCCTGCGCCGCCCGAGCCCACATGCGGTGTCCTTGCGCCGCGCGCCGCCGTCCGGCGGCAAGCCGAAAACGATCAAGATCATTGCGATTGGCGCCTCGACCGGCGGCCCGGGAGTGATCAACCTGATTCTCCAGATGCTTCCTCCTGAATTCCGGCCGGCAATTGTCATTGCGCAGCACATTGGCGAGGGTTTCGATCGTTTTCTCGTCGACTGGTGGTCTCAATCGACAACCCGTCCGATCAAGCTGGCCGCGCCCGAAATGCCGCTCACGCCCGGAACCGCGCTGGTCGCTCCGGCAAACCGACATCTGCTGGTCAACCACGATGGACCGACCACCTGCAAGCCGTTGGCGGGCGAGACCTTCGTTCCTTCGATTGATCGGCTGTTCGAAAGCGTTGCCTCGACTTTTGGGGCTTCCGCCGTCGGGCTGCTGCTCAGTGGCATGGGCGATGACGGCGCCGCCGGCATGTTGGCGATGAAGTCCGCCGGAGCGCGCACCGCGGTTCAGGACCCCAGCTCGGCGGTGGTGGCGACCATGCCGGAGCGGGCGCTGGCGATTGGCGCGGCAACGACCGTTCTTCGACCCAAAGAGATGGCGGCGTGGGTGGGGGAAATCACCACTTCGACCTCGTGAGATGAGCGGCTGCCCAGACTGGGCAAATGGATTGCACCGCCGGATGCCGGTAGACTGAGGGTCTGTCTCTCCGCGTGGGCTCCGATGTTTGTATCTTGATCGCCTCTCTGAGCCGACCTCCGCTGCGTCTTCAAGCCAGGCTGTTCCAATAAAAAGGGAGATGACTCTCGATGACTCGAGTAGCACTGATCGCGGCAATGAGTGCCGCCCTGACCGCGGTAGCCGACAACACCGATGGCATCTCGTCCAACGAGATCCTCCTCGGCTCCCCGGCCGCCTATCGGGGCCAGGCGGCGGGCCTCGGGGCCGAGCAGCTGATCGGCTCGTTGGTGTACTTCGAGCACATCAATCAGCAAGGGGGGGTGCACGGCCGGAAGATCAGAGTCATCGCCTACGACGACGACTACAATCCCAAACCGACGGTCACCGCGGCGTTGCGGCTTCTGGAGAAGGACAAAGTCTTCGCTCTTTTCGACTCGGTGGGCACGCCCACCATCGTCGAGCTGCTCCCGGCATTGAAGCGCTTCGAAGGCTCGGGCGCCTTCCTCTTCGGCAACTTTTCCGGCGCCCAGCCGCAGCGCGAGGCTCCGTACGACAAGATCGTTTTCAACATCCGCGCCTCGTACCGCCAGGAAGTGGCGACCGCGATTGACTTCTTCGTGGACAAGCTGAGCTGTACCAATGTGTGTGGATTCTGGCAGAACGACGCCTATGGATGGAGCGGCCGTGACGGCGCGATTCGGCGTCTGAAATCCCGGGGAATGAAGCTCGGCAAGGACACCACCTATGAGCGCGGAGCGCTGTTCGAGGCCGACTATTCCAAACAGGTAGGCGCCCTCAGGGCTGCCAACTGCGGATGCGTGGTGATGGTCGGCGCCTACCAGGGCTGCGGCGGAATGATTCGTCAAGCGCGCGACTCTGGTTGGTACGTCCCGATGCACAACGTGTCTTTTGTCGGAGCGACCCAGATGCTCAAGCTGCTCAAGGCTCACGAGCAGGCGACCGGGAAAGTCATCACCGACAATTTGATCACCACGCAGGTAGTGCCCAATTTTACCGATACCTCTTTTGCCGTGGTGCGGGAGTACCGCGATTTGCGAGGCCGATACCCGTCCGTCGCGTTGCCGCAGTCGTTCAAGGAGTGTTGCGGCCCCAAGCCAGAGACCTGGAATCCTGCCGACTACAGCTTTGGTCAGCTGGAAGGCTTTATCAATGCCAAGCTTCTTGTCGACATTCTGCAGAAGGCCGGCCGCGACCTTACCCGCGAGAAGTTCAAAAGCGTGGCGGCAAATTATGCCGCCGACCTCGGGGGCCTCAAAGGCAGATTCGGGCCCGACGCCTCGTCGCCCGAAAAACCGGCGAACCAGTTCGCCAATCAGGTTTACGTCACCTACGTCCGGCCCGGCGCCCCTCAATGGCTCACCGCGACGGATTGGGGCAAGGTGCTCTCTCACGCTGGGAAATAGCCAATGGCCGACTCTACTCAATTGCCGGCCCCCCGGGCCCGAGTTCGAGTGCGCTTTGGAGGCTTGCGCGGTCGAATCGTCGCGCTGGTGCTCAGCGGGCTGACGGTGCTCCTGGTGGTCACCTCGATTCTCGCCGCCCAGGCCCTTCGCCAGGCGTTGGTGAAGGAATTCATCTCCAAGGGCGAGGCGATCGCGCTCAGCCTGGCCAACGCCGCCGAGGGCTACATTGTCGAAGGACGGGACGCGTCGACAATCCAGGGTTTCGTCGACCGTTTTCGGGACATCACCGGGGTCGGCTACGTCTTCGTCGTCGATCAGGAGAGTTTTGTGCTTTCGCACACCTTCCATCCCGAATTTCCGCAGGGACTCGAGAAGGCGCATCCTTTTCAAGGAGAGGTGACCCAGGAGCGATACGCGGATGTTTCAACCCTCGACGTCTCCGAGCGGGGGCCGCACCTGGACATCGTGGTGCCGATCCAGCAGCGGCGCTTGGGCGAAGTGCACGTTGGAATGAAGATCGCCGACATCGAGGCGCACGTCACCCGGGCGGTCTGGAACATGACCGCGGTGGCTTTGGTGGTCTTCCTCGTCGCCGTCGCGGTGTCGCTCCTCTTGGTCGGCCGGTTGGTAAAACCCCTCTTACGGCTTACCGCCATTGCACAGCAGATCGTGGAGAAGGGAGATCTGACCCAAGAGGTACCCGTGACTTCGTCCGACGAAATCGGTCTTTTGGCGGACGCTTTCGGCGCTCTGGTCCACAAGCTTCGAACCATCCCCGCCACGCTCCAGACGGCTGTCGGTCAACTGTCCGAGGTGGTTTCTGCGATCTCGGCGATGACTGAGGAGCAGGGAGCGACTTTGTCGCAACAGGCGGCAGCCCTTCAAGAAACAGGCTCGGTGGCGAAGGAGATCCAGGAGACATCCAAGCTCGCGGCGACCAAAGCGGCGTCGGTGTCCGAGACCGCGGCGCGGGCCCAGAGCATCGGCCAGGCTGGCCAGAGGTCGCTCGACGAAACGCTCGCCGGCCTGGATGAGATCCAACGGCACGTGCAGCGGGTAGTTGATCGGAGCGGAGAGCTGTCGGAGCGAACCGGTCAGGTCGCCGAGATCACCGAGGCGGTCAAGGACCTGGCGGATCAGTCCAAAGTGCTCGCCCTCAATGCCGCGATCGAGGCTACCAAGGCCGGTGAGCACGGCAAGGGATTTGGCGTGGTGGCAAGGGAGATTCGCGCGCTGGCGACTCAGTCGATCGAGTCCACCGTTCGCGTCCGTTCGATCCTCGGCGAGGTCGAGGGCGCCATCCGCTCGTCGGTGGAAAGCAGCCGCGAAGGTCGAGAGCGCGTGCGGGGCAGCGTGGATCAGGTGCGCGCCGGAAGCGAAAAGATACGGCAGCTCGCCGGCGCGGTCGACGAGAGCGCCGCCGCGGCCAAGCAGATCGCCGCCGCGGTGGGACAACAGAATGCCGGCGTGACGCAGATTTTCTCGGCGCTGGTCGATCTCAATCGAATGATGAGCGAGTCGGTCCAGGCCCTGAACAGGACGTCAGAGGCTTCCAAAGATCTGAAGCGCGTCGCTCACTCCGTGTCCGAGTTGGTGAGCTCGTTCCGCGTCTAGCTTTGGGCAGCGCGCAACCGCTACTCTCCGTTCGAGCTCAAAGGGCGTTCTGCGTCCACTTTGGCATCGCGTAACGGCCACCACTGTGTGCGAGTTTGAGGCCATTCCGCGTTGGCTCTTGGGCAGCCTTAACAACGACTCGGTGTGCTAGTGGAAGGCTCCTTTCCGCGCCTTTGCAGTCGCTGGGCAACCTGTATTCGCTGCGATATGTGATTGAGCTCCAAGGTAGCTTTCAGATTACCTGGCCCCCAAGATGATTCGTCGACAATTCCTTCAGCTGGGCGTCGGTGCCTTGGGAGCGGCGGCGATCGATCGGCTGGCTCCCTCGCTGGCAACGGCCGCCCCGCCCTCCGATGAGGAAGCGCTTTACGCGAACGCTCGTAAAGAGGGGAGGGTCGTTTGGTGGACCGCCCACTACGCGCTCAGCGCGGCCGAGTCTGTCCGAAATGCGTTCATCGCGAAGTACCCGGGGATCGAGGTCGAGTTCATCCGCCAGACAGCGCAGACCATCTATCAACGGGTGATGCAGAACCTTAAAGCGCACGTTCACGAGCTCGACGTCTTTGCCAGCACGGACGAATCGCATTACCTGACCCTGAAAAGGGAGGGGGCGCTTGCCGCGTACGTCCCCGCAGGGATCAACAATGTTCCGAAGACATTTCAGAACATCGATCCCGACCAGACGTATCACGTGGGCGCGTTGGGCCTGGTGCTGATCAATTACCGCGCCAAGCTGCAAAATCCTCCCCAGAAGTGGACCGATTTTCTAGAACCCCAATGGAAGGAGAAGATCACCCTCGGCCATCCCGGCTTTTCAGGTTACGTGGGCAACTGGGTAATCGCGATCTCGGACAAGTATGGCTGGGACTACTTCGCGCGGCTTGCCAAGAACAAGCCCAAGATCGCGAAATCGATCTTCGACACGGTCACCGACATCGTCAGTGGAGAGCGCCTGGTAGGCGCGGGGCCGGATCACAATTCTCTGGAGAGCAAGGCCAAGGGTAATCCGATCGAAATCCAATTTCCGACAGATGACTCGGTGTTCTTTCAACTACCCTCTGCACACCGGAGTCAGTGCGCCGAGCGGAATTGCGCTGGAAAAGCTCAAATGGTACCGAAACAAAGCGCAGCGCCTCGAAAAGGAGATCCCTCAAGCGATCGCCAGGTGGCGCGAGACCTTCGGCGTTTGAAGGTACTCGTCCGGGATCGGATCAGCGGCCGCGCCAGCGCGGCTTTCGCTTGGCCAGAAAGGCCTCGATCCCTTCCTTGAAGTCCTCGCTCATGTACGCCTGGACCACATGATCGCGATTTGGCTTCGGGGCCCAATGGCGGACGACGGAGTTGAGGGCCGCCTTCGCGGTCCGCAAGGTTATCGGCGCATGATCGAGGAGCGTTTTCGCCATCTGTTCCGCTCGAGCGTAGAGGTCTTCTTCGCCGGTCAGCTCGGTCAATAGACCCACGTCGCGCATCTCCTGCGCGTCCATCAACCGCGCCAGGAAGATGATGTCCTTGGTTCGAGCCAATCCGATCAACGCCGCGAGGCGGGCGAAGTTTCGGGTAGAGAGGGTGTTTCCAAGCGTGCGGGCGATCGGAAATCCAAAGCGCGCCGAAGGCGCCCCCAGGCGCAAATCGCAAGCAGCGGCAATACCCGCTCCCCCACCCGTGCAAGCGCCCTGGATGGCCGCGATGGTAGGCACCCGCACATCCTCGAGGGCATCGAAGACGCGATCCATCCTCGCCTCGTAAGCCAGGGCGTCTTCGGGCTTCCGGAACTCCCGAAACTGCGAGATGTCGGTGCCAGCGACGAATGCCTTCTCCCCGGCGCCGCGCAGGATCAGCACCCCGACAGACTCATCGCCATTGATCCGATGGCACAGCTCCTCGAGTCGATCGTACATCGAGAACGTCATCGCGTTCCGGGCGTCCGGTCGGTTGAAAACGAGCCAGCCGATCCCATCCTTTGCTTCGAAGAGGATCTCTTTGTCTTTGTCGGTCATTCGCCGACCCGGATCACGCGCGATTCCCGCAGTTGTTCGATTTCTTGAGGGGAGTAGCTCAACTCGCGGAGCACTTCTACCGAGTGTTCCCCGAGCAGTGGACCGGCGCGCTGCATCTGTGCCGGCGTCTCCGAAAATCGCATCGGCGAGCCGATTTGCCTGACCTGCCCGAGTTTGCGGTGTGGTGCGTCCTGAAAAAAGTTTCGGGCTTTGAGATGGGGATCGTTGAAGACCTGGTCGTAGGTCTGCATCAGACCGCAAGGCACACCGGCGGCGGTGAGCGCATCGACCCAGTACTTGGAGGCCTGGGTGGCGGTCACCGCTTCAATCATTGGAATCAGCTCGCTTCGATTCTGGTGGCGGAGGTGGTTCTTGCTGAAACGCGGATCGTTCTTCAGATTTGCCAGCCCGAGCACTTTGCAAAAGGCGTCCCAATTGGGCGCGGTGGTGGCGCCCACGGTAAAAAACCCGTCGCTCGACCGAAGGGCTTGGTAGGGCGCGCTATTCTGATGGGCAGAGCCGCGCGGACGCGGCACCTCGCCGGTCGCGAAGTATTGCCCGGCTTCCCAGACGGCGAGCGACACGCCGGCTTCGAAAAGGGAGACGTCGATGAACTGCCCGCGGCCAGTCCGATCGCGCATGTGCAACGCAGCCACTGCGGCGAGTGCCCCGTATAGGGCGCAGGTCAAATCGGTGACGGGGACACCCACTTTCACCGGAACCA
>WNFA01013073.1_pt1 | contig 11454 bp, 8 predicted proteins | sample 5400481 | NCBI WGS metagenome assembly WNFA01 (sample SAMN13153340, study PRJNA577476) | soil metagenome | isolation source: 120 cm saprolite under Douglas fir tree site 2 hole 1 replicate 2 | place: USA:California | collected 2015-04-18
TCCGCCACCACCGCCCAAACCTCCACCGCCGGGCGAAGGTGCCGGGCCGACCGGACCACCGAATTGCGCGCTGGCAGTTCGGCCGTCCTTCAGCGCATCGTGCATGGACTGCTGTAACGCCTTCCCCGGCGAAAAGCGCGGCAGGACCAGGCTGTTCGAAGCCGATTCCTGCGGTTGCTGCGGCGGCCGAATGGGGCTGTCTTGCGGAGGCTGCGTCCGCGGTTGCGGCATGGGCGCGGATGGCACGGGTTTCGAAGGCGTGGGGGCTTCCTTGACGACACGTTCCGGCTCCGGCGGCTCAGGCGTGGGCTGCAATTCGCGTGGCGGGGCCAATTGGCGAAGCAAGCGAGGATCCACCCGAATCTGCGGGCTCTTGGGCTGCGGGACGGGAGGGGCTTTCGGAACGTCTCGAACGTCCGGCGGCAAATAAAGGTCTGTGATGTTCTGCCGGTCGATTTCCTCCTGTGACGTCTTGTTGGACGGAAGCACGTTTGGTCCAAATAGAATGAAAAGGATCACCGCAAAGTGAAACGCTATGGAGGAGAAACGCGCGACGGCGTTCCATGCCGATGTCTGCGCCTCGACCGGCTGGGTCATGAGATTGACTTCGCCGGTTGTGAGGACGTCAGGATCGATCACGCCGGGCAAATCCTGGATGGCAACAAGGTGCTTGGGCTCAAGCTTGCCCGCATGCGCGTTTTTGGGAACTGCGACCCGCGAATCGAGGATGCTGAGCGGGACGTAATCGGGCGTCTTGCTTATCGCGTCCAGGGGAGTGTGGGGCATGTCGCGCGGGACGACCGTGCGCGAGCCCAGCACGCCCAGCGGAATGTGGGAGGGAATTGAGGTTCGAGGATCGAGCTCAATGTGCGGCAAATTCGAAGGGACGAGCGTGCGCGCATCCAGCTCTGAGTGCAGCCGGCGTGGCGGCGCGTCTGAGGAGGCCGCGACCGGCCGGGCATTCTTCGGAACCAGAATCCGCGGAATCATCGATTTGCCTGCGGGGTAGCGAAAGCACCCAGTTGGACGCGCCGCCCGTGTTCCAGGATGCCTGCCATGACCCGGTCGGCCAGTTCCAGAGCGCGGCGGCCGGCAGCGCCATCCACTGCGGGGGCGCGGCGCGTTCGAACGGAATCAAGAAAGGCTCGCAGTTCTGCGCGGAGGGGTTCCTCCCGCTCGGAAGGAAGCGTCGTGAAATCGAATTTCGGCTGTGGTCCAGGCTCCACCACGCGCACACGTAGCGCGTCCTGGCGCGTGAAATCCACTGAAATGTATTCATGCTGCTGGAAGAAGCGCAGCTTGCGCACGCGCTCGGTAGAGACACGGCTCGCAGTGACGTTGGCCACAGCGCCGGAAGCGAAATCGAGGCGCGCGTGTGCGATGTCCACCTTGTCGGTCAGGACAGGAATGCCGATGGCTCTGATTTCTGTGACAGGCGCGTCCACCAGTGCTAGCAGGATATCCAGGTCGTGAATCATGACGTCGTACACGACGTCAATATCCAGGCTGCGCGGCGTGAAAACGCCGAGGCGATGGACTTCGAAATAAAGTGGACGGTTCATGGCCGGCATCACCGCGACTATTCCAGGATTGAATCGTTCCAGGTGGCCGACCTGCAGAATCCGGTTCGCACGCGCGGCTGCGGAAATAAGCTGGTCGGCCTCGGCGAGCGAGGCGGCCATCGGTTTTTCCACGATGACGTCCACGCCAAGTTCGAGCAGGCGGCAGCCGGCGCGCGCGTGCTCGATAGTAGGCACGGCCACACTCGCCGCGTCCACGCGGCCAACCAGGGATTCAATGTCCGGAAAAATTTCCGTGGAGAATTCCTTCGCGACTTGCGCGGCGCGCGCAGGGTCGGCATCCACGATGCCAGTCAATTCCGCGCCTTCTAGTTCGCGGTAAACGCGAGCATGGTTCCGGCCGAAATCTCCCGCGCCGATAACGGCGACACGGACTTTTTTTTCTGGCTGAATTCCCGGAGTCACTGCTTCCCCTGTGTCGCTGTCCGTTCGGCCACCCCGATGGCCTCTAACGGAAACGCTTCAATCGCGATGCCGGCGGCATCGGCGGCTTCGATGACGCGCGCGCGGTCGAATAGCAGCGTGCGCCCCGCGTCCATCCCGAGCGCGGAAACACGGCACCGGCGCATCACTTCGACGGTATCGAGACCCACGACGGGTACATCGAATCGCATGTCCTGGCGCGGCTTGCTGACCTTCACCACGACCAGAGCGCCCCCGTCGGCGATGCGCGCGGCGCGCTCGATTGTTTCGTCGGTCCCTTCCATCGCTTCGACTGCGACACACGCGCAATCGCGAATCACGACGGTCTGCCCGAGGTCGAGCCCGGCGATTTGGCGTGCGATTTCGCGGCCGTAAGCGATATCGGCAGCTTCGCGCGCGTCCGGTGCGCGTCGCGTCAGCACACCGGCAGCGGGGATCAAGGGCTTGAGGAACGTCGTGGAGTCCACCAACTGAATGCCTTCCGATTCCAGCACGCTCGCGACAGCCCCGATCAGCGAATCGGTATTTTTTAGCGGCAGCGAGAACAAAAGCTTCGCGAGCTTCCAGTCCGGGCGAATCGAGCTGAAAATCTTATTGTGCTTCACCTGCCCCGCCATCACGGCCCGGTTGACGCCTTCCTCATGTAAGAATTCAAGTGTACGCGACAACTCACCAAGGCTGACCCAGTGCAATCGCGACGAGATTTTTTCAAGCTCCGGCGAAGCCTCCTCTCGAATTGCGATCACGGCCATGTCGATCCCCTGGCTGCGCGCCGCTTCGAGCACCAGAAACGGAAATTGCCCGTTTCCGGCGATGAGTCCCCAGCGAACGGCGGAATCCGAGACGGGTGAGGAAGGCATGGGCGCGGAGGAATTCACTTGTGCAGGCCGCGCTGTGCTGACTCGATAAATTCGACCAGTTCGCGGACGTCGGGCGAGCCGTTAAGTTGCGCGCGGATCTGTTCGAGAGCCTGGGAAGTGTTGAGCTTGGAGCGCAGCAGCAGGCGAAATGCGCTTTCGATGGTGTTGAGGCGCTCGCGATCGAAGCCGCGGCGTTCGAGCCCGACCGTATTCACGCCATAGCAGCGGGTTTCGCGTTCGGTGACGACGCGCGAAAAAGGCGGCACGTCCTGCGTGATGACGGTGCAAGCGCCAATATATGCGTAGCGGCCAACGCGGCAGAACTGGTGCACCGGGCTGAACGCTCCGACATTTGCGTAGTCCTCCACAACCACGTGGCCGGCGAGCGTCGCGCCATTGGCGAAAACCGTGTGGCTGCCGACGATGCAATCGTGGGCGATGTGGGAATACGCCATGAAAAGATTACCGCTGCCGATCCGCGTCACGCCGCCGCCTTGCGTGGTGCCGCGGCTCACCGTGGAAAATTCCCGAAAACGGTTCGCGTCACCCACCACGAGTTCCGTGCGCTCGCCGCTGAATTTCAGGTCTTGCGGATCTCCGCCGACGGCGCAAAACGAATCGAAAATGTTTTTGCGGCCAATCCGTGCTGGACCGCGGACCACGGCATGCGGCGCAAGCACGCAGCCGTCCCCCAACTCGACGTCGTCTCCAACCACGGCGAACGCACCGACCCGTGACCCGCTTCCGACAAGGGCGCTTGTGGAAACGATCGCTCGGGGATCGATTTCGCTCGTCACTTGACACCCACCGTGGCGTCCGCGGTCGCATCATTCGGCACGACCGGGGCATCCCGGTCAACCAACATGCACTTTAGCGTGGCTTCGGCTGCAAGTTCCCCGTTGACGGTGGCCACACCATGCAGCTTGCAAAACTTTTGCCGCCATTTGAGCACCGTCACTTCCATCCGCAATTGGTCTCCCGGCACTACAGGCCTCCGGAAACGCGCTTCGTCCACGGCGGCGAAATATAGCAGCTTCTTTTCCCGCTCGGGAATTTCCAGCAACAGCAAAAGGCCGCCCGTTTGCGCCATGCCTTCGATGATCAACACGCCCGGCATCACCGGCTTTCCCGGAAAGTGACCCTGAAAATAGCTCTCGTTGATGGATACATTTTTCAAGCCCACGATGCGTTTCAACCGTTCCATCTCCACAATTGTATCCACGAGCAGGAAAGGATAGCGATGGGGCAGAATTTTCTGGATGCCAATGGAGTCAAAAATCATTTCATGGCCTCGATTCGCGTCCGGGAAAGCTCGGGGGAAAACTGCCGGCGCAACAATATCTCTGCGGACTGCAAGTCGCCGACGCCCGCCTAGCAAAATGGCGGGCAGTGGCGACGCGCGCGCAGACCACACCCTGGAATTATATGCGAAACACGCGGCCCAGCAAACGCGGTTTGCCCTGAGTTGTTCGCTAGGAAAGGTCCGCCCTGATTGCCGCCGATGGAGAGTACACCGTACGGTAGTGGGTCCGAGAAGGCGAATTATCGGGACTTGGCATTTAGTTTTGGTTTCTTCTGGGTGCTTCCATTGACATCGGACCACCGGGAACTGGGAATCTGCCGGAATGGCCTCTACGGCCACATAATGGGATGCCTCCTTCCTCGCAGTCTACAAAGCTACATAGTTCCCGCGGCGGACCATCCCATTATGTGGCCAATACTCGCAATGAGCTGATTTTCCCGTTTCTAACCCGTTTCAATGTTGTAAGGAGAAATTTTCACAATTGATGAAGAAACAGACCCACTTGCCGCCGTACTTACGAAGTACGGGAAGCCGGAAGCAGGCAAGGCGATATCCATGGGAATTTGCCTAGATGGAGATTGGTCCGACTGGGGCTAGCTGGCGGATTCCTGATAAAGTGAAGCGCCGGCAATCGCACCGACGACAATCTCGACCACGCCGCCGAGCGTCGTCATGACCGTAAGTCGATGCGAAAAAAGGCCACTAAACCACATGAAGCCGAGGTTCGGAAGCAGCGCACCTACAACCCAGACGGCCAGGCCGGCCAAGACCGCGGTCTTCGCTCCGGCGCCAAAGCGAGGCCGGATGCCAGCATAAATCAAGATCAGCACAATGCCGCTGACGAGTCCGAGCAGGTTGAACCATATCCACTGGTTTGACGAAAATTCTGCATGCCCGAGCGCCTTCATCCCCTCAGCCCACTGAGGCGCTAGCAATATGCCATCTACGAGGTAACCCAAGACATCTGCAACGAGCCCGGCAACGATGCCCGCGATGATTACACGACCCATGTTGATTTTTCCCATACATTCTCCTTGTCAACCAGAATTTCCATACCGTTCAATTGCTACCCATCGCCTGCTTGCTGTAACGGACCTCGCGGATCAAACGAATCGACACGACTCTCGCGGTCTGCTTCCGGTGATTCGCTGCTGCCTGCCGCTGCGCCGCCGAGCAGGAGTGCTTGAGCGTGATCGGATCCACACGATCCCCGACTCCTTTACTTCGATTTCCAGAAACCGGGACCTACCAGGGTGGCTTGTTCTATTAGGGGCCGTTTTACAGAGAGAGGTAATGCCGCGTGCTGCTTATACTCTCGTAGGTAAACAGATGTAAAGGAGATTCTTTCCTGTTCAGGCAGGATTTGCGATTTGAAATGCGAAGGCCAGATTCAGGAGGTTGTAATGATCCCCTGCACTCGGACCCGCGCTTTGCCGACCTGTTGCGTCGCATGAACCTTCAGCAATGATCTGCAAGAGCATCTCCCTCCTAGGCCAAGTCCTGATAACGAGATTATCGGAAACTGACCCACGGATCACGACGAATGGTTTGCCGTGAGGTGCGGTCGTGGGCAGCTAGCGTGTGTCGAGGGGGCATTGCGAGCGATTGCTCCAGAGAGAGCGCGTTGTTAGCATAGCGACGCAATGCAGAGCAATTTCACAATGCGTTCACTACTCGGTTGGCTGCGGGCTCGCGAACAGGCGATGACAGGGCTGCTCGGCCGTTTTGTGCGCGCGGAATCATCGAGTTTCGACAAAGCCGCTGTGGACCGTTTCGGCCGTATCGTCGCGTCGGAATGGAAAAAGCGGGGCGCCACGGTCACACTGCTGCGCCAGCGCGAACGCGGAGATCACGTGAGAGCGGAGTGGCGCCCTCGCGGGAATCGTGCGACTCCGCAGATTCTAGTTCTGGGCCATCTGGACACCGTGTACAACGCCGGAACTATCACCCGGATGCCGTTTCGCGTGTCCCGAGGACGCGCCTGGGGACCCGGCACATTTGATATGAAAGGCGGGCTCGTGTTCGCGCTTTATGCCATGGACGCCCTTGCCGCTGCGGGTTGCCTGCCCGAGAAGCGCGTTGTCTTTCTGTGGACGAGCGACGAGGAAATTGGCAGCGAAAGCTCGCGCGCCGCGATTGAACGCGAAGCAAGGCGCAGCGACGCCGTTCTCGTACTCGAACCCGCGGCCGGGCTCGATGGGCGCGTGAAAACGGGCCGCAAGGGCGTTGGCGAGATTGAACTGATCGCGACCGGACGCGCGGCCCACGCGGGACTGAATCCCGAGGACGGCATCAATGCGATTGAAGAAATCGCGCTCCAAATTGCGCGCATCTCGCGGTGGAACCAGCCGCGCCGCGGAATCACAGTAAACGCCGGAGTGATCGAAGGCGGCACGCGCACCAATGTGATTCCCGAACGTGCGAGAGTCCTGGTTGATTTGCGCGCGGCACGCGGCGAAGACACGCGCGCGCTCGAACGGAAATTCCGCGCGCTGCGGCCGATTCTTCCTGGCGCAAAGCTCGAAATCCGTGGTGGATTCAACCGCCCGCCGATGGAGCGAAAGATGAGCGCCGCGCTCTACGCGAAGGCTCGTGCGCTGTCGAAGGAAATGGGCATAACGCTGGGGGAAGCCTTCGTTGGCGGCGGGTCCGACGGAAATTTCACGGCAGCTCTGGGCGTGCCGACGCTCGATGGACTGGGCGCGGTCGGAGAAGGCGCGCACAGCCCGCGTGAAAATATCGTAGTTCGTGCATTGGCTGAGCGCGCTGCGCTGCTGGCGCGATTAGAAATACGCCTTGCGGAGGTACTGCACGGTGGATTGCATGAGGTCTGCGTAGGAGTCGCGGAGAACGGCGTGTATGGCGTCTTCGGTGGCGGATTGGGCCGCGATGCGGTCCAGAATTCGTTCGATGGTGACCATGCCGTCCACAACCACGATTGCCTCAACGGTTGCGAGCGACCATGCGTATGCGTTGGAGGCGGTTTCTCGCGGAAGATTCAGCCAGGAAGTTTCGTACGACGCGAGAGAAAATTCCATGTGCCGCTCGTATGCCGAGGAAAGAGCCCCGGCGGCGCTGCGGCTGCGTTTCCCTTCCATGTACTGCGCAATGCCCTCCTGCAGCCAGACGGGACACCGCCCGCCCGTTTTCTGGGCGACGAAACTATGCGTCAGTTCGTGTTTGAGGACCCGCGCCAGCTCGTTGGTCATGGTTGACAAGCCTTCAACAGGGACTCGTATACGGCCGTCATTCAGGGCCCCCACCCAGCTCGGCGCCCGGGTAATGTCCATGAACGCCTGATTGGTGTACAGGACCACGCCGATGGACTCGGGAGGTACATAGTTCAGGGTCGAAGAAATTTCCTCGAACTCGGCTTCGAGCGTCCGGAGAATTTCACGAGCCAGTTCAGGTGCAGCGCCGCCGTTGTAGCGGAGGCGAAAATGCAGGGTTTCGCCTTCGCGGTACGTGGCTTCCTCTTGTGCATCGCGCTCGGCCTTCTCGAGCGCGTGCTGCACCTCCGCATCGGGCTTCAGCCTGAGGGCGCGCTTCCATTCCGAAACAGCGTCACTGGTGCGGTTCAATCCGTAGTAGGCCCAACCGGTCAGCTTGGCGGCGTCCGGGGAATCGGGTTCGATGCGGCGGGCGCGGTCGAGCAGATTCAGCGCCGCAGAATATTCGCTGCGCCGCAGGCGCAGGTACGCTGCCTCGAGCAACAGTCCGGCGTCATCAGGCGCATAACGGAGCCCAACGTCGTAGTGCGCTACCGCCTGCTCGAAATCGCCCACGCTGATTCCAAATTGCGCCGCGGCCCTCTCCGCGGCGACAACCCGGGCCACCGCCGTGGGAGTGGGATTCGCGTCTGCTTCGGATTCCAGCCGCGAAAGTAAACTGAGGTCAATCGATCCATCGCGAACTGCGGCGCGTGCGGCTTCGTCATTGGCGGACCGAGCCAGCGCGTTGGGCGGCGCAATGGGCAGGTTGGCGGCCTTGTCTGCTCCCTTTCCAGCCGGGGAGTCCAGCGGCAAGGCATCGTGCACAACCCGATCCACGATGGAAGACGGCAGGCTCAGGCGGCCGGCCGAGGTCTCGTAGCTCACCTGGCCGTTTTCCTGCACGACGTCAGAGGTGGATATTTTTTTGCCGTTCTTGAGATAGATGGTATCGGCAAACGCACATCGCGGGAGTGCGGCGGAAAGACAGACGGCCACAAAAAACCAAAGGTAATGCGCTGAAGGGGACCGCATGAAACCTATATTATCAAGCATTGCATCCAACTCCTGCTGCTGCTTGCTGCCTGATGCCCAATATTGCTACAGTCGAGCGATCATGAGGAGAGTGCTACAAGCGGTTCTCACGGCCTCACTGGCAATGGGAGCATGCCTTGCTTCCCTGGCCGCGGAGGGGTCGAGCCTGCCCAATACGACCGAGCGTCCCAGGGAAATCTATAAAGCGCTGAACGCGCTTCGTGTCGATAGCACGCAGATTTACGCCGTGAGTGAGATCCGCCTGCGCCGAGACGCCGTCAGCCTGATCTTCTCCGATGGGGTATTGGGTTTCCTGCAAGCTTATGATGGCCGGGTAACCGGCGTCGTTTTTTCCGGACGCGGCCATGTGAGCGCGAATCTGCGCGACCCCGCCGAAAAGCAATCGCTCGCGCATTTTCTAGGCGTTCCCCTACTCGATCAGAGTTTTTCGAGCGCTTATCTACGATTTGACGACGGGTCCGCCGAGGAAATCCTCGACCAACTGCGCCGGTCCGGCGCCAACCCGATGAGCGCTGACGATTTTGTGAGCACATGGGACAAGTCCGTCGCGAACCTGAACCCGGCACAATCCACACGCCTGTTGGTGGACTGGGTGGCCGAAACGCCGGTACCCTTTTTCTACGCCGAGCTCGTGGACGAACGATGGGGGGCGTTTGACATCCTGATCGACGGCCGCAGAACCGACACCGTATTGATTGGGCAAGACCGCTGGGCTGCTGGAAATCATTTCTACGACGTCTGGGCTTCCTTTGCGGGGTCGAATGCGTCTCCGACTCCGCCAGCAGCCTTCGTACCGGTTTCCTATACGGTTGACACAACGATTGAGAACGACCGGACGCTCGAGGGCACGACAACAATTGAAGTACGCGCCGGGGGGAGTGGAGATCGCACTATTGCGCTGGAACTCTCGCGCTTCCTCAAGGTGCAATCCGCGCAGGATGCCGATGGTCACGTGCTCGATCTCTTTCAGAACGAGGCGCTCACCCAAAACCAGGTGGCCCAGGGCGGAAACAACATAGTGCTGGTGTTCCTACCGGAGCCACTGCGCGCGGGCCAGACCTATCGCATTCGATTGGTTTACAGGGGGAGCGTGATCAGCGATGCGGGAAACGGTGTGTACTTCGTGGGAGACCGCGGGATCTGGTATCCGCATCTAGGCGGAATGGCGCAGTTCGCGGCGTTCGACACGACGTTCCACTGGCCGCGAAAGCTTCGCTTGGTGGCAACGGGACAAAAGGTCGAGGAACGCGAGGAGGGCGACCGGCGCATGGGCCGCTGGCGTTCCGAGGGGCCGGCCGTGATCGCCGGGTTCAACTTGGGTGACTACCAAATTGAAGATATCGAGGCCGTGGAGGGCGTCAAAATCGAGATGGCTATGAATAGGGCGCTCGAAAGCGCCCTTGCCAGCCAGCTCCGCTCGCCGACAACCGAGGGGCCGATGATCGCTGGCCCGATGAGACCGAACCGGCGCCTGCGTCCCCCCGTAGCTTTCTCCGAGGACCCGCCTGCGTTGGTCACCGGCCCGCTAAAGGAGCTTGGGCAGGAAATCGCCGGAGCAGTGCGATTTGGGAAACTCTGGATGGGACCATTCCCGTTCCAGCAGCTCGTGGTGTCTCAAGTTCCAGGGACATTCGGGCAGGGCTTCCCGGGACTCCTCTATTTGCCCTCACTTTCTTTCTTAACGGACACAGCGCAACAACGCGTCGGAATGAGCGGCAACGCAAAGGAGGCCTTGAACGAAGTCATTCCTTACCACGAGGTCGCACACCAGTGGTGGGGGAACATCGTCGGCTGGGACAATTATCGCGACCAGTGGCTCACCGAAGGATTGGCGAATTACGTCGCGCTCGCCGGCGCCGATGCGGAGAAACCTGGCGCCCACCTGCTCACGCACTGGCTCGATGGTTATCGCAAGGACCTGACTTCGCGGGTTTCGGGCCAGGAAAGCGCGGTGGATGATGCGGGTCCTTTGGTGCACGGATTGCGCTTGAATTCTTCGCGCGACCCAGCCGCCTACGAAAAAATCATCTACGGCAAAGGCTCTTGGGTATTCCATATGCTTCGCATGATGATGCAGGATCCTGCTTCAAAAAATCCTGACGAACGCTTTATCGGCCTGCTGCACGGCCTGCTGGAATCGCATCGCTATCGCGCCCTGAGCACCGAAGACCTTCAAAAGGCGGTCGAACGCGTCATGACGCCCGCCATGGCCCTCGAAGGCGGGCATTCGATGGATTGGTTCTTCGAACAGTTCGTGCGCTCGACGGGAGTGCCCGCCTACGAATTGGAGTACTCGGTGCGGCCTGGCCCAAAAGGTTTCGTCGTGCGAGGCAAATTGATTCAGAAAAATGTTCCGGACGATTTCGTTCTCCGCGTTCCGATTTATGGGCAGGCGCAAGGCTCAAAGCCGGCGCTCCTGGGTCATGTCGTCACTTCGGGAGACGAAACTTCGTTTCAGTTCGTGAGCGCTACGCTCCCCAAACGCCTCCTCATCGATCCACAAATGACCTTGCTGTGCGTGTCGCCTTCTTCCTCCCCAGCGGCTCCCGAATAGCACGTTGTACCGTTGCACAGTCGCAAGCATGCTCGCTTTCGACCCTTCAACTGTTAACTTGCTATTTATGTTCATCTGCGGTACTCAACGTCGGAAGCATATGGGCCACTAACGAGCACTTGGCATCCCGACGTGCACTCTCGAAGACTCAAATTGAGGTCCTATGCAGCGGAAAAAGGATTCAGGCCCGAATAAGCTTCCAAGGTGGCTCGTCCCCACCGCTTTCGTTGTTGGGATCATATTCGTGCTGATGATCCTGGGCCTTAACGTCGGAATCCCTGCACCGACGCCGTCCCAATTCACGGTGTTTCGGATTGTCATCGCGTCAGGCGGCGCGGCCGTCGTTGGCCCAGCCCTGCGCTTCGCCATAACCGCTCCGCCCTTCGGGCTCCGCAGGGCTACGCTCCGGGCCGGGCCAACGACGAAAAAAGAACCAGAAACAAAACCAAAAAAGGGGGCACTTCTAACG
>WNFA01004644.1_pt1 | contig 11453 bp, 13 predicted proteins | sample 5400481 | NCBI WGS metagenome assembly WNFA01 (sample SAMN13153340, study PRJNA577476) | soil metagenome | isolation source: 120 cm saprolite under Douglas fir tree site 2 hole 1 replicate 2 | place: USA:California | collected 2015-04-18
GACGCTTGCAGGCGCGCCTGCGCATTCGCCACATCGCTCGAGGTCGAGCCCTTTGTAGAACGCTGCGTGTATTGACTCTCGCTGACCTTGGATCGCAAACTGGAGATGGTAGCCGCAGCTGCGCGCTCCTGAGCTTCGAGCTCCGAAGGATCAAGTACCGCAATCAGGTCTCCCTGTTTTACCAGCGTACCTTCTTCCACCAGCAATTTTGCGATGCGGCCTCCGATTTGCGGGCTCACCACGATCTGATTCGCGTCCACCGTGCCGACCAGCACCAGATCCTTTCCTCCCGGCGTTGAGAAAACGTAGTAAAGAGCGGCGATTAGCACAATCACGCCGAGCAGGATCAGAAACTTGTTGCGAACGCTCATGAACGGCCTCCGGGCGCCGACCTCGGACGCGTGAACAGCGCAGCCGAGATGAAGTCGAGAACGAACGCCCTCCGCTCGGCAATGTGCTCCGGCGCAAGCGGATCGATCTTCATGAGGGTCTTGATGACTGGCGCCGCGCTGAAGTAGAAGATGATGATCGCGACCATGGAAGGGATGAACTGCCTGGGATCGATAGGCCGAAATTCCTCCGCTGCGATTCCCTCCCGCAATACCTCACCGAGCTTCTGATAAATGGGCTGGAAGTAGCTCTTCGCGACGCGCTTCATCTGGCCGACGCGGTCGGTGCCGGTGCGAATCCATTCGCCCTGCACCACTCGCGGAAAGCACGGATTGGCAGCGATGTAATCGAAATAAGCTCCCAGATAGTTGAGCACTTTCTGGCGTGGAGGCAGAGCGGTCTCAAGGACCGGTACAACCGTGTCGCGCAGGCCGCTGAAGACCTGGTCGAGCACGGCTTCATAAATCGCTTCCTTGTCTTTGAAGTAGTAGTAAAGCAGAGCCTTGTTGACGCGGGCGGCGCGGGCGATCGCATCGGTACGGGCTCCCGCAATTCCATGCTCCGCGAATTCGTTAACGGCAGCTTTAAGGATGGCGGCGCGACTCTCTTCGGGCTTTCCCCGGGTGCCAAGGCGGGCGTGAGTGGAGGGCTTCATACCTAATTAACCAGTTAGTTAGATAATAGACCGCCCCCGCCCCCCGGTCAAGCGTCGTGGTCGGAACCCGGCACCGGTTTCTTGGCCTGCTAATCCGGCCGCTGCAAATTGCCGATGATAATTACGGGTGCCTCTTGAGTGCTGCCAGAAGTTCGCCGTCCGATGACCGTACTCCCCACTCGCAACTCCCTTCGGGAGAAGCGGATAACGCGGCGCCCTTTGGCCGTAGCGATACCGGCCGCTCGCCGTGGCGATCTCACCTCAGTCTGATCGGTGTTACCGCGCTGACCACCGGAGGTTTGATTCTTGCGATCGTGGCCCTTAAGACGAAGGGCGGGATTATTGCTGCGGTCCTGCTCTCGACTTTCGCGATCCTCATGTATTTTCTCCGTTTTGGTTTCCAACAACAAAGGGGCCTGGCTTTGACAGAACGGCTGCTGGCCCAGAAGAACGAGGATCGCTTCCGCACGCTGACCGAGAAATCGGCTGATGTCATTATGATCATCAGCCCACAGGGAATGATCGCCTACATCAGTCCGTCGGTACACTCGGTATTGGGCTGGAGCGATCAGGAGGTCGTCGGAACGCGGCTCTTCGAACACATTCATCCCGACGATGTACCGCTGGTCCAGGCTGCGTTCAGGGCGGTGGTGGCAGCCGGAGAGTCGCCCACTATTGAATTCCGGCTACACCATTCTGATGGCAGCTGGCCGGATTTCGAGTGCAGCACCCGCAATCTGATCCATGACGCCACCATTAAGGGTTTGCTGTTGAATGCCCGCGACGTCACGCAACGAAAGACAGCGGAAGACCTGGTTGTTTTTAATACCGCCCATGATTCCCTCACCCAATTACCTAACCGTGCCCTTTTCATGGATCGCGTGCAAACAGTAGTGGAGCGCAAGAAACGGCGGCCGGGCCCGCCGGCGGCAGTGCTCTTCATCGACGTTGACAACCTTAAAGTACTCAACGACAGCTTAGGGCACGACGCGGGCGATCTGCTCCTCGGCGAATTCGGGAAGCGCCTGAAAGCCTGCGTGCGTGGCGAGGACACGGTGGCGCGCCCGCTGGAAGTTCGCCTGCAGGAGCCTGATATGGGGATAGTGGCCCGGCTCGGCGGCGATGAATTTACTATCCTGCTCGAGGAAGTAACGGACCCGAGCGATGCTATTCGCGTGGCCCAACGCGTTCAGGCCCTGATGGCGGAGCCGTTTGTAATACGCGGACAGGAAGTCTTCAAGAGCGCGTCGATTGGAATCGCGTTTACGGACGGTGAAACCAGCGCCCGGAGTGTCATGGCGAATGCTGACATCGCAATGTATCGCGCGAAGTCCAACGGCAAGTCCCGCTGCGAAGTTTTCGATGACCTGATGCGATCGCAGATTACCGAGCGCATGGAACTCGAGATGGCCCTCCGCCAGGCCCTGGACGGCGATCAGTTCCGGCTTCAGTATCAACCGATAGTTTCGCTGACGACAGGTCACGTCGCGGGTCTTGAAGCACTCGTGCGCTGGGAAAGGCCCGGGGCAGGATTGGTTCCCCCCGGCGAGTTCATCGCCGTCGCCGAAGAAATTGGACTCATCGTGCAGCTTGGACAATGGGTACTGCTGGAGGCCTGCCGCCAAGCGGCCAAGTGGGAACGAGACGGTTTAGGGCCCTACGTCAGTGTCAATGTGAGCGCGCGGCAATTCGCGTACCCCGGGTTTGTGGATCATGTCAGAGACGCTCTTCGCGCAAGCGGGATCGACCCGCATCGCCTGAAGGTGGAACTCACCGAGGGCACCACTATGGAAGATCCGGAGCGAGCCGTGGATCTGATGTTGCAGCTAGCGGAACTCGGTGTCACGCTCAGCATCGATGATTTTGGTACCGGTTATTCTTCGCTCAGCGTCCTCCGCCGCTTCCCAGTCAAGACACTAAAGATCGATCGCTCCTTTGTTGCGACCATTCACACGAACAGCCAAGTGGCTGCCATCGTGACCACCATCTGCAGCCTGGCGCGCATTCTCTGCATGGAGGTCGTAGCCGAGGGAGTGGAGAATCTGGGGCAGCTGGAGAAGCTCAAGTCCGCCTCTTGCGATTGCGCGCAGGGCTACCTATTCTCGAAGCCCCTTTCCGCTGACGTGGTTCCCGGCGTGCTCGCAACCAACCTGTTGACAGGGCTGGAAGCGGGTTCTCACCTGGTAGTCGGCGCGGGCCGCTAAGTGAGCGGCTCCCTCTGCGCGGTCGTCCCGCCCGCGATCGAAGGTACCAGCAGCACTTCGTCGCCGTCCCGGAACGCATAGGTGTTTCCGCCGAGAAAGCGGATGTCCTCTTCGTTCACGTACACATTCAGGAAGCGCCGCGTCTGCCCGGCCTCATCGCGCAGGTGCGGCTTCAGGTCCGGAAACTGAGTGTCGAGCACGGAGAATAATTCCGGCAAGTTCGAAGCGGCACAAGTAAGGCGCGGCGTGCCGGCCGTGAGCCGTCGCAGTGCGGTTGGAATCTGGACAGTGATACTCATTTAAACCTCCACAGGTAGCGCCGGCTTCTCGCCGGTAAAAGTCGCAATACCACTCAGTTTGTTTTCGAGGAGCGCTTCAAATTCCCGCAGCTTGGGCGCAATCGGCGCCTCGGTTTCGTACTGGCCGGCGAGCACGTCGGTCGTCTTGAGACCGTTGCCGGTAATGCAAAGCACGGTCGTCTCCTCGGGCAAAATCCGATCCTGCCGGATCAGCTTGCGCGCCGTCCCGACCGTGACGCCGCCCGCCGTCTCGGTGAAGATGCCTTCGCTTTCAGCCAGCAGTTTGATTGAAGCGACAAGCTCGGCGTCCGAAACATCCTCCGACCATCCCCCACTCGACGTAATGGCCTTCACCGCATAGTGTCCGTCGGCGGGATTGCCAATCGCGAGCGATCGCGCAATGGTCGCCGGCCGCTGCGGTTCGATCTCTGTGCTGTACTGCTTGACTGCAGTAGAGATCGGCGAGCAGCCAGTCGCCTGCGCACCAAAGAACTTGACCAGCTTCGGCTCGACCAGGCCGAGTTGAATCAGTTCATCAAACGCCTTCTTGATCTTGGTGATCAGCGATCCCCCAGCCATGGGCACGACGATGTTGTCCGGCAGCCGCCAGCCGAACTGCTCGGCGATTTCGAAGCCCACCGTCTTCGAGCCCTCGGCATAGTACGGACGCAGATTCACATTGACGAATCCCCAGCGATGCTCGTCGGCAATCTGCGAGCAGAGCCGATTCACCTGGTCGTAATTGCCGTTGATCCGCACCAGCTGCGCTCCGAAAACCTGTGTGCCGAGAACCTTGGCCGGCTCCAGATCGGACGGAATGAAAATCCATGCCTTGAAACCTTCGCGCGCCGCCTGGGCAGCAACCGCGTTGGCCAGGTTGCCAGTCGAAGAGCACGCAACCGTATCGAAACCAAAGTGGCGAGCATTGGCGAGTGCGACCGCCACCACTCGATCCTTGAAGCTCAAAGTTGGCAGGCAGACCGCGTCATTTTTGAGATAAAGGTTAGACGAACCAATCTTCCGCCCAAGTTGCGGCGCTCTCAGAAGAGGCGTGTATCCCGTGGGCAGCGAAGGCCGGCATCCATCCGGCAAGGGCAGCAGCTCGCGATAGCGCCAGAGGTTTGGCGCGCGCGAAGCAAATAGCTCGCGCGAAACGAGCGGCCGGATCGAGTCGTAATCGTAGGTGACTTCCAACGGGGAGAAGCAATCTTCACAGATACTGCGCGGCTGATTGCCAAAGGTCTTGCCGCATTCGCGGCAGCGAAGATGGTAAGTGCTCGTCGACATTCCGCAACTGCCTTCTGTGACTGCGGGACGAGCCGGGAAAAAATCCCCAGTTACGACAAAACCCCTTTTCCGGATAGGAAAAGAGGCTCGGGAAATGCGAACAATTTCGCTAATCCCAAATCTCATGGTCCCCGTTGCCGGGCGAGAGTTGGCACCTGTCAAGCGGGATATATGATCCCGTTTCGGTTGCCGTGGCGTCGATGGGCTCGTCCCTCAGCCACTCTGCATGAAATTCGAGTCCGCTCCGAGGAGCGGACTTAGCAATAAATACTAAAACCGACCAATCGGTCTGTCAAGAGCGATTTCAACGAGACCCGCGTCGAGCCAGTTATCCGGTCGTATGCCACTCATGGTCGTACGCGGAAAAAGCCCAGATTCGTATCAGGGCACGGCTTGACAGGTTTCGGAAAAACGGATAAATGTGGGCACTCCCGTGGAAGAGCGGCCCTTCAGGGCCGCGTAAGTCGTTAGAAATCTGTGCGGGCTTTAGCCCTAGTGGTTGCTTTTCCTTAGCGAATTGAGTTTTTCCGCAGCCTGTTGAGCCGTGCCGCTAATCCTCCGAAAAGATTGGGGCTTTAGCCCCTGAGGGCGCATCCTTCATCGTTGGGAGCGCCCTCTCTCATACAGAACTCCGCCCACCCACGCGCACGGCAAAGCAGTAGCCGCGATCGCGATCGGATACCACGCTGGCCCCAGATGCATCGGGATGGTGGCGATCGCCCCGGCCGTGCCCAGAACGGTCCCCACCGCCCCTAGAATCAAAGCGTGACTCATCGGATTGTAAGGCGCGTACCGAGCCGCAATGTAACTTCCCAGAACGGTGTAAACGATCCGATAGGACAGCGCCAGCAGACACAAGCCCGGGTCATACATCGCCTGGTTCCAGGGCGGATACACCTTAAGCAAGTGCAGCACCTCGTCGGTGCCAAGCGAAAGAACCACGACCGCGACAAATCCGAAGAAGAGTGCGGCCAAGCTTCGCCCCAAGCGCCGGGAAGGCGCAGCCGTTGCAGTTGTTGAAATTGTCATTTCTTTCCTCCCGCCATGGTCGACGCCAGCAACTCCGCCAGCCGGTCGTATCCAGCCGCCACACCCGATTCCATCGGCGACTTCAGGACAGCCTCACGCGCCTCACGCGACTGGTACTGCACCGTCTGCGTGAGCGTAGTCTTTCCGCCCTCTTCAGTGAGGACGACCGTGCCCACCGCCTCACCGGGATACCACGCCTCGTCGAACTTCTCCGTAGAGACGATCCGCTCCGGCGGCACGATCTCGCGAAAGACGCCGCCCATCCCCATTTCATGTCCCTTGACGTGACGCCACACGTAGCGATACTTGCCGCCCACCCTAAGATCGATCTCGCACACCGGCATCGACCAGCCCTCCGGCCCGAGTAGCCATTGCTTGACCAGTTCAGGCTTGGTGAAAGCCTCAAACACCAGGCTGCGCGGCGCGTCGAAGACGCGTGTCATCACAATCTCCCGGTCGCCGCGTGTCGTCAATTTCAAAGTCCCACTGTCCTTCATCGGTCATCTCCTTTATCAAGTAAGCTACGGAAAAAATTTCTTAGTACGCTACGGAAAAACTCTGCTCTTGATCGACTCTGATTTTGGGTGGCGCAGCAGTTCACCGCTGCGGTAGGCATTTTTTCATTGCAAGGTTCAGCCCAGCGAGTGATTTTCGGGAGGGCACGACTTCAGTCGTGCCGCCCCATTGTTTTGATTGTGGGCTTCAGCCCCCGAGGGCGCCGCTCACTACTTCTCGAGCGTTTCAGCCCGCTAGTAACTTCCTCTTCGGCCCTTCTGACGTTTTGCCTGCCGACGCTTCTTCTGTCTCATGTTCATCTCGCCCATCTTCACCGTGCCGGTCTTCATCTCGTTAAGCAGCGCGTCCAGCCGCTGAAATTGGCCTTCCCAGAACTGGCGATAACCCTCCAGCCATTCGTTAGCCTCTGCCAGCGGACGAGCCTCAAGCCGCCGCGGACGTCTCTGTGCATCACGCCCACGCGAAATCAGCCCGGCGCGCTCCAGTACCTTGAGATGTTTGGAAATCGCAGGCTGACTCATAGCAAACGGCTCAGCCAACTCCGTCACCGACGCCTCACCCGACGCCAGCCGCGCCAGGATCGCCCGCCGCGTAGGATCAGCCAGCGCCGCGAAGGTCGAGTCCAGGTGATTAGGGGACGGCTGCCCATAACCTTGAGGTTGCATAACCATTAGGTTATTCTAAAGAGAACATACTGTCAACCATTTAGATGGGAATAATTTGCAATCCATCTTGGGATGGCAAGTGTGGCGACGGGTCTCTGACCCGTCCAACAAGGGCCAATCGGAGATACTTCCCAATGCGAAAAATTGTGCAAGGATTGTTTCACAAAGCTCAAGTCCCCTAAAGACAAGTGCCTCTGTCTTTGCAATCTGTGGGAGTTGCCGAACTGTGACAAGAAAGTGCTGCGGAGCCAACTGATGAAAATCTATATCGTTGCAACCATTCTTGCCCTATCTTTGAACTCTTGTGCCGGCAAAAAACACAATGGCAGTAGCCTGGCTCTGCCCAATCCCCAACTGCTAGGTTGTAACTCTGCCGGCTGCGACCGGCTGCGGGAGGGCGACTATCCAGATGCCACCGCTGTATATCCCAAACAGTTGACCATCGACTTTAAGCACGGGGTCCCTTATGGGCTCATGGCCCAGTACGATAAATCCATACAGACTGAGACAATAAAGACTGCGCTAGACAAAGACTATGCCAAATGGGCGGTGACCGGCCTTAGTGCTTCACCAGTAATAATATGGCGGGTAGAGACCGAGAAGATCGTAATCCAGTTGAGTACAACTGAGGAAGGGGCACGGCAACTGGCTTATCTGAGCCTAAAGCCTGAGTTGCGCTGATCATCGACAACAAAGACACTCCGATGAAGCGAGCACTCGTGTGGAAGTGGTTGTTTGTGGCAGAACTCTACCCCCCAGGGGTTTCGAACAAAACATTGCCATGTAGTGGGGCGGTGCCAAAAGCAATGAACCCGGATCTACACAAAGCACTCGTGCAACTGAGGACAGGTGAGCGCCTAGAAATGTGGGAGGCTGCTAAGGCGCTCGTCAAAGAGGAGGACCCAAGTGTAGTCCCTGAATTGCTAGCGCTGCTTGCCGATTCTATGGAACCTGAACGGAGGGCGGCAGCTGCATGGACGTTGGGATTCTTGAGGGCGAGCGACGCCGTGCAGCCCCTGACCCACATTCTGGTCAATAAGGCAGAACCGCCCGCACTGCGGGAACACGCTGCTGAGGCGCTCGGGTACCTTTCAGATGCAAGGGCAAGGAGCGCCCTAATCAGCAGCCTTTCGGACGAAAACCCAGATGTGGTGTTCTCTAGTACTTTCGCCCTTAGGACGGTGGGGGAAACTGAAGATATACCGCACCTCGCAAGGCTCGCCGCCGGATCTGGTTTGGTGAGTTCGAACGGGGAATCGGTCATGCGCGAGGCTCAGGAGGCAATTGATCAAATAAAGACTAGAGCGGAACGAAAACTCAGGGATTGAACCCCCCCCCACACATGGGCGGCGAGACACCGGGACCCGGAGACTTTGGCGTCACGCCGGATGAAGGTACGCTGAATGTTCCAAATTATAACGACGGTCTCCATCTCGCTTGCAACTGCCTACGGCGACATCCGATGGCGGCTTTAGATCGGCGATTCAACGATGTTGATTGGGTTCTTTGTGCTGACTTTTGAGTTGTTGCTTATATTCGGAGCGAACCTGAGATGACAAGTACGAAGGAAGAAGACTCGCCGCGCAGCCTGTTCTCAATGACACGGATGATCTACGCCGTTTGCAGCGCGATTATTCTCTACAAGTCGCTGGAGTTCGGCGGTTGGTCCGTGTTGAGGAAGGTCCAGAACATTCCGTTCGGACTCTATCGCTCCGATTTGTGGTTTCACGCTATCAATCTATTTTTCATACTGGCAATGCTTGTAATAAGTTTGCCCTACCGCCCTAAATCTGAGCTTTTTTACTGGCCGTTGCGACGACCTAAGTTCGATGCTCTCAGGGCATCGGGTTGGGGCTAGCAGGTGGCATGGTAGCATTTGCCTTGGCAAGCCCGATATTTTGGAGCGGAGATGCGCAGCTAGAATCTGTGCGGTCATTGATCGCTCACGCGTTTTCGCCGTTTCGTGTGCTCGATGTTGTTGTATTCATCTTCGCGCTGGCGGTGACTAGTGAAATGGTATATCGAGGGGTAGTGTTTAGAACCCTTGCAAGCTACGCCACTGTGCCAGCAGCGATTCTGGCTAGCGGACTGCTGTTCGCATACATGTACCCTGTGCTGAGCTTTCCGGCCGCGACCATTTTGGGGATTGCGTCCGCCATTCTGTATTACAGAACAGGCAACCTGCTCGCATCGACCATTTCGAATGCTGTGTTCACGGTCGGAGGGGGAGCACTTACCCTGTACCGCTTGATGCATCATTGAAATGTGGGGACGGAAACCCGGGGACATCCATGATAAGTAAGAGTCAAGAGGAGACGGATCTCATAGACCCATTTGGCCTGGCGAATAGCGATGCGATTTGAAGGGCGAGAACTCAACCCTTACGCTGAGCCTGTCTCGGCCAGCAAGCTGACACAAGGGTCGGTCTACTTCGCGGTCACCTATGTCGATGATCAGATGCTAGTGCCTACGGTGGAACCCCTCATTTTTGCGGGAAGGAATTTGGATGCCGGTGACGTCGGCTCCGTGGTTTACTTCCAAGATGCTGCCTCCTACCGGCGTGGGACTCGGCACGATTCGATTGCCAACGAGGGCGAGGCGACATTTTTTGCCGCTCCTGACAACGAAGTAAGGCATATTTTTGAATATGAGAACGCTCTCGACGAACTCCTGCGGTGCGCCCTTAGGTCTCAAGGTGGAAAAGGATAGTCTGAAGTAGGCCGGCTGAGCGACCTCTCGATGGGCCGAGAAAAACGCCGGTAACCGCCTGACACGCACGGATAAGCGCACGAACGTCACGCTCAGCTACACGTCCTACGACAACATTTACGAGCTCCAAACGGTCAAGCAGGGAGCTACGACCAAAGAGAGCTATACCTACGATCTGGTGGGGAATAGGTTAACCTCGTTAGGCGTGAGCCCCTACACCTACAACTCGGGGAACTGGCTGACCTCGATTCCGGGGACGACCTACAACTACGACAACAACGGCAGCCTGACCTCGAAGTCGGATGGCACGGCGTACTCGTGGGACTTCGAGAACCACCTGTCCCAAGTGACGCTCCCAAGCGCGGGAGGTACGGTCAATTTCAAGTACGACCCTTTGGGCCGGCGGATTCAGAAGACGTTCACCCAGGGGAGCACCACGACCACGACGAACTATGTTTACGACGGTCCAAACGCTATCGAGGAAGTGGATGCGAATGGAGCAGTGGTAGCGCGGTACACGCAGGGGTTAGGGATCGATGAACCGCTGGCGGAGCTGCGAAGCGGGACAACCAGCTACTATCAAGCCGATGGTCTCGGCTCGATCACCTCCTTGAGCAACACGGCCGGGGCTTTAGCCAATACCTACACTTACGACTCGTTCGGGAAGCTGACCGCATCGAGTGGAACGATCGTGAATCCTTTCCAGTTTACGGGTCGGGATTTCGATTCGGAAACGGGCCTCCGCTACTATCGAACCCGGTATTACGACCAGAACATCGGCCGCTTTACCAGCGAAGATCGGAGCCGGTTTAAGGGCGGGATCAACCTATACACATATGTCGGTAACGACGCAACGAACCTGACCGATCCTAACGGAACGGCCTTCAAAACCTGCGCCAAGGCTTTGGCAGACCTCTTGGCGGCGCAGTTTCTCGCCAGCGAGCGACTGGCTGCATACCTTAGGCATGCCGACTGGGATCCGCACCATGCAAACTCGTTAGGCCAAGCACTAACTAACCTGCAACGCGCGCTGGACCAAGTGAAGAAGTTTTGCAAGTGTGATCCCACAGCTCCCGCTATCATAGCGCTTGCAACAGCGCTGGTTGCGGAAATAGTCGATGCTCTGCGACAAGTGTGTTCAGAAGAGCCAGAGATCTGTTACGCGTGGATATAAGAATGAATAAAGATGTCACAACACGTGTGAAAGAAATTCAAGCCTCGATGGTGGCAGCCGCGGAATCGTGTTTCGACGAACCCGAACTGGCCCACCTGCGCGCCATGATCAGACTTACGGTGGAGTTCCATGACTATCTGGAACACGGCAGCGTCAATGTAGCACAGGGACTGAAAGACGGACCTCACGCCAACTACTTCAAGGACCTGCAAAGTGCCAGTGCGGACCCCTTCAATAAGTACGATCTGCGGTGGGTATGTGACTCGATCCGCGCGGGGGTCGACTCCTTCTGTGCTTTGAACGCGGGCTACCGGCTATTGAACGGTGCGACTGACAGCAATCTCAAGTGGAGCATGATCTCCTCCACGGAGACGTTCAAATCCGAATTCCTTTTGATGTTCAACCGATTTACCGAAGAAGAAGATTTCGAAAGCAAGTGCCGCCTGCTCTTAGATTTGTTCAAATTGCAGATGGTCTTCGCCGGCTTCTCGTGTGGCTAGTCCCGGAGATTCTCTCGCGAGCAGC
>WNFA01004645.1_pt1 | contig 11452 bp, 8 predicted proteins | sample 5400481 | NCBI WGS metagenome assembly WNFA01 (sample SAMN13153340, study PRJNA577476) | soil metagenome | isolation source: 120 cm saprolite under Douglas fir tree site 2 hole 1 replicate 2 | place: USA:California | collected 2015-04-18
GCTGGTCACGAAAAATTTCAAACACGGATTTTCGCTGGCCGTCCGGCCGGAATACATTAAGTCGAGTGGAACCGTCTTAGACCCCAACGCCATCAACTTGCTGTACGGTCCGGGTAGCGGCGCGTTCGCAATCACCATCACCCCGACTTACGTCAAGGATGGCTTTTTCCTTCGCGGAGACTTCTCGCTCGTTGATGCTACCAAGTCCACCCCGGGCTTCGTGTTCGGCACCGCCGGGACGAAGGTCAACCAACCACGCGGCGTTATCGAGGCCGGCTTCATGTTCTGAGGTCCCACCGGAAAAGACGGAAGAGATTCTGGAGGACATCGGAGATTCCAACTTGGCGGCTGTAAATGACCACGGCGCCGCCAGGGGTCACTCATAGATTGCCGCGCGGTGAAGCGTGCACTTGGCGCTCCGCCGCGCGGCAATTTAGTTGCATTCCACGAATAAGATTTAATCACGTGAACGGTTTCCCCCCGGAGAAAGAAGAATCTGATTTCCCTCGTGGCCCTTCGGGGGGACAGGTGGCGAAGCCTGTTCTGCCTGGGCCGCTGAAACCCGCGTTTCAGAGAGTGGAAATACTGGGCGGAATGGCCCTATAGTGGAGAGCGCTGCCAAGATGCAGCAAGGACTCGAATCCGTGCTACAGCCTGAGGACAAGAACATGATGACGAAGCTCGAAGCGATTGTTCAGCCGTCCAGGTTCGAAGCGGTTAAAGATGTACTCACTGAATTGGGCATTGGCGGCATGACCATCTCCGACGTGCGAGGGCATGGCCGGCAAAAGGGACATACGGAAGTCTACCGCGGCCGCGAATATACGGTGGATCTTCTTCCGAAGATCAAGATCGAGCTGGTCATCCCTGACAATCTGGTGGATGCGGCGGTGGACGCGATTCTCCAGAGCGCCTCGACGGGAAAAATCGGCGACGGGAAAATTTTCTTGAGCAGAGTGGACCAAGCGATCCGGATTCGCAACCAGGAACGCGGCGTTTCGGCTCTCTAGTTCGCGCAATGCAAGAAGTTCTCAACACAGAGGTCACAAAGAGCGCAGAGGAAAGCGAGAACGACGCAAGGTAAACGGGGAATTGGGTTGATCTGAAATGAGGCTCGAAAGCCGCACCTCCACACTGCAAGAATTGTATGCGGAGGAATCCGCCAAAATTCGGGAACACTTCGAAGCCTCAGGCGATGGAAAGGCGGCTATCCGGGACCGCTCTTCCCTGATCGATTCGGTCGTCATCGAACTGTGGAACGAAGTTACAGCGGCCGGAAATCCTCTCGAGGGATTTTGCATTGCCGCGATGGGAGGATACGGGCGGCGCGCGCTGTTTCCGTATTCCGACATCGACCTGCTTTTTCTTTACGAGCGGGAGATCCAGGCGGAATATCTCGGCAAGAAAGTAATCGCCCCGCTGAGCCAGTCTCTTTGGGACTTGCATCTTCGCGTCAGCCCCACGACCCGCACTCTCGCGGAATGCGGCAAGCTTCACCGAGGCAACATCGAATTCAATATCTCCCTCCTCGATAGCCGGTATATTTGCGGGGACGAAAAGCTTTTTGAAAAGCTCCGGAGCCGTGTCCTGCCGGGCATGATCACGCGGGAATCCCAGAACCTGGCGCAGGAGCTCACGGGCCTCGCGCGCTCGCGCCACGAAAAATACGGCCAGACAATTTTTCACCTCGAGCCGAATATCAAGGACGGTCCCGGTGGCTTGCGGGACTATCAAGTGGCGTGCTGGATGGCGCAGATTGAGGAAATGGGACGTTCCCGCGAATGGAAGGATCCCGAAGAGCTGTTGCCTGTCCCACTGCGGCCGGACGCGGTGAAAGCAATCGACTTCCTCGACGCGGTCCGTTGCTTTTTACACTACCGTCAAGGACGCGACTTGAACGGATTGACCTACGAATTGCAATCGGAGGCGGCATCCGCCGGAATCGGACTCCATGGCGGCCCCACGACTTCCCCCAGTGACTGGATGCGCGTTTATTTCCGTCACGCACGGGCCATTCACAGACTGGCGGTTCTGCTCGATGAAGTTCCGCTGGTAAAATCGCTGTGGGCGCGCATGTTTGGCGAACGTAAATCGCGTTTGTCGAATGCGGAATTCACAGTTGTGGACGGGCGCGTCTCCTTGCGCCAAGCCGCCTCGATCGAAGACCCCGCGCTCCTGTTCAGGCTGTTTGAACTCGTTGCGCGGCACAATCTTAGGTTGACCGCCGAGACGGAAAATGCGGTGGAAGCGGCGCTTCCCAACATCCAAAAATGGGTGGCGACGACTTCAAATCTTTGGGACTACGTCCGTCAGATTGTGGTGTTGCCCCACGCCGCAACGTCGTTGCGCGCGATGCACCGCCTCGGATTCCTCGTGTTGCTATTTAAAGAGTTTCAGGCCATTGATTCGCTGGTCATTCGCGATTATTACCACAGATATACGGTCGACGAACACTCTTTGGTCACCATCGAGAATCTGCACAAGCTTGCCGCCGAGACTGGCGAAGCGGGCCGCAAATTCCGGGACATTCTCTGCAGCGTCGAACACCCGGAACTCCTTTACCTTTCGCTCCTGTTCCATGATGTGGGCAAGGGCATGGCGAACGAAAGCCATGTGGAGGGAAGTCTGGAGGCTGTGAAGGGCGTCTTTGAACGGTTGCGCCTCGATTCCGTTCAGCGCGATACAGTGCAATTCCTGATCGCAAGCCATTTGCGGATGTCCGCCACGGTGCTGCGGCGCGACATTTTCGATCCTGAAGCGGTGCATGATTTTGCGCAGACCGTCGGCACGATTGAACGCCTGAAGATGCTCACGTTGTTTACCTACGCGGATATCAAGGCGGTGAATCCCGAGGCCCTGACGCCGTGGAAGGCCGAGATGCTCTGGCAATTGTATGCCGCCACGGAGAATTACCTGAACCGTTCCGTCGACGACCAGCGCCTGTACGTTGCGGGAGAGGATGCCAAACAGCTGGAGCGTCTCGTCCCGTCCGGAGAAGAGGCGGGTGAACCCGAGCGATTCCGGAATTTTCTGGATGGCTTCCCGAAACGATATCTGCTCACGCATTCTCCGGCGGAAATCGCGGCACACTACCGGATGTACAAACGCTTGGGGCACTCTTCGGCGGAAATCAGCGTTACCAGGCGCGACGATTACTACGAGCTTGTTCTTGTGACCATGGACCGCCCGTTCCTTTTTGCGAAAGTTGCCGGAACGATTTCGTCCTGGGGAATGAATATCTTGAAGGCGGATGCCTGCGCGAACAAGGCCGGAACCGTGCTGGATATCCTGCGCTTTTCGGACCGTTTCCACACTCTCGACCACAATCCGTCCGAGACCGTTCGCTTGAAACAGAATCTCGTCGCCGCCATTTCCGGAGACCTCGACGTAGCCGACTTGATGAAGAGAAAATTCCAGCCCGAGAAGCGCCCGCCGAAAGTTCAGGTGGAAACGCGAATCCACCTCGATAACGAATGTTCCTCGCACAGCACGGTTGTGGAAATTATCGCCCTCGATCGCCCCGGACTTCTTTATGATATGAGTTCCACGTTTGCCGAACTCGGATGCAACATTGAGGTGGGCCTGATTGACACGGAGGGGGGAAGCGCCAGCGACGTGTTTTACGTCACCAAACGGGGCGTCAAACTTAATCTCGAACAACAGCATGCGTTGCACGAAGCGCTCGTACAGCGCGTTTGAGCCGCTGCCGCCCTGGACGGAATAGGACCTTCCCGAAAACCGGGGGTTCCCCTCTGTGGCATCCAGACAACTTGGTTTGAAGTTGACGCGAAAGGGGCGTGGCTATAAGGTCTTGCGCCAGGATCGAAAGTTGAGTCGGAGATTGCGGCAGGAGGCCCAGCGATGTAGTTGCAGGATGGGTGAAACGCGTGAAAAGGTCTCATCGGCGTTGCGAGGTCATCTTAGGTACACTCATTATTCTTACTGCGGGTGATGCTGCGGCGCAGTCAACCTATCATGTGATCAGGGTGACGAATGGCGGCACCATTAGCGGGACTGTGAAGTGGGCCGGGGCACCGGTGAAGCCGGAGCTGCTGCCTATCACCAAGAATTCCGGCGTCTGCGACCCCGGCGGAGGAAAGACACGTGACCTGGAACGGTTGATCATTGGTCCCGGCGGAGGTGTCGAGAACACGGTCGTGTACCTGAAGAACGTGACCATGGGAAAGGCGATGGACCTGCCCGTGATGCGCGCGTCGCTGAATCAGAAGAATTGCCGCTACGAACCCCATATCCTACTGGTTCCGCAGAGTGCGGAATTGAAAATGAAGAGCAGCGATCCGATTCTCCACAATATCCACATGACGGGCGCCGCCCTCTACAATCTACCGTTTCCCCTTCAGGACCAGGAGGTCAAGCGCACGATGCGCAAGTCTGGGGTGGCGGACCTGAAGTGCGACGCCGGTCACGTGTGGATGAATGCGGAAGTGCTGGTTGTGGAACATCCTTACTATGCGGTGACCGGGGATCAGGGCGACTTCAAGATTAGCGGCGTTCCGCCGGGCGATTACGAAATTGTAGCCTGGCATGAAGGCTGGACGATCGTCCGCGAAGAGTCTGTGATGGACGTTGACGCGCACCAAGAAGTCCGCCGACCTATCTTCTCCGAACCGAAGACGTGGGAGAAGCGAGTCACTGTGGCAACAGATGGCGCGGTCAAGGTAACCTTCGAAATTTCCGAGAGATGAAGAGAGTTGCGGACGCCGAATAACCGCCATCAAGTGACTTCAGGCCGGGATGGTTCCGTGACTCCCGTTCCCTGTTTGAGTCACTCGCCAACGCGGTCGAAATGCTCGAAAGCCGCGATGCTGATGTGGGATCCTGGTGGTGGAAAAACGGCCGGCACTGAAAATGGATGAAAAAGCACAACAAAACCGGCTACGGCCGGGCGAACTGATCTCAAGTGTCGGGGCGGTTTCCTGGGTCCTGTTAGGGCTGCTAGCGGTGGCCTGCTATTCGGTCTATTTTACGCGGATGAATTTCTGGCGTGTGAAGATGGAGGCCAACGAAACGGAAATCATTCGCCTCATAGTTGAGAGAGTTAGCGCCGGTTTTGAGCCTGCGGTGGCTGATCTGCTCATTCTTTCCGAAAACCCCCAACTCTCGGCCTATCTGGCGCATCCGAGCCAGGCCGAACGCACTGCCATGGAACTCGAGCTGCTTCGGTGGTGCCGGAGGAAGACCGACTACTTTGAGATTCAGATGTTGAACGACAAAGGGGTAGAGATAGCTCGGGTGAACTACAACCACGGCGCACCGGTTGTGGTCCCTATGGATGAACTTCGGGACGTCTCGGAGCGGACATACTTTGTTCGGACACTTACTCTGGATCGCCAAGAAGTCTTTGTCTCGCCGTTCGAGTTGAATGTGAACGAAGGAAGGGTCGAGCAGCCGCCCCATCCCATGGTCCTGTTTTCCACGCCCGTGTTTGACCAGGAGGGATACAAGCGCGGCGTCCTGATCTTCAGTTATGAAGGGCAAAAAATCCTCGACAAGATCAAGGCGGAAACCGGCGGATCGGTCGGGGAAATCATGCTTCTTAATGCCAACGGATATTGGTTGAAAGGCCCGAACCCCCAAGACGAGTGGGGGTTCATGGATGAACAGAAGAAAAACCGAACGTTCGCACGATCCTCTCCCGGCGCTTGGAAGAAGATAGTTGCTGCGGAAGCCGGGAAATTCTACGACGAGAATGGATTCTACGCCTTCGGTACGCTTTCCCCAATTGCAGCCGCGGACCGGTTTGTCTACGACAAGGTGATGAACGAGATGTCCTCACAATCGCCGGTTCCATCCTATGCGTGGAAGGTCGTGTCCTCCGTTCCGAACAGGATCATACGAATGCAGGCATGGAGTACCCTGTTACAAGCGGGACTCCTAGGAGCATTTGGCCTTTCGATTCTCGCGATCTTTACCACACTACAGGCGCGGGGCCAAGCGTATCGCCGGCGAGAGGAGGAACGAGTTGCGGTTCAGGAACTTCTGGAGAAACAACTCCGCCAAGCGCAGAAGATGGAAGCCATTGGCCAACTCTCGGGTGGAATCGCTCATGACTTCAATAATCTGCTTGGAGTCATCATCGGTTACACCGAGGATTTGGAGGAACGCCTAGCTCAGGGCGACCCTTTGCGCAAGAACGCAAGGGAAATCAGGAAGGCCGGTGAAAGAGCGGCCTCCCTGACTCGCCAACTCTTGGCCTTCAGCCGCCAGCAAGTGCTCGCGCCCAGAGTTTTGGACCTCAATTCTGTTGTATGCGAAGTGGAGACGATGCTTCGCCGCCTGATTGGCGAGCATATCGATTTGGCCACAGCGTTAGACCCGGCATTGGAACGCGTCAAGGCGGATCAAGGCCAAATCGAGCAGGTCATCATCAACTTGGCCGTGAACGCCCGGGATGCGATGCCGCACGGTGGAAAGCTGACGATCGAAACGGCCAACGTCGATTTGGACGAGGACTACGCTAGCCGGCATCGCCCGCAGCCGCCAGGCCCATACGTACTGCTGGCAGTCTCTGATACGGGCGAAGGGATGGATGCTAAGACCAAGGCCCGCATTTTCGAGCCGTTCTTTACGACCAAGGAACTTGGCAAGGGTACCGGGTTGGGTCTGTCCACCGTCTATGGAGTTGTCAGGCAGAGCGGTGGCCATATCTGGGTCTATAGCGAACCTGGGCAAGGCTCGACCTTCAAGATTTACTTGCCACAGACCAGGGACACGGTCCGCGCAGCGAAACCAGCCGCCGGGCTACCTGCATCCTTGAGCGGCACGGAAACCATATTGCTCGTCGAAGACGAGAAGGCACTCCGAGAGTTGACGCGTACTTTGTTGGCAGACGCCGGCTACACGGTACTTGTAGCGGAACACCCTGACCGGGCCATGGAAATTGCTCTTCAGCGAAGCGGTCCTATCCACCTTCTGCTGACAGATGTGGTGATGCCAGGAATGAAAGGGCGCGCGTTGGCCCAGTATTTGGTTCGAAAGAGGCCGGAGATGAGGGTCCTCTACATGTCCGGTTACACAGGCTTTACTCATCCCGGGCTTCTTGATTCCGAAGCTATGGTACTCCAGAAGCCATTCACGCGGGAGGCGCTACTTCGCAAACTGCATGAGATACTAGATTTGCAAAAAGAATCGAAGCCAACCTCGTAGACCGCGGCTCCCAGGGGTAGAAGAGTCGAGATCTTGCGTTTCACGACAGTTCACGGACCGCTGCCGAATTCATTAGGCGCAAGCGCGAATTCATGATAAGGTGCAGTTGCGTTTGTTGCTCTTGTAACACCTTTAGATTCGATTAAAGGGGCTGCAAGTAACACTTGCTGCCCTTTTTTTGTTGTACGGCTGGAGGCGGTCGAGAAGCACCAAATAGCTTAAAAAGTGAAAAGGAAATACCGTGAAAGAACAAGGAACAGTAAAGTGGTTCAATGCCAGCAAGGGATTCGGGTTCATCCAGCGCCAGTCCGGCGAGGACATTTTTGTCCATTTCTCCGCGATTCAAGCTGAGGGATACAAGTCGCTGAACGAAGGCCAAGCGGTTGAGTTCGAAGTGACCTCCGGCCCCAAGGGTCTGCAGGCAGCGAACGTCACCAGCCTGTAAGGAATCGGGGCGAGACGGCGACCGCCGTGTCGCCCCATTTTTCTCTGTGCTTGACAGTCAGAAGGAGGCAATATTTTGAAAGCCCTCGCGGAAGGTCTCTACATCAAGCACTTTCAATACGGCCTGGGAGTCGTCACCGACTCGGATGCCGAGCGTACCTCGATTGATTTTGACCTGCACGGCCCAAAAAAGTTCGTCACCAGCATCATGGTTGTCGAGCCCGCCGAAGGCACTCCTCCCAAGCGTTCGCGCTCCAAGCGCAAGAAGAAGGTCACGGTCGCCATTCTCGCACCCGTTCTCGCCGCCGCCGAACCTAAAACTGTAGCCGCTCGATGAGCGATAGCCTCATCGTTCAGTTTGTGGGCTATGAAGTCAGTCCTCTCGTTCGCGAGTACCGATTTAGCGTGCGCGAGTCCAAGAGCGAAGCCCGCGAGTTTACGCTGACGATTGCCAATGCGGCGTTCAATTGCCGGCGCGCGCGGTTCCAGGACGCGCCCGACATCTGTTCCCTTCGGCTTCGCCGGGAACTCGCCGCGGACGCCAATCATCCCGCGAATACTCATTTCCAGATCACCGACGAAGAGTTGGACGACTACCGCGGCCGTCACTCGCCCAAATCCTCCCAAAGTCCGTACAAGAAAAAAGTCACGGAAGAATACTGAACCCGAATATCTTTGCGACTGGACTCCGATGTGGTTTCTTCATTATGATGAGCCCACTCGATTCGGATCGCATGAGGGGCATTCGGTGTACGGAGGTGCGCTTATGAGTGCACTGGGAGTGATTTCGACCCACGACGTTCGGCCAGGCGAGAAACTCGGGCTTTGGCAAGACAGTTTGTGGCAATTGTGCGGAAGGCTTCGCTCCGAGACCCAGACGGACGCTTCGTTCTGGGGAAAAATTGAATATGCCACGATCGGTGACGTCAGGATCGCGAAGCTCACGGGGAGCCGTCATCGTGTTGTGCGGACGCCGAATTATGCCAGGCGGGATAACGATGGATTCTTGAAAGTTGCTCTGCAGCTGCGAGGATCGAGCTGCTTCGAACAGAAAGGCCGCAAAGTCGTCCTGTCGCCGGACGAATGGAGCATCTACGACACGACGCAGCCCTATACCGTCACGGTCCCGCAAGACACCGAGATGCTGATTTTGTTGGTTCCTCGCGACAATATTTCCACGCAGCGGCTTCACCTCGAGGACCTTATGGTTCGGAAGTTTGCCGGGCGAGTCGGGATGGGAAGGCTGGCGTACCAGTTCATGATTTCTGCCTTCGACGAAATCCCGATCATTACTCCCGAGGCGGAATGGGAGATCGCCGGAGCCATTTCCCATCTGATCCGGTTGACCATGCTCGATGCGTCCGAAGTGCAGAATCAGGTATCGCTCCGGGAGGTCTGGCGGGACCGGATTAAGGCTTACATAGGAACCCACCTGCGTGACCCCGAGCTCTCCATCGATCGAATCGCGGGGGCCATGAATTGCACCAAGCGGTACGTGCACAAGGTTTTTCAGCCCGAAGCCACATCTGTTTCCGAGTCGATTCTGCGAATGAGGCTTAACCGGTGCCGGGAAGATCTTCGCAATCCTGCTCGTTCGCAAAGCTCGATCACCGATATTGCGTATTCCTGGGGATTCAACAATCCCGCGCACTTTAGCAAGGCTTTCAAGGACGAATTCAATGTTTCCCCGCGTTTTTTCCGGATGGAGACGCAGTTGGGCTGCGTTTCTCCGCAAAGGCCTGCAACAAAGAAGCTGGGTGCGGCAACGCGGTTCTTGAAATTGCGGGCAGGCCAGATTTCATCGTACTCCTGATCGCCCGGCGCGCCTTGCCCACGCCGTTCGCAATCTGCTAGATCATCGCTGCCAACTCCATCTTAGCGAAGGTGAAGGGCTTGCCAGCTCTCGCCTGTTAGTTCCCTGCAGAATAAGCGTTGCGTTCGCTGTGGGAAAAGAAAGACGGCCGGGCTGCGACATAATCCGACCACTACACATCGCGGTTACGCGAGCAGGGTGAGATTTAACTGCCTGTGCCTATAAATTATCAGAATAATTACAAGGAAATGCGACGGCTTCTCGCGAGGGCCGTCCCGCAGGCACTCAATGCGTCGATTTCCTGGTGTTTACAAACACGGAGGTTCGCCATGTTCCTAGGTCTGAACGCCAGCCCAATTTCCGAACGGTTCCCCCGGCGGGTTCTCAAGTGTCTCTTCCTATTTCTTGCCTACTGGATGGTGTTGGGTCCGGCCCGGACAGCGCAAGCCCAGGTCGGCAGCACGCTGGCTCAGCTGAACGGCACCGTCCGGGACGAGAGTGGCGGCTCCGTGGGCAAAGCCACCATAACCTTGCGCGATGTGAACACGAATCAGGCCTACACGGCTACATCCACCGATAGCGGATTCTATCTGGTGCCCAACATCACCCCCGGCCAATTCGAACTGACCATTGAATATTCGGGCTTCGCGAAATACACGCAGACCGGAATCGCTTTGAGGGTCGGCCAAACCGCGACGATCGACGTCACCCTGAAAGTGGCGTCGGTTGGGTCCAGCGTCGTCGTGAGCAACGAAGCGCCAGTTATCGAACCCACTCGGACCGAAGTCAGCCAGGTGATTGACACGAACCAGATTCAATCACTGCCCATCAGCGGCCGGCTTTTCACGGATTTTGCGCTCTTGACTCCCGGAGTTGCTACGGGGCGGACCAGTCTGCAATCCACGTTTACAGAGTTTGAAACGACGCGAATCTCCTTTGGCGGGATGCGGGATTTGAGCAACGCCGTCACCGTGGACGGCGCGGACACCGTCAATACGGCGACCGGATCGCAGCGGGCCACGCCTTCACAGGAAGCCGTCAGTGAATTCCGGGTGGTGAACAATAGTTTCGGATCGGAATACGGCCGGGCGCTCGGCGGGATCGTCAACATCATCACGAAGTCCGGGACCAATAATCTCCACGGATCCGTTTACGACTACCTGCAAAACAATGCCGTCAACGCCCGGTCTCTCCTGCTGCCGGCGCCGCAACCAAATACGCTGCGGCAAAACCAGTTCGGCGGAACTCTGGGCGGCCCAATCAAGAAAGACCGCACGTTCTTCTTCATGAATTATGAAGGCCAGCGGCGCGGCGAGTCTCCCACGTACCCCAGCGTGCTGGTGCAAAACATCGATGCATTCGATGCCGCGAAGGCGTATGTGGGAATTGCGCCGGAAGGCGGCATATTGGGCATCGCAGGTCTCAATTCCGTCCTGAAGACCCGGGATACCGACAACGGGATCGTCAAATTGGATCATGAAATCAACAAGAACAATCGCTTGTCGGTTCGCTACAACATTTTTGATGCGCGCGAGTTGAATCTGCTGGTGGGCGACACGTTGGATGGAGGCGGCCTAGGCGCACCCAGCAGCGGGCACAACGCCTTCATTCGCGACCAGTCAGCTGTCGCCAGTCTGGCCACGCAGTTGGGTTCTACTCTCGTAAACTCCGCCCTCGTTCAATACGCGCGGCGGCACAATACCTTCCCCGGGACCACAGGCGAGCCGAACCTGGATATCCCCAACACCCTTCTGTTCGGACATAACTTTGGTACTTTCGACGCGACGTACGAGAGCCGCGTGGAGGCTTCCGACTCGCTGGCTTGGGTGAAAGGCGCGCACTTCGCAAAATTCGGCGTGGATTTCAACTACATCGACAATTTCGTGATCTGGCCGGGCTTCAACCCCGCGCGAATCATCGTGCCGGGGCTCAACTGCCTGCAAGACTTCGCAAACTTTGTAGCCGACGCGGGTACTGCTGGGAACCCCCCGCTGCTTACGGCATTCAACGGTCACGCTTTCGGGCCGT
>WNFA01004648.1_pt1 | contig 11451 bp, 10 predicted proteins | sample 5400481 | NCBI WGS metagenome assembly WNFA01 (sample SAMN13153340, study PRJNA577476) | soil metagenome | isolation source: 120 cm saprolite under Douglas fir tree site 2 hole 1 replicate 2 | place: USA:California | collected 2015-04-18
CAGACGCTTGGCCTCCTCCCCGTCCCCACGCTCGAGCTGGATGGTCGCGTCGATGACGAGCGAGCCGCGGAGCGGGCCGTCTCGAAGCGCCGACGTCCGATAGCCGAACTGCAGGTCTTCCACGCTCCACGTGCGCCGGTCGGCGCCGGGCTGGAATCCGCGCGCGGCCAACAGCACCTCGCGCAGCTCATGGCCCCAGCAGCCGGCGTTCTGATAGACCGCCCCGCCGACCGTGCCCGGCACGCCGATCGCGAACTCGAAGCCGCGCAAGCCGGCGTCGGCCGCGATCCGCGCGAGCCTCATCATCTTCAGGCCCGCACCCGCCCGGATGCGCGTGCCGTCAACCTCGTAGTCGCGGTTGACGACACGAATCACGAGCCCCTCGAGCCCCGCGTCCGCGATGAGAAGGTTGGTGCCGGCCCCGAGCAGGAGATGCGGGATGCCGCGCAGGCGGCAGCCTTCGAGGGCGAACTCGATGGACTGCGGATTGGCCATCTCGGCGAAATATTCGGCGGCGCCGCCGATGCCAAACGACGTGCGCGTGGCCAGCGGCTCGCTCTTGCGCACGCCAGGCAGCTCGCGCAGCCAGGCGAGGTTAGATTCTTTGCGCCAGCTCATCGCCCAGCTTTCTGATGTCACCCGCGCCCATCAAGAGGAGAACGTCGTCTGGGCCCACAAGCCCTTCGAGCGTTTCGCGAGCGCGCTCAAACGAACCCACGTACACGGCGTTGGGAATCATGTCCGCCAGGTCGCTCGCCTGGATCCCGGTGGGGTTGTCCTCGCCGGCGCCGTAGACGTCCACGACCAGGACGCGGTCGGCGGCCCCAAACGATCGCGAGAAGTCCTGGAGCAACGCGGCCAACCTTGTGTAGCGGTGCGGTTGAAACACAACGATGAGGCGGCGATGGCGCAGCTCGCGGGCCGCTTGCAGCGCCGCTCGAACCTTGGTCGGGTGGTGCGCGTAGTCGTCATAGACGGGGGCGCCCTGGAACACGCCCAGGAACTCGAGCCGCCGGTGCGCGCCCGGGAACCGTTCGAGCGCGCCGGCCACATCAGCGAAGCTCACGCCCAGCTCGAGCGCCATCGCGGCTGCCGCGGTGGCGTTCTGCACGTTGTGACGGCCCGGCTGGCGGAGGTTGACCCGACCCAGCTCGTGCCCGGCATGGTGGATCGCAAAGGGACGGCTTTCATCGCAGCGGTAGTCGGCCCCCTCGCTGAAGCCGTAGGTGACGCGCCGGGCCTGGGTCTCGAGCGATCGCGTGCGTTCGTCGTCCGCCGACAGGACCGCCACCCCATCGATTGGCAGCGCGGCCACGAACTGCGCAAACAGGTCGCGCACCGCGTCGACATCCTTGAAGTGATCGGGGTGGTCGAACTCGATGTTGGTGACGATCGCGCGCTTGGGGTGATGGAGGACAAGGGTGCCGTCGGATTCGTCGACCTCGGCGACTAGCCAGCGCGAGCCGCCCGCGCGCGCGCTCGAGCCGTCGCCGACCAGTACGGTGGGGTCGAACCCCGCCTCGGTGAGGATGTGGCCGGTCATGTGGGTAACGGTGGTCTTGCCCGCGCTGCCGCCGACCGCGATCGAATCGGAGTCGGCGATGAGCTCGGCCAGCATCTCCGCGCGAGTGAGGACCTTGACGCCCATCGCCCTCGCGGCCTCGAGCTCCGGCGAAGCCTTGATCGCGCCGCTGTACACGAGCAGGTCCTGGAAGAGGACGTGCTCGGGGTCATGACCGATGAAGATGCGCACGCCCGCATCCTCCAGGGCCGCCGTCGTGTCCGACTCGCGCAAGTCGCACCCGCTGACCTCGTCCCCGCGAGCCAGGAACACGCGAGCCAGCGCGGACACGCCCGCGCCGCCGACGCCCATCAAGTGCACTTTCACTTGCGGGCGACCTCGTGCAGGACGGCCAGCACTCGTTGGGCCGCGTCGCGCCGGCCGGCGCGGGACGAAGCCTTCGCCATCGCGCGCAGGCGCTCGGGACTGAGGTCGTCGATGGTGGCGACCAGGCCGGCCGGTGTCAGCTCGGCGTCTCCGATGCGCACCGCAGCCCCGGCGTCGACCATCGCCTTCGCGTTCTCCTCCTGGTGGCCCCCGCCAAACGTGCCGGGCACCAGCACCATCGGCAGACCAACCGCGGCGATCTCCGCGATCGTGCTCACGCCCGCCCGGCTCACCACGAGGTCGGCGTTCGCCATGAGCGCGGCCATATCGTCGGTGAAGGTGAGCCCGCGGTAGCCGACGGCCGCGTGGTCCGCCACGCCTGCCGCACCTTGCGGGCCGGCGACGTGGACCACCTCCTGAAAACGCTTCCGCAACTCATCGAGCGCACCCCACACGGCCTCGTTGATGTGGCGCGCACCCTGGCTCCCACCTGTGATGAGCAGGTGCCGCGGCGGCACCGCTGCCGTGCGCGGCTCGAAGCCGTCACGCAGCGGCACGCCGGTCATCTCCACCCGCCGGTTGTGGACTCGCTTCTCGGTGCCCGGGAGCGTGGTGCAGATCGCAGCCGCGCCGCGGGCGAAAAAGCGCGTCGCCAGGCCGGGGCGCACGTCCTTCTCATGCAGCACATACGGGATTCCCCGCATCCGCGCGGCGGCCACGGCGGGCGCCATCACGTAGCCGCCCATCCCCAGCACCACGTCCGGCCGGAAGCTGTCGACGATTCGGAGGCCGGCGCGAAGCGCGGCCGGGACGATCGCCGGCAGGGCGGCGTTCTTCCAAACCGCGTCGCGGTCGAGCCCGCGCACGTTGACGGTCGCCAGATCGAAGCCCGCCGCGGGCACGAGCCTCTCCTCGGGTCCGCCCTTGCGCCCGACCAGCAGGAGCGCGCCATCGGGCTCCTCAGCGCGAAACGCGTGCGCGACCGCGAGCGCCGGATAGAGGTGCCCACCGGTCCCGCCGCCAGCTATCAAAACCCTCATCTGGTCCTTTCCTTCTCTTCTCCCCGAATCCGGAGCCCGAGCCGAATCTTGCAATGCTCAGCAGCAAACCTACGGCTGCGAGCGTGGTGGCGATGGCTGTGCCGCCGTAGCTGAAGAAGGGCAGCGGCACGCCCGCGATCGGCAGCGTGTTCGTCACCGTGGCCATGTTCATCAGGGCCTCGAACGCGATCCAGGTCGTGATCCCGGCGGCGAGGCACACGCCGAAGCGGTCGGGCGCCCGGAGCGCGCCCAGGTATCCGCGGACCGCGAAGAACAGGAACCCGATCATCACCAGCGTGGTCCCGATCAGCCCCGTCTCCTCGCCGAGGATGGCGAAGATGAAGTCGGTGTGCGCCTCGGGCAGCCAGCCGTACTTCTCCACCGAGTGGCCGATGCCGACGCCGAACAGCCCTCCCGAGCCAAGGCTGTAGAGCGCCTGCGTCGACTGGAAGCCGGCCCCCAACGGATCGGCGAACGGGTTTCTGAAGTTGGTCAGCCGGGCGAACCGGTACGGCTCGAGCAGGGTGATCGCGATGAAAGCGAGCCCGAGAACCGCCACCAGCAGGACCAGGTGGCGGAAACGACCTCCGCCGGCCCAGTACGCGCTCAGGAATATTCCGACGATGACGACGGACGTGCCGAGGTCTCTCTCCAGCATGAGGAGCACGAGCACGCCGGCGAGCATCGCCGCGAAGGGCGCGAGTCCCTTGTGCAGGTCGCCGAGGTGGGCGGCGTTGCGGTCGACCCAGTGGGCGATGAAGAAGACGAACGCGAGCTTGCCCAGCTCGGACGGCTGAAACGTTCCCAGCGGGCCGGCATCGAACCAGCGGCGGGCGCCGTTGACGGTGACGCCGAGGTGCGGCACCAGGACCAGCAGCATCAGGAGCGTGGCCGCCACCGCGGCCGCCGGAGCCAGCGGGCGCAAGCGCCGGTAGTCCATGCGACCGAGCAAGAGCAAGCCGGCGAAGCCGATGAGCATCCACACCGCCTGCCGCTCCGCGTAGTAGAAGGCCGACTGGTGCTGCGTATATGCGAAGGCGACGCTCGCGCTGGTGACCATGACCAGTCCCGCGCCGCTGAGCAGCACGGTCGTGAACATGAGCAGCCGGTCGGGGTGCTTGGCCGACCGGACGCTCGAGCTCATTTTTCAAACCTCTTGTGGACCAGGGCCTTGAATCGACGGCCGCGGTCCTCGTAGTCCTTGAACATGTCGAAGCTCTTATAGGCGGGGCTCAAGAGCACCACGCCGCCGGGGCGCGCGCGACCCGCCGCCAGCTCCACTGCTTCCTCGAGGCTTCCCGCGCGAGCTACCTTCGGGTGATCGGCAAGCTCCTTGGCGAGCAGGTCGGCCGAAGCGCCCATCAACACCACCGCGTCGGCGTGGCGCAGCACGTCGGCCACCCAGGGCCCGAGCTCGAAGCCGCTCCCATAACCGCCGGCGATCAAAACCAGCGGCGTTTCGGGGAACGCGCTGAGAGCGACGCGCCCGGCGTCAGGGTTGGTGGCCTTGGAGTCGTTGTACCAGCGCACAGCGTCCCATTCGCCGACTAGCTCGAGGCGGTGCTCGACGCCTGTGAACGAGCGGATCGCCGAGTCGATGGCCTGATCGGAAAGTCCCGCGATGCGACCCACGGCGGCCGCCGCGAGCGCGTTCTCGAGGTTGTGGCGTCCGGGCAGCGGCATCGGCGGCACGGGCCGGTGCTCGTCAAACCACACCACGTGGCCGTGCGTGCGCGAGGCCAGGGCGCGCACGGCCCCATCACGACCGTTGAGGACCGCGAAATCATCGGCGCCCGCGAACTCGATCGCGCGCGCCTTGAGGTCCACGTAGCGCTCGAACGTGCCATGGCGGTCGAGGTGGTCGGGCGTGACGTTGAGGATCACGCCGATGTGAAAGCGGGGCTTCTCAACGGACTCGAGCTGAAAGCTGGAGAGCTCGAGCACGACCCAGTGGCGCGGTGTCACCTCGCCGAGACGATCCAGAACCGTGTCGCCGATGTTGCCGCCGACGAGCACCGGCCTCTCGCCGGCGGTGAGCACTGCGCCGGTCAGCGCGGTGGTCGTGGTCTTGCCGTTGGTGCCTGTGATTCCAACCACCGTGCCGGGGCACAGGCGGAGGAACAGGTCGATCTCGCTCGAAACCTTGATGCCCCGCCGGCGCGCGTCGTTGAGCAGCTGGGCATCCCACGGCACCCCGGGGCTCGCGTACACGACGTCGACATCACCAAGGACAGAGTCGTCATATCCGCCGAGCTTCAGGTCCACGCCCTTCGGTAGCTGCGCGAGCACGTCGCCGAGCTCGGTTTCGCTCTTCCTGTCGACGACGCGCACCGATTCACCCTTCGCGACGAGGTACCCGGCCAGCGCGACTCCGCTGCGCGCCGCGCCCACCACGAGGGCCGTCACCTGATGATCAGCCGCACCACCCCGGCAGCAGCCAGCGCTGAGACGAGCCCCGCGCCCCAGAACGTGAGCGCGATGCGGTTCTCAGACCAACCCTGGTGGTGGAACGTGTAGTGGATCGGGGCCATCTTGAAAACACGACGTCCGCCGCTGGCTTTGAAGTAAGCCACCTGAATGATGACAGAGAGGGTCTCCAATACAAACACGAGCGCGACCAGTGGCAGGAGCACGAGCCATCCCTGCTGGATGGCGATCGCAGCGAGCGCGTACCCGATCGCGAGCGAACCCGTATCACCCATGAAGACGCGCGCCGGATAGCGGTTGAAGACGAGGAAAGCGACCAGCGCCCCCGCCAGCGACATCGCGACCGCCTTCTCGCCCGCGGGCGCGCCGGGCAGAAGCAGCGGCATCGCGGCGATGGCGATTACCGACAAACCCCCGGCCAGGCCGTCCATGCCGTCGGTGATGTTGACGGCGTTCGCCGTGGCGACGATAGCGACGACGGCCAGCGGAAACAGGAGCAACGGCTCCGACGGCAGCAGGTATTGATGTGTGGTCTCGCAAAAAATAAGGATTTGGCCCCCACCGCAAGGTCCATGGCTCTCCAAGAGGGCGATGTATGCCACCGGCAGCGCGAGGAGGACCTGGATGGGCAGCTTCAGGCGAGCCGGGATGCCGCGCGAGCCCACCCGCAGCTTGCTCTGGTCGTCCGCCAGGCCGATAAGGCCGCCCGCGACGAGTCCGGCGACGGCAGGCCATGCGCCAGCGTGCCCGGCGAGTGCGGCGAGCAGCCCGCCCACGATCCCGAGGGCGGCGAACAGAATGCCACCTCCGGTGGGCGTGCCCGCCTTCTTCTGGTGGCTCTCGGGGAGCTCCGACTGGATCACCTGTCCCGCCTTCATGCGCTGCAGCGCGCGGATGGCGACCGGATAGAGGACGAATGCGATTCCGAACGCGACCACGAACGTCGCGACGTCGAAGATCACTTGGAGAGTTCCTTCACGACCTCTTCGAGACCCGCGCTGTGCGATCCCTTGATCAGCACGCTGTCGCCGCGCCGGGCGTTGTTCTTGACCCACATCACCGCTGCTTCCCGGTCCGGCACGAGGTGCGCGCCCGCGGCGTCCGCGAGCACGCTGCCGAGCTCGCTGTCGAGGACCGCGACCGCGTCGAAAACCTCCGCGGCGCGGCGGCCGACCCGCTGGTGGGACTCGACCGCGAGCGATCCGAGCTCGCCCATGTGGCCCAGCACCGCGAACAGGCGCCCGTGCCTCGGCCGCTGCGCCAGGGTCTCGAAAGCCGCCAGCATCGATTCGGGGCTGGCGTTGTAGGCGTCGTCGACGATCACGACACCTTTTGAGGTCGTGTGGTCCTGGAGCCGGTGCGCCACGAAGACGTTCGCGAGCGCCGCGGCGCCCTCCTCGAGCCCCACCCCGGCGAACATTCCGGCCGCGAGGGCCGCCAATGCGTTGCGTGCCTGGTGGCGACCTTCGAGCGCCAGGTGGATCGAGACATCGCCGACCGTGAATGCACATCCGCCATCATCTGCCGCCATGTAGTTCTCGCCACGAAGGTCACCCGCTTCGAACCCGAAGCTCGTCACGCTTGCTGCGGACATCTCGGAGAGGAGCGGAAAGAATGGATCGTCGGCGTTCAGGACCGCCAGTCCCGACTTAGGAAGGGCGGCGACGAGCTCGCCCTTGCCACGCGCGAGCTGCTCCTGCGATGAGAAGAACTCCATATGCACGCTGCCGACGTTCGTGATGATCCCGACCGTCGGCTCTGCCAGCTGAGCGAGCCGGCCGATGTCGCCCGCGTGCTGCATCCCCATCTCGAGCACAAGCGCCTCATGCTCGGGCTCGAGCTTGAGGATCGTCAGTGGCACGCCCGTCTCGGTGTTGAGGTTGCCGGTCGTGCGCAGAACCGAATACTTGCGCTCCAGGATCGCGGCGACCATCTCCTTCGTCGAAGTCTTGCCGTTGCTGCCGGTGACGCCGACCACCAGCGGATCAACGCGCTCGCGCACGTAGCCGGCCACTGCGTAGAGCGCGTCCCACGTGTTGGGCACGATGATCTCCACGACCCCATGGGAAAGCTCGGTCCGCCGCTCGACGACGAGCGCCGCGGCGCCGCGGCTGAGCGCATCGGCGATGAACCGGTGGCCGTCTGTGCTCGCGCCGCGCAGGGCGAAGAACACGCCGCCCGGCAGCACCTCGCGCGAGTCGGTGTGATACGTCCCGAAGGTGTTACCGACCTGGGTGCCGCCGATCTCGCCACCGCCGGTCGCCTCGAGGAGCTCGAGGAGGGTCAGCTTCATACGTCTAGTAGAACCGGTCGCGCTAGTCCGGGGTTATGCGCCAGTCGACGACCATGGCCTGGGCGATCTTCTGCCAGACCGGCGCCGCCGTGAAGTAGCCGTCGTTGAGCGTCCAATCGCGATCGCTCCCGGGCACGTGCGGCTTGCGCATGACCACGATCATCGTGAACTTAGGGTGGTTGGCGGGTAGGAAGCCGACGTACGAAGCCCAGACGTCGAGCGTGTACTGCCCGTTGACCGGAATCTGTGACGTCCCGGTCTTCCCCGCCTGGTCGAGCTCGAAGCCCTTGACCCGCGAAGTCCAGCCGGAACCGTGCTGGACGACGTCCTCCATCATCGCCGTCATCTGCTGGGCGGTGGCCGCGGTGATGACCTGGCGCTGCGGCTTCAACAGGAGCGGGTTGATGGTCGTGCCCACCCGCTCGACCACATGCGGCGGCGCGTAGCGGCCTCCGTTCGCGACCACGTTGACGGCGGCCAGCATCTGGACCACGTTGACCCCGATGCCCTGACCGAACGCGGTGGTCGCGTACTGGCTGTCGCTCATCTGATCTGGCCCGGGCAACGGCACCGAGGTCTCTCCCGCGACGTCGATGCCGCTGGGCTGCGTAAGGCCGAATCCCTTCAAGTAGCTGTAGCACGCGGCGTGGCCCTCGGCCAGCATCGCCTTCATCGCGCCGACGTTGAGCGAGTGGTCGAGCACGTATGTGTAGTTGACGTTTCCGTGATTGCGATGGTCCCAGTCGACGATCCGGTAGCCGCCGACGTTCAGGTAGCCCGGGTCGTTGATGACGGTGCTGGGGGTGATCGCCCCCTGGTTGATGGCGCCCGACAGCGTGACGACCTTCATCACCGAGCCCGGCTCGTAGAGGTAGCTGGAAACGTTGTCCTGAAAAAGCGCCGGATCGGTGTGGTTGAAATTGTTGGCGTCGTAGCTCGGGTAGTCGGCCCACGCGACGATGCCACCAGTGGTCGGGTCCATGATCAGCACGCTGCCACTCTCGGCGTTTGCCTTCTTGACTCCGTCCGCCAGCGCTTGCTCGGCCTGGTACTGGACGTTGGCGTCAAGCGACAACACCAGGTCGGACCCGTTCACCGGGTCCTGGTGCGTGTGCGAGCCGAGTACGATCTCGCGGTTGGCGAGGTCGCGGTAGCTGGAGATATATCCCGGCGTGCCGGCCAGCTCCTTCTGGTAGTACTGCTCGAGCCCGCGCTGGCCCTGGCCGTCGTAGGTCACGAATCCCAGCAGGTTGGCGGCGAGGCTCGAGCCGGCCGCGATCCCGGGCAAGTACGACCGCTGGGATTCGTCTTCGAGCCCGACCCCCGGCAATCTCAACGCGCGCAGCTGGTCGGCCTTGGCCTGGGGGAACCGCCGCAGGATGTAGGCGAACTTCGAGTCCGACTCGAGCGTCTGCATGACCTTGGCCTTGTCCACTCCGAGTACGCTCGAAAGGCCGGTCGCAACGCGGTCACGAACAGCGGGGGCGACCTGGTCCGGGGACACGAACGCCGAGTAGACGGTCGTGTTGACGACGAGCTGAGTCATGTTGCGGTCGAAGATCACGCCGCGCAGCGCCGGCAGCTGAACGAGCTCGCGGTACTGGGCCTGCGCAGACGCCGAGAGCTGCACGTGACGCATGACCTGCCAGTACGCAAGTCGCGCCCAGACCGTGCCCGCGAGCAGAGCCGCCACCATGAGCAGGGCCAGGATGCGCAGCCGCGCCCCCGCGACACGCTCGACTCGCGGGGCCCTTTTGCGAAGAGCCCCAGAGCTCACTTACCGGCCGCCATGACGTCGCGGGTACCGCCCACCTTGTTGAACAGCGCCGCGAGGTAGCGCGCCCACAACGGGGTGGCGTCGCTCGCGGCTGCGCCCGCCGGCGCACCCAGGTCGATGGCGATCGGCTGCGCGGGCACGTAAGCGACCGGCGCCGTGCGCTGCATGCCGCTCTGGGCGGCCGACTGCTGGACCTGGGCCGGTGCGTGCAGCGTCACCTCCTGGTAGCGGAGCTGGTCCTGCTCGGCGATCAGCTGACGCTGCTGGTCCTGCAACCGCGTGATGTCATACGAGGATTGGGTGACCTGCGCCGCGAGCGCGAGGTAGAAAAGGACGGCGATCAGCGCCGCGCCCAGGCCGAGGTAGGCGTGCGCGTACGAGCTCAGGTGCAGGCGGTCGGCGGCCACGGAGCTCGCGACCTGAACGAAGCCGCGCGTGCGCCGTCGCCGGCGTGCCGGGACGTGCTGAGCGCCGGCGGAGCCGAGGCGCCGCCGGGTGAGTATTCGGGTCGATGTCAAGACGTGTGCCTCATTTGTTGCTTTGTTCTGCTGTGTGCGACGGCTGTGCTACGGCTGCTACTTGCCTACTGACGCCCCACACCCCGACCCTCTCCCCGCAGGGGAGAGGGGGACTTGTGCCTGGCGGCCGGCGGGGTGAACCGGACGCCAGGACTTGGGAAGGGATGGGTCAGATCTTTTCCGCCACCCGCAACCGCGCCGAGCGGGCGCGGGGGTTGGCCGTCACCTCCGCCTCGGATGGGCGGATGGGACGGCGGGTGACGATGCGGAGGGTTGCCCGGTGGCCGCAGGTGCAGACTGGCTGCTGGGGTGGGCAGATACAGTCTTTGGACTCGACGTTGAAGAATGACTTCACCAAGCGGTCTTCCAGTGAATGGAAGCTGATCGTCGCCATACGACCACCGGGTTTGAGAATCCCAAGAGCTGCCTTCAGTCCTACCTCGATCTCGCCCAACTCGTCATTGACGGCGATGCGGATGCCCTGGAAGGTGCGGGTGGCGACGTTGATGTCGCGAGGCCATGCCCGTCGGGGGATGGCCGCCTCCACGGCTGAGGCCAGATCCGTGGTCGTGCGCAGCGGGCGGCGCGCCACGACGAACTGTGCTATCCGCCGCGCCCAACGCTCCTCGCCGTAATCGCGCAGGATCCGCTCGAGCTCTCTGATGTCGAGCTCGTTGACGATGCGCGCTGCATCGAGCGTTGAGGTGGTGTCCATCCGCATGTCCAACGGCCCCTCACCGCGGAAGCTGAATCCGCGCTCCGGGGCATCGAGCTGGACGCTGGATAGACCGAAGTCGAAGAGGATCAGATCGGCCGGGACGAACCCGGCTTTGCGAGCCAGCGCGTCCAGCTCACTGAACCGACCGTGGACGACGACCACGGAAGGTCCATGAGAAGCCAGCTCCGAACGGGCGGCTTCGACAGCGGCGGGATCGCGGTCGATCCCGAGCAGCCGGCCGCCTGGCTCGATCCTGTCCAGGATCTGGCGGGCATGGCCCGCCTGCCCCAGGGTGCAGTCGATCGCGACTGCCCCGTTCTGGGGCTTGAGCAGCTCTATTACCTCTTGTGAAAGTGCAGGCTGGTGACCGCTCAGCGTCCTGAGATCACCCTGTCAGCGAATTCTGTAAAGCGCCCTTGCGCGTCGGCGTTGTAGCTGTCCCATCGGGCCTCGGGCCAGATTTCCACTCGCGAGCCCATGCCGATCACCACCGCGGTCGACGGAGTCTCGATTCCCGTCACGCGGCGCTGCTCCATTCCCAATGTGATCCGGCCCTGGCCGTCCGGCTCGAACGTCTCCGACATCGAATAGAGCGTCCGCGCCAGCGCTCGCTGGTCGGGACCCGGCAGCGGGCTCTTCAGCTCCTGCGCCAGCGCGTCCCACAGGTCCGGCGGATAGATCGCCAGGGCGCTGTCCTGGCTCACCGACACGTAGCTCCCCTCCGGGAGCTGCTTGCGAAACGACGCGGGGATGGCGAGCCTTCCCTTGTCGTCCACGCGGACCCGATGTG
>WNFA01013631.1_pt1 | contig 11449 bp, 11 predicted proteins | sample 5400481 | NCBI WGS metagenome assembly WNFA01 (sample SAMN13153340, study PRJNA577476) | soil metagenome | isolation source: 120 cm saprolite under Douglas fir tree site 2 hole 1 replicate 2 | place: USA:California | collected 2015-04-18
TTCACCCTGAAAGGCCACGCGCATGGTCTTGCGATCGGATGTGCTCATAGGCAGGCGCTATCTTGCAATAAGGGCCGCCAAACGAAAAGCAAAGATTCGCTCCGGGTAGAAAAAGATTTGCCGGGACGCATCGGGTGCAGTGATTCAACACTCTCGTAGGATGTGAAAGCGCGGCCGAATTCGCCGTTGATCTCCCCTGAAGCAGAACTCTAACATTCTCGGCAGGCGAGCCTCGGCGCAGCATCCTCGGACTTCGAAGTGCGATGAAGTTGCTCCCTGCGATATAATTGCGTCTCCAGAGGAGAGGTCCCACCATGATCAGACCCGAAGCCACCGAATATCCAGAATACTGTGCGAACTACATCTCGAAGGTTCCGGGGTCGGACGTATTGAGCGTTCTGGAATCCCAGCGATTACAGATGCTGCAGTTGTTCGCGGGGCGAAGCGAACGGGACGGGAGCTTCCGGTATGCGCCGGGAAAATGGACCGTAAAGGAGGTTCTCGGGCACATCACGGATACCGAGCGCATTTTTACTTACCGGGCACTGCGATTCGCGCGTGCCGATCAAACGCCGCTTCCCGGATTCGAGCAGGATGACTACGTGCGGAGTGGTGCGTTTGGCGAGCGGACACTCGCGGGCCTCGCCGAGGAGTTTGGGGCGGTGCGCAGCGCAAGCGTCGGCTTGTTTCGTTCGTTCAACGAAGATGCCTGGCCTCGGCGCGGCTTGGCCAATCAGAAAGAGATGACGGTGCGCGCGCTGGCTTTTATGACCGCGGGCCACCAGATACACCACCGTATCATCCTGGAAGAGCGCTACTTCCCGGCCATTCCGCGCGCTTGAATCGACAGGCGACGTTACGGCCGAATGCTGAAATGATCGACGTAGAAGCGTTGATACGCCAAATTGTTCCGAAAGCTATCCTGGCGCACGGAATCAACGGCGCGGTCTTGGCTCGTCGTTCGGGATCCTTTTCCTTGGTTTGATGAGATAGAAAAGCAACATGGCAGCGAGCGTGATAATGAATGCGGCGCTGACCAACGCCGCGGCTCCTGCGTCGAGGGGATTCGCAAAGGCATCTTCGAGAATGTATAGCCCCCCACAAAGAAAGGTCACCGCGAGAAAGCCGGCCAGGCTCCCAAAGGTGCGCGCGAGTCCGCCGCGAACGACCAGAGGCTTGCGAGGATGCACACCCGAAGCGTGATGGAGTATCCCGCCGCGCATGGGTCAATCCTTGGAAGAATCCCGGTGAGCGAGCACAGGCTCCGGGAATCGCAAGAAATCAAGGTCGCGAAAAACGGGCGGGGAATAAGCTTTCTTCATAATGCTGCCGCAGGCGCACCGCGGATTTTGTCCCTCGATTTCGCCGCTGGTTTCAACCAGAAGCACGCAACCACATGCTGGATTGAGGCAATGCCAGCGTTCGCTGGATTTCATGATCATGGCCCTTTTTCCTCCCTTCGCAAGAACGACTGGAAGTTCGCAAAGGCAATCGTAGGTTGGGCCCAACATAAGTGGAGAACTAAGATAATTATAAGTAAACAGAAAAGCAAGAAGAATTTTGCTGTTTATCATATATATATAACTAGTACTAATGTGGGCGCATCGGCGGTTTCCGCGGGTGAGAATGGGGCAGATTCGCCGAACCTTCGCCCTCAAGGGCCTGCTTTGCCGGTGGAGCGGAGCGACAAGCTTGCCGCAGAAGCAATAGGGACGGAGGTTGCTAGGGCGACGGGCGGCTGTTAAAATTCGGTGTTTGCTGGGACGCGGCCGTCTGCGCCGTAAGCGCGGGCGGCTTTTTCTCCGTCTGGGACGGCGTTCGCAAAGCGAACGTTTGAGATGGCGTTCGTAAGACGAACGACCGGCGACCCGTCTTATCGGCCTGACCCCCTCGAGCTTTTTTCGAGTGTGACTTCGGTGAGGAAGTACTCGACTCACCGGTTCTGGCCCCTGCGGAAGGGAGACTACGAGTGGCAAAGTACGATGTAGCGATTATCGGAAGTGGTCCGGGCGGGTACGTGGCGGCGATCAGGGCGGGCGAACTTGGCCTGAAGGCGGTTGTGGTGGAGAAGGACCCGTACCTGGGCGGGACCTGCTTACACGTCGGGTGCATCCCCACCAAGGTGCTGCTGCATCACGCCGAGGTCTACGATCAGTTCAAGAACGGGGCGGAGCTGGGATTCGAGGTCAGCGGGCTGAAAATCAACTGGGCAAATGTCCTTTCGCGAAAAGACAAAATCGTCAAGAAGCATTCGAAAGGCATCGAATTTCTCTTCAAGAAGAATAAAGTGGAGTGGGTGCAGGGCTGGGGAAAGTACGAAGGTCCAGGGCGCCTGAGCGTCGAGAAGGACGGGAAGAAAACCGAGATCGAAGCGGCAAACATCCTGATGGTGAGCGGGTCCGAGGCAAAATCGCTTCCAGGCATTGAACCCGACCACAAGATGATTCTCACGAACCGCTCGATTCTTCAGCTTCCGGAGATTCCGAAGACTTTGATTGTGGTTGGCGCGGGCGCCGTGGGCGTGGAGTTTGCGTCCATCTATAATTCCTTCGGGACGCAAGTGACGATCCTGGAAGCGCTGCCGCGTGTTGTACCGGTCGAGGACGAAGAAATCTCCGCGGAGCTAACCAAGGCCTTTCAGAAAAAAGGTATCCAGGTTTTCACCGGTTGCGCAGTGGAGTCGGTGAAGAAGGATGCGAAGGGCGTCACCGTGGCATTCAAGGACAAGGACGGGAAGGCGCAGACGCTGCAGGCGGAGAAACTCCTGCTGGCCGTGGGCCGCAAGCCGATGACGGAGAATTGCGGTCTGGAGAAATCGAAGGCCAAGCTGGAGCGCGGATTCGTCCATGTGGGCGATAACATGGAGACGGCCGAGAAGGGGCTGTATGCCATCGGAGACATCGTTGCGGGGCTGCCGCAACTGGCGCACGCGGCGATGATGGAAGGGATTATCGCGGTAACGCACATCGCAGGGAAGCCGGCTCATCAGATCGTGAAGACCAGGATCCCGAACGCGACGTACTGCGAGCCGCAGATCGGCTCGATTGGACTGACGGAAAAGCAGGCGCGCGATGTCGGCTACGACGTAAAGATTGGGAAGTTCCCCTTTGTGGGGAACAGCAAGGCGACGATTCTGGGGAGTCACGGCGGTTTCGTCAAAGTGGTTTCCGACGAAACATACGGCGAGGTGCTGGGAATTCATATCATCGGGCCGCTGGCGACGGAACTTCTGGCGGAGGCGGCGACGGTGTTGAACCTCGAAGGCACCATCGACGACATGATGAACATGATGCACGCGCATCCCACAGTGTGGGAAGCCATGGGCGATGCTTTTGCGAGTGTGCGGGGATTGCAGATAAACGTTTGAGCTCTTGCTTGTAGGGGCGCAGCATGCTGCGCCCCTACAAAGAAAAACGAACCGTGCTGAAAAATTGCCTCACTATCGATTTGGGACTAATTGGCTACGCGGAAGCTTACGCGTTGCAGGAGCGTATTGTTGCGGCGCGCAAGGCAGAAGTCATTGAAGATGTGCTCCTCCTCTGCGAGCATCCCCACGTGATCACGCAGGGACGGAGCGGCAAATGGGAGCACCTGCTGGCTTCCGCGCATGTGTTGCGGCAGAAAGGCGTGGAGTATTACGAGACCAGCCGCGGCGGGGACATTACCTATCACGGACCAGGGCAGATTGTCGCGTATCCCATTCTGAATCTCGGGGCGATTCGGCGCGACGTTGTTTGGTATGTGCGGATGCTGGAAGAGGCGATGATCCAGGCGACCGCGGAGTTTGGCATTACCGCGGAGCGCGTTGCAGGGAAGACGGGAATTTGGGTCAAGAGCGGTGACACCGAGGAAAAGCTGGGAGCCATCGGCGTGCGCATCAGCCGGTGGGTGACTTCACATGGGCTTGCGTACAACGTTTCGACGGATTTGCGTTACTTCGATTTGATCGTGCCGTGCGGGATAGCGAACCGTAAGGCGACGTCGCTGGAAAAATTGCTGGGACGCAGCTTGGACTCGAAAGAAGTTGAACGGAGGCTCGCAAAGCATTTTGGAGAAGTGTTCGGGCGGCAGATGAAGAAAGCGGCGCGAGAAGAGTTGCTCGAGAAACTGGAGCATGTGGAGCAGCAGGCTGCGGTTTCGGCGTAGGACTTGGAGCGGGGGATGAAGAAGGAATTGACGCGGCAGCAGTATCTGGATCTGTACTACTACATGCGGCTGAACCGCGCCGTCGAAGACATGATGGTGAAGCTCTTCCGGCAGAACAAGATTGTCGGAGGGCTTTACTCCAGTCTGGGCCAGGAAGCGATTTCCGTGGGAACGGCGTACGCGCTGGAAAAAAAGGACTGGCTGGCGCCGATGATCCGCAACATCGGGGCGCTATTAGTGAAGGGCGTGCGGCCGCGTGACGTTTTCATGCAGCACATGGCGAAGTACGATTCGCCGACCAAGGGCAAGGATGGCACCAGCCACTTCGGGGATCTGGACAATCTGCACATCGTTTCGCCGATTTCGATGCTGGGCGATTTGATTCCGGTGATGACCGGCGTGGCCATGGCGGGAAGATATCTCGGCCAAAAGATCGTGGCCATGACGTGGATTGGGGACGGCGGCAGCTCCACCGGCGTATTTCACGAAGGGCTGAATTTTGCGGCCGTGCAGAAAGCGCCGTTTGTTTTGATTCTCGAGAATAATCTGTGGGCGTATTCCACGCCTGTTCGCAAGCAGGTGCCACTCGAGAATCTCGCGGACCGTGCGAAGGCGTATGGCATCGAGAGCTACATTGTCGACGGCAATGACGTGGTCGCGATGTATTCCACGGCGAAGGAAGCGGTGGAGCGGGCGCGGGCGGGGGAAGGACCGATTCTGATCGAAGCCAAGACTTTTCGGCGGATGGGCCACGCGCAGCACGATCCCGCCGAATACGTGCCGAAAGAGATGCGTGCGTACTGGGAAGCGCGCGACCCCATCGCACTCTATGAAAAATTCCTGACGGGTGAAAAGCTGCTCGACGCCAAAGCCAGGAAAGAGTTCGAGGAGAAGATCAACACCCTGCTCGCCAAGGAACGGGACTTTGCAGAGAACTCTCCGATGCCCCCGCCGGAGTTTGCGGAGACGGGCGTCTACTGTACCGGAGACGATTGCCACAAGATACGGGCGAAGTGGGAGCGGCCGATTGCGGAGGTGACCCCGCCGAGATCGAGTGTCGAAGCGGTTTGGATGGTTCCGGGGTTCGGCTCGGGCAAAGGCTCCGGCGGCGCGCACGCGCCGATTCACTTCGGCGATACGCAGCCTGCGGAGACAAAACCTGCTGAAGCGGGCAAGTCCGCGGTGAAGGCGCCGGCGAATGCGGCGGCAAAGAAAACCGTGAAGGCCGTCCCGGCGAGCGCTTCGAGAAAGGCGCGGAGATAACCATGCCTGGAACGAATGGCAGCGTGCCGAGTGGCACGCAAGTTACTTTTCTCGAAGCCATCAAGCAGGCGATGTTCGAGGAGATGGAGCGCGACCCAGCGGTCATTTTGATGGGGGAAGACGTAGGGGTGTACGGCGGGGCGTTCAAGACAAGCGAGGGGATGCTGGAGCGCTTTGGCTGGGAACGCGTGATTGATACGCCGATCAGCGAGAGCGCCATTATCGGCGCTGCCTGCGGAATGAGCTATCTGGGGCTGCGGCCCATTGTCGAGATGCAGTTCATCGACTTTATCGTTTGCGCGTTCAATCAGATTACGAATTTTGTGGCCAAGGGACATTACTTGTGGAACGCCCCGGCGCCGATGGTGGTGCGCGGGCCGTCCGGAGGCGGCGTGCATGGAGGGCCGTTCCACTCGGCGAATCCGGAGATGTATTTTGTGCACACGCCGGGGCTCAAGGTGATTTATCCCTCCACGCCCTACGATGCCAAGGGCTTGCTGAAGGCCGCCGTGCGGGATAATAACCCGGTGCTCTTCTTCGAGCACAAGTTCCTCTACCGCCGCATCAAAGGAGAGGTTCCCGCCGGGGACTACACCGTGCCGATCGGCAAAGCCGTGGTGCGCCGTGAAGGGAAGCACCTGACGATCATTTCCTACGCGGCGATGATGCATACTTCGCTGGAGGCGGCCGAAGCCCTGGCGAAGGAAGGTATCGAAGCGGAAGTGATCGATTTGCGGACGCTGCTGCCGCTCGATGAAGAGACGATTTTGAATTCTGTGAAAAAGACCAACAAATGTCTCGTGGTGCATGAAGACACGAAGACGGGTGGAATCGCGGGCGAAATTGCGGCGATTCTCTGCGAGAAAGCGTTTGGCGATCTGGACGGGCCGCTGATGCGCGTGACGTCGCTCGATACGCCGGTGCCGTACGCGCCCACGCTGGAAGAATATTTTCTGCCCAACGCGAAAAAGATTTTTACCGCCGCCAAGGAACTGGCGCGGTATTAGATTTCTCACGAGAAGAGGAGAGCGACCATGGCCGTAGACATCGTAATGCCCCAGATGGGCGAGAGTATTTTCGAAGGGACGATCACCAAGTGGCTGAAGAAGCCCGGCGACAAGGTGGAACGCGACGAGCCGCTGTTTGAAATCTCCACCGACAAAGTGGACGCGGAGATTCCATCGCCCTCAGCCGGCGTGCTGAAGGAGATCAAGGTCGGCGAAGGGCAGACCGTGCCGATTCAAACCATCGTCGGCGTCATAGATGCGGCGGGCTCTGCGGCCGCGGCGCCTGCCCCAGTGAAAACGGCTGCGCCCCCTCCTGCTCCTGCAAAAGCCCCCCTCGCCGCTGCTCCAGTCCCGGCACCGCCGAAGCCCGCGGCTCCTGTTCCGGCCGCACTGGCGGCACGCCGGCTGCTACTCCCCCCGCTTACTCCGCTCCGGCTCCAGCGGCATCTTCGCGGCCGGCGCCTCCGCCACCAACGGCATCCGCGCCAGGCGTGTCCGGCGGGCAGGCGCACGTCGCGCTAGAAACGGCAGTGCCGCGCGAGAAGATGTACTTCGGCAATTACGAAGTGCAGCCGATGAGCGCCATGCGTCAACGTATCGCCGAGCACATGGTGGCGTCCAAGCGCGTTTCCGCGCACGTGTACTCCGTCGATGAAATCGACATGACGAAGGTGGCCGCGCTGCGCGCCAAGTCCAAGGACGAATTCGAAAAGCGCTACGAGACCAAGCTGACATTCATGCCCTTCTTCGTGAAGGCCGCGGTCGCCGGACTGCGCTCGTTTCCGACGTTGAACGCCTCGCTGGATGGAACGAACATCATCCTGCACAAGGAGATCAACATCGGGATCGCCGTGGCGCTCGACTGGGGCCTGCTCGTCCCGGTAGTGAAAAACGCCGACGAGAAAAATATTCTCGGCATCCAGCGCAACATGAACGATCTCGCGGAGCGCGCGCGTTCGAAAAAGCTGAAGCCCGAGGAAGTTCAGGAAAGCACATTCTCGATTACCAACCCAGGCGTCTTCGGCGGCTTGTTCGGGCTGCCGGTGATCAGCCAGCCGAACGTCGGCATCCTCGGGCTCGGCGCCATCGAGAAGCGCCCGGTGGTTATCAACGACTCGATCGCCATCCGCTCGATGTGCTACGTGACGCTCAGCTACGACCACCGCGTCGTGGACGGCGCGATCGCCCACCAGTTCCTGCACAAGGTAAAGGAAACGCTCGAAAACTGGTCGGAGCCGGTGCTTTAGGAGGCGGTGACCGGGATGATAGCCAGGTTAGCAGAGACTGAGACTTCCTCACGGAACACTCTACGGGTTCAACGGATGGAGATTTCTCCACTACCTAGGGTGGCCCGTAGACTTCGTCCGGGTCCTGCCCGAAATTGGGACGAGCGTTCCCATGAGTGACCATTGCTGAGTTCTTTCTGTGTCCCACCTCATATGGAAGTATCATAAATCAAAAGGTTTACTGCTGTTCCAGGCTGGAAGCCGGGCTGCGCTAAGAACTCCCGGAACCGGCGCAAGGGCGGACCTAAAGCCCCCATTCAAGGAAACGCCAATTGATGCAGCCCCGAATCCTCATCGCTGACGACCAGCAGGACGTTCTGGACGCGCTGCGGCTGCTGCTCAAGGGGCACGGCTACAGCATCGAAACGGTGAATTCTCCGGCGGACTTGCTGTCGGCGGTGGCGGGCCGCGAATTCGATATTCTTCTCATTGATTTGAACTACGCGCGCGACACGACGTCCGGACGCGAAGGTTTGGATGTGCTCAGCCGGCTGAGGGAGATCGAAGATGCCCCGCCGGTGGTGGCCATGACCGGATGGGCCACCGTGGGCTTGGCCGTGGAAGCCATGCAATACGGCGTGAGCGACTTTGTCGAGAAGCCGTGGACCAACACGCGGTTGCTGGAAATTCTCCAGAAGCAAATCGGCCTGGGCCGCGAGCGCCGCGAAGCGCGCCTGCGGGCGTTGGAAGAACTCCGGGCGCGGCAAGAAGCCATCCTACATCTTCAGGAGCAGGAACGGGAGATCGCAGAAGCCAAAGCGATTCAGGAAAAACTTCTGCCGCGCGAAATTCCGCAAATGCCGGGATATGAAATCGCCAGCGCCTGGCAATCGGCCCGTTTGGTGGGAGGCGATTATTTCGACATTCTTCCACTCGACGAGAAAACGCTTGGACTGTGTATCGCCGACGTGTCCGGAAAAGGCATGCCAGCCGCGCTGCTGATGTCCAACCTGCAGGCTGCCGTGCGCGGACTCTCTTCGCTTTCCGTTGCGCCCCATCTCCTGTGCAACCGGCTGAATTCCATCGTCTACCGCAATACGGACAGCGACCGTTTCATCACGTTTTTCTACGCACAACTGGACGGCCCCGCCCGCCGATTGGCTTACGTCAACGCCGGGCACAACGCGCCATTCGTGATGCGCTCCGACGGCTCGCACGAGCGATTGCGGGAAGGCGGCGCCGTGCTGGGCGTCTTCGCCAGCCGGGATTATGAGCTGGGCGCGGCGCAGTTGTCCCCGGGCGATCGCGTGGTTCTGTTTACGGACGGCGTTACGGAGGCGTGCAGCCCGGCGGGCGAGGAGTTCGGCGAAACCCGCCTGCTGCATTTGCTGGAGGATCACCGTGCGCTGTCCGCCGATGAATTGCAGGCGAAAATCCTAGCCGTGGTAGCCGAGTTCTGCGGGGGCCGCTGGCAGGACGATGCCACGCTGCTGGTGCTTGCCGTTGATGCACAAAGACACGGGAACGGAGACCATCTCCAGACCGCACTCGAGGAAACTGCTCGCTGAGTCCAGCTTACCCCTGATTTCCCGTTTCCCTCATTGCAGGAGCGGCTTCAGCTTGGCCACCCAAACCGCAAATCCTTCCATCGCGATGGGCTCGATACCGGCGTCGCGCAACGTGTCGCGCACGAAGCGGTGGCGGTCATTTCCCGCGTTTAAGGCCACATCGGTGACGGCGGCAAATTCGGTTTTCAGGGAAGCCTTGGCGGTGATGTGCTCTGCGGTGTAGGCCAGGAGCTTAGCGTCGGCCGGGCAGCGGGTGACGGAGAGACTCTCTGTACGAAACCGCGCGTTCCGTTGCGGCGGTAGCTGAGTCGAGACGCATGGCGTCGCCTGGGAAAGTAAACTCCGACGCGCGAACGGATTTTTCGATGCGGTCCCACAGGCGGGCCTGCCGGAAAACCTGCGAGCAGTACGAGCGCATTGGGCGCCGCTACCGGGCTGCGCGCTGCGGGGCGACCTGGTCGCCCTAGAGGCGCTCTAGTTCGGCGTGGAGGTCCACGGCAAAGACACCTTTTTGCGGGGCCAGCTGCACTGCGTTGGACAGAGTGTCGTCCCACTTGCCGAGGAGCTGCTGCCAGTCGCCGCAGCCATCGAACCGTTGGCGCATGCCGATTGAAAACGGTCTTCCAGGTCATCGCGGAGCGCGCGTGGCAGCTCCACGGCCAATTCCGGGGTCAGCCGGACCAACTCCTCCGAGACGGCGACATCTCCACCGGGACCGTGGGCAGTCCAAGGCGTGCCGCCGCCAACCTCGTTCCAAGCAGTTCGTTTGAAAAACACAGTATTCAATGTGGGAAACAAGCAAGGGTAGTGATAGTCCCAGTCCGGGAGGTGTGATTCCGCAAAAAGAAAAAGCCGGAACGATGGTCCCGGCTTCTTCCTCAACAAGTTCTCCGCTGCCTGAAAAAGATCTACCGCCTCTTTTTCTTCTTCGCCGGCTTCTTCGCTTTCTTCTTGGCGGCTTTTTTCTTGGGCTTCGATTTTGCTGCCTTTTTCTTCTTGGCCGGTTTCTTCTTCGCCGCTTTTTTGGCCGGTTTCTTCCCCGCTGGCTTGGCTGCCGGTTTTGGCGCGGGAGTCTCTTCCTCGGGTTCTTCGCCGACGATCACCAGCTCCTCTTCCTCGGTTTCGACGATCTCTTCCGTTTCGCCCGCCAGCTCCTCGTCATCTTCCAGCCGTGACAGCTCGTTGTCGTCTTCGAAATTGTCCTTCTCGATTTCCATTCCATCCTCCCCTGGGGGAATCTTTGGCCCCCGTTTGCAAAGGGGGTCCACGGGTCGCTGTTCTGGCCGGAGTTACCTGAAATTCCACCCCGCCCTTGAGCCGTTGTTACCGTACTCGCCGGGAGTTGTCAAGCATTCTGCGGTATTCCCTGCAAGAGACCTCTGGGGCGAAGGAGAGCGATGCGAAGGCAACCCGTAGCACAGGACCCTTCGAAATGCTTGATTGCTCGTAAGTTATTTATACAAAAAGACTTAATTGTGACTTGCGGCGACTGCTCCTCCGGCTGTATTGTCCGCCACAGGCGGCGCGGGTTTTTTCTTTGACTTGGATCGCGCCCGCGCCGGCGAGGTTTCAGGAGCCCCGCCGAGGGTGTAGATGCGCAGCACCATGCCGCGGCTCACTTTGTTGGCCTTCAAGCGATTCCATTTGCGCAAGTCGTCCGCACTCACGCTGAAGCGGTCGGCGATTCCCAGGAACGTGTCGCCGCGCCGCACACGATAACTCACCAGCCGGCGTTTCGTTTCCGATTGCGGCTGTGTCGCGGGGATGATCAGCTTCTCGCCCGCATCGAGCGTGGCTTTGCGCTCCAAATTGTTGGCATCGGCGATGGCCGCAGCCGTAACGCGATATTTCTTGGCTATGGATGTGAGCGTTTCTCCGTTTTCCACGCGATGGCGCCGCCAACTGACCCACTTGTCCGGAGGAATATCCGCGATCTCCGCGGAGAACTTTTGCGCCGTGCCCAGCGGCAGATGCAGTTCGAAAGAAGGATCGTCGGGAGTCGCGAGGCGCAGCAGAGAGGGATTGAGCGAGCGAAGCGTCTCCGCGTCGACGTCGATGGTTTCCGCCACCAGCCGCAGATCGATGGCGCGGCCCGGTTTCACGACATCGGTAGGGACCGGCGCCTCCGGTTCGGCCTGGATGTTGTAGTGCGCCGCATCCTTGGCGATCAGCGTCAGCGCGATGATGATGGGCACATAGTTTTTCGTTTCGCGCGGGAGCACATTGCGCTTGTAAAGCT
>WNFA01005034.1_pt1 | contig 11446 bp, 8 predicted proteins | sample 5400481 | NCBI WGS metagenome assembly WNFA01 (sample SAMN13153340, study PRJNA577476) | soil metagenome | isolation source: 120 cm saprolite under Douglas fir tree site 2 hole 1 replicate 2 | place: USA:California | collected 2015-04-18
AAGCTGTCAGCCTTCAGCTATCAGCCCTCAGTGAACCCTGGGTGCTGATAGCTGACGGCTGAGAGCTGAGAGCTGACTTTTTTGGTGAGATGGGAGTTCGGATCGGAGAATCTTAGTCTTTCAGGGGCACCATGTTCTTCTCGCCCTGGCAGAAGGTGGCCACCCGCTGCAGTCCGCCTTCCGGTTGCGGCATCACCCTGACCGGGCCGTAGCAATAGACCGCATGACCACTTTCCGCAAAGAACCAGCGGCCACCCTTGCGGGCTGGCTTTTGCGCGGCGATGCGGTCCATGGGCGGCTTCGGTGGTAGAACCCGGTAGGAGCCGTGAAGGGAAACTGACAACAGGAGTGTGGCCAACATTCTCATGGGGAGTAACCTGGGCCCTGGAAACTAGATTGAAACCAGCGCGCGGCGCTCATCCGCTTCGTCAGAAGCATCGCGTGGCGGTTTCTGCGGGAGCGGTCTCCGAAGCTTGCTCGTGCCGTGGCTCTTGGTTTCCGCCTGCGGCGCGACTGGGCTCTGCAACTGAGGACTCTGCGGCGTCGCCGGGGACGACGGCCCTTTTCTCTGGCTCCGGGCCTCGGCCTGCTGTTTCTGGATTGCCTTTCCTTTAAGATTGCTCAACTGCACGCTGTCATTGAACAGCACCTGAATCAGGCCGCGCTGGGAATCGATGGTTCGCTCCTGTTCGATCACCAGCATGGTCAGCAGGCCATAGGAAACCAGAAACAAAACTGTGAGCACAGGAAGAAGCGTGCGCCTGGGCTTGCTGGCAACGTTATCGCCGGTCTGGTTCCACAAAATGGCACCCCGATCTATGCCCCGCAACCGCCGGGCACAGTACGGAATGCAGCTTGTACGCCAACGATCCCGACTCCTTTAAGGCACTCCAGGCAAGGAACTTAGGGGCGTTCCCGGGATCACCCGTCAGGCTCGCAAATGCAAGTTGCTGCACATTATTGGTAACCGCGATGGGTTACCGCGGCACTCGCCCATGCAGCAAAGCCACGACGGACAGGGGTTTTGGGCGTTCTCTGCATTAAAAACCGTATTGCGCCTTGCCTATCCGGCTTGGGGGACTTTTTCCGCATCGGGCTCGATCACCAGGGAGGAATCCCGCATCTCAAGCCGTGCGCACTTTCTCCGCAGGCTTCTCCCGGCACGCTGTGCTGTGGTAGCTTGCCAGACACTTCCGAACGATGACCGGAAGTATCAAAATCTCAATGAGGCCCGGCAGCCGCCGTACGCCCAAATGCCAGACAAGAAGGATGCAATCATGAAAAAGTTCGCAAGCTGGATTTGCTTGATGTTGCTGCTGGTTACGTTCGCGGCAGCTCAACAGGAGAATCCTCCAGTAGAACCGATGGATCAGACCCCGATATTCCGCGTGAACGTCGTTTCCCGTACCACCAAGGCGGTCAACTATCGCCACCGCGGCGGCTCCACGACCGTCGACATGAAGGGAACCGACCTTATGCCGGAGGTCAAAGGCAGGGCCAAAGTAGACAGCAAAGCGGGACGCTTGCAGATCAATGTCGATCTTTCAAAAATGGGGCCAGCCAGCAAGTTTGGTCCCCAATATTTGACCTATGTGCTGTGGGCGATCACGCCGGAGGGCCGCGCCAACAACCTGGGCGAAGTCGTTCCCGACTCGTCAGGAAAGAGCAGTGTCGACGTTACTACCGACTTGCAGGCTTTCGGTCTGATCGTGACCGCGGAGCCTTATTTTTCGGTAACCCGTCCCAGCAATGAAGTTGTAGCGGAGAACGTCATCCGGCAGGAGACCAAGGGCTTCGAAGAGGCCATCGACGCCAAGTTCGATATGCTCGAAGGCGGCCAGTACACCATCGACGTGCCCGCCCAGCAGCTTCCCTCGGCGGCCGCCGACCCTAAGACGCCGCTCACACTGCTCGAAGCGCGCAATGCCGTCGCCATCGCGAAAGCTGCAGGCGCGGCCAAATACGCGCCCGATAGCTTGCAGAAAGCGGAAGACTATCTCGCCCGCGCCGAAGATTATCTGCGGCGCAAACAAGGCAACACTCCGATCGGCACCGCTGCGCGTGGCGCGACCCAAATGGCCGAAGATGCCCGCGTCCTGACGCTGCGGCGCAAAGAGCAGGAACGGATCGCGAACGAAAAGCAGGCCATGCTGGACAAACAGCGAAAGGCTGAAGCCGAGGCCCAAGCCTCCGCATTAGCGGAAGCCCAGGCTAAGGCCCAGGCGGAAGAGGATGCCCGCAAACGGGCGCAGGCAGAGGCTGCTCAAGCTTCGGCCCAGGCGCAACAGGCGCAAGCCGACGCGGCTGCAGCCGCCGCTCTGGCCGAGCAGCAGCGAGCCCAGGCGGAAGCCGAAAAGCAGCGCATGGCCGCCGAAGAAGCGATTCGCCAGAAAGAGGAACAGCGACAGCGTCTGCTCAATCAGCTCAACCAAGTGCTCGAAACCAAGGACACGCCCCGCGGGCTGGTCGTGAGCATGCCCGACGTGCTCTTTGACTCTGGCAGCTACACCTTAAAACCCGCCGCCCGCGAACGTTTGGCCAGAATCTCTGGCATCGTACTGGCCTATCCGGATCTGCGTCTGGAAATCGAAGGTCACACCGACAGCGTCGGCAGCGACGCCTACAACCAGACACTGTCGGAAAAACGGGCGGCGTCGGTGCGCGACTATCTGGTCGGCAACAATGTCTCGATCAATAATGTAATCGCGCGCGGCTTGGGCAAAGGTGACCCGGTCGCCGATAACAGCACCGCCAAGGGACGGCAATTGAACCGGCGAGTGGAGATGATCGTTTCCGGCGACGTGATTGGAACTCAGATCACCCCCGGAGCAACCACTCCGCCGGCTGCGCCGCCCCAGTAGGATTTTCATAAGCGGACCGAGGGTAAACGTGGCCAGCGCATCCGTTCCGAACGACAGATGGTCGGCTCGTATCGCGCTAGTCGAGCAGCACATTCGACTGGAAAACGAGCACGATCTTGAAGGTGTTCTCCGCACCTTCGGCGAGACTGCCGGGTACGATGATGAGCCCTGGGGCGAACACTATGAGGGGCGGGATGGAGTCCGCCTGTTTTACCAGCAGCTCATGCAGGCGCTGCCTGACCTGGAAATCGAGGTACAGCGCCGACATATCGCGGACGCCGCGATTCTGGTTGAAGTCATGATTCGCGGTACACATCTCGGCGGGTGGCGTGGTCTTCCGGCGACGGGGCGACGAGTCGAGTTCCCGCTCTGCGGCGTGTACACCTTCGACGCGGATGACCGTCTGGCTGGAGAAAAGATCTATTACGACCGGGGAACGGTGCTGCGACAACTCGGCGTTTTCCACGAGCCGCAAAGCGTTTTGGGACAAATCTCCATTTTGGCTACTCATCCCGCCACGATTGCGCGCGCTTTCGCCAGGAAGCTCTTGCGCAGGTGACGCGTTTGGCAAAAAACAGACGGGCGGGACGCATCTTTATTTATCGCGACGTTTATCGCGACCGCGGGTACCCCGTCCTCGTCTCTCCGTTCTTTGGAGAGACAGGGCGGGAGTGACGCAGCCCTGTCTCACCACACCCGGCAGGCATTCACCGGCATCATGGGCTGTCCGGTTTTGCAGCCGAAAGCCTCGCCGAACTCCTGCATGTTTTGCACCACGCCGTTCACCCGGAATTGCCGCGGCGAGTGCGGGTCGGTTTGCACCTGCAGCCGGAGTTGTTCGGGGCGGGTGCTGCCGCACCAGCTCTGTCCATGACCCAGAAAGAATTGCTGGATCGGTGTATAGCCGTCCTGCTTTTTCGTCAGGTCGATGTTCTTTCTCTTCGCATCGGCCAGGAAGGCGATGTAGGCCAAACGCAGACCGCCATTGTCAGCCGTGTTCTCACCCAAAGTCAGCTTGCCATTAACCTTGACGTCATCGACCGGGACAAAGTTGCCGTACTCCTTTACTTCACAGTCCGCCTTCTCGTCAAACTTTTTTCCATCCTCGGGTGTCCACCAGTCGGCGAGATTGCCGTTGGCGTCGAATTGACGTCCCTCGTCATCGAACCCGTGAGTGAGTTCGTGCCCCACGACGACGCCGATATGGCCGTAGTTTGAGGCGTCAGCAGCGTGACTGTCATAAAATGGGGGCTGAAGAATTCCCGCCGGAAAGTTAATGTCATTCATGCTGGGGTTGTAGTAGGCATCGACGGTGGGCGGAGTGATCAGCCATTCTCCTCGATCGACGGGCTTACCGATCTTGGCCAACTGGCGCCGGTTCTCAAACTCCGTGGCCCGCAGCGCGTTCCCGAAAGCATCGTCGCGCGCGATCGTGAGGCTGGCATAATCCCGCCAATGGTCGGGATAGCCGATCTTGTCGGCTACCGCTTGCAACTTCTCCTTTGCACGGACCTTGGTTGCAGGACTCATCCAGTCCAGGGTGTCGATATCGTGATCCATCGCCGCTTCAATATCCTTCACCATTTGCAGTGTGGCCTGTTTGTTCGCGGGAGGAAATTCCCGGGTCACATAGACCTGGCCCACGGCCTCCCCCAATCCCGCATCGACCGCCTGCACGCAGCGCTTCCAGCGGGCTCGCTGCTCCGGCTGGCCCCTCAGCTTGCGGCCGTAGAAGTCGAAGTGTTCATCATCGAAGGCCTTGGGTAGCACGTAGCCCGGGGTTGAGTTCACCAGTTGCCACCGCAGATATGTCTTGATCGTTTCCAAATCGATGGAGGCGAGCAGGGAGTTCAGGCCCTTGAAAAAATCGGGATTGGTGACATTGATTTCGCTCACCGGAGGAGCGCCCGATGCAGTCAGAAAGCGGCTCCATGCCACCCCCGGAGTCAGGTTCGCGAGGTCGGACACCGGCATCAGATGGTAGACCTTGTTGGGGTCGCGTTGCGAAGTGATGTCCATGGAAACCTTGGCCAGCGCGGTTTCCAGCTGCATGATCGCCTGTGCGTCGCTGGCCGCCTTGGCTTCGGGTTCGCCTGTCAGCCTCAGCATGTTTGTGATGTGTTGCACATACTGAGCACGGGTTTTCTCGGGCGCTTCACCAGTGCGGAAATAGTAGTCGCGTTCGGGCAGGCCCAGACCACCTTGATCAATCGCGGCAATCTGTTTCCTCGCGTCCTTGAAGTCCTGCTGTTCCCCGAAGCCGAGCAGAGCATTCACGCCGATCAGTTGATAGTAGGCGAGGAGTTCGGGCAACTCGTCTTTGCTCTTGAGGGCGGCAATGCGATCCAGTTCCGGCTGCAGCGGCTTCAATCCCTTCTGTTTGATGGCGTCCACATCCATGCACGCGGCGTAGGTATCGCCGATCTTTTGCTCATTCGGACTCCGGCCGGCCCCGCCCGCGGCCGCCCTCTCCAGCATGGTGTGCAGAACCTGCTGGGTATACTCGACGATCATGGCGCCGGTTCCGAATGCCGAACGGTCGTTTGGAATGGGATACAGCTTGGTGAAATTTCCGCACGCGTACTGGAAGAAATCCACGCATGGGTCAGCGGTCGTATCGATCAGGTGCTTGTCCAGCCCGGGCAGGAGCTCGTAGGTTTTTTCCGAGCTGGCGGTCCCGGCGGTGGCCGTCTGCGCGGTTGAGGTGATGCACAGCGCCGACACCAACACGAGCGCGATTGCCAAACCAGTTCCGGTCCATTTCATCGTCGTTCTCCTCCGCTATGGTGCGTGCTACCCCTCGAGCGTGATGCGGCCTCAATCCGCTTCGCGAAAACCCCGGGTTGCCGTCGTACCTGAAGCGCTTTGCCCCTGGTGCTGATTCTTCCACTGGTCTTCGCTCGGCACCTGAATGGTTTCCAGCTTCTTTTTCTTGAGGCCAGGGTTGATCCCGGGAAGATCCTTGTCCACAAGCTTGCGGAAGTCGGTGGCAACGTCTTCCAGCTCCCGCGCCAGCGCATCCGTGCGCTTCACCTGGTAGTCTGTAGGCCGCCCCTCCCAGCCGGTTACGTCTCCATACAGAGCGCCCAGAAGCTCGCGAAGGCGTTCTTCGCCGGTGATCATTCCACCTTCCTTGGTGGCCACAATCTTGGAGCGCAGCTTGTCGGATTCTTCCGCCAGTTGCTGCAACCGAACGCGCAGCGGATCTTTGGCACTGAGCCTGGCCACACGGGCCATGGCATCGTCGCGCACGCCCTGAATTGCCGCCGTTGCATAGCTCATGTGTTCCAGCAAACGGTACAGCTTCATGCTCAACTCGAATTGCGCCTTACGGTCGTCGAGGCTATAGGTGGCGCGAGGATCGAGCACTACGCTCAGAGTTCCGCTGTAAGTCTGGTCGCCTTTCATAAGCTTGATGGCGTAGGTTCCGGGCAACACGCGCGGGCCTTGCGAGGCCGCGAATAGCGCGGCCGCGGCGGGCGGGACCAGGGGCGGCTTGAGCCGCATTCCCCAGGTGGCCCGGTTGAGGCCGCGATGCTTGCTGCCTGCAATGGTGTCGAGCAGCTTGCCATCCTGGCCGAAGATCTCGATCTTGAGATCGCCAAAGATATGCCGCCGTCTCTGGTAGTAGGTAATAAACGCATCGGTGGTGCGGCTGGGGCCGTTGAAAGTTTCGTCGCCTTCGGGCCAGCCGCCGTTGGTCTGGAAATATTGGATCGCGGGCCGACCGTCAACCAAGGCTGCGTCCTTCTCCATCAGTTCGGGTTTCAAAGCGCGCAGCGGCGAGATGTCGTCAATGATCCAGATGCCGCGTCCGTGCGTGGCCAGCACCAGGTCGGACTCACGCGGATGCACGACAATATCGCGCACCGCCACATCGGGGAAATCGCTCCCCTTGTACTGGCCCCAGCGCTGCCCGCCGTCAGTCGAGATCCATAGCCCGAATTCCGTGCCCAGAAAAAGCAGGTTGGGATCAACCGTGTCTTCCGTGATGACGTGGGCATAACCGCGAACGCCATTTTTCTGTACCGGCAACGCCGTCCAGGTTTTCCCGTAGTCGGCGGTCTTGTAGGCGTAAGGCTTGATGTCGCCAAAGGTGTGCCGATCAAACGTCGCGTAGGCCGTGCCTTCATCGAAGCGGCTGGCAGCAACCGTTGAGACCCAGGAGAATTTGGGAAGATCGGGAACGTTGCTCACGACGTTGGTCCAGGTTTTGGCTCCGTCCCGCGTGATCTGCAAATTGCCATCGTCCGTCCCGACCCAGATAATCTGGCCGGTTTTCGGGGATTCCGAGATGGAGTAAATCGAGGTATGCATCTCGGCCGCGGAATTATCGACGGTCACGCCGCCCGACTCCTCCTGCTTTTGCTTTTCGGGATCGTTGGTGGTGAGATCGGGCGAGATGCGCTCCCAGGACTGGCCGTGATCGCGCGAACGAAAGAGAAACTCTGCCCCGATGTAGATCGTCCCCTTTTCGTTGGGGCTCATGTGAATCGGCGTGTTCCAGTTGAAGCGTAACTTCTTCTCGCCATATTCCGGCAGCGGCTGGATGGGCCGGGTGTCGTGAGTGTAGCGGTTGACGCGTCCAATGGTCCCGCCTTGCGCCTCCGCGTAGATGTAGGCGGGATCGGACGGGTCCTCGAACATCCAGAAGCCGTCGCCCCCATACATATTTTCCCAGCGCGAGTTGGTCACGCCGCCCGGATACGACGAGTCTCCTACCCAGGAGCTGTTGTCCTGAAGACCGCCATAGATATGGTATGGATCGGCGTTGTCGACGCTCACGTGATAGAACTGCGAGACCGGAAGATTGAACTGGTGCTTCCAGCGTGTACCGCCATCTTCGCTGCGCCAAAGACCGGCGTCATCGGTCGTATACACGATATTGGGGTTGGAGGGGTCGATCCAGACATCGTGAAAGTCGCCATGCGCATTGCCCGAGACGACGCTGAAACTGTGCCCGCCATTCACGCTGACCAGCAGCGGCCCATCCGGTTTGAAGATTTTGTTTTCATCTTTCGGATCCACGATGAGGTTGCCGAAGTAGAAAGGACGCCAGACCACGAACCGGCTCGCATCCAGCCGGCTCCAGCTCTTGCCGCCGTCATCGGAACGATACAGAGCGCTCTTTTTTGACTCGATGTTGGCATAGACGACCTGTGGTTTCGAGGGCGCCACGGCGACGGCAACCCTTCCCCAGGGTTTTTCTGGAAGGCCCTTGCTGTTGCTTTCGTTGAGTTCTGTCCAGTGCTCGCCACCGTCGCTGGAGCGGTAGAGTCCACTGCCCGGGCCGCCGGAGCGGAAGGTCCAGCCCTGGCGGCGGAAATCCCACAGCGAGGCGAAAACGGTTTTCGGCTCCTGTGGACTGAGCGCCATGAACCCGCAACCCGTCGATCCGTTAGCGCCGCCCAACACCTTTTTCCAGGTCTGGCCTCCGTCCGAGGTCTGGTAGACGCCGCGTTCCTGGTTGTCATCCCACAAGTGCCCGGTGGCGCAAACCAAAACGCGATTGCTGTCTTTGGGATCGACCAGGATTTTCGCGATGTGCTCGGAGTCGCGCAGCCCCATGTTGGTCCAGTTTTCGCCGCCGTCGGTGGATTTATAAACACCATCTCCGACGGAGACGCTGTTTCGCACCCACGATTCTCCCGTCCCCACCCACACGATCTTGGGATTCGAAGGATCGATCGCGACCGCGCCAATCGACTGCACCGGCTGCCGGTCGAAGACCGGACGGAAGGTCGTGCCCCCGTTGACCGACTTCCAAACCCCTCCGCTCGCCGTTCCCGCGAACACGGTCAAACGGCCCTCGTCCCGCGCAGCGTCCACCGCAGCGATGCGGCCGCTGGTGGCAGCGGAGCCGATGTTGCGGGCAGGCAGACCGGAGATGGTGGCAGCATCGAACTTGACGGGCTGCTGCCCATTCAGCGCTGTCGGAATGAAGAGTAGTAGGGAACAGGAGAAAGTGAGCAGGCTGCAAGCACGGCGGAAGCAATCACTCATCGTAAAGAATCCTCTGAATCGTAGCGCCGGCGTCCCGCCGGCTGTCGCGGGGGCGTCCCGCCCGCGCCCGGGCCCAACATTACGGAGAGCGCCTATTTACTTGGCGGCCGTTTCTTTCTTCGTAGCTTCCTTCAGCGACGCCGGCACCGCGAAATCAGAATCCTGCAGCGACACGTTGGCTTCGATCTTCTCGTAGGTCACGCTCTGCCATTGCGTGGGATCGTCCTTGGGACCACCGTTCACCGAGAAGGGGAACATTACGCCTGCCACGGGTTTGTAGGAACCGAGATCGGTAACGCTGTCCCGCACCGCGCCGCGGATGAATTCCCGCCGTTCGGTGCGAATTTCGAGGAACGTATCGGGATCGAGATAGTAGTAAATGATGTCGCCGTCTTTCAGCGTAACCTTCAGTCGCAGTGCGTCATCGCCATCGACCACGTCATGGCCCAGATACTCCACCTGGTTGCCCTTTTCTTTGTAATCCACCAGGGGGCCGTCGAAATCGGAGTCGATGAGGAGATCGCGCACATCGTCTTCGCCCATGAACTGCGGATCCTTGCGTCCGCCAAATGGCCGGATTTGCCAGCCGCTCGAACCGTCGTAGGCCTGCACCTGGGTCATTCCCTGCAGCGTAAGAGTTTCGCGCACCTGGTTGGGACGCTTGTTTTCCTGGCCCACCGAAGCGGTGAACCCGCCGCCCGCGTCCAACTTGCCGGTCAGGCGCACCGTCTTGATGGCTTTGATCTTCTCCATCCCGCCCTTGGCCTCGGTATTTTTCTGAATCAGTTCTTCGGCGGTCTGGGAAGAAGCCACCAGGCTCAAGGCAAGAATTGCGGCCAAGCCGATAAGGCTGTTACGCATGCGAGCTGCTCCTGTGCGAGAAAATGCTTAGGTCCCTGGAAGAATTGGACCGCCCCGGTGGTTCGACGTGCGTGCCGCGGATTTGTAAGCAAGATTGGCGGGGAATTTGAAACCTCAACTGGAGTCGGCGGTTTGACGGTCCCGGCAGGCTCCTCTACTTTCCACCCATCACGAGCTTTGCGATGGTGGCCAACTGCATGTTCGAGGTGCCTTCGTAGATTTTGCCGATCTTGGAGTCGCGCCAGTACTTCTCCACCGGATAGTCTTTGGTAAAGCCATAGCCGCCGTAAATCTCGATCGCCAAAGAGGTCACCCGCTCCGCCACCTGCGAGCAAAACAGTTTCGCCATCGCGGCCTCTTTGACGAAGGGCACGCCGGCGTCTTTCATTCGCGCCGCGTTATACACCATCAGCCTGGCGGCTTCGATTTCCGTGGCCATCTGTGCGATCTGGAACTGAACTCCCTGAAAATCGGCGATGGTCTTCCCGAACTGCTTGCGTTCCTGGGCATATTTCGCGGCGTACTCCCACGCACCCCGGGCCACTCCGGTCATCTGCGCGCCGATTCCAATACGCCCTTCATTCAATGTCTCAATCGCGATCTTATAGCCTTTACCCACTTCGCCCAGCACGTTCGACTTCGGCACCTGACAATCCTCGAGGATCAGTTCGCACGTGGACGAAGCCCGAATGCCCAGCTTGTCCTCTTTCTTTCCGACGGTAAAGCCGGCAAAATTCTTCTCGATGAGGAACGCAGTAATACCCTTGTACCCGGCTGCCGGATCCACAGTGGCAAAAAGCACGAAAAGCCCCGCTTCTTTGCCATTAGTAATCCAGAGTTTGCGTCCGTTCAGAACGTAGTCGCTGCCCTTGAGCGTGGCCCGGGTCTGCAAGGCAAACGCGTCCGAACCCGAACCGGCTTCGCTCAGGGCGTACGCCCCGCAGGTATCCGCCGCCATGCGCGGAAGGTAATGCTTCTTCTGCTCCTCGGATCCCCATCGTAACAGCGCATTGTTGACCAGCGTGTTCTGCACATCCACGACAACGCCAGCGGAAGCGTCCACCCGCGACATTTCTTCGACCGCCAGAATCGCCTCGAAGAATTTCCCCCCGCCGCCTCCGTACGGTTCTGGAATTTCAATCCCCATCAGCCCGAGCTGGAAGAACTGGTGAATCAGATCGTGATCGAAGACGCCCTTTTCGTCCATTTCCTTCACCAGCGGCCTGACTTTATCGTCGGCAAACTGGCGAATGTTATCGCGAAACAGAATTTCGTCCTCGGTAAGGGAAGTCAGGGGCAAAGGCGATCTAACCCTGAATTCTAGCACCCAAATACTTCCAGGCAGCGCTCAGCGAGACAGGCAGGGAGCTAGACACTTTGGGCTCTTTGCGTCCTTTGCGGTGGAAGCCTTTGACCGCAAAGTTCGCAAAGACGACCGGAACTTCAAACGCCTTGGCGACCGTCCGCCGTGAATTCCGGCAGCAGCTCATTGGGGCAGGCGAACAGATCTCGCAGCGGCGGCACTTCAAGCGTAGCGCGCTCGGCCCCGCGTGCTGTGAGTTGCAGCACCGTATACCCGACCGTTTCAAACAGTCGAAAGGTTTCACGCAAGTTTGTTCGTTGCAGATACTCGAACATCACCAGGCGAGGCCGGGAGCGGCGAAGGCACTCCGTCATTCCGGCCAGCACTTGATTTTCGTGGCCCTCAACATCGATTTTCA
>WNFA01006712.1_pt1 | contig 11445 bp, 14 predicted proteins | sample 5400481 | NCBI WGS metagenome assembly WNFA01 (sample SAMN13153340, study PRJNA577476) | soil metagenome | isolation source: 120 cm saprolite under Douglas fir tree site 2 hole 1 replicate 2 | place: USA:California | collected 2015-04-18
CGGACTAAAAAATTTCCGTTTACCCCTTCGTCATGGTGAAGTGGAACTAGATTGAGTTTGTAAAGACGAAGAAAGGCGGCAATGCAAAAGATTGCGATACTGCTGATCCTCCAAGTGCGTTCAGAGAGATCGGGGGCAGCCGTCGATTCCCCATTCAATCGAATACTGTCCCGGTCGCCGCCGACAGTAGCTTTCGATCGAGTTCTCTTATCAGTGCGTGATTTTGTAGAGACGGTACTCACCTACTTCTCCAACCTTTTGATATCGCAAAAAGAATTGCTCGTTCACGGTTAGCACATTTCTTTCAAGCGGCCCAACCACGACATAATCAACCTTGTAGTTCCGCAATAGTTGTTCGGCATCTGGCGCCCCAGCATATATTCTCTTGATTTCCGCTTCACGCTGTGCAAACTCCAGCCCGTGCGTCCAAATGTGTCCCGGATATCCCATCAACGATCTTCTCCCGCTAAGAAAGACCGGATGGTTATGGACCGGAGCATGAACTATCAATGAACGCGGCGCGGTTTGTTCTTTTATTAGTTCCGCAAAGCTTATACCAGCAGAATCGAAGATGCCGTATTTCACAGATCGCAATGCTATGCCCGCAACGTCAAGCGCGCCGGCTAAGGTTAGACAAACAAACAGGACCACGGCAACAGACCGTCGTAGCGGTCCCTGCCGCCAAAGACGTGCCAGCAGGAGTGCCACGAGGGGCGCCGAAGCGAGCCACCAATAGAAAAGTACTTTGATGTTGTCCCAGATCCAAGGCGCCATCTTAATGAGATTGGGAATCAAGAAACAGAGGGTAAACGGCAAATAGAACAACAAAAGGCGTTTCGAGACGAGCCGAGCTCTGTCCTTCCATAGTATTGCTACGAGAATCAAAGGAATGAAGAGCCCTGTATTCTTGAACCAGAAGAAGAGCGCGTTTTCATGATTCCTGTCCCAACCAAACTCCCACGAGAAGAAGCTTGCGGCCTTAACTGCGCTGTGCGAGGTGGACCACAATAGTTGTGGGACGGCAATAACAGAAGCCACCAGAAAGAAGGTTGCCCATTCACGCCAACGTGGCAGAAGCAACGCGATACAAGCACCCACTCCCATGACAACAACAAAACTATGAGCGTGAACAAGCGGCAGAAATCCGGCGGCCACTCCCGCAGCGAACATCCGATGCATGGATGTCACCTGAACTCCTGGCGACACAGGGACACGAAGGTTGGCTTTGCCTTTTCGGGGGTTCTTCTTTGATTTGAGAGGTCTATCTAATTTCGTTTCGTCGTTGCTTGTCCCGGCGTCTGCCGTAGCCAGCCACCACTGGGTAAAGACAATTACGGCCAGTGGCAATCCCATAAGAAAACCGCGCTGAGGAACCAGGAGCGTCGATATGGCATTACCCCAACGCCAGGTGGTTTCAGGAATAATAGTTAATGATGGAGGAAGATCGTTAAGTATGCCCAATAGTCCTCGCTCATTCTTATTCGCTCTGCTAAACAAGAGTACCCAACCAAAACCGCCATTCAAGAGGACGAGCAACGGAGTGATCACAGCGGCAAATCGATCTCGCAGCATTACCAGCGCCCAGCGATGGAGCAGGCCCACAAAGGCAAGGCCGAGTATGAAGTTTTCGATAAACATCGACTGCTGCAGATCCGCTCCGCAACGGACAAACATTGCGGATACAAAATCAGACAAGAACGGATAGGTAAATCTGACGCCGGCGTAAGTTGGATCCTCAGGCGGGAAGTTATTGCCGTGCGCGAAACTGGTAATCACACTCAGATGAAATGGGAGGTCGCCAAAATTGTTCAGCAACCCCGTACTAATACGCGCGGGGTCCACTATCATGGCGCGGCTAAAAACTTGCCATAAGGTTATCGCAATCGCACCATAAAAAATGCAGTACCCGACGGATACCAAATCCGGATGAGACAATAAGCGACTAAGACGTCGTGAGGCGTCGGCCAGGTCGGCTCTAACATACTTTTTACGATCCTGGTTAAGCAGTGAGAGCAGCGGGGCGGAGGTTAGGATTGCAGACAAAACGACAGCCGTTATTGTGACCAATGAATGACGCTATCAGAAAACCCAAAAGACCCAGAGCAGCGAGACCCAAACAAGCGCCGGCACAAAGTCGAGCACCAAGCGATGCCTTTTCGTCATAGAGGTAAGTCGCAACCGTGCCACTAACTATTACCAGAATCGCGAGGGCGAGGGATGCAATCATCTATCCGGTGGGCGATTCTGTGTGCTTTCAAATCAGCCCTAGTCTCCTTATTCTCGAATTACTCGAGACCAAAGTGATAAGCCGTTGCGGATTATACGTGAGCAAGCACAACTTCAGAACCAGCGAGCGGTGTAACCGTTCTTTGCATGATCGAATATGATCGGTTAGTTTCTCTAGCCGAGGCTACAAATGTTAAGAGCAGGCATTGTTGGCTTGCCCAATGTGGGTAAGTCGACGTTATTCAACGCGCTGACGGCGCAAACTTTTGCGCTGGCGGCAAACTACCCTTTCGCCACCATCGAACCAAATGTGGGCGTAGTCTCAGTTCCTGACGGCCGACTTGAGCCGCTGGCCCGTTTAGTAAAAACGGAAGTCATAGTGCCCGCTACGGTCGAGTTTCTCGATATTGCCGGACTCGTGCGCGGGGCCTCGAAGGGTGAGGGCCTGGGTAATCAATTCCTGGCGAACATCCGGGAAACAGACACGGTGGTCCAGGTAGTTCGCTGCTTTATCGACGAAGGTGTCATTCACGTGGAAGGCGCCGTAGACCCCGGACGCGATATTGAAACGATTCAAATTGAGCTGGCGCTCGCGGATCTGGCAACCGCCGAACGACGGAGAGATAAAGCCCAGAAGAACGCCAAAGGCGGAGACAAAGCGGCGCGGGCCGAGTTAGGAGTGTTGGATAAGCTTCAGGTGGCTCTCGAAGAAGGCAAATCTGCTCGCACCGTTGCACTAACAAACGATGAACGTGCTGTAGCCCGCAACTTTTTTCTGCTGACGATGAAGCCAACAATTTATGCCGCAAACGTGGATGAGGCAACGCTCGCGGATCCAGATCAGAGCTCAATGGTCAATGCCATTCAGGAAATAGCGGCACAAGAATCTGCCGAGTGCGTTGTGATCTGTGCTCAACTCGAATCGGAACTCGTGGCGCTCCCTTTGGAAGAACGGGTCGACTATCTCAAGAGCCTCGGCGTTTCTACGAGCGGTGTGGATCGACTAATCAAGAGTGCTTATCACCTGCTCGGCCTGATGTCGTTCTTAACGGCCGGAGAAAAGGAAGTGCGCGCCTGGACGATACCTCAGGGCACGCGCGCGCAAAACGCCGCCGGAGTTATTCATTCAGATATCGAGCGCGGATTCATCCGTGCGGAGATAGTTAATTATGAAGATCTAAAGCGGACCGGGTCTTACTCGGCAGCGCGAGAACAGGGCTTGCTGCGACTAGAGGGAAAGGATTACATCATGCAGGAAGGCGACGTAGTCAATTTCCGCTTTAATGTATGAAGCTTTTGGAAACTGGCAGGAGGCGAATCTTTCTACACGGAGGATTCTCCGTTTCGCCCTTTACGAATAATATCGATCAAAGCATCCAAGCGTTGATCTGTGTGAGTTTGTGATTCGGTCAGTTTCGCGAATCTCTCTTCGTTTCTCGCAAATCTCTCTTCGTTTCTGATTTGCGCGTCAATGATAATTCCTATTTTCTGATCATGTTCACGGGTTTGGCGTCGCGCGCGCAGACCGGCCTTGATCATCAACTTCACAATTCGCTCCAGGCGATCAAATCTTTGTTCCGGTGTCATTACAACTTCCTTAAAAGTGAGGTTATGTTTCGAAGCCATAATCGCGCGGGAATGGGGAATCGGTCAAGACCAAAGCAATAACAGAAGGAATTGAGGTCTGAAAGGAAGTGGGATCTGTGAGGGTCGTCAGGCGGGCAATCGCGAACATAACCTAATCAGACTGTCCGCCGAGTAATTCAACGAAGTAGAGCGCGAATGCCGACGAGGATCAGATAACCAATGGCGATTACGACAGCCAGTTTGATCAAGAAAACTGCCAAACCAATCAGAACAACCACTATGCCCAGGGTGATCCCTGCCAGCTTCAAAACCAACGGCACGCCAACAGCAAAAACGAACACCCCAAGGAGTATCATTCCCACAATTCTGAAAACGTCTTTTGCTTCTCTCATTTTCTAATCCCCTATCTATCTTAATCTATTTTCTGTTTTCGCCCGACCAGAATGCCCGGCTTTATTGCTCGCAGCAGGTATACGAACATTCCGGCAGCGTCGTTCCCTTTAAGATTTTGGATACTGGCGCCAGCGAAATGTACCTCTCGCAAGCCATCCCGTCGCCGGTGAATCCGGGTAGTGGTCGGACTTGCCGGTCGCTTGTTTAATTCTTTTCGGCGATAATCATCATACACGTTGAGCTATGGTCCGCCAGAATACACCAAATCTTTTCGAAGAAAACGTTCCGGAAGGCGTTCTATTGAATGCGCCCCTGGCCGAGCGTATGCGACCACATTCGCTGGCTGAATTTGTTGGTCAGAGCCATCTCGTCGGCGAAGGCAGGATCCTTCGTCGATTGCTCGAAAGCGGAGGCACTCTACCTTCATTGATTCTCTGGGGCGCGCCCGGTACTGGTAAGACGACTCTGGCCCGTCTCTTAGCCGAGAAGAGTGGTGCGCGCTTGATTTCTCTGTCGGCCGTGTTTTCGGGTGTGAAGGATCTTCGCGAGGCGATCCACGACGCTCGCAGTGAGTCGCGCTTCGGCAAGCGGACAGTCCTCTTTATCGATGAGATTCATCGCTTCAACAAAGGTCAACAAGATGCCCTCTTGCATGCGGTCGAAAGCGGCACTGTGACGCTGATTGGCGCTACGACCGAGAACCCTTCCTTCGAAGTAACAGGAGCACTGTTGTCGCGTTGCCGCGTACTCGTCCTCAATCAACTTTCTGAAGAAGAAGTAAAGAGCATTCTCCAGCGTGCACTTGACGACGAGCAGCGCGGCTTAGCACCTCTCCGAGCATCGATTTCGGATCAACTGCTGGAAAGAATCGCCCATTCCGCCAACGGAGATGCGCGGGTAGCATTGACGGCACTGGACGCTGCCGTCGAATCCACGTCACCAGACGAACACGGTATTAGATCCGTTTCCGAACAGACCGTGATTGAGGCCCTGGGTCGTGCGCACTACGCCTACGATAAGGGTGGTGAGGAGCACTACAATCTCGCGTCGGCATTGATCAAGTCGCTGCGAAATTCCGACGTTGATGCATCTCTTTATTGGCTGGCAAGGATGATCGAAGGCGGCGCAGATCCCGTATTCATCGTCCGACGCCTGTGCATCCTTGCTTCAGAAGACATTGGGCTGGCAGATCCACAGGCAATGGTCCAGGCGGCGGCCGCCGCCGAGATAGTGCAGTTGATCGGATTGCCCGAGGCATTGTTTCCGCTGTCTCAAGCGACTATCTATCTCGCGCAGGCGCCAAAGTCCAATGCGATAAAGAATGCCTATCAAGCCGCAGTTGGAGACGCCATGGAAACTGCTCGTGAACCCGTTCCCTTACACCTGAGAAATGCAGTCACTCCTTTGATGAAAAACATTGGCTATGGAAAGGGATATCGTTATGTCCACAACGACCCGGCCGCCAGGAACGAGATGAGTTGTTTGCCGGAGCAATTACGAGGGCGGAAATATTTCGAGGCTGACGAACATGTTGAGGCAGCTGAGGAATCGAATCTGGGAGGAGATTCATAGGTGTCCGCCGGGAAATCAGATAAGGAGCTGGCTTTTCTTCACGACCTGTTTATCGCTCCTGATTGGGGAGAACGTTTTGCCGAGTTGATGGATGAACATCTCGACATTCCCCGAGAAGGAAACGCTCTTTATCTAGCAGTTGGAACAGGCGGACATGCTATGGCCGTGCAAGAGCGTGCGGGAGAAAACTTAAGCCTGCTCTGCCTGGACGAAAACAATGAGTGTCTGCTGCTGGCACAAGCTAAGGCCACTGCGTTGAACGCGCAAACGAGATTCAGACACGCGCAGCTGGATCAATCATCTCTGCCTGATAATCATTTCGATCTGGTTATCGCCAACGCCTCCCTGGTGGCTCCTCAACGCATCGCGACAATGTTTGCAGAGATGGTCAGAGTCGCCGCGCCTGGAGCAGCAGTCGTGATGGCACTGCCAACATTTTCCAGCTTCGGTGAGTTTTTCTCGATCTACTGGGAGGCGTTGCACAATAGCGGACTGCTTGATCTGGAATCTGACGTCGAACATCTCATTACCGAACTGCCAACAATCTCTGACGTAGAGCGGATGGCCGAAGGTTGGGGTTTGGACGACGTCATGTCATGGACCCGTATCGAGGAATTTGACTATGCTTCGGGGGAACAGTTTCTCAACTCACCACTGGTCTCCGATTTTCTTATGCAAGGTTGGCTGGCTTCAGTGCCTGAGACTTCAAAGCCCCAGGTATCGCAAGAAATCTCACGACTCATAAACGAAGATCGGCATGAGGCAGAGTTTGCGCTTTCAGTGAAGGCTACACTGGTTACTGGCCGAAAGGCTCAGAGTCACTAAGATAACTGAGGTCGAAGCCAGAGTATTCAGCGGGCAGACAGGAGGGGAATGCAGCCGGGAGAAAACTATTTCTCTACTTCTTTGCGGGACTCTTGTTCGCCTTCGTCAAGACCTTCTTTGAAAGCTTTTTTGCTTTGACCAAGGGCCTTTGCTAGTTGCGGGAGTCTGGTTGCGCCAAACAGCAAAAAGATCACTACGGCAATTACCAGAATTTCCGGGGTTCCCAGTCCCCCAATAGCTAAGATTGATTCACTCATAATTTCCTTTCTCTAAGGGCTACGGTTTGACTAATCACCGTTATTCGACTCATAGAACAGATACTTCCGCCACGTTTCATCTGCGCGCCCGAGATACCGCATGATTTGGCGATTGACGTGCAGAGAGAAGCCACGCGGCCTGCGCAACAAATGCATCCCGGATTCCTCCGGCGTGCGATTTCCTTTTCTGTGATTGCATCGCTTGCAACACGCTACCAGATTATCCCACGCCGACTCCCCGCCACGCGAGCGAGGCAGCACATGATCGAGGGTTAGTTCAGAAGGCGTATCTTGCTTCCCACAATACTGGCACGTGGAGTGATCACGCAGAAGAATGTTCTTACGAGAGAGTGACCGCCGCTCAAAGGGAATGTGGATGTATTCAGTCAAACGAATTACAGAAGGTGCGTGAATCGACAATTTCTGCGAATGGAGCATGTGCCCATTGTGCTCCTCGACGCGTGCGACGCCCTTAAAGATCATCACTACGGCCCGTCGCTCCGTGCACACATTAATGGGCTCAAAGGAAGTATTCAGCACTAAGACCCGACCATTCATACTATGCCTGATATTACGCGAGCGTAGAAGACAGTGTCAAAATTATGTGTCTTCCCCCACTGGCTCGGACGAAAGGGAGGTTCGTTTTAGGGTAATCCCGGGCCGGCATTTGAAGGCCGAAAATCAATAATTGCCTGCCCCTTCGCCTGATTTGATGCCTGGAGTGCCTTCGCAGACTGCCTTTATGGCAGGCGATAATAGCAATATAGAAGCCGCCTTCACCACGAAGGCCGGGCTATGGTGAGAACAAAAACATCTCTGGCTCCAGCCGTAATTAGAACCTCGGCACAGCTAGATACGGTTGCTCCGGTTGTGAATACATCATCTACGAGCAATATTCTTTCTCCTGTTACCAAACAGGGATAACGCACGGCAAACGCATTCTCGACGGTATCGTGTCGCCCTTTCGCATCCAATCCTGCTCGGTATCTTTCGGAATGGGTTGTGCGAATCAGGCTAACTTCATCAACCGGCAACCGAATTGCCTTGGAGAGCGACCGACCAATTACTAACGCCTGGTTATAACCTCTTGCAGATTCGCGTTGCGGGTGAAGTGGAACCGGAACAATACGGGTGCTTTCTTGCAAGGGCTTCCGCTGGGAAGTCTCGGCCAAAAGATCTGCCAGTCTGTGCGGCAAATACGGCTGTCGTTTGAGCGCGAGTACGCATTCGCGCAAGGCGCCCTCGTACACTCCGCAGGCACGTGCCGCAGTAAAGGGTTGTGCGTCGCAACGACGGCAGCGTACCTGCTCTCGCTTCTCCAGCGCCATAGCTCCCCCCGCAAGAACGCCGCATTTCCAACAGACGGTTTCTTCGTCCTTGAATATTCGGGTTGCCCCCCAGCACTTTTCACAAACCACACCCAATGCTCGAGCCTCAACACTTAAGCCGCAAATCAAGCACACCTGAGGATAAGCCAGGGTCAGGGCTGCATCGAAGAAAAGACGAGCGGTGTGCGTGAGGAACATGCCGTGAGAGCCAGTCAGAAAAACCAACGGCCTCCCCGATCAAGTCCGGGAGGCCGCAATTATGTCACCAAAAGGATTACAGTTCTAATCTTCGTCTACGTTAAGCAGTCCACGCTCATGCAAGTCCTGGCAACGAACGCAGTGGCGCGCCCAGGGAACAGCGTCGAGTCTCTTATCAGGCAGCAGTTCACCACAATGCACGCATTTCGCGTAACCGCCTGCCTCGATCCGCTCCAATGCCTCATCGATTAAATTGAGCAACCGGCGATCATTGTCAGACATTGAAACCAGGAGTTCCTTTGTATAAGCGTTCGCTGCCATATCAGCGGGATCCTGAGTTGCTTCGGCATCGCGCTCGCGACTGTACAGTTCAGCGGCCTGAACTTGACCTACCAGGCCCTCACGACGGCCCAACAACTTATCGCGAAAAACTTTTGTACGCCTCTTATCCATTGTTTGTTTGATCCTCCACCCTACTTGATACGGAATCCTAATCGATCCTATGTTGCCTTTCGTCGCTGCTACTTCTGATACGGCAAACCATGGATGATTGTGTATGCTCGATATAATTGCTCGAACAACAAAACTCGCGCCATCTCATGCGTCAGCGTCAAGCGCGAAAGCGACCACCGCTTATCTGCTCTAGATATAACTTCCGGCGAAACACCCTGCGGGCCACCGACGATGAATGCGACCTCCTTGATACCACTGTTTTCCCAGCCTTGAACCTGCGCAGCCAACTGCTGAGATGTCCATTGGACGCCATCGGGATCGAGCAGGACCATTTGGGCGCCCGGACGCAGAGCGTCTGTGATGCCTCTCGCCTCCTTACCGATGCCCGCCTTGTGATTCGCATTTCCCTGCTCCCGCAATTCTGAGATTTCATAACGGACGAAATGCGAAAGCCGCTCGGCATAATCGTCGATAAGAGCCCGTAGCCTGGAATCGCGCGTCTTCCCAATCCAGATAATTCGCAAACGCATGAGCCATCCAAGATCAAGGCGGTCATCCAACTCTTGACCAGCTCTTGAATACCGTCCGACACGTCGCCGTCGTCCTCACAAGTTGTAGCGAGCGATCTTCTCATAGAGATTCTTGCGGCTAATCCCGAGAATGCGCGCGCATTCAGTCTTGTTTCCCCCAGTGGCCGCGAGCATCTCCGCAATATAGGCAGCCTCCACCTGCGACAGAGTCAGCGGTTTCTCTCGTCTTTCCTGGGCGTTTACGGCGGCGCGCACACTCGCTGGCAAATCCTGCTCCCCAAGCCGTTTTCCGCTTGCCACAATCACGGCTCGCTCAACGATGTTGGCAAGCTCCCGTGTGTTACCCGGAAAGTCATAAACCTGCAAAACGGCGAGTGCCTCGGCAGATATAGCCTCGATATTCCGCCCGTGTTTGGTGGAGTACTGCTCGAGAAAAGCCTGGATCAGTTGAGAAAGATCTTCCTTACGTTCCCGAAGCGGTGGCACCTGAATATGAATCACGTTCAACCGGTAGAACAGGTCTTCGCGAAACCCACGACGCTGGACTGCGTCGCTAAGGTCAACGTTGGTCAGGGCAATTAAACGCGCGTCAACTTTGATTGTTTGGTGTCCGCCGAGTCTTTCGAACTCACGCGACTCAATCACCCGTAGTAGCTTCGCCTGAGCATCGTTTGAAAGATGGGCAATCTCATCAAGGACGAGGGTGCCTTTATGGGCGGCCTCAAAACGACCCGGCTTAGCATCGCTGGCGCCAGTAAAGGCGCCTCGTTCATAGCCAAATAGCTCAGCTTCAAGCAGTCCGCCGGGAAGCGTCGCGCAATCGATCTTTACAAATGGCTGCGAACTGCGTGGAGACTTGGAATGGATAAAAAACGCCAGCACATCCTTCCCTACTCCCGATTCTCCGGTGACGAGAACGTTCGTATCAGTTACAGCTACTCTTTCCGCGAGCCGAACTGCCTCGAGCATTCCACTAGAGCGAGCAATTATCTCGATCACGATTCTCTTCTTAAAGAACTAGCTCTTTCCGCATTTAGTCCAGGCGGCAACTCAACTCTCCTGGATTCTCGCCAAAGCCTTTCAAGATCGTAGAAGCTCCGCGCCTTCTGCTCAAACACGTGAACGATGAAATCGCCGTAATCGAGTAGAATCCATTCGGCGGTCTTGTAGCCTTCCACACGGGCCGCGGGCGACCCGACCTTCTTCAGGCTGTCGCTAACCCCATCTGCGATGGCTTGCACCTGACGTTCGTTCGCGCCGCTGGTTATCACGAAATAGTCCGTAAAGCTCACGATATCTCGCAGGTCGAGAACAACCAGATCGATCGCCTTCTTCTCGCCGGCCGCGTGAAGAGCCTGCAAAATACGTTCATCGAGTTTGTCCGCCGCAGCCAGAACTTGATTCTGCGTACGTCCCTTTAGCTGCGGATTGAGTGATTGTTCCTTGATAGTCGAATCAGGCTTCATGCAAATCTCGGTAAATTCCGTACTTCTTGATGTACTCAGCCACGGGCTGCGGTACCAGGTTAATTAAATCGTCAAAGCGGCCTTGTTTCGCGATCTGTCGAATCTCAGTTGCAGAGATATCCTTGTTGACAACATCGGTGACAAATATTCTGCCTCCGCTGAGCTGTTGAATTTTCTCTGCGGCGCTGTCGACACTGCGCAGATCGACAATTCGATCTTTTAAGACAGCGCCCACATGTTCGTTGCCGACATCGTAGCCGGGCCGAGTTACCACGATGTGACTTGTCATCGTCAGCAGTCGCTCCCAATCACGCCAGGTCGTGATCTCAGACCATGAGTCAGCGCCCATAATAAAAACCAGCTCGGTCGCATCTCCAAAACGCGAAAGAAAATGCGCGATGGTATCCACTGTGTAATGCCTATCTGGAGCGTCCAGCTCAAAGGTGGAGACAAACATCTGTGGGTCGCCCTGAGTCGCCAGCACGAGCATCGCATAACGATGAAGTGGCGGCGTCACGGCGCGGGTCACCTTGTGCGGAGCGATCTGAGCCGGAACAAAGAGTACTTTTTCGATTTCAAATAACTCAGCAATCCTGCGCGCCACCTCGAG
>WNFA01004654.1_pt1 | contig 11444 bp, 8 predicted proteins | sample 5400481 | NCBI WGS metagenome assembly WNFA01 (sample SAMN13153340, study PRJNA577476) | soil metagenome | isolation source: 120 cm saprolite under Douglas fir tree site 2 hole 1 replicate 2 | place: USA:California | collected 2015-04-18
ATGCCGTCGGCTTCGCCATCGCAGGCGAGACGGCTCGCGATCTGCGGCGAAAAATACCGCGAAAGCGAGGCGTGCGCGCGCTCGGCTTCGGCCTGGCGGCGGCGCGCCTCGCGCATCATCTCGACATGGCGGATGGTCTTGTCGATGGTCATTTCGAGATCGCCGAAATCGATCGGCTTGGTCAAAAAATCGAACGCGCCGCGGTTCATCGCGGTGCGAATGTTGCTCATGTCGCCATAGGCGGACACAATGATGGTCGATTTCTTGTCTTCGGACTCCTGCAGTTTCTGCAGCAACGACAGGCCGTCCATCCGCGGCATGTTGATATCGGACACCACCATGTCGACATGCGGATGATCCTCGATCGACTGCAGCGCCTCGATGCCGTCGTGCGCGAACACAAATGCCACCACGCCGTCGCGAATTTGCCTGCGGAATTTTTGCAGGACCAGAGCCTCGAGATCGGGCTCGTCATCGACGACGAGGATGGTCGCGGTCATGCGGCTTGCCCGAGCCTTGTATCGATCTCGAGGCGCAGCAGCGCGAAATCGATCGGCTTGGTCAAAAGCCCCACCGCGCCGCGCTCGATCGCCTTGCGCCGGGTTTCGGCGTCGCCGTAGGCGGTGATCATGATCACGGGAACGTCGGGCCGCTCCGCGCGGACCTTCGGCAGCATTTCGAGCCCGCTCATGCCGGGCATGTTGATATCGGATAAAATCAAAATCAGCGACGGATCGGCGACGTTGGCGGCACGGACCAATGCCGCGGGCGCCGACGGGGCAAACTCCATCAGGAAGCGCCCGGACTTTATGTCGCGCCGGAACTGTTGACGGAATAGGGCTTCAACATCGGGCTCGTCATCGACGACGAGTATGTAACCGCTCAATTGGTGCCTCCAGCCTGTGCTTGTGCCGCCCCCGTCCGCGGCAGCGTAATAATGAATTCGGTAAATGATCCGGGCTCGGTCGCGACGTCGATCTTGCCGCCATGTTGTTTCACCACGATGTCGTGGCTCATCGACAGGCCAAGTCCGGTGCCTTCGCCGGCGGGTTTGGTGGTGAAAAAGGGGTTGAACATTTTCTCCTTTACTTCCAACGGGATTCCGGTGCCGTTATCGCGGATCCGGATTTCGACCTTGTTGCCGAGGCTTTTCGTGGTCGCGCTCAGCGTCGGCTCAAAGCCTCCCTCGCCCGCTTCCTTGCGCTTGGTGGCGGCATAAAAGCCGTTTGAAATCAGATTGAGAAATACCCGCGTGATTTCCTGCGGGTAGAGGTCGATCATCCCGGCCTGCGGATCGAGGTCGCGCTGCAAGGTGATATTAAACCCGGATTTCTCCGCGCGCGCGCCGTGATAGGCCAGATTGAGGCTTTCCTCGACGATCGCATTGATGTCCACCGGCCGGTGTTCGCCCGACCCTTCGCGTGAATGCAGCAGCATGTTCTTCACAATCGAATCGGCGCGCTTGCCGTGCTGCACCACTTTTTCGAGATTGCCCTTCAGCATAAGCGTTAGTTCGTCGATCTCCTCGCGAACCTTGTCGTCGAGCGCGGCGGTTTCGAGTACCTCATTCAGTTCGTCGATCAATTCAGCCGACAGAGCTGAGAAATTGTTGACGAAATTGAGCGGATTCTTGATTTCGTGCGCGATACCGGCGGTGAGCTGGCCCAGCGAAGCAAGCTTCTCGGTCTGCACGAGGCGATCCTGCGCGGTGCGCAACTCGTCGAGCGAATGCGACAATTCCCGCGTTCGCTCCTGAACCTGGCTGAACAGCCGGGCGTTCTCGATGGCGATGACGGCCTGGTCGGCGAAGGTCTGGACAAGCTCGACCTGGCGGGAAGTAAACGCGCCCGGCTCCGTCCTTGCCAGCAATAGCACGCCTTCAACCGCACCATCGCGCGTCAGCGGCACCGCAAGGACCGCCCTGTATTCACCGATCACCGCCGCAGGACCAAAATTATACTCGGGGTCGAGTCTCACATCCGGAACGTGGGCGGGCTTTCCGTCCATAAAGACCCGGCCCGTGATCGTATTGCGGTTCGGCTTGATCGGATTGGCGTTCATAAATTCGATGAAGGCCGGTGTGGCGCCGGATTCGGCCTGCAGCCGCATGACATCGCCATCACGCAGGCAGATGATGCCCTGCGATGCGCCACAGAGCGCCTTTGCCGATTCGGTCAGCGTGGTAAGAACGGATTTCAGGTCGAACGCCGAGCGGCTGATCACCTTTAGCACGTCGGCGGTCGCCGTCTGCTGCTGCAACGTTTCGCTCAGCTCGGCTGTCCGCTGTTCGACCTTGTTTTCCAGGTCGGTGTAGGATTCCTGCAGCCGCGCACCCATGTCGTTGAACTGATTGGCGAGGCCTTCGAGCTCGTCGCCGGTTCGAATCGAGATGCGCTGGGCGAAATCGCCGCTTCCGATGCGCTCGGCGCCCGCGCGCAAGGCCTGGATCGGGCCGACCATGCGCCGGGCCAGGAATATCCCCGCCAGCACCGCGAAGATCGACGCACCCGCCAGCACGATGGCGAGGCGTTGCAGCGCCAGATACAGCGACGCATAGGCCTCCTCCACGGGTAATTCGACGAACATCGTCCAACCCAAAGGCGCGATCGGCGCGGATGCCGTCAGCACCTCCTGCCCCTGGATGTTCTTCGTGCCCTGCAAGGCATCGGGGCCGGAATTCGCCGTTCCCGCCTGCGCGGCCTGAACCTGCAGCAGCTTCGACATGTCGGTGTTGCGCAACACCAGGCTGATGTCGGGATGCGCGATCAGTCGCCCCTGCGCGCCGACGACATAGGCGTGACCGCGCTCGCCGACCTTGATCTGCGACACCACGTCCCAGATCAGCTTCAGATTGACCTCAGCGATGCTGACGCCAGCGTCCTTGCGGGTGCCGGCCAGCGATAGCGTCATGTAGGGTTCCGATTCGCGGCGGAAATACACCGGGCCGTAGTAGACCTTGCGGGCGACGGCTTCGGTGAATTTCGAATCCTTGGAGAGGTCGAGCCCGCTATCCACAACGTCCATGGCGAGACGCGATACCCGCAGCCGCTCCTTGCCGGTCGAATCGACCTGCGCCAGCTCGGTGATGGCCGGAACCTGCCGCAGCAGCCGCAAGGCGTCGAATCGGCGCTGCTCGATCGAGCCCGCAGACCACGGCAACTGGGTGGTCCAGCCCAGCTGGCTCTCGATTTCCTTGACGAACTGGCCGATTTTGGCCGCCGCCGCCTCGGCCTGCTCGTGCTGAATCCGGATCAGGGCCGCCTTGTGCTCGCGATAATAGAAGAAAACCTCGAAAATCCCGTTGGATAGCAACGCGACAGCCACCACCGCGACGAACAGGGCGACGTATTTGGTGAACAGCCGGCTGCGGACCTTGGTCCCGGATGCTACCGCCGCCGGCGCCGGCTCCGCCACAGGCGAGGCCGCCAGCGTCCGGCCTTCAGGCGTATCGGGATGCAGGGAAATGCTCATCCCGCCCAATTTAGCAAGAAGGTACGGGCTTGTCTCTTGCCGCAGTGCGGGAGGATCCGAGATGCCAAGAAATCGCGTCGCTTCATCGCGGCATCCTGCTTTTTGACGCCCTGCAAAATGAGCGCCTGTCAGGGCAGGATATCACGACAGACCATGCGAAAGCGACAACGGCGATCAACGCCGCCGCTGTCGCATCAGGAGCATTTGCCTTGCTCAGGTCGGCTTGAGCGCCTTCGGACCGAGATCGAAATCCGCGATCTCCTTGCTGCGCTGGGAATCAGCGGCCGCCCGGTGATCGGTCGCAATCGCCACATAGACCGCAGGCAGCACGAACAGCGTGAACAGGGTACCGATCGACATGCCCGCGACGACGACAAGTCCGATCGAGAACCGGCTTGCCGCGCCTGCCCCGCTCGCCGTCAACAGCGGCAGCAAGCCCGTGACCATCGCCGCGGTCGTCATCAGGATCGGGCGAAGCCGGACCCGCGCCGCCATCTCGATCGCCGAGCGCCTGTCGAGACCTTCCTTGAGCTGCAACTCGTTGGCGAACTCCACCATCAGGATGCCGTGCTTGCTGATCAGGCCGACCAGCGTCAGCAATCCGACCTGGGTGTAGATGTTCATCGTGGCAGCGCCGAAGAACAGCGGAATCAACGCACCGACGATCGCCATCGGAACGCTGATCATGATGACCAGCGGATCGCGCAGGCTCTCGAATTGGGCCGCCAGCACCAGGAAGATGATGATGAGTGCAAAGGCGAAGGTAATCGCGAGCTGGTTTCCTTCCTGCACGTATTGCCGGGAATCCGCGAGGTAGTCGTGCGTAAATCCGGCCGGCAGGTTTTTGGCCGCGCCCTCGAGGAAGTCGACCGCCTGCCCAACCGTCACGCCGGGCATCGGCACCGCCTGGAAGGTGGCGGAGTTCAATTGATTATAATGCGTGAGCGCGTTGGGATCGGTCGCGGTTTCGATCGATACCAGCGTCGACAGCGGCACCTGCTGGCCGGTCGCCGTCGGCACATAATATCCGCCGAGCGCCTCGGGCGACAGCCGTCTGTCGCGCGGCACCTGCGGAATGACCTGATACGATCGTCCCTCGAGGTTAAACCGGTTCACGTAGTTGCCGCCGAGCAGCGTCGCCAGCGTATTGCCGATGCTCTGCATGGTGATGCCGAGATCGCTCGCCTTCGAGCGGTCGATCTTCACCCGCACCACGGGCTGGTTGAAATCGAGATCGCTGTCGGAAACGATGAACAGCCCGCTCTTGCGCGCGGCGTCCTTCACCTTCAGCATTTCCTCATAGACCGACTGATATCCGTTGGTTGAACTGATCACCATCTGCACCGGCAATCCGCCGGGACCGCCGGGCAAGGGCGGCAGGTTGAACGCAAAAGCATTGACGCCTTCGATCTTGCCGAGTTGCGCCTGCACCAGCGGTTTCAGCTTGATCGAGGAGCGCTCCCGCTCGTCCCATGGTTTGAGCAGCATGCCGGCGATTCCGTTTTGCGGACCGTTGATGCCGTTGAGGGCGAAGCGAAGATCGGTCTCGGGAAAGCTGGCAAAAATCTTGTCGAGCTTCTCGCCGTAAAAGTCCAAATAATCGATGTTGGCGTATTTCGGCCCCTTGATCACAGAGAATACGATGCCCTGATCTTCCTCGGGCGCGAGTTCCTTCGAGGTGTGCACGTAAAGGAAACCAACGAGACCGAGGATGCTCAGCGCGAACAATGCCGTGATCGGACGATAGTCGAGTGAACGATCGAGCTGACGGCCATACCACCGCGTGACCGATCCAAAGACCCGGCTGACGAGCTTTGCAAATCGCCCCTCATCGGCGCTTTTGAGGAAGACCGAGCACATCATCGGCGAAAGGGTCAGGGCGATCACGCCGGAAACGATGACCGAGCCGGCCAGCGTGAACGCGAATTCACGAAACAGCGAACCGGTGAGGCCGCCGAGGAAGCCGATCGGCGCGTACACCGCGGCCAGCGTGATGGTCATGGAGATGACCGGGCCGACGATCTCGCGCGCGCCCTGCATCGCAGCCTGCACGGGCGGTTTGCCTTCCTCCAGGTGCCGATGGATGTTTTCCACCACCACGATGGCGTCGTCGACGACGAGACCGATTGCGAGCACCATCGCCAGCAACGTCAAGAGGTTGATGCTGAAGCCCATCATCAGCATCAGGCTGCAGACGCCGACCAGCGACAGCGGAATGGTCACCACCGGGATGATCACCGACCGGAGCGATGCCAGGAACAGGAAGATCACCACGACCACGATGATGATCGACTCGCCCAGGGTTTTCTCAACCTCGTCGATCGACGATTGAATGAATTTGGTCGAATCGTAGGCCACTTTCATCTTCATCGACGGCGGCAGATTGCGTTCAAGTTCCGGAAACAGCGCGCGGACGCCCTTGACCAGTGTCAGCGGGTTGCCCTGCGGGGTCGCCTGCACGCCGATAAAGATCGCATGCTCGCCGTTGAAGGCGACGCTGGCGTCGGTGCTTTGCGCCGCCAGTTCGACGGTCGCGATATCCTCCACCCGCACAAACCCGCCGTCCTTGGATTTGACGATCATGCGCTTGAACTGATCGAGGTTTTTAAGATCGGTATTGGTCGACACGTTGGAGACGACGAAATAGCCCTTGGCCTGCCCCGCCGCGGCCTGAAAGTTGTTGGCCCTGATCGCCGCGGCGACGTCATCGGGCGAGACGCTGCGGCCTGCCATGCGGGCGGGATCGAGCCACAGCCGCATCGCGAAGGTCTGACCGCCCAGAATATCGGCCGAAGCAACGCCATCGACGGTCGAAAGCACCGGCTGAACCACCCGCGTCAGATAGTCGGAGATCGCCGATCCCGACAGCACTTCGCTGGAGAAGCCGAGATACATCACCGCCGTGGTCTGGCCGGTCGTCTTGGTCACGACCGGATCGTTCGATTCCTTTGGAATCAGATATTTGACCGAATTCACCTTGGCGAGCACCTCGGTCAACGCCTGGTTGGGATCGAAATTCAGCTTGACGTAGACCTGGATGGTGCTGGTCCCCTGCACCGAAGAGGAGGTCATGTAGTCGACGCCCTCGGCGGACGCGACGGCCTGCTCGATCGGCGTCGTGATGAATCCCTGAATCAGGTCGGCCGACGCACCGGGATAAACGGTGGTGACGTTGACGACCGTATTCGACAGCTTCGGGTACTGGAGGATCGGCAGACTGGTCGCCGCGCGGAAGCCGATCAGAAGAATCAGCAGACTGACGACCACGGACAACACGGGCCGCTTGATGAAAATATCCGTCCAAACCATCGCGATGCGCTCCGAATGCTAGATCATGGTCCGATCCGATTGAATCGGATCATGATCCAGCTCTTTACTGTCTGAGCATGATCTTTTCGGAAAACCGGTTCCCGCTTTTCCGGATCATGCCTTAGTAACGTGGCGGGCTATCCGGAACCGGCGGAGGCCCGTCGGTCGAGATGGCCACTGCCGCTCCCGATTGCAGCTTGAGTTGGCCGACCGCGACCACGCGCTCGCCGGCCTTCAGCCCGCTGAGGATTTCGGCTCGTCCGCCGATCCGGTTGCCGGTCCGCACGAAGGTGCGAACGGCGGTCAGGCTGGTCTTGCCGTCATCCTCTTTCTTCTCGGTAATGAGGAAAACGGAGTCACCGTAAAGCGTATAATCGACAGCTGTTTCGGGGACGGTGACGACCGCCGGCTTGTCCGGAAGCACCACCGTCGTGGTTGCGAACATGCCGGGCTTGAGGATGTGGTCGGGGTTGGCGATCGTCGCCTGAACGCGGATGTTGCGCGTGTCGGTCGCGATTTGAGGTTCGATCGTGGTGATCTTTCCTTCAAAGGTACGGCCGGGATAGGCGTCGACCAAAATGCGCACGGTATGTCCGACCTTGAGGTTTGCGCTGTCCTTTTCCGTCACCGTGAAGTTGGCGTACAGCTCCGATAGATCGGTCAACGATACGATCTGCGTGCCTGCGGTGAGGAACTGGCCGACCTCGACGTGACGGACGCCGAGTTCGCCGTCGAACGGCGCGCGCACAAGCTTCTGCGAAATAATCGCCTGGGTCTTGGCAATGCCGGCATTGGCCTGGTCATACGCCGCCTGCGCAGAATCGACCGTGGACTGCGGGCCGAACTGACGCGCGGCAAGCTGCTTGGCGCGATCCAGCGACAGTTGCGCCACCGTGGCCTGCGCCTTGAAGCTTGCGAGATCGCCTTGATCGGGGCCGTCGAACAATTGCACCAGCGGGCTTCCGGCCTGCACGGTGGACCCGGCGGTGAACATGATGTCGGTGATGCGGCCGCTCACATCCGTGGTGACATTGACCTGATGTACGGCGGCGAGGTCGCCGACCGCGGTCAGCAGATTGGGCATCACTTCGGTCTTCGCCTCGGCGACGCTCACGGAAGCCGGCGGCGGCTTGTTGTTGGCGAAGAACTGCGTGATCATCTTGGTGCGGAACGCGTTAAAGCCAACCAGCCCGCCCACCAGCACGGCAAGCAGCACCCCGACGATAATGAACCAGCGCGTCATCCGAACCGGACGCGCGTGCGGCTTCTCGGTGATCGCCCGGCCCAAGATATTAGCTTCGGTCACAATGTTCATCTCATGCACCTTCTGCAGTTACCGGCTGCCCCGGATCCGGCGACAATTCGCGATCCAGATGAGAGGCAACTGCGGTTTCGTTCAATCCAATTCCGCGGAGAATGAATTCGCAAAGCTGCCGTTCGAGATCGGCGGCATTGCCGTAAGAGAGACAGGGGACGGCCGGAAGTCTCGCCAGAGCCGCCATCAGGACTGTGTGATGCGCAAACCAAAACAGATTGAGCGGCTCGCTTCCGACACGTGAAGCATCGCCGGCCGCCACGGCGCGATCGAGCGACCCGGTAAAAACCGGCCCGATCAAACCGCCGACCTTCGCATAGAGCAGGCGCGCGAATTCGCCGTCATCGAGATGACTCGTGGTCATGAGCCGGAGGCGTTGGGCTTCCTGCTCATCCGGAACGTCCGTTATTTGCAGGAAGTGCCGGACCATTCCCCGGACCAGTTCGACAAGGGTCGCGGTCGACGGTTCCTGCCCGAGCAGATGGGCTAAATCCGGGTCAGCCTCGCACTCCTCGGCGAGGATCTCCGCGTAGAGGGCCGCCTTTGACGGAAAGTGCTTGAACAGCAAGCCTTCCGAAATCGAGGCCGCCGCCGCGACGCTTTTGGTCGTCGTCCCGGCAAAGCCGTGGCGGGCAAAACAACGCTTGGCGGCGCCCAAGATCAATTGCCGCCGCAAGTCGCCGGTCATGCGCAGAGTGCTCATGTTTGTGAGTAAGCACTCACCTTACCAAATGTCAAGGATTTTGCTGCGGTGCACTAGCCTCAATTCAAGTCTAGATCGGCCCAAACCCCAACGCACCGCGAATGCGCGTCACGGTAAACTGACCGTCGCGGCTGGAGAGCACGCGCTCCAGATTCGCGCTATCGATCTTGATGCTGGCAAAGCGCGGCCCGCTCGAGACGTCCTGCATATCATGTGCATAGGCCTCGATATCGGCCATGGTCGAAATCGCGCGGGCGTCCGTGATCCCGCACGCGCGGGCGACACCGACGAGGTCGACGGTCGCCGCGGTGTGGCTCGCCTGCCCGCCGGTTTCGCCGTAGACCTCATTGTCGAGCACGATGATGGTGAGATTTGCAGGTTTTTGCAGGCCGACGGTCGCCAGACTCCCCATCCCCATCAGCATCTCGCCATCGCCTGTTATCACGACCACAGGCAGCTCCGGCTGCGCCAGCGCCATGCCCAGTCCGATCATGACGGCGCCCCCCATGGCACCCCACAGATAGAAATTGCGATCGTGATCGCCGGCGGCGGCGATGTCGTAGGTCGAGGCGCCCAGCCCGCCGACGACGATGGCATCCTTGCGCTCCGCCAGCAGGCTGGCGACGACGCTGCGCCGCTCGAGAAGGTTTGCTTTGCTCATTTGGTGAAGACCTTGGCGCCGATCAGGCGCTGCGACAACAGAACGGCGGTCGGCGTGCAGGCGTTGTAGGCCTGCCCCGCCGCGGCCTCGACGACCTCACGCACTTCCGCCGGATGAGTGGCGCGCAACACCTTGATCCCCGATAGCTCGAACACGCCCGCCGTGCTCGACCCCATCGGCACCTGCCAAGGATTGAATTCGCCCCATTCGCCGCGCATCGTTACCAGCGTCAGGAACGGAAAGCGGAAAATCTGGGTCAGGGACAGCATGTTCACGCAATTGCCGACGCCGCTTGACTGCATCAAGAGCACGCCGCGTTGGCCGCCGGCCCAGGCGCCGGCCAAAAGCGCCACGCCTTCCTCCTCCGTCGTCAACGGCACCGCGCGCATCGAGGAGGCGCCCAGAACGCGCTCGATCAGCTGCGAATGCCCGGCATCCGGCACGTAGGGCACCTGACGGACGTCGAAGCGCTGCAAAATCGCGAAAATATCCTCCGGCCAGGAGGGAGTAGTCTCGGCACCAGTTTCGGAAGGAGCTTCAGTGCGGGCGTGCATTTTCATTTCCAGTCGACCAGGCGAGACTGTATTCCGGTGCGGGACTGTAGAGGGAGCCGCGGTTTCGGGAAGAGCGAAAACGGCATATCGGTCTCCGCCAAAGAGTATGGCAGCATGAATGCGAACGCGCGAGAGCTGGCGGCAAGTTTCGACATCGAGAAACTGACGCCGGAGTTCTACGTCAACCCCTACCCGACTTATCGTGCACTGCGGGAGCACGAACCGGTCAAGCGGCTGCCCAACGGTTCCTACTTTCTGACCCGCTATGACGATCTGGTCACCGCCTACAAGAGTACAAAACTCTTCAGCTCCGACAAGAAACGCGAGTTCGCGCCGAAATACGGCGACTCTCTGCTCTACGAGCACCACACCACCAGTCTCGTCTTCAACGACCCGCCCGCGCATACAAGGGTGCGGCGGCTGATCATGGGCGCGCTGTCGCCGCGCGCGATCGCGGAGATGGAGCCCGATCTGATCGGGCTGGTGGACCGGCTGCTTGACGCTCTTGCCGCGAAAGGCAGCGTCGAGCTGATCGGGGATTTTGCCTCCGCAATCCCGGTTCAGGTGATCGGCAATCTGCTCGATGTGCCCATGGAGGAGCGTGACCCCCTGCGCGACTGGTCGCTGGCGATTTTGGGTGCACTGGAGCCGGTGATATCAACGGAAGCGTTTGCCCGCGGCAACAAGGCGGTGAAGGATTTTCTGAGCTACCTGGAAACCTTGGTCGAGCACCGGCGGGCCAAGCCCGGCAATCCCGAACGCGACGTGCTGACCCGCCTGATCCAGGGTGAAGACAATGGCGAGCGTCTGACAGCAAAGGAATTGCTGCACAACTGCATCTTCCTGCTCAATGCCGGGCATGAGACCACCACCAACCTGATCGGCAACGGGCTGGTGGCGTTATCGGGAAATCCCGCGCAGAAAAATCGGCTGATCGAAAAGCCGGATATGATCAAGACCGCGGTCGAGGAAATTTTGCGGTTTGAAAGCTCGAACCAGCTCGGCAACCGCATGACGACCGAGCGCGTCGAGCTCGGCGGCATTTCGCTGGCCGCCGGTACGCCGGTGACGCTGTGCATCGGCGCTGCCAACCGCGACCCCCTGCAATTCGCTGACCCGGAAAATCTCGACATCGGCCGCACGCCGAACCGGCATCTCGCCTTCGCTACCGGCGTGCATCAATGCGCCGGTATGGCGCTGGCGCGGCTGGAAGGCGCAATCGCGATTTCACGATTCCTGGCGCGGTTTCCAAATTATGTGCTGAATGGTTCGCCGGTGCGCGGCGGCCGCGTTCGCTTCCGTGGATTTTTGAGCGTGCCGTGCGCGGTCGGCTAGGGCCCGCGTGGCGGATGCGCGCAGATCGCAGCACCTTGAAGGCAATCACTATCGCGCGGCGATCAATCGCCGCCTTGATAGACATCAACTTGCTGG
>WNFA01004657.1_pt1 | contig 11442 bp, 8 predicted proteins | sample 5400481 | NCBI WGS metagenome assembly WNFA01 (sample SAMN13153340, study PRJNA577476) | soil metagenome | isolation source: 120 cm saprolite under Douglas fir tree site 2 hole 1 replicate 2 | place: USA:California | collected 2015-04-18
CCACGGTGCCATTCGCTGAACCAGCAGCCCATGGGCGGCGATCATGATGGCGCCCCACGCCATGGCCGTTAGTAGCGTGCCGAGCATCAAGAGCGCTGCCCCGCTGAGCGTACGCCTCAGCGTCTCATGGGCTTCGAGGCGAGCCAGGTCGACCTGGTCGCCCACCACCTGCTGGGCGGCATCGACCAGGCGGTCGAGGGCGCCCGGCACGGGAGGGACGATGTGCGCCTCGCTCTTCCTCGCGCGGACGGCTGGGACGAGGGGCGCGACGCCGTTGCCGGGCTGGACGAGAAACGCCGATGAGCGTGAGCCTTCCATATCTGAGGGCAAGCCTTCCCCCGGGCTCAGCTGTCCTTCACGAGTTCCTTGGCCTTGTCGACCACCCGCTCGACGCTGTTCTTCACCCTCCCCACGAGTTGATCGGTCTTGCCCTCGTTCTTGAGCTTGTCGTCACCGGCAAGAGCGCCCGCAGCTTCCTTGATGCGCCCTTTCAGCTTGTCTCCCGTTGCGCTGCTCATCAATGAAACTCCCTTCTCGCCCATAGAGGGGCCCGTTACCAATCTCCCAATAGCAGGCGCCCATGATCCGAGGAATCCGGGACTACTACGTGCGCGTATCTGCGTGCGTAGCTTCGTCCTCATCCAGAACAGCCAGAACCGCGACGCGACCAATCGCCTCGAGGGGGACGATCACCAGTCGTTGCGTCCTCCTCCTGCGCGGCGACGATCATGGTTTCGACGTCCTGTACGGCCTCCTTGATTCGCTGCGTCGCCCGATCCAGGTTGTCGACGATCGCTTCCCGTTCCCCGCCGCGGACGGGCCCCTGCGAGTCCGCCGTCATTGCAATGACCGTTTCGACCTGTTCCGCGGCCTGCCCCACCTGTCCGATCGCCCCGCTCACCTCGGCCAGTGGGAGTTCCACCGTGGGCCCACTCGCTTCGCGCGAATCCTCGGCGCCGGCCGCGCTCGTGTCGACGCGCTCGACGGCATGCTCGATGCCCTCCGTCGCGCCATGCAGCTTTTCGACGATTGCCGCCCGTTCCTCGGCAGCCATCGGCTCCGTATTCTGCTCTGCCACGGACATGATCTTTTCGACGCGTGCCACCACCTCCTCGATCTGCTGATCCACGGCATCGACCACATGGTCCGCCGTCCCCGGGTCGATGCCCATGCGACTCTTGCGCGCCCGGAGCCGGACGCGTGCCTGTTGCCCGAGTGCCCGGACCCGTGTGCGAAGACCGGCCCACTGACTGCCCACGAGGCGCTGGGGCTCCCCCGCCGGTTCCGCGCTGACCAGCACGCTCTCGAGCAGCACCTGGATGACCGCGGCCATCGGAATCGCGATGAGGATGCCGAGGACGCCGTACAGGGTGCCGAAGGCGAGGACGGCCAACAGGCCGACGAGGGCGCTCACGCCCACCGCGCGATACATGATCCGGGGGATGAGGACGTTGTTCTCGGTGACCTGGAGAACCACCCCGAGCCCGATGACCAAGAGCACCGTGTGAAGGCCCAATGGCAAGGCAATCAGGACCGCCGGCACGACGGCCAGGACCGGTCCGATCAACGGCACGGCCTCGAACACTCCCGCGAGAACGCCGAGTGCCAGGACATTCGGCAGTCCGATGAGCGCATACCCGATCGCCGATGCCGCCCCGATGGCCAACATCGCCAGCCCTTGACCGCGCATGAAGCCGCCGAGCTTGGACTCGATATCGTGCCAGATGTTGAGCACGCGGGGGCGTCGCTCGACCGCGAGCAGCGACAGGAGCAGCCGTTCGAACCGGGGCACTTCCATCGTCCAGTAAAAGCCGACGGCGAGCACCGTCACCGAGTAGGCAAGGAGCTTGATGACGCTCGTCGTCACTCCGACGGCGCCCTGGAACAACTGCGGCGCGACGTCCGTGAGCGTCTGTGTCAGGCTCTCAAACGGAGGGAGCCGCTGCCCGATCAAGTGGAACGGAGCGGTTGCACTGGCCCGCAGGTTCGAGCGCATGCTGGCATAGGTCCCGGGCACCTCGGCCGCGAACGTCTTGAGCTGCTCGATCAACACCGGGCCTACGACGAGCGCGATCAGAACCAGCCCGCTGAAGAGCAAGAGGTAGATCAGCAGCACCGCGAGCCCCTTCGGGATGCCCCAGCGGCAGAGTCTCACGTGCCAGGGCTGGAGCGTCGCTGCGACGACGATGCCGAGGAAGAGTAGGAGGAAGATGTCGAGCAGCAGGTAGACGAGGGCAGCCATTGCCACCGTCCCGATCGCCACGGCCGTGGCCGCGGCCACCCGTCGCAAGTCGATCGAGCCCGGACCGTTCTCGCCGTCACTCATCTCACGTGGACCATCGGTCGCCGCCCGCGGCGCGCCGTCGACGTTCGCGACACGGTCGAGAGCGACACGAGTAGTGCGACGGTCGCGGGCGTCCAGTGGCGCAGCATGGCCGTCCGGGCGCCCGCGCCGGCTCTACAGCCGACCCGTCAAGAACAAGACGAGAAGGATCACCAGGATGAGGCCACCGGCTCCGCCATAGTACATGATGTTTCCCCCTTTGTGAGACAGGATAGTCGATCCCTGCCGGCGGCGTGAATGCGTAACACCATCTGCGTATAACCGCCCGCGTAGTACTCCGAGCTTACGGCGTTGGGTGGTGCGCGTATCATCGCCGAAGAGGACTTACGAAGATGAAATCGATTCTGCCGACCCTGACCGTTCTTGCGCTCCTCGTGGGCATCTCGGGTTGCTTCTTCCCCGTCCGGGACCGGCGGGACTGGCGAGACGATCGGCCAGAGGATCGATACGGGCAAGGGAGTCGGGACCACTCGGGGCGCGACTGCTGGAGCGACGGCCAGCGGTACTGCCGCGACGGTAATTGAGTCTCAGCCGAGGGCGCGGAACTCCGCCAGCAACGCCTCGCGATCGGGGTGATCGGCGACACAGCGCTCGATCACCTGCGTCCGGAACTCCACGTTGGCACGATGCCGCGGGCCGGACTGGAAACCGGCGATCACGTCGCGCGCGCGATCGATCACGACGCGCCCCGGCACGGGCTCGCCGCCCTCGCCGGCGAGGCGCCGGGAACGGAGCTCCGCGAGGGCGGTCGCGAGGTAGCCGACGTGCGGCGTCTCGTCCTGCTGGATGAAGCCGACGAGCGTGCGCGCCTCGTCGTGCCGGCGGAAGAGCGCCGGGTCGCCCAGCACCTCGCGCGCCCAGCGGAAGGCTTCCATGGCGAACACCTCGACCACGAGCACGCCGACCATGCGCAGGACGAGAGCCTCGAGGTCACCCGGGACCTCGGGCAGGAGTCGCGGCGCAGCGCTCGGCGCCATGTTCGGGGCGAGGTCCTTCGGGATCTCCGGCCGGTCGAGCGCGATGTCCCGCGCCAGCTCCCACATCCGCCGGTGACCGGCCTCGTCGCGGGCGTGCGCCTCGAAGAGGGCGCCCAGGTGCGCGAGCGCCGTGCCCGCGATCGGGTCGAGGACGCGCTCGCCGAGCGGCGGCAGGGCGACCAGGCGCAGCACCTCGCCGCCGAACCCCTCGACGATCGCGATGATGGAGAGGATGCGGACCAGCGGGACGGTCACGCCATGACGCACCAGGAGCTTCGTCTGCGCGACGCTCGGGAACTGCGCCGGGATGCGCGCCGTGATGGGGTCGAGCACGCAGGCGAGCTCGCCCGCCGGCAGGTGCGACTGCCAGGCCTCGATCGCGGGTGCGCGCCAGAGGGTGCGCGGCGAGACGTAGCGGCCCGCGACGAACCCTCCGTGGCACGGGACGCCGTCCAGCACGAGGGGCCGGTCGTACGCGTGCTCGGCGAGGATCTCGTCACGGCCGTACTCGGTGCGCATGGGCGGAGCCCGTCAGCCGGCGGCCTCGACGCGCGCCGGGACGTGCTTGTGCCACGGCGTCCCGGCGAGCCAGTCGCGCGCCTCCGAGGCCGTCAGCTCGTTCGGCGGCACGCCGTGGAGCACCGGACGCCCCTGGGCGTCCGGATACGAGAGCCCGTGGCCGTTCGGCAGGCTCACGTGGCCGGGCAGCATGCGATCGGTGACCTCGACGACCGCGTCCGCGCTCCCGCGGCGGGTCGTGATGCGCACGCGACCCCCGTCGGTCACGCCAAGGGCGGCCGCGTCGGGCGGGCTCATGCGCAGCGCGCCGGCCGCTTCCCTCTTGCGCGCGGCCGGATCGCGGAAGATGGTATTTGCGGTCCCCGAGCGGCGCTCGCCCGCGGTGAGGACGAAGGGGAACTCAGCGTCGCGCCGCGGCGTCTCATCGCGCAGGGCGGCCAGCTCCGCCAGCAGCTCGGGGATGGCCAGCTTCACCCGCCCGTCAGGTGTCGCCAGCCGCCGCCACGTCTCGTCGTACTCGTCCAGCGTGAAGGTCACGCCCGAGCGGCGCTCGAGGATCGCGGCGAAGAGCGCCTCGCCGAGCGCGGCGCCGTCGCCCGCGAACCCCGCGCGCCGCACCGACTCCGGGTAGGTCAGCGCGCAGGTATGCGCCGCGCCCCAGAGGAGCGCGACCGCCTCGTTGCCGGGCCCGAACGTCGGGCCGAGCGTCTCGTAGAGGATCACGGGGACGAGGCCGGCGAGGTCCGGGCGCTCGGCCGTCAGGCGGAGGAACGCCTCCGCGTACGCGGCGTGGCCCTCCGCCGCCGCCGCGTGCAGCGGGCCCAGGTCCTCGTCGCGCAGCGCGCCGAGCGCCCGCACCAGGCGACGATGGATCTCCGGCTCGGGTAGCGTCCCCGGCAGCGCCTCGAGGAGCGGCGCCCGGAGATGGAAGACGTTCTCGGGGAACTCGAGGGTGAAGAACGTCGCCTCCCACTTCTCGAACTGCGACGCGGCGGGGAGGACGTAGTGCGCGTGGCGCGCCGTCTCGGTCATGGCGACGTCGATCACCACCACCAGCTCGAGCGCGTCGAGCGCCTCGCGCATGCGCCGGCTGTCGGCGAGCGAATGCACGGGGTTCGTGCTCTCGACGATCATGGCGCGGAAGCGCTTGGGGTGATCGGTCAGGATCTCGTCGGGGATCACGTTGCAGGGGACGAGGCCGGTGATGATGCGATGCCCGCCGACCGGGCTCGTGCGGCCGCCCTCCTTGCCTCCGCCGAGACCGGCCATGCGCGTGTGGATGTTCATCCCGCCGCGCCGCGCGAAGTTCCCGGTGAGGAGGTAGAGGAGCTTCTCCAGGTAGGAGTTGAGCGTGCTGTGCGGCGCCTGCTGGATGCCGAGATCCTCGAAGATCGACACGCTGGAGGCGCGCGCGAGGCGCCGCGCGACCTCGCGCACGAGCGCTTCCGGCACGCCCGCGCGGGCGCAGTAGTCGGCGACCGGGATGCCGCGCAATGCCTCGACCACGGGATCGGCGTTCTGCGCGTGCGCGAGCAGGAACGCGTGGTCGACCAGGTCCTCCTGCACGAGCACGCCGAGCAGCGCGCCCAGGCAGAACGCATCCGTCCCCGGACGGACCCGCAGGTGGTAGTCGGCCAGCTCGGCGGTCTCGGTGCGACGCGGGTCGATGACGACGAGCGCGCGGTTGGCATCCGAGGCGATCTCACGCAGCGTCGCGCGGGCGCGGGGGAAGCCGTGCGACTGCCACGGGTTCTTGCCCACGAACATCGCCACCTCGGCGTGCTCGAAGTCGCCCGTGGTGTGGCAGCGCGGCCGGCCGTAGAGCTGGCCGTCGACCCAGAACTCGCCCGTCTTCTCCTGCGCCAGCGCGTTCGAGGTGTAGATCGAGCCGAGCGCGCGGCGCGTGGCGAGGCTGTAAGCGCCGCCCAGGTGGTTCCCCTGCCCGCCGCCGCCGTAATAGAAGATCGTCTCGCCGCCGTGCGCCTCGCGCACGCGGACGAGGCGCTCGGCGACCTCGCGGATGGCGGTCTCCCAGTCGACGGGCTCGAACGTGCCGTCCGCCCGGCGGCGGAGCGGTGCGCTCAGGCGGTCGCGGCCGTTCTGGTAGTGGTCGAGCCGCTGGGCTTTCTCGCAGGTGTAGCCACGCGACCCCGGGTGCGCCCGGTCGCCACGCACGCGCGCGATGCGCCGGCCGTCGAGCTGCACCTCGATCCCGCAGTTGACGCTGCACAGGATGCACGCCGTACGGCGCCATGCGTCGCTCATGGCGGCGGACGCTAGCAAGGCGCTCCGGCTAGTGCCACACACCACCCGCGGCCGTGCTTCCCGCCGTTGCGCCACGGCGGACGCGCATGTGCCAGACCTGGCATGTGAACGTTCAACCCTGAACGGCGCCACGCCCGGGCACCCCGATTCGCGCCCGTGAATCGGGGCTCGAGGCGCGGGACGTCGTGGCATGTTTTCTGCTCTCCTGCGCTCCGCCATGAGCCTTCGGCCGCGTGTCCTGGTGGTGGACGACGAGATGGGAGTGCGCGAGTCGCTGCGCGCCATCCTGCAGGGGGAATGCGAGGTGGTCACCGCGGCCACCGGCGAGGCCGCGCTCGATGCTATGGCGCGCGGACCGGTCGATGCCATGACGCTCGACCTGAAGATGCCGGGCCTGGGCGGCATCGGAGTCCTCGAGCGCGCCCGGCAGCTCGACCCCGACCTGGAGGTCCTCATCATCACCGGGTACGGGTCGCTCGACACGGCCGTGGAGGGGCTCCGGCTGCGCGCCTTCGACTACCTCGCGAAGCCCTTCGACAGCGTGCAGGTGCGCAGCCTGATCGGCAAGGCGATCGCGCGGCGCGCGGCCGTCCGGCGCATGCGCGCCCTTCCCGAGCAGCTCCTCTCCGGTCTCTCGCACGAGCTGCGCACACCGCTCAACGTCATCATGGGATACTCGACCATCCTGCGCGAGGAGGGCGAGGGCAGCCTCTCCGACGAGCAGCGCCTGGCACTCGACCGCATCCAGTCGAACTCCGCGACGCTCCTCGCCTACGTCGAGACCATCTTCTACATGGCCGAGCTCGACCGCGGGCTGATGCCGGTCGCGCCGGGCGAGTTGCGGGTGACGGATCTCCTCGCCCGCTTGGGCGCCGAGCTGGCGCCACGGGCACGCGCCAAGGGCCTCAACTGGCGCCTCGACGCGCCCGCCGCCCTACCGCTCAGCACCGACGAGGAGAAGCTCGTGCGCCTGATCCGCGTGCTCGCCGACAACGCGGTCCGCTACACGCCCGAGGGCACCGTGGCCCTGGTGGCGCGACCGGTGGCGGGTGGCGTCACGATCGAGGTGCGTGATTCCGGGCCGGGAATCGATCCCGAGCTGATCGTCGAGACCGAGGACGTGATCGCAGGACGCGCCGCCACCCGCCCGCCACGCCTGCTCGGCTTCGGGCTCCGCCTGGCCGGACGCCTGGTCCGCCTCCTCGGCGCCTCGCTGACCATCGCGGCGAGCCCGGAGGGCACGACCTGCCACCTCATCATCCCCGACCTCGCCGGCGCCGAGAGCGGACGCAGCGCCCAGGCCGCGTCGGCTTGACACGTCTGGACCCGTCCGATACCTGCCGGACGGGACCACCATGCCCGAGCTCGCCCTCGGCGGCGCCGTCGCCGCGCGCGAAGCGCTCCGCGATGCGCTCCTGAAGCCGCTCGCGGGTGACGAGCTGACGCGCGCCGAAGCGCTCGGTCTGCTCGCCACCCCGGAGCTGGCGACCGAGCTGATCGCGACGGCGGGCGCGGTGCGCGATCGCGCCTGGGGGCGGACGGTCACCTTCTCGCCCAAGGTGTTCCTGCCCGTCACCAACCTCTGCCGCGACCGCTGCACGTACTGCACCTTCCGCAAGGACCCGGACGATCCGGACGCCTGGACCATGGCCCCGGACGAGATCGCCGCCTGGTCCGCGCGCGGACGCGCCCTCGGCTGCAAGGAGGCGCTCATGTGCCTCGGCGACAAGCCGGAAGTCGCGTTCCCTGCCTATCGCGCGAAACTCGCCGGGCTCGGACATCGCACCACGGCCGAGTACGTCGAGCGCGCGTGTACCATCGCCATCGACGCCGGCCTCCTGCCGCACACCAACGCGGGCCTCTTGACGCGCGCCGAGATGGAGCGCCTGAAGGAGGTCAACGTGAGCCTCGGGCTCATGCTCGAGAACATCTCGCCGCGCCTGCGGGAAAAGGGCCAGGTGCACCAGTGGGCGCCGGACAAGGAGCCGGCGCTCCGCCTGCGCATGCTGCGCGAGGCGGGCGAGCTGAGCATCCCCTTCACCACCGGGCTCCTGGTCGGCATCGGCGAGACGCTGGCCGAGCGCGTCGACACGCTGCTCGCCATCCGCCACCTGCACCGCGCCTACGGGCACGTGCAGGAGGTGATCGTGCAGAACTTCCGCGCCAAGCCGACCATAGCCCGCGCCGACGCGCCCGAGCCGGCGGCGGACGACATGGCACGCACGGTCGCGGTCGCCCGCCTGCTCCTCGATCCCGAGGTCAGCGTGCAGGCGCCGCCCAACCTCTCTCCCGCCGACCACGCGCTCCTCCTGGCGGCGGGCGTGAACGACTGGGGCGGCATCTCGCCCCTCACCCCCGACTACGTGAACCCCGAGGCGCCGTGGCCGCACGTGGCCGCGCTCGCGGCCAGCTGCCGCGCGGCCGGCCACACGCTCGCCGAGCGCCTCGCGATCTACCCCGCCTACGTCGATCGTCCCGGCTTCCTCGCCCCCGCGCTGCGCGCCCGCGTCGCGGCGCTGGCCAGCGAGGCGCGTGCGGCGGCGGGCGGGGTGGAGGCCTCGGCATGAGCTGGATCGAACCCTGGGAAACGATCGAGGCAGCCGCCCTGAACGACGAGCCGCTGGAGCGCGTCCTCGGGCGCGCCCGGCCCGCGGCGCGCGCCATCCTGGACCGCGCGCTCGGGCGCCACGAGCTCGGCGTCGACGAGGGCGAGGCGCTCCTCGGCCTCGAGGGCGACGACCTCGTCGCCCTCGTCCGTACCGCCGACGCCGTCCGCGCGGCCGACGTGGGCGACGAGGTCACCTACGTCGTCAACCGCAACATCAACTTCACCAACGTCTGCTTCGTGAACTGCCAGTTCTGCGCCTTCAAGCGCCAGCGCTGGGAGGACGACGCCTACACGCACGGCGTCGACGTCGTGCTCGGCAAGGTCGAGGAGGCGATCGCCCGCGGCGCGACCGAGGTGTGCATGCAGGGCGGCATCAACCCCGAGATGGGCGCCTTCACGTACCGGGACATGCTGCTCGCCATCAAGTCGCGCTACCCCGCCCTCCACGTGCATGCCTTCTCGCCCATGGAGATCATGTATGGCGCGCGGCGGACCAACATGGACTACCCCGCCTACATCGGCATGCTACGCGACGGCGGCCTGGGCAGCATCCCGGGCACGGCGGCGGAGATCCTGGACGACGAGGTGCGCGAGATCCTCTCCCACAAGAAGGTCGACGTGCGGACCTGGGTCGAGATCATCACCACGGCGCACCGCCTGGGCGTGCCGACGACCTCGACGGTCATGTACGGACACGTCGAGAACGCGGGCCACGTGGCGCGCCACATCGACCTCCTGCGCCGCATCCAGAAGGACACCGGCGGCTTCACCGAGTTCGTGCCGCTCGGCTTCATCTGGGAGAACACCAAGCTCTACCACGACGGCGTGGTCGCGCCGCAGCCGAAGGGCCTGCGCGACCTTCGCATCTACGCGGCCAGCCGCCTCATGCTGCGCGGGCTGATCGACAACCTGCAGACCTCGTGGGTGAAGCTCGGCCACCGGCTGGCGCAGCTCACCCTCCGCGCCGGCTGCAACGACTTCGGCGGCACGTTGATGGAGGAGAGCATCTCGCGCGAGGCGGGTGCGGACGCGGGCGAGTACACCTCGGCCGAGGAGATCGAAGCGCTGGTGCGCGCCATGGGCCGCATCCCGGTCCAGCGCACGACCCTCTACGGGAGGGTCGCCGACGGGCCCAACCATGCGGATCACGGTGCTGGCGGGTGGCGTGGGCGGGGCCCGGTTCCTCTCGGGTCTCATCCGGCGCACTGACGCGCGCCGGCTCACCGTCATCGGCAACACCGGCGACGACGAGGAGTTCTTCGGCCTCCACGTCGCCCCGGACCTGGACACGGTGGTCTACACGCTCGCCGGGCGGGCCCACCGCGGGCGCGGCTGGGGGCTCGCGGGCGATACCTTCGCTTGCCTCGCGGCCCTGGGTGCGCTCGGGCTGCCGACCTGGTTCCGGCTCGGCGACCGCGACCTGGTCACGCACCTGGCGCGCACGGCGTGGCTGCGCGCCGGCTGGCCCCTCTCGCGGATCACGGCCACGCTCGCCCGCGCGCACGGCGTGCGCGCCCGCGTGCTGCCGATGACCGACGCACCGGTGCGCACCTTCGTACACACCGAGCACGGACGCCTGTCCTTCCAGGAATACCTGGTGCACCGCCGCGCGCGCGGCCGCGTGCGGCGGGTCGAGATCGCCGGCGCGCGCGGCGCCCGTCCCGCCCCGGGCCTGCTCGCCGCGCTCGCGCACGCCGACGCGATCGTGATCGCGCCCTCGAACCCGCTCGTGTCGATCGGCCCCATCCTCGCCGTCCCCGGCATCCGCCGCGCCCTGGCGCGCCGGCGCGCGCCCGCCGCCGCCGTCTCGCCGCTGGTGGGCGGCCGTGCCGTGCGCGGGCCGCTGCACCGCATGCTCGCCGGCCTCCGCCTCGAGGCGTCGCCGGCGGGCATCGCCCGCCTCTACCGCGGCCTCATCGACGTGCTGGTCCTCGACCGCGTCGACCGCGCCTGGGCGCCGCGCGTGGAGGCGCTCGGCGTGCGAGCCCTGGTGACCGACACCATCATGCGCACCCCGGCGCGCGCCGCGCGCCTTGCCGGCGTCGTGCTGCGTGCGCTAGGGAACCCGCGATGACGGTCGCGGCGATCCCCATTCCGGGCCTTCCCATGATCCGCCCGGGCGACGATCTGGCCGCGCTCCTCGGCGACGCGATCGAGCAGGCGCGCGTCGGCGTGAAGGCGAACGACGTGATCGCCGTGTGCCAGAAGGTCGTCTCCAAGGCGGAGGGTGCCGTCGTCAGCCTCGACGAGATCGTCGCCTCGCCCTTCGCCGCGCACCTGGCGGCGCAGACGGAGGACAAGGACCCGCGCGCGTTCGAGGTGATCCTGCGCGAGACGAAGCGCATCGTGCGCATGGACCGCGGCCATCTCATCTGCGAGACGCGCCACGGCTGGGTGTGCGCCAACGCCGGCGTCGACGAGTCGAACGGGGTGGCGGACGGCGTGCTCACGCTCCTCCCGCGCGACGCGGACGCGTCGGCCGCGGCACTCTGCGAGCGCCTCCGCCAGCGCTTCGGCGTCGAGCTGGCCGTGGTGGTGACCGACACCTTCGGCCGGCCGTGGCGCGAGGGCCTGGTCGAGGTGGCGCTCGGCTGCGCGGGCATGGACCCGCTCCTCGACCTCCGCGGGCGCGCCGATCTCACGGGCCGCACGCTCCATCACACCGTGGTCGCGCTCGCCGACGAGGTGGCGGCGGCCGCCGGCCTCGTCATGGAGAAGGACAGCGCGAT
>WNFA01012536.1_pt1 | contig 11440 bp, 10 predicted proteins | sample 5400481 | NCBI WGS metagenome assembly WNFA01 (sample SAMN13153340, study PRJNA577476) | soil metagenome | isolation source: 120 cm saprolite under Douglas fir tree site 2 hole 1 replicate 2 | place: USA:California | collected 2015-04-18
TTGTGAGCATGCTCAAGTCGGGCGACCATGTGGTGGCGGGGCACAATCTGTATGGCGGTACTCCGCGGCTGTTTAACCAGGTGTTCGCGAACTTCGGGATGACGTTCAGCTATGTCGATACTTCGGACGTGAAGAATGTGGAACGGGCGCTTCAGAAGAACACGCGGATCGTTTACCTGGAGACGCCGACCAATCCGCTGATGGAACTGTGCGACATTCGCGCGATTTGCGATCTGGCGCATCAGCGCGGGATCGAAGTGGTGGTGGACAACACCTTCATGTCGCCTTATTTTCAGCGGCCGGTTGATCTGGGCGCGGACATGGTCGTCCACTCGACCACAAAATTTCTGAATGGGCACAGTGATGGGCTGGGTGGAGTGGTCGTCTGCACTAAGCCCGAACAAAATGAAAAGCTCGCCTTCCTGCAAAAAGCTGCTGGCGCGATTCTTTCGCCGTTCGAATGCTGGTTGATCCTGCGTGGCGTGAAGACTCTGGCAGTGCGTATGTTGCAGCATGATTGCAATGGGCGCAAGGTTGCCGAGTTTTTGTCGGGACACAAGAAGGTGCAGAAGGTGTTCTATCCGGGACTCCCGGACCATCCGCAGCATGAACTGGCGAAGCGTCAGATGTCCGGCTTTGGATCGATGATTGCGTTCGAAACCGGTTCGCTCGAGAATGCGAACAAGATGCTGCGCAAGGTGCGGGTGTGTGCGCTAGCGGAGTCGCTGGGTGGAGTGGAAACTCTGATTTCGCATCCGGCCACTATGACGCATGCCGCAGTCGGCGAAGAAGGGCGACGCAAGATTGGTATCACGGACGGCATGGTGCGCATTTCGGTCGGGATAGAAGATGCGGACGATATCCTCGCCGATCTTGACCAGGCGCTGGCGGCAATCTAGCTGGTCGGCATCGCGTTGTTGATGTCTCAACCTCCTTCCAATTCTCGGGAGTGGCACGCAGCGGAATACCACCGCCTGTCTACGCCCCAGTTCCAGTGGGGACAGCGGGTGCTCAGCCAATTGCACCTGCGGGGCGACGAGTGCGTCCTGGATGCGGGATGCGGTACGGGCAAGCTGACGCGGCTTCTGCTGCAGAATCTGCCGCGGGGCCGAGTGGTCGGGCTCGATGTGTCGCGCAACATGGTGATGCATGCACGACGCGATCTCCAGCCCGAGTTCGGCGATCGGGCGCGGTTTGTCGCTGCTGATTTGCTCGCGCTTCCGTTTCGCGACGCCTTTGACGGCATTTTTAGTACCGCGTCTTTCCACTGGGTGCTGGATCACGATGCACTGTTCCACAATCTGTTTGTGGCGCTTCGTCCGGGAGGATGGCTGCACGCGCAATGTGGAGGAGGACCGAACCTCGCGCGACTGCGGGAACGGGTGCGAACACTTTCACAGACGGTGGAGTTCTCGCCACGGCTCGGCCAGTTTCCAGAGCCGTGGTTTTTCTCTGATGCCGAGGGTGCCGCTCGCCGGATGCGCTCGGCTGGGTTCCATGAAGTCAAAACTGACCTGGAGCAGGCGTCCTTCGCGGTGTCGAGCAGGGAGGAGTTCCAGGGTTACCTGCGGACGTTTGTTCTGCACCGTCACCTCGAGCTCTTACCCAGCGAGGCGCTGCGCGAGAGGTTCGTGAAAGAGCTGGCCGTTGCTTCCGACGAAGATAACCCACCACGGACTCTTGATTACTGGCGTCTGAATCTACGCGGCTGTAAGGCCAACTTATGATGCTGCACCCCTAAAGGGGCATTTATCAAGGCAGGACATACGGCACCGCTGAAGCGATACCCTGATACGAATCTGGCCGTTGTCTGTCAGTTGTAATTGTGTAAGTGAGAACTCGGTCGTCCCTCCGGGACTTTAATATTGTCTTCCGCATTCCCAGCGCTGAAGCGCTGGGCTAAGCTCGACCGCCCCTACGGGGCTGTATCCGACTGAATGCATCGAGTTACCTAAGTAATAGTTCCCGTCCTCTCAGCACCTTTTACGGGCTTGGGTAACTCAGCGAAACTTTCCCAAGTCCGCTGTGTTCAAGCCAACGTAGGCAGGAAGTCTGAGGAGAGAGACAAATATGCGACGAAGCGTATTGAGCTGTGGGTTCATGCTTTTAGCCGGCGCGATGGCCTTTGGTCAAAACAGCACGGCCTCATCGATCGATGTTTCGCAGGACAAAAAAGACATCCGGCACGATCGCCGTGATCTGCGCGGGGATCGCCGCGATCGCAAGGGCGACCTGCGCGAAGTCCGTAAGGATCAGAAAGACATCAATCATGACCGCCACGACCTGAATAAGGACCGGGCGGAGATTGTACGCGACAAGCGCACCGGTAATAGCGCGGAGCTTGCCAAAGATCGGGCTGACGCGCGTCATGACAGACGGGATCTCCGTTACGACCGCACCGACCGCCACGCTGACCTGAAAGATGTTCGTCATGATCAACGCGACATTCGGAAAGACAAGAAAGACATCCGGCACGACCGTCGCGACCTTCATCGCGATAAGAACGGGAAGTAACTCACCCGGGTCGGGATAAGGGGCGGCGAGTTTTATACTCGCCGCCTTTTGTTTGTGCGATGGGCTTAAGGATCCTTGGTCGCGCACCAGCTTTCGCGTGTGGGGGCGGGACGCCCTCACGACAGCCAGCAGGATACCGGCGATACAAGCGCGTCACGCGGCACGTCAGTTCTCAGATTTCTGCGGGGTTTGGGAGACAGAACTGCCGATCCATTCGAGGTACCCGGCGCTCCCGTCTTCGATTGTGATCTGGATGCATTCGGGTACGTCGTAGGAATTTAGCTTGCCGATGGTATCGCGCACTTGCTCGAAGGCATCCGCTGTTGTCTTGATCACGAGCAGCCACTCGGTTGCAGTTTCGACTTCGCCTTGCCAGCGGTACACCGACTCAATCTGCGGAACGATGTTGACGCACGCCGCCAGGCGGCGCTCCACCAGTTCCTGTGCGATGCGGCGCGCTTCTTCCGGAGAGCCGCAGGTTGTCAGAACAAGTCTCTTGTCGGTCATATAAAATCAGGCGTTACATTTTCCACTCGAAGCATACGAGGCAAGGCATGGCGACGCAAATCAAATTTGGTACCTCGGGCTGGCGCGCGGTGGTCGCGGAAGAGTTTACGTTCGAGAATGTGCGCCGGGCGGTACACGGAATTTCGCGTTATGTAGTGTCGCAGAAAACGAAATCACCGAAGGTAATCGTGGGCCGCGATCCGCGCTTTTTGGGCGAAACGTTTTGTGCAATGGCTGCTGAAGTTCTATCTGCCTATCAGATTACACCGCTGGTGATCGCTGAGGCGGCACCCACTCCCGCCATTTCCTATTCCGTTACGCAGGCGAAAGCCGATGGCGCAATTAACTTTACTGCCTCGCACAATCCGCCGGAGTACAACGGCATCAAGTTCTCTACTCCGGATGGCGCGCCTGCGCTGCCGGAGACGACAAAGGCCATCGAAGCCGAGATTGTTGATTACGATCTAGGGGGGACGGGTCAGAGACCCGTCACCACACAAGCAAGTCGGGTGGAGACACAGTCCATCGATCCGCGGCGGATGTATCTCTCGCGGCTGCGGGAAATTGTCGATCTGGATGTGATCAAGAAGGCCGGGCTGAAAGTTGCATTCGATCCGCTTTGGGGCGCGGCGCGTGGATATTCTGATGCCCTTCTGCACGAGGCGGGCGTCGAGGTTGCTACGGTCCACGACTACCGGGATGTTCTCTTTGGCGGACATGCGCCGGAACCCGACGATCACTTGCTCGAAGACCTCCGCCGGAAGATGCGCGAGATCGGAGCGGGCATCGGGATTGCGACCGACGGCGATGCTGATCGCTTCGGGATCGTCGACCAGGACGGCACTTTCTTGCAGCCGAACTACGTCATCGCGCTGCTGTTCGATTACCTGGTGGAAAGCCGCGGCTGGAAGAACGGTGTCGGAAAATCAGTGGCGACCACCAACCTGATCAATGCGCTCGCCGAAAAGCACAAGGTCCCGCTTTATGAGACGCCGGTGGGCTTCAAATACATCGGAGAACTGATCAAAGAGGACAAGATCGTCATCGGCGGTGAAGAAAGCGCCGGGCTGTCTATCCGTAAGCATGTTCCCGAAAAAGATGGAGTGCTCGCGGGACTGCTCTGCTGTGAGATGGTGGCCCGCCGCGGTGCTTCGCTGGGTAAGCAATTGGAAAACCTGTTTGTCGAAGTTGGTTCCTTTTATCCGCTGCGCGAGAACTTCCGCTTGACGCCCGAGGTGCAGGCGAAGTTTACTGAGAAGTTACGTCGCGATCCGACGGAGTTCGGCGGCAGTAAAGTTGCAAGCGTGGTTCGAACCGACGGGCTCAAGCTGGTGCTCGCCGACGGATCGTGGGTATGTTATCGGCTCTCGGGAACGGAGCCGGTGGTGCGGGTGTACACGGAAGCGCGCAGCAAAGAAGGGCTCGGGAAGTTGAGCGCGGCAGCGAAAGCATGGATCTTCGACTAGGGCCACCGTCCAGACCTCGGATTTTTCCTCGCCAATATTCGAGCGAAGGACTGCGCGCGGTCATTGAAGAGCAGGGGCCCAGGGCAGAGGAAATGGCCGCTCGGTACGTGGAGCAGACGCGTCCCGTGTGGTCCTGGATAGCGGCCGAATGGCGGCGGGTGGGCACGGTGGCCGTCTTGCTGCTGACTTTGGGAGTAGTGCTGCACGCCATGTTCGGAGCCAACGGCATGGTTGTGTACCAGCAGAAGCGCGCTGAAAGACAAGCGCTTCAGAGCGAAGTCGAGCGTCTACAAAAGGAGAACGATCAATACGTGGAACGAATCAAGGCGCTGAAGACCGATCATCGGGCCATTGAAAGAGAAGCGCGGGAACAGCTGCACTATACACGGCCAGGGGAGTATGTCTACGTCGCGCCCGATCCGCCCCCAAAGCCGCCTACCGGAAGCGCGAAAAACGGGAAGTAGGCTGAGGGCGTTCTTTAGGTGCGGCGGCGGCCCGGTTGTGATAGAGTTCTGGAATCTTTGGGCGTCAAAAAAAGACTCTGTGTAGAAATCTGAAGGAGGATGGCATGCGGAAATTTCTGTTTGTACTAGCTGCGTTGGCATTGGTTTCGCTGTTGGCCACGGCCTCATTTGCAGGCGATGCAACGACTGTCAACGGATGGGTCAGCGATTCCAAGTGCGGCGTAAAAGGAGCGCATGAAGGCGCCGCGGAATGCACCAAGAAGTGCATCGGAGAAGGCGCGAAGGTGGTCGTTGTGACCGACAAGGATCAGAAGGTTCTGACGGTCAGCAATCCGGAAGCGCTGAAGGGGCATGAGGGGCATCACGTGGCGGTCACCGGACACGTTGAGGGCGACACGATCCATGTAGAGAGCACGAAGATGCTTTAGGGTGAGTCCATAGAGATCCAAGAAGGGTGGCCAATGTGGCCGCCCTTTTTCTTTTGCGGGGAAAAGCGGAGAGGGCTAAAGCCCCATGGCAATACTGCTTCTGCGGCACGACTGAAGTCGTGCCCTCCCGTCCTCTATTGCACCGTCCCGCGTTCTATCGCGGTCGTCCTGTCTTTATCGCACCACGCCTTCAACTGGCGAGCTAGCCGTGGCGTAGAGCTTGCGGGGCATGCGACCTGCGAGATAGGCCTGACGGCCAGCGAGCACTGCATTCTTCATGGCCTCCGCCATCAGCACGGGCTCTTGCGCCGCAGCGATCCCGGTATTCATCAGAACGGCGTCGTATCCCAATTCCATCGCAATGGCTGCGTCGGAAGCTGTGCCAACCCCCGCGTCCACGATCAAAGGCACTCCGGTGATCATCTCGCGCAAAATTCGTAAGTTGGCTGCGTTCTGGATTCCTAGACCGCTGCCGATGGGCGCACCGAGCGGCATAACTGCGGATGCTCCGGCATCCACCAGGCGCTTTGCGAAGACGATGTCGTCGGACGTGTAGGCGAGCACGGTGAATCCTTCCTTCACGAGGACTCGCGTTGCTTCGAGCGTAGCCTGCACGTCGGGGAACAGCGTTGCCTGGTCGCCGATCACTTCCAGCTTGACCCAATCCGATAGCCCGACTTCACGGGCGAGGCGCGCGGTGCGGATGGTCTCGTCAGCGGTGTAGCAACCGGCGGTGTTGGGTAAGAGAAAATATTTGGTCGGGTCGATGTAGTCGAGCAGCGATTCTTTGGTCCGGTCAAGATTCACGCGGCGGACGGCAACCGTCACCATATCAGCGCCGCTGGCCTCGAGGGCGCGGGCGTTCTCCTGGAAGGAGCGGTACTTCCCGGTGCCGACAATCAGTCGGGAGCGGAACTGTCGGCCTGCAATCACCAGTGGGTCGGTCATGGCTTTATTGTAAAGGCAGGACTCGGCGTCTGCTATGCGTGGCTACTCGACATGATGGTTTGAAAACCTCTACTATTGCCATCCGAATGGCGGGTTTGACCATCCAACCACGGGCCACCATACAATGTAGGCTGGACGACGAAACTCATGGCTGATTCGGTGATTGCTCGACTCATCGTCAGTACTCTCCTGGCAAGTGCTGCGGCGGTTGCGCAAGAATCCTCGCTCGACTTGCACGGGGCGTTGACAGCTGCGGAAGCAGGGAACCTCGAACTGCGGGCGGCGCGGCAACAGCGGGCCGTCGCACTGGCGGGGCTGAGAATTGCTGGCCAGATTCCAAATCCGACTGTCAGCTTTGCGGCGGCCCGGGATACGCCTCACGAGAGTCTTCTGTGGGACCAACCGATCGAACTCGGGGGCAAGCGAGGGAAGCGGAGGGCGGTGGCGCAGGAAGAGCAGAAGACGACGGAAATCGATGTTACGATTCTGTCCCGGCAAGTTCGCCATCGCACGCGGGAGGCTTTCTACCGGGCGCTTCTTACGCGGGCTCAAGCCGGACAATCCAAAACGACGCTTGACCTGGCAACCCGCATCGCTAACATCGTGCGCCAGCGCTTCGAGACTGGAGATGTGGCACAACTGGAAGTAATCCAGGCTGAGGTGGAAGCCGAACGAGCGGCCGCGGACTACGAGACGGCAGTCCAGGGGCAGAAAATTGCGGACGCACAGCTCGCGGCCTTGTTGAATCGTCCCCTGGACCAGACGATGAACGAACCGATAGGGCTCTCGGGTCGAATGCGGACATCCTGCGGACTACGCAGGAACTGGAGACCGAACAGCGCCGGCTGAATTTAGCTAGAGCGCAGCGTATCCCCAATGTCGATCTCCAGGCGGGAGTTGACCTAAACTCGCCGCCCGACTTCAATGTCGGTCCGCGAGGGCAGGTTGCCGTTGCGCTGCCGCTCTTTTACCACGGCCAGGGTGAGGTAGCGCAATCCACCGCGAAGCTCGAACTCCTGCGGCTTTCTTTGCAGGCGCAACGGACCAATGCGTCTGTTCAAGTCATTGCCGCATACTACGATTACGCGGCTAAGACGGGGCAAAGCAACCAGTATGGGCAGCGCATCGTGCCGCAGACGGTGAAGCTCGAAGAGATGGCGGAGGACAGTTATCGCTCCGGCAAGAGCAGTCTGCTGACGCTGATCGATGCGCAGCGAAGACTGAATGAGACGCGCAAGACATATCTGGATAGCTTGTTTGCCGTGCAGAGTTCATTCGCCGTTCTGGAGGAAGTGGTGGGAGCGTCGCTTGACTAAAGACAAATTCTGCTGGCGGGCATGTTTTTCCTTCTCGATCCTCGCGACGCTCACCATGACGGGTTGCGGCAAGAAAGATCCGGGCGCGGACGCAACGGCTGTGCCGGAGGTCACCGTCACGGTTGCGCACAAAGCTCCTCTTAACGACAGTCTGCGAGTGAGCGGCAATCTGGCGGCTCTGCCGAACCGGGACGCGAAGATTTCCGCAGTCGTCCCGGGCAGGATTCAGGCCGTGCTGGTCGCCGAGGGAGACTCGGTACGCGCTAATCAGGAACTGGCCAGGCTCGATAACCCATCGCTGCACGACCAACTGCGCCAGGCAGATGCCGCTGTAGCACAGGCAAGCGCCAACGTCGAGAACGCCAAAATTTCGGAGCAGCGAAATGAAGGACTGCTCCAGCGTGGGATCGCCGCGCGCAAAGAGGTGGAGGACGCACGCACCCAGCTCGTGGTGAACGAGTCATTGCTGAAGCAAGCGGCGGCGGCTCGCTCGGCGGCGCAGACCCAGGTTGCACGATCGGTGCTGCGGGCTCCGTTCGCGGGAACGGTGGTCCATCGTTTCCTCGGGGCCGGTGAACAGGTGGATGGAACGAGCAACCAGCCAGTCGTCGAAGTGGCGCAAGTCGACACTCTGGAGTTGCTCGGCACGGTTCCAGCCTCGCGACTCTCGTCCATCAAGGCGGGCGCTGGTTTCAGCTTTCAGACTTCGGAGGTTCCGGGCGCGACGTTCCCCGCGAGCGTCGCGGCAGTGCTGCCGTCCGTCGATCCAGCAACCGACAACGGAATGGTTCGCATCCGGATCAAGAACAATCGCAATTTGCTAAAGCTGGGCATGTTCGTCTCGGTCGACCTTCCGGTCGCCGAAAACACGCCGCAGCTGGTCGTCCCACGCCAAGCCGTCTATCCAGACGAAGGTGGTGAGCCACACGTTTACAAGGTTGTCGGAGACGAAGCCGAGTTCGTGCCGGTGAAGTTGGGAGCTCAGACTAAAGAACAGGTGCAGATCCTGTCCGGCATTGAGGAAGGCGACAAAATCATTTTGACCGGCGGCTACGGACTTCCGGAAAAGACCAAAGTCCGCGTGAAGCCATGAGCTTTGTCCGCTGGTGCCGCCAGAATAGCCGCGCCGTATTCCTGCTGGTTGCCGTGCTCACGCTGGCCGGCCTGGTGGCGCTGTTTCAATTACCCAGCAACATTTATCCAGAGCTTAATTTTCCGCGAATCGTCGTGCTGGTGCACGCCGGGGATCTCTCACCCGATGTCACGCTGCTGACCGTGACTCGTCCGATCGAAGAACAAGTGAGTACCGTACTCGGCATGCGCAGGGTACGCTCGCGGACTATTCGTGGCGGAGCGGAGATCTCGGTTCTCTTCAGTCAGGGCATGGACATGCAGCAGGCGCTGCAACTCGTCCAGGCACGGGTGAATGAAGCGCGAACGTCGCTACCGGCAAACACCGAGGTTGAAGTCGAGCGCGTGACGCCTGCCCTGTTCCCGATCTTGAGCCTGGTGTTGAATGGCAATGTTCCCGACGTCGACTTGCGGGACTTTGCAGTCTACAACCTGAAGCCCTATTTCAGCAGGGTACCGGGCGTTGGGCGAGTGGAAGTTGACGCCAGCGACGTACGTGAAATCTCGGTGATTGTCGATCCGCAGAAGGCGCTGGCGCACCGCCTCAGCCTCCCAGATATTGCAGAGCGCTTGCGAGCCACCAACAACGTGACCAGCGTTGGCCGGTTGGATAGCAATTATCAGCAGTTCCTGGTGCTGACCAACTCGCAATTCAAGAGTGCGGAGGAGGTTGGCAGTGTCGTCGTGAGCGGCGATCCACAGAGTCCGGTGCGGCTGCGCGATGTCGCGACCATTCGCGAGGGAGTACAGGATCGCAAAGTCCTGGTGACCGGGAATGGAAGGCCGGCGGCCGTGATCAATGTGACGCGCCAGATCGGCGGCAACATTGTGAGTATCTCGGACCAGGTGAAGGCGCTGGCGTTCCAGAGCCGCAATGTCATTCCGAGCACGCTACACCTTTCGACGGTTTACGACCTCGCCGAATTTGTGAAGGAGTCGATCGCCAGCGTTCGAGACGCGGTGCTGATCGGCGGCTTTCTTGCAGTCGTCGTACTCTTCGTGTTCCTTCGGGAGGCGCGCATCACGATGGTTGCCGCCGTGACCCTTCCGCTGACGGTGGTCGCGACGTTCTTCTTCGTGAAGCTCCTTGGCGGCACGCTGAATCTGATGTCGCTGGGCGGCCTCGCCATCGCGATCGGGCTGGTCATCGACAATGCCGTGGTGGTGGTCGAGAACATCTACCGGCACCTGGGCGCGGGAGAACCCATTCACGATGCGGTTGAAAAAGGTACTGCCGAGCTGATTGGGCCCGTGGTCGGCTCCACCTTGACCACCGTTGTCGTCTTCCTGCCGCTGGGGTACCTCAAGGGGACAGTCGGGGACTTCTTTTCCGCGCTCTCTCTCATGCTGGCCGCGTCGGTGCTGCTTTCACTCTTGTTTTCGCTCGCGCTGATTCCTTTGCTCGCGGAATCCTTTCTCGTGAACTCCCAGTTTCGGGAATCATCGTCGCGGTTCATCGAGCCTGTGAATCGTTTCTATGAAAGGGGAATCCGCTGGGCACTCTCCCATAAGAAGCAAGTGGGGCTACTGATCATCGGGCTGGTCGCGCTGCCGATGATTGCCTATGTTCGGTTGAGCACCGGATTCCTGCCGGAGATGGACGAAGGAGGCTTTGTCGTCGACTATCGCACTCCGCCGGGCACGTCTCTGTCGCAGACCAACGCTCTCGCCCGGCAGCTGGAGCAGAGAGTCGCAGCACTGCCGGAACAATCTGCATTCTCGCGGCGCACCGGCGCCGAGCTTGGACTGTTCGCCACGGAACAAAGCAAGGGCGACATTCTTGTCAAACTGAAGCCGCGCTCGGAGCGAAGCAGGAGCGCGCAGCAAGTGATCGAAGACCTCCGACAGCAGACTGCACGCAACATCTCCGGTGTCGATACCGAGTTCATTCAGATTCTTCAGGACATGCTTGGCGATCTTGAGGGGTCGCCCGAGCCGGTCGAGATCAAGATCTTCGGCAGCAACGCCGATGAACTCAAGCGCATCGCCGACGACCTTGCGCCGAAAATCCAGAAGATCGACGGAATCGTGGACTACAAAGGGCCGCGCCACGGCAACCCCGAGTTGGTGATCAACGTCGATCCGGCGCTGGCGGCGCACGTTGGGCTGACGGTCGATCAAGTATCCCAGCAGGTGCAGACCGGATTATTGGGTGCTACTTCTACCGAGTTACGGCAAGCCGACCGCCTGGTCCCGATCCGCGTCCGCTACCCGGACGAGTTTCGCTTTCAGGAACAGAACATTCGGCAATTTCCCATTCTCACACCCGCCAAACAGGTCATCCCATTGGAGTCGCTGGCGGCGATCACCAAAGATCGCGGGCAGAACGAATTGCTGCGAGAGAATCAGCGCCTTATGGTTGCGTTGACCGCCAGGCTTGAGAACCGCGACCTCGGAAGCGCGATTGCAGATGTGAGAAAGGTCCTCGCGGCGACCAGCTTTCCCGTCGGCTATGTGTACGAGATTGGCGGGCAGTACGAAAGCCAGCAGAGCTCATTTCGCGAACTGCTGTTCGTGCTGGGGCTGGCTATGGCCGCTGTTTTTGCGGTGCTGGTGATCCAGTTTCGTGCTTTTACGCCCGCGCTCGTGATCATCTCTGCCGCGCCTCTTTCCATGGCGGGCGTGTTCCTGTTGCTTCTGATAACTGGAACGCCTCTGAATGTGTC
>WNFA01014756.1_pt1 | contig 11440 bp, 10 predicted proteins | sample 5400481 | NCBI WGS metagenome assembly WNFA01 (sample SAMN13153340, study PRJNA577476) | soil metagenome | isolation source: 120 cm saprolite under Douglas fir tree site 2 hole 1 replicate 2 | place: USA:California | collected 2015-04-18
TGGGCGCGATGCCCATGGTGGTGAGCGCGTCGATCTCCTGCGAGACGTTCATGGTGCCCAGCTGGGCCGCGTACGCCGAGCCCGTCCGGCCCGCCATGATGATCGCCGTCATCATGGCGCCCATCTCGCGCGCCATCGCGATCGCGACCATGTTCGCGACGTAGATGCTGGCGCCGAACTGCTGGAGCTGCACGGCGCCGACGAACGCCATGATCATGCCGACCAGGAAGCTGATCAGCGTGACGATGGGGAGCGCGCGCGCCCCCGCCTCCTGCAGCTCGATGGCGAGGTCGACGCGCCGGTAGCGCGCCCGGCCGGTCGCGAACCGCCCGAGCGCGAGCGTCGCCTCGCCGAGGAAGGCGAGCCAGCCGCGCGCTTCTTCCCACGCGGCGAGCGCCGTCCCGCCCACACGTGCCAGCACGGGCACGCGCGCCGCCGCTGCCCGTGCGCCCTGCTTCTCCGGCACCGCCTCCGCGAGCGCGAGCAGGCGCTGGAGCCCCGGTGGGAGCCCGCTCCGGTCGACGTCGATCCCGCGCCGCGCCGCGGCCGCGGCGACCTGCGCGACGAAGGTCACCAGCGAGCTGTCCCACCGCCCGAGCCGGGTGGCGTCGAAGACCAGACGGCGGACCTTCCCGTCGCCCTCGAGCCCGCGCTCGACGACCGCCGGGGAGGGGAGTCCGCGCGCGAGCCGCCAGTCGCCGGTGAGGCGCACGCAGAGCGCGTCGTCCGCTCGTGCCACGCCGATCGCTCCTCCCCCGGTCATGGATCCCGGGCAAGATAGCCGAGGGACGACCACGCTCGCCAGCCGCTCCTCGGCACCGCCCCCGTTTGCCGAGTGCGGGGCGCTCGCATAGAGACCCGTCGGGTGTCGCTCGCGGATGCCGATATCGTCCACGACCTCGACCGCGCGCCGGGCGCGAGCACAGGGGCGTCCCGGGCAGCCGCCGTCGCCGAGCTGGTCGCGGCCGTGCAGACGCGACCCGGCCACGTGATCGTGATCGCGCAGGACGCGAAGGCGGCCGCGGGGCTCTTCAGCGAGGCCGAGGCGCAGCTCGCCACCCATCGAGCCGTCCGCGTGCGAGGTCGGGAGCTCGACGGCAGCGCCGCCGTGGCGGCGCTCTGCGCCGACAAGGAGGAGAGCGGCGGCCTGCAGGCGCTCATCGAGGAGGCGCGCGCCGCGGCGCTCCCCGTGGTCGTCGTCGTGGCCGAGGCCGACGCGGCCGGCGCGGATCGCCTGGAGCGGCTCCGCCAGGCGGTCGAGTGCGTGAGCGACGCGGCCGAGGTCGTCCGCATGGTGCTCCTCGGCAGCCCCCGCCTCTTGGACACCATCCGGCGACCCGAAGCCCGGTTGCTCGCGACGCGCGTGGCTGCGGTGGTACGGGTGCCGGTCGAGACGGTGACGCCCGAGCGGAGGGCCGCCGGCGGGCTGCGCGCGGGACTCGCCGGTCTGTACACGCACGCAGTCGCCCTGGTCGGCGTCGTCGTGTTCGCCACGTCGATGCTCGCCCCGAAGATCCTCCGGCCGCGGGACCACGTCGCCGGAGCGTCGGCACCGGCAGTCGTGGCGGCCGCGCCGAGCGCGACGCGTCCGCCCGTGCCGGCAACGAACCCGCCGCCCGCGCCGGCAGCGAACCCGCCACCCGCGCCGGCAGCGGCCGCGCCTCCCCGGCTCGCGCACGGCCCGGCGCTCCAGGTCGGCGCCTTCCTCTCCGCCGCGAGCGCCGAGGCGCTCCGTCGGCAGCTCGCGCCGCGCTTCGGCGAGGCCTACGTCTCGAACATCGACCGGGACGGGGCGACGTACCATCGGGTGCGCTTCGGCGGCTTCGCGAGCGAGGCCGACCTGCATGCGGCCGAGACGGCGCTCCGGGAGGCGGGCTACGCGCCGGTTCGCGCGCGCGATTAGCGTCAGGCCAGGCCGAGCTTCTGCTTGCCGTCGGGGCTGATGCGCGAGGGGTGCCACGGCGGATCCCACACCACGTCCACCGTGACATTCGGCTGCCCGAGGGCGACGATCTTCCGCCGGACGTCCTCGGGGATGGTGCGCGCCGAGGGACAGCCCTCGGAGGTGAGCGTCATCTTCACCGCGACCTGTGACGCATCGATGTCGATGCCGTAGATGAGGCCCAGGTCGTAGATGTTGAGCGGGATCTCGGGGTCGAAGCACTCGCGGATGGCGCCCACGACCTCCGCCTCGGTGAGGGACCCGCCGCGAACGTTGACCGTCGTGCCGGCGAGCGCCGGCGCGGGCGGCGCCTCGGCGACGCGCGGCCCGGGCCAGGTGTGCATGCCGCCGACCAGGTTCAGGAGCCGCGTCCAGCCGTGCTGCCCCAGCGTCTGGCACGCCGCCGTGCTCCGTCCGCCGGCCGCGCAGTGGACGAGCATCGGCGTGTCCCTGGCCGGCAGCTCGCGCAGCCGATCCTCCAGCTCGTCCACCGGGATCAGGTGCGCGTCCGGGATGTGGCCGCTCGCGAACTCGGCCGGCGTGCGCACGTCGAGCACGAACAGCCCGGGGGTCTTCTCGTAGAGCGCGAGCGCCTCGGCGGGCTGGATGTCGCGATACGGCGCGCCGCGCAGGATGTCGTCGCGCGCCGGCGGGTCGCCGGCCACCACCGCGGCCAGGTGCGCGCGCGTCACGCCGAGGCCCCGGTCGAGCGCGCCACGCAGGTCCTCGATCTCGCGACGGAGGAGCCGGAGCTCCTTCACCTGCCGGTCGAGGTCGCGCAGGCGGGCGGCAACGCGCCAGAGGCCGAGCGCCACCACGCCGACGATGGCGAACAGGGCGAGCACGATCATGTGCCCGGCGTACGCGGCCGGCCGCCGGAGGTCAAGCCGGCGGCCGGCGCAAAACGCGAGCACGGGTCTGGACAATACGAAACGGGCGGGGGTGGCGGGGATGCGCCGACGGGCGACCGCGCTGACGACCCCCGGTAGGCGGCGAGACCGTTCGGGCCGCGGGTTGACTCCGACCGCCCTCGCGTGGTGAGCCCTCCCGCATGCGCGCCATCGTGATCCGCGAGCCCGGCGACGAGTCGGTGCTCCAGATGGGCGAGGCGCCGTCGCCCCCGCTCGGCCCGGCCGACCTGCGCATCCGCGTCCGCGCCACGGCCATCAACCGCGCCGACCTGCTCCAGCGCCAGGGTCTCTATCCGCCGCCCCCCGGCGTCTCGCCGATCCTCGGCATGGAGTGCGCCGGCGAGGTGATCGAGGTGGGGCCGGAGGCGCGCGGCTTCACCCGCGGCCAGCGCGTGATGGCGCTCCTCCCCGGCGGCGGCTACGCGGAGGAGGCCGTCGTCCACCACGGCTCCGCGCTCCCGGTCCCCGACGTCATGAGCGACGAGGAGGCCGGCGCCTTCCCCGAGGTCTTCCTGACCGCCTTCTCGAACCTCTTCATGCCGGGCCTGGGCGCCCTCGCCGCCGGCGAGACGGCGCTCGTGCAGGGTGGCGGAGGCGGCGTGGGCACGGCGGCGATCCTCCTCTGCCGCGAGGCGGGCCATCCCTGCCTGGTCACCGCGGGCAGTGACGAGAAGTGCCGGCAATGCGTCGCGCTCGGCGCCACGGCGGCGATCAACTACCGCAGCGAGGACTGGAGCGCCCGGGCCCGCGAGCTCACCGGCGGGCGCGGCGTGGACGTGATCCTCGACCACATCGGCGCCGCGTACCTGGCGCCGAACCTGGCCGCGCTGGCGACCGGCGGCCGGCTCGTGCTGATCGGCCTCATGGGCGGCGCGCAGGCAGAGATCAACCTGGCGCAGCTCCTGATCCGGCGGCTCGCGGTCATCGGCTCGACGCTGCGCGCCCGCCCGGTCACGGAGAAGGCGAGGATCGTGGAGAGCTTCCGCGCGCGCTTCGACGCCGCGCTCGCCGCGGGCCGGCTGCGCGCACCCATCGACCGCGTCCTGCCGCTCGCCGAGGCCGCCGAAGCGCATCGCCTGATGCAGTCGAGCGCACACTTCGGGAAGATCGTGCTGCGCGTCGACTAGGAAGGAGAACGACATGGCAGAGCAGATCGACCACCTCGCGCGCGGCCTCGAGGTGGCGGCGAAGCTGTGGGGCGCCCGCGCGCGCGGGCAGGAGCTGCCGGCGCAGAAGCTGGCGCCCGAGTTCTTCGGGCTGGTGGCACAGTTCGTGTTCGGCATGTTCTGGTCGCGGCCGAACCTCGACCTGCGCAGCCGGAGCCTGTGCACCGTGGCCCAGCTCGCGGCGCTCGGGCGCACCGACGAGCTGAAGGTCCACCTCGCCGGCGCCCTCAACCTGGGCATCAAGCGCGAGGAGCTGATCGAGGTGCTGATGCAGACCGCATGCTACGCGGGCGTGCCGGCGGCGGTCGGCGCGCTGAACGCGGCGGCGGAGGTGCTGCAGGGCGCGGGATGATGGCGTCTCGGCGGCTCGGCGCGCACTTCCGGACAGCGCCTGCACGCTCGTGAACGCGTGCGTGGACGACAGCAGGTTCCGTGCCCGCGCCGCGCGCGCGTTCGCTCTCCCGTCATCGCATGAGCGGGTCGGAGAAATCGGGTGACGGCCGCCCCGGGGAGGGCGGGTGTTCGCAGCGGGCGGGGTCGGGAGCGCTCCCACCGTCCCTAGCACACCGCGTCAAAGAGCCCGCGAGGAAAGCAGGTTAGGCGCGCACGCGTGCGCTCGCCGCGCGCGCCATGGCGTGCGGCCGCAAGGCACGGCGCGTGCTCCCCCGCGGCTCACCATGACCGATCCCGAAGCCATCCTCTCCCCCCCCGTTGCCGCCCTGCTGCCGCTCGCCTGGGGCGCAGCCGGCGTCGTGCTCGCGAGGCTGCTCGCTCCGCCCGACCGCCCGCGCTGGGTGGAACGCCTCGACCGCGTCGTCCTCGAGGGGCCGGCGCCGAGCCGGGACAGCGAGGCCGAGCCGACGCTGTGGACGTACCCCGGCGGGTGGCCCGAGCCGCGTCTCGCCAGCCTGCGCGGACCCGATCGTCCGCTCAAGCCGCCGGCAGCCGGAGCGCCACCCCGGCCTGCCGCTCGATCAGCTCCACCAGATCGGTGAAGTCGCGCTCGCCGAGCCCTGCCTCGACCGCCGCGACGAGCGCCCGTGCCACCTCGGCCGCCACCGGTACCGGCACCGCGTTGTCGCGCGCTACGTCGAGCAGCAGCCCGGCGTCCTTCGCCGCCAGGGCGAGCGCGAACTGCGTCGGGCGCCCGCGCTCGTTGATCCCCTCCACCATGCGCTCGGTGAAGAAGTTCCCCGCCCCGCCCGTACGGATCACCTCGATCATGGTGCGCAGGTTGATGCCCGCCTTGGCGGCGACCGCCAGGCCCTCGAGCGAGGACCAGGTGGCCGTGAAGGCGAGCAGGCTGTTCACCAGCTTCGCCGTGTTGCCGCTGCCGAGCGGACCCAGGTGGAAGACGGCGCGGCCGAGCTTCTGGAGGACGGGCAGGCAGCGCTCGTGGACGACGCGCTCGCCGCCCACCATGAAGACGAGCATGCGCGCCTGCGCGCCCGGGGCGCCGCCGGTGAGCGGCGCCTCCAGCAGGTGACGGCCCGCGGCGGCGAGGCGCCGGCCCACCGAGCGGATCGTCGCTGGCGCGTTGGTCGAGAGGTCGACCAGCACCGTGTCCGGCGCCGCGCCCGCCAGCCAGGCCTGCGCCACCGCCTCCATCACCGCCGGGCTGGGCAGCGAGGTGAAGGTGATCTCGCTCCGCTCCGCGACCGCCGCCGGCGTCGCGCCCCGCGCCGCCCCCGCGCGCACCAGCGCCGCGCAGCGCGCCGGGTCGACGTCGTGCACCGCGACGGCGTGTCCGTCGGCCAGCAGGTTGGCGGCGATCGCGCCGCCGATGTTGCCCGTGCCGATGACGCCCAGCCGTCTCGCGGCGGAGGTCATCGGGGCGGCATGCGCAACGCGCCGTCGAGCCGGATGGTCTCCCCGTTCAGCACCGGGTTCTCGACGATGTGGCGCGCGAGCGCCGCGAACTCGCCCGGCCGCCCGAGGCGCGAGGGGAACGGGATCTCCGCCGCCAGCTTCTGGCGCTGCTCCTCCGGCAGCAAGGCCAGCATCGGCGTGTCGAAGGTGCCGGGCGCGATGGTGACCACGCGGATGCCGAGCCCGGCCAGGTCGCGCGCGATGGGGAGCGTCATGCCGACCACGCCGCCCTTCGACGCGGAGTAGGCCGCCTGCCCGATCTGTCCGTCGAAGGCGGCGGCCGAGGCGGTGTTGATGATGACGCCCCGCTCGCCCTCGTCGTTCGGCTGATTGGTCGCCATCTGCGCCGCCGCGAGGCGGAGCACGTTGAAGGTCCCGGTCAGGTTGATGGCGACCACGCGGGCGAAGATCTCGAGCGGCATCGGGCCCTGTTTGCTCACCGTGCGCATGGCGGCCCCGACGCCGGCGCAGTTGACGCACACGTGCACGGTACCGAAGCGCTCGACCGCCCGGGCGACCGCCGCCTGCACCTCCTCGGGGCTGGTCACGTCGGCGGGCACGAAGTGCGCCTGCGCCCCGAGCTGGCGGGCCACGGCCTCGCCCGCCGATCCGGGCCGGTCGAGGATGACGGCCTTGCCGCCGCCCTCGACCCCTGCATAACCCACATCGGCGGGCCGACGCCAGGCGAGGCTTGCGCCGGGGCGCGGAGACCCGGAGACTGTCGCGGATGCGTCTCGAGGCCCGCGGCCACCCGCTCCACACGCGCGTGCTCTCGGTCGTGCTCACGGCGCGCGCGGACTCGAGGCTCGACGTCGCCGGCACCGTGCTCGACGTGCGCAAGCGGGGCTTCGTGCCCGTGGCCGGCGATCTCCAGGGCCCGGGCGTGATCCACGACATGCGCCTCGCCGGCACGGTCGACCCGGCGAGCGCAACCCTGGAAGGGCTCGCTGCGGAGCAACGCAGCGTCGCCTTCGAGCCCTCGGCGCTCACCCGGGGCGAGAGCTGCCGCGACCCGATCGAGCGCATCACGGCACTGGCGGGGAGCCGGCTCGACGCGGGCTGGTCGCGGCGTCTGGGCGACGCGATCGGCGGGCCGCGCGGCTGCTCGCACCTGCTGACGCTCGGGCACCTCCTCGGCTCGACCGTCACCTGGGCACTGGCCCGCGAGCGCGCGCTGCACGGCGCCGCACCGCCGCGCCCGCCGGGCGAGCGCGTCTTTCGCCGCGACGTCGTGATCGACGGGCACGAGAGCGCCGAGGCGCGGGTGCAGCTCAGCGCGCAGACCACGGACCTCCACTTCGCGCCCGCCGGCGCCGTCGCCCGTCCGATGGAGCGCTTCGCCGAGCAGCTCGAGGTGCGGCTCGTCGCCGAGCTCGATTTCCCCGCCCTCGGCATCGGCCGCCTCGAGGCCGCCGAGCGCCGCCGCGGACCCGCGGAGCTCGAGCAAGCCGCGTGGCGCGCGCGCGGCGACGCGATCGCGTGGCTGGTCGGCCGGCGCCTCGGCGCAGGAATCACCGGCGAGCTGCTCGCGCGCCTCGGCGCCGCGCCCGACGATCGGCCGCTGCTCGACACGCTCCTCATGCTGGCGCCTGCCCTCGTGCAGTGCGCCGCCGCCATGTCGGACACCTGGCCCGTCGCCTTCCGCGCCAACCCCTCGCTGATCGGCATGGGCGGGCTGCCGGACTCCTGCTACATGTGGCGGCAGGGTGGCGCGCTCGAGCGCGCGCGTGCGGCCGATCAGAAATGATCCACCGTGGTTGCCCGAGCGGGGCGATCCGGATCTAATGCGGACGTGTCCCGGCGCGAGACCCAGCACGAGCCCGGCGTCATCACCCAGACCCGGCCCAAGGAGAAGCTCGAGAAGCCCCGTCTCTACAAGGTGCTCTTCCACAACGACGACTACACCACCATGGAGTTCGTGGTCTGGGCGCTGATGAGCGTCTTCCACCACGACGAGGAGACCGCGACCGGCATCATGCTCCACGTGCACCGGAACGGCTTCGGCGTGGCCGGCGTCTACACGCGCGACATCGCGGAGACGCGCGCGGCGCGCGTCGAGGCGCTGGCGCGGGCGCACGAGTTCCCGCTCCGCTGCACGGTCGAGGAGGAAGAGTGCGGCTGAGCCGCAGCTTCGAGGCCAGCCTGGCGCTCGCCATCCGCGAGGCGCGAACCCGGCGCCACGAGTTCATCGGCATCGAGCACCTGCTGCACGCGCTGCTCGACGACGAGCGCGTCGCCCAGGTGCTGCGGGCGTGCGGCGGCGAGGTGGAGCGTTTGAAGGCGGACCTGGCCGCGTACCTCGAGCAGCACGTGGAGCGCCTGCCGCAGGGGACGGACGCGCCGCCGCAGCAGACGCTCGGCTTCCAGCGCGTCCTCCAGCGCGCCGCCGCGCACGTGCAGTCGGCCGGGCGCGAGGAGCTCGACGGGCGCGACGTCCTGGTCGCCATCTTCCGCGAACCCGAGTCGCAGGCGGCCTACCTGCTCGCCAAGCAGGGCATCACCCGCCTCGACGTGATCAGCTACATCTCGCACGGGATCGCCAAGGTGCCCGAGGCGCCCGACCCCGCGGGCGACGGGGAGAGCGACGACGAAGACGGCGAGGAGGGCGCGCGTCCGGCGCGCGATCCGCTCTCGACCTTCACCGTCAACCTGGTCGAGCAGGCCCGGGCGGGCCGCATCGACCCGCTCATCGGCCGCGCGCGCGAGCTCGAGCGCACCATCCACGTGCTCTGCCGGCGGCGGAAGAACAACCCGGTCTTCGTGGGCGACCCGGGAGTCGGCAAGACGGCCATCGTCGAGGGCTTTGCGCTGCACGTCCAGCGCGGCGAGGTGCCGGCCGTGCTCAAGGACGTCGGCGTCTACGCGCTCGACATGGGGGCGCTGCTCGCGGGCACCAAGTTCCGCGGCGAGTTCGAGGCGCGGCTGAAGGCGGTCATCGGCGCACTCAAGGCCAAGCCCGGCGCCATCCTCTTCATCGACGAGATCCACACCGTGGTCGGCGCGGGGGCCACGCAGGGTGGCTCGATGGACGCCTCGAACATCCTCAAGCCCGCGCTCGCCTCGGGCGAGCTGCGCTGCATCGGCGCCACCACCTACCAGGACTACAAGAGCCACTTCGAGCGCGACCGGGCGCTGGCGCGCCGCTTCCAGCGGATCGAGGTGGCGGAGCCGAGCGTCGACGACACGCACGCGATCCTGCGCGGCCTGAAGCCCCACTACGAGAAGCACCACGGCGTCACCTACACCGACCGCGCGCTGCGCGCCGCGGCCGAGCTCAGCGCCAAGCACGTGAACGACCGCTTCCTCCCCGACAAGGCGATCGACGTGATCGACGAGGCGGGGGCGGCGCTGCGCGTCCTCCCGGCCAGCCGCCAGAAGAAGACCGTGCGCACGCGCGACGTCGAGCACGTGGTCGCCACCATGGCGAAGATCCCGGCGCGCACCGTCTCGGTCTCCGACCGGGACCGGCTGCTGACGCTCGACCGCGACATCAAGCTGCTCGTCTTCGGGCAGGACCACGCGATCGACGCGGTGGCCTCGGCCATCCGCCTGGCACGTGCGGGGCTCGGACAGCCCGAGAAGCCGGTCGGCTCGTTCCTCTTCGCCGGACCCACCGGCGTGGGCAAGACCGAGGTCGCGAAGCAGCTCGCGGCGGCGCTCGGGGTCGAGTTCATGCGCTTCGACATGAGCGAGTTCATGGAGAAGCACACCGTGTCGCGCCTCATCGGCGCGCCGCCGGGTTACGTCGGCTTCGACCAGGGCGGGCTGCTCACCGACGCCATCCGCAAGACGCCGCACGCCGTCCTCCTGCTCGACGAGATCGAGAAGGCGCACCCCGACCTGTTCAACATCCTCCTCCAGGTGATGGACCACGCGACGCTCACCGACCACACCGGCCGCAAGGCCGACTTCCGCCACGTGATCCTCATCATGACCACCAACGCCGGCGCGCAGGAGATGGCCGCGGCGGCGATCGGCTTCGGCGACCCGTCGAACAAGGACAAGGGGAAGAAGGCGCTCGAACGCCTCTTCGCGCCCGAGTTCCGCAACCGGCTCGACGCGGTGGTCGAGTTCGGCACGCTCACGCCCGAGGCGGTCGAGCGCGTGGTGGACAAGTTCATCACCGAGCTCGACGCGCAGCTCCTCGCCCGCCGCGTCACCGTCCAGCTGACGCCAGCCGCCCGCCAGTGGCTGGCCGAGCGCGGCTACGACAAGATCTTCGGCGCGCGGCCGATGGCACGGCTCATCCAGACCGAGATCAAGCGCGTGCTGGCCGACGAGATGCTCTTCGGGCAGCTGCGCGAGGGCGGCCGGGTCGAGATCGACGCGGGGACAGAGGGACTCGCCTTCCGCTACGCGCCGCTCAAGGCGCCGGCGGGGCCGGCCGAGCCGGCGTGAGCGCAGCGCGGACGCCCACACCCTGGCGTACGAAGACGATGTGCCCCTCGCCGTGAGCCGCCGCGGGGCCGTCGGCGACGTGGCGCACCGTGCACGTGCGACGGCAGCGGACGGCGACCGTGGCCGCTCCGCCCTCGGTCGCCACCAGGAGGTCGCCCGGACGCACGCCTGCGGCGCGCAGCGCGGCGCCGCCGAGCGTGAGGATGCTGTCCGTGCCCGGATGCGGGTTCCCCGGGGTGCCGCGGTCGGCCAGGTACGCCGCGCCGCGCGCCCCGAAGCCGTGCGGCACGAAGCCCACGCTCTCGACGCCAACATCCCCGCCGACCGGGAGATCGGGGACGACGACCGTGCTCGCCCGCCCGCGCGCATCGATGGCGACGATGCCCCTGCCGAGCTCGTCGGGCGCGATCAGCTGCCCCGCGTAACGCCCGAAGGAACGCGGGGCGACCGCGATGCCGCCCTCGACCCGGGGCGCATGCTCCACGACCGCGCGCACGCCGCCCCGACAATCGATCGCGTAGACGTTGGTCGCGCCGTCGAAGCCCGCCGTCACCAGCAGGCGATGGCCGAAGCGGCCGACCTGGTCGAAGGTGATCCCGTTCGGGAAGATGCCGGCGGGAAGCGACGCGAAGGTGCGCGCCCGCCCGCGGGTGTCGATCACCACGGCGCCGGGCTGGTCCACCTCGAGCGCGTACACGTCGTCCCGGTGGAAGGTGCAGCGTGCGCCGGGCACGCGCCTGCGGCGCGCGAGCGCGAGATACGCCTCCGCATCGGGTCGCGTGGCGTAGCCGGCGGAACCCCGCGCGAAGGTCTCGACCGCTCCGCCGGGCCCGACGAGGAAGAGCTGGCCCGCGGCCGTCGCCGTGAGCGAGCGGTCGCGACGGGTGGCGCTCAGATCGACCACTCCGGGGAGACGGACGTAGGGCACCCAGCGCGCCGGCGTCGGCGTCGCGGCCACGCAGACGCTGGAGAGTATCCCGAGCCCGACCGCGAGCCGCACGGGGGTCGGCCGCACCCCGCGCCTCAAGGGCAGGTGAAGGGGCCGCACGCGAACTGGCAGCTCACCGCGCCCACGTCGCACTGGGCGATCCTGAGCGCGTCCCCGATGTCGCAGCGGCCGTCGAGATTGACGTCGCAGCGCTCGGGGTGGAGGA